>Ga0315278_10003384_pt1 | contig 14256 bp, 10 predicted proteins | sample YL17G06_0_MG_FD_203880 | JGI IMG/M metagenome (GOLD analysis project Ga0315278, IMG submission 203880) | Sediment microbial communities from Yellowstone Lake, YNP, Wyoming, USA - YL17G06_0 | ecosystem: Environmental > Aquatic > Freshwater > Lake > Sediment | place: USA: Wyoming | collected... | reverse complement strand
TCGCGCTGCGCCTCGGCGTCCGGCGCGACGCCCGCCTCCGGGAGCCGAACCTTCAGCCGGCCCTCGTCGATGAACTTGGTGGAAAGCATGAAGAAGATGAGCAGCAGCAGCACGACGTCGATCAGCGACGTCATGTTGAGATCGGGCTCTTCGGTGCGTCGTGGCTGAAACCTCACGCCGCGTCTTCCCGCGCCATCAGCGGCATCGAGACGGTACCACTGGTGCGATCGATGGCCTGCACCAGCCTGATGGATTCTTTCTCCATCTGGATGACGAGCGTGTCCACCCGGCCACGCAGGTACCGGTAGGCAACCAGCGCCGGTATCGCGACGAGCAGCCCCGCGGCCGTCGTGATCAGCGCCTCGGAGATGCCGCCAGCCATGGCCGTCGGGTTGCCGACGCCAGCCAGCGTGATCGCCTTGAACGTGCGGATCATGCCGGTCACGGTTCCGAGCAACCCCAGCAGCGGCGAAATGGCCGCGATGGTGCCGAGCATGTTCAGGTAGCGCTCGAGGTCGTGCACCACGTGCCGGCCGGCGTCCTCGATGGCGCCCATCATCACGGCGCGGTCCCGATGCCGGTTGGCGAGGCCCGCCGCAAGCACGCGACCCAGCGGGGAATGCAGCTGCAGCGCCTGGATCTGCTTGTCGGACAGCGCGCGATTCTCGACCCACTGCCAGACCTTGTCCGTCAGCTCGACCGGCACGACCCGCTGGGAGCGCAACGTCCACAGCCGCTCCAGCGTAATGGCGACAGCCAGGATGGAGCACAGGATGATCGGCACCATCACGATGCCGCCGGCCTTCACGATCTCGAACATGTGGTGGCTCGTTGTCCCCTGCTGCTGCGCCCGCGGATCATACTTGAAGGGGGATCCAGCCGCGACCTCAAGGGGTCTAGGGATCAGTCCAGACGCGCGCGTGCGCGAGCCGCCATCGTGAGGGTGGAACGAGTGGCAAGCCTGGAATGACGTCGAACTCGATGGCGCCCGAGTTCGACGTGAGCACCACTTCCGCCCCGGAGGCCCGCCATCGTTCGACGATGGCCGGGGCAGGGAATCCCCAGCGATTGCGATGGCCTGCCGACACCAGTGCCCAGCGTGGCCGGGTTGCAGCGACGAACCCCGCGCTTGACGACGTACGGCTGCCGTGATGCGGGACGACGACGATGTCGGCTGGACCGGACACCCAGCGCTCGAGAATGTGCTGCTCGGCGAGCTTTTCGACGTCGCCCGTCAGCACGATGAGGCGCGACCCCACGCGTATCGCGAGCACGCACGAGCGATCGTTGTCGCCGGGCAGCAGCGGCTCGATCGGGTGCAGCCAGTCGAAGCGCACGCCGTCCCACGTCCAATGCTGCCCGGCCCGACAGGGCTGGACGCGCCCGAGCGGATCGAGCGCGCGACCGCTTGCCACCCGCTCGTTCACGCTCAGCATCTGCGCTACCGACGCGGCTCCCCCGGCGTGATCGTCGTCGTCGTGACTGGCAACCAGCATGTCGACCGTGCGCACGCCGCGACTGCGCAGGTATGGTTCGACGACGAGCAGGCCCGCGTCGGTACCGCTGCGGAAAGCCGGGCCCGTGTCGTACACCAGCACGCGACGACGCGTCTGCACCACGACTGCAAGCCCCTGCCCCACATCCAGCAGCGCGAGGTGGACCGCGCCCGGTACGGGCGGCGGCGCGCGCCAGGCCCCCAGCGCGACGACCATGATCACCCCGGCAATTCGTCCCGGCGCCGGCAACGGCGCGAGCGCCGCGACAGCCCCCGTGACGAGCGCAATCCAGCCAGCGACTGGCAAGGAGGCGGTGCCCCACGTGGCGTGCAACCAGCCCGCCGGCGCCTCGATCAGGGGCCAGGTGAACTCGATGAGCGAGGCCACGGCTCCCAGTGCCACCGCACCTGCTTCGGGCGCGACCAGCGTCACGGCCGTTCCGACGAGGATTGCCGGAACGATGACGAGTGTATAGAGCGGAATCGCCGCCGCGTTCACGACGGCCGATACCAGCGAAACGCTGCCGAACGCGCCCGCCAGTACCGGAACGAGTCCGATCGTCACGGCCATCTGCACGCGCGTGAACCCGGTCAGGATGCCGGGCTCGCGAACGTGCCCCGTGCCGACGAACAGGATGACCGCCACGGCGACGAAGGACAACCAGAAGCCCACGGCGAGCGGCGCCAGCGGATCGAACGCCAGGACTGCAAGCGCGCCGAGCGCGAGCGCGTCGGCTGCCCCGACACGCCGGCGCAGCCGCAGCGCAGCCGCTGCGAGCGCGATCATGATCACGGTACGCTGCGTCGGAACCGACCAGCCGGCGAGCAGCGCGTAGCCAAGCGCGGTCAACGCGCCGACCGCGACCGCGGCATCCCGCTGCGAGCCGAACGCGCCCCGCCGCTGTCTCCATCGCTGCACGCGGCCCGCCGCCCACGCTGCGACCGCCCCGAGCATGCCGATGTGCATGCCCGATATGGCCATCAAGTGGCTGGTTCCGCTGCGGGCCAGCGCGCGCCATTGCTCCCGACTGAGCGCATCCTGCAAGCCGACGGCGAGGCCGGCGACGATCCCTGTCGCAGGACGCTCGCCGAGCGCCACGCGGATCGCGTCGTAGATCTCGCCGCGTGCGACGAGTACCGGTCGCCGGAGTACGTCACGCCAGCCTCGTCCTTCCCTCCTCGCCGTCCTGACGTAGCCAGTAGCGCCGATGCCTTCCCGCAACAGGCGGGCTTCCTGGTCCATCCCGCCCGGGTTCGAGAATCCGCGCGGTCGGCGCAGGCGCACCTCGAGTTCGAGCCGCTCGGCAGGCAGCGGCTGCCACTCGGGTTCGTACCAGGTAAGTTCGATATGCGGCGGTATTCCAGCCGCCGGGACGGTAGCGAACCGGAAGCGCACGCCCCCGGAGCGTAACTGTGGGACGGAGGACACTGTGCCGCGGACCGTTACCGTGCGACCCTCGAGCGACGGGTCGAGCCTCTCGTGCAATCGTGCGGAAACGTCCAACCATGCCGCTGCGAATCCCAGCGCAAGCGCGAGGACTGGCCAGGCACGCATGGCGAGCGCCGGCACCGTGGCAAGCGCGACGGCCGCCGCCACCACCTCGCCGCCGGGGAGCTCCGCGAGCAGCAATAACGTGCAGCAGCCCGCGAGGAATGCACAAGCCGCAAGAACCATCGCCGTCTCCGCGCCATCTGCTGCAAACAGCAGACTGCACCGCGGATCGCGGGACTGCGCCGCGCGAATCCGGCGGGTTCGTGCAGATTCAGGCCTGCACGAGGCGTCCGTCGCACAGCGTGAGCACGCGCTGCATGCGGGCGGCGATCTCCGTCGCGTGCGTGACGATGACGAGACTCGTGCCGAGTTCACGATTCAGTTCGAGCATCAGGTCGAGCACCGCGCGCGCGTTGACGCCGTCGAGGTTGCCGGTGGGTTCGTCGGCGAGTACCAGCGCCGGCCGCGTGACAAGTGCCCGGGCAACGGCCGCGCGCTGCCGTTCGCCACCCGAAAGCTGCGCAGGCCGGTGACCGAGCCGGGCACCAAGGCCGACGCGCTCCAGCAGCAGGCGCGCCTCGCGCTCGGCCTCTGCAACGCGCGTCCTGCGCACCAGAAGGGGCATCGCGACGTTCTCGAGCGCGGTGAACTCGGGCAGCAGGTGGTGAAACTGGTAGACGAAACCGAGCGACCGGTTGCGCAGCACGCCTCGCTCCGCGTCCGACAGATCTGCCAGCGACTGCCCGGTGATGCGCACGACGCCGCTCGACGGCAGGTCGAGCCCGCCGAGGATCTGCAGCAGCGTCGTCTTGCCGGAGCCCGAGGCTCCGACGATCGCGAGCGTCTCGCCCCGGTTGATGCGCAGTTCTACGCCCGACAGCACCTCGAGCCGGTGACCGGCCTCGTCGAAGTGCTTGCGCACGCCATCGCAGCTCAGGATCTCGGTGTCAGTCATGTCGCAGGGCCCTCGCCGGGTCGGTGCGCGCCGCACGCCAGGCGGGATAAAGAGTGGAAAGGCAGCACAGCGCGAACGCCGTCACGGCAATCAGCGCGACGTCGGCGGGCTCGACCCGCGCCGGCAGGTCGCTCATCAGGTACACGCTCGCATCCATGAAGTGCACGCCGAACACGCGCTCGAGACCGTGGACCAGTGATTCGAGGTTGAGCGAGAGCAGCACGCCGAGCGCGACCCCGCCGAGCGTGCCCAGCAGCCCGATGACGGTGCCCTGTGTCGCGAAGATCGCGAGCACGCTGCCCGGACGCGCTCCCAGCGTACGCAGGATCGCGATGTCCGGCTGCTTGTCCTTCACGGCCATGACGAGCGTCGAGACGATGTTGAACGCAGCCACAGCCACGACCAGCAGCAGGATGAAGAACATCATCCGCTTGGTGAGTTCGATGGAACGAAAGAAGTTCGCGTGCTGCCGCGTCCAGTCTTCAACGAAGAGACCACCCCCGAGCGCCGTGGCCACTTCGCGCGACACCTGCGGCGCCTGGAACGGGTCCTTCATCTCGAGCCTCAGGCCGCTCACGTTGGCGCCGAGCCTGAACAGGCGCTGGGCATCCGACAGGTTGATCAGCGCGAGTCCATTATCGATTTCGTACATGCCTGAGTAGAAGACGCCCGCGACGGTGAAGCGCCGCATGCGCGGCACGACCCCTGCCGGCGTCACGATGCCCTGCGCGATGGCCATCACGACGCTGTCCCCCGTGGCGACCCCAAGGTGGGAGGCAAGCTCGGCACCGAGCAGCACACCGAAGCTGCCGGGCTCGAGCGCTGTTAGCGAGCCGCTGCGCAGCCGACCGGCGATGTCGGACACCTGTGCCTCGAATCCGGGATCGATGCCGCGGACGCTCGCGGGCCGGGCCTCCCCGCCCGGCCGGTCGGTGATCAGCAGCGCCTCTCCCTCCACGAATGGAGCCGCACCCGAAATTCCCGGGGTGCCGAGCGCCGCCTCGCGCAGCGCGGGCCAGTCGGAAACCCCGGCGCCGAACGCGCTCAGCGTTGCATGAGAAGTGATGCTGAGGATGCGGCTCCGCAGCTCGCTCTCGAAACCGTTCATCACGGACAACACGACGATCAGCACCGCGACGCCGATCGCCACGCCCACCATGGACATCAGCGAAATGAAGGAAAGGAAGCGATTGCCGGTGGAGCGCAGGTAGCGCCGGCCAATCCTCAGTTCGAAGGGGGCGTTGCCGGCCATCACTCGTACCGAAGTGCTTCAGCGGGTTCGGTCGCCGCGCCGCGCAGCGCCGGGTAGATCGTCGCGAGGACCGTAAGCAGGAAGGCAATGCCGGCGATCGTGACCACCTGCCCGAGGCGCAACTCCGACGGAATTTCGGTGATGTAGTACACGGTGGGATCCATCACGTGGAAGCCGAACAGCTTCTCGAGCACCGGCACGATGACGCCGACATTGCTCGCCACGAGGATCCCCAGCAGCGTGCCGAGCAGCGTGCCGATCGCTCCGATCACGAGGCCCTGCGTGAGGAATATGCCCACGACGCCGCGCGGCGCGAGGCCGAAGGTGCGCAGGATCGCGATGTCCGAGCGCTTTTCGTTCACGACCATCACCAGCGCCGCGACGATGTTGAACGCAGCGACCGCCACCACGAGCATCAGGATCAGGCTCATCATGGTCTTCTCGATGCGGATGGCACGGAAATACGCCGCATGCTCCTTGCTCCAGTCGCGCACCGTGAAGCCGTCACCCAGCGCGGCAGCGACTCCCGCGGCACGGACCGGCGCCGCCATGACGTCGTCGAAGCGGAGCCTCAAGCCTGCGGGCGCCACTCCCTTCCCGGCGAGTTCCGCGGCGTCGTCCAGCGACACGATTGCAAGCGTCGCGTCGTGATCCTGCAGGCCAACCTCGAACAACCCGACCACCGTGAACGTCTGCAGTGCAGGCCGCCCTGCGCCGCTGATGAGATCGCGCCCGGGCACCATTACCGTGATCTCGTCGCCAACCTGCGCGCCCAGTTGCCACGCAAGCGCCCGCCCGATGATCGCGCGCCGCGAGCCGGGCGACAGGTCCTCGAGCTTGCCCTCGAGCAGGTGCTCCGCGATGGTCGAGACGCCGGGTTCCACGGCCGGGTCCACGCCGTGCAGCACCGCGGGCTGCAGATAGCCGGAACGGCCAACCATCGCCTGCACGTCGACGAAGGGAGCGGCGCCTACCGTGCCAGGCGAGGCCAGTGCGCGCCTCGCGACCGACCGCCAGTCGCGCATGAGTTCGGCCGGACCTTCGACCGTCGCGTGCGCGGTAAGCGCAACCAGCCTGTTCCTGAGTTCGCCTTCGAACCCGTTCATCACCGAAATGATGGTGATCAACGCGGCCACGCCCAGGCAGACGCCCAGCATGGACACCCACGAGATGAACGATACGAAGAACCCCCTGCTACGGGTCCGGACGTAGCGCAGCCCGACGAAGACTGGCAGGGGTTGGAACATGCACGACCTTTGCGAAAGGCGGCAAGGCTACCCGCCACAACCCCGATTTGCACGCTGCAAACCGGCAGCCGGTCACGCCCGGGTCCGCCGGACGAGTGCTATATTAAGGCAGCCTTCACCGTGGGGATCGACGACATGCGCAAGACGGTGCACTCAGTGATCGCAGTGGCCTGCGCCGGAATGGCCCTTGCGACCGCGCAAGCCCAGAACCTGCAGATGACCGGCACCCAGGCCGCGAGCCGCGCCGGCGTGCCGCCACGCGGCATCACGATGGCCCAGGTTGAACAGCGCTACGGGGCCCCAGCCGATCGGCTGGCCGCCGTCGGCCAACCTCCGATTACGCGCTGGGTCTACCCGTCGTTCGTCGTCTTTTTCGAAGGCGACGTCGTGATTCACGCCGTCGCATCGTCCGCCGCGACACCAGGCGGCTGATCGCCCGACCACCCTCCCCGCGACTCCGGTCGGTCTGCTAACCTCTGCAGCCCGCGGCTAGCCCCGCGCACGCACTGTTCTCGAACGAATCTTATGATTCGTCCTTATCCTATTGTTTGTTAAATGCTTTTAGATACAAAAATTCCGCGCCAAGGGCAGCCCCGCGTGCGCTGGACGGGCCTTGCCGGCGCTGCGACTTCGATGTTCCTCGCGCGTTCGGCGACGAGCGCCTCGGCCGCCGTTCTGCTCGTTGCGCGGGACGCTGCAGAGGCCTCGCGCCTCGAGGAGGAATTGCGCTTCTTCGCGCCCTCGGACCTGCCGGTCCTGCTGTTTCCAGGCTACGAGACGCTGCCATACGACCAGTTCTCCCCTCACCCGGACATCATTTCGCAGCGCTTGCGCACGCTCGCCCGGCTGCCGGCACTCAAGCACGGCATCGTCGTCACCGACCTGCCGACGGCGCTGCAGCGCCTTCCCCCGCGGACGTTCATCGACGCTCATGCGCTCGCTTTGCGCGTCGGCGAAGAACTCGACCTCGAGGCATTCCGGCTGCGACTGACAGCGGCCGGCTACGCGAGCGTGCCGCAGGTCGGCGAACCGGGTGAGTTCGCGATCCGTGGCTCGCTGTTCGACATTTTTCCGATGGGCAGCGACCTGCCGCTGCGCATCGATCTCTTCGACCGGCAGGTCGACAGCGTGCGCAGCTTCGACCCGGAGACGCAGCGCTCCGGCGACCAGTTCGAGCGCCTCGAACTGCTGCCTGCCCGCGAGTTTTCGTCGAGCGCGGACTCGATCCGCGATTTCCGCCGTCGCTTCAGGACGCGTTTCGAGGGCGACCTCACGCGCATGCCGGTCTATCGCGACGTCGGCGACGGCCTCGCCCCGGCGGGCATCGAGTATTACCTGCCGCTCTATTTCGACACGACCACGAGCCTGTTCGACTACCTGCCGCGCGGCGCCATCGTTGCCGTGCCAGCCGACCACGACGCCACGCTCGTCGCCGCATGGAGTTCGATCGAGGAGCGGTTCGAGGAGCGTCGCTACGACATCGAGCACCCGGTGCTTGCGCCTGCAGAGGTCTTCATCACGCCGGACGACTGGCGCACGGCGATCTCCGCGTCGCTGTGCCTGACGCTCGGCGGCGAAGCGTCGCCGGATGGAGGTGACGCCGGAATCACCGTCGACCTCGGCAGCACCGCCGCTCCATCGCTGCGCCTCGACCAGCGTCGCGAGGAAACGGTCGATGCATTCGCGGCAGCGCTCGCGGCGCACCCGGGTCGCGTCCTGCTTGCGGCCGAGTCGCCCGGCCGCCGCGAACTGCTACTCGACCTGCTACGTCCGCGCGGCGTCACCCCACGCGCCGTCGCCGGCTGGAGTGAGTTCCTCGCGAGCGACTCTCCGCTCGGCATCACAGTCGCACCCCTGGCCTCTGGCGTTGCGCTGCGAGAACCGCTGCTCACGCTGTACGCCGAGGAACAGCTATTCGGCGAGCGCGCACGGCAGGAACGACGCAGGCGGCGATCGGACCGGGACCCGGCCCGCATCATCCAGCAACTCGCCGACCTGCGCGCCGGAGCGCCGGTAGTGCACGAGGACTACGGAGTCGGTCGCTATCTCGGTCTCACCACCATGGACGCGGGCGGCGTGCTGGCCGAGTTCCTCGTCCTCGAGTATGCCGGGGGCGACAAGCTCTACGTGCCGGTGCAGGCGCTCGAGCGGATCAGCCGTTACACGGGTGCGCCGGCCGAGTCCGCGCCGCTGCACAAGCTCGGGAGCGACCAGTGGTCCAAGGCCCGCGGCCGGGCCGCGGCGCGGATCCGCGATGCGGCCGCGGAGCTACTGGACGTGTACTCGCGCCGTGCAGCGAGAGAGGGGCATGCATTCGCCGTCGACGAGGCGCAGGTCCGTGCATTTGCGGCGGGATTCCCGTTCGAGGAGACCGCGGACCAGGCCGCTGCGATCGCACAGGTCGAGGAGGACCTGCGCTCGGCCAAGCCGATGGATCGCGTCGTTTGCGGCGACGTGGGATTCGGCAAGACGGAGGTGGCGCTGCGCGCCGCATTCATCGCGGTGCAGGGAGGCAAGCAGGTCGCAATACTGGTCCCGACGACGCTGCTCGCGCAGCAGCACTATCAGACGTTCGCGGACCGCTTCGCCGACTGGCCCGTGCGCATCGAATTGCTGTCGCGTTTCCGGGGCGACGCGCAGGCGAAGACGGCACTCGCGGGTCTCGGCGACGGCAAGGTGGACATCATCATCGGCACGCACCGGCTGCTGCAGCCCGGCGTGCGCTTCAAGGACCTCGGGCTGCTGATCATCGACGAGGAGCATCGCTTCGGCGTTCGCGACAAGGAGCGGCTCCGGGCGCTGCGCGCCGAGGTCGATGTGCTGACGCTGACGGCGACGCCAATTCCGCGCACTTTGAACATGGCGCTCGGCGGCCTGCGCGACCTGTCGCTCATCTCGACGCCACCCGCCGGCCGGTTGTCGATCAAGACGTTCGTGTCGGAGTGGAGCGCACCCGTGATCCGCGAAGCCTGCCTGCGCGAGTTGCGGCGCGGCGGCCAGGTCTACTTCGTGCACAATTCCGTGGACACCATCGACAACACCGGCCGCGTGCTCGGCGAACTGGTGCCCGAGGCACGCATCGCGATCGGCCACGGGCAGATGCGGGAACGCGACCTCGAGCAGGTGATGCTCGACTTCTACCACAAGCGCGCCAACCTGCTGCTCTGCACGACGATCATCGAGAGCGGCATCGACGTGCCGACCGCCAACACGATCATCATCGACCGCGCCGACCGCTTCGGGCTCGCGCAGTTGCACCAGATGCGCGGGCGCGTCGGCCGCTCGCACCACCAGGCCTACGCCTACATGGTCACGCCGCCGCGCAACGTCATGACATCGGATGCGGCCAAGCGGCTCGAGGCCCTGGAGTCGCTCGAAGATCTCGGCGCGGGATTCGTGCTCGCGACGCACGATCTCGAAATCCGCGGTGCCGGCGAGCTCCTCGGCGAAAACCAGAGCGGACAGATCCACGAGATCGGTTTCGCGCTCTACATGGAGCTGCTCGAGCGCGCGGTCGAGGCGCTGCGCGCCGGCAAGACTCCGGAGCTCGAGCGGCCGCTGCACCACGGCCCGGAGATCGACCTGCACGTCGCGGCCATGCTGCCCGAGCAGTTCCTGCCGGACGTGCATGCGCGGCTCGTCCTCTACAAGCGCATCTCCGGCGTCGAGCTGGAGGCCGACCTCGACGACCTGCAGGCGGAGACGGTGGACCGCTTCGGCTCGCTGCCGGAGCCCGCACGCAACCTGTTCCGGGTCGCGCGGCTGCGCGTCGGCGCAGCGCGCCTCGGCATCGAACGACTCAATGTCGGCGCGACTGGCGGCTCGGTGACCTTTTCGGACAGCACGCCGGTCGATCCAGGCACGCTCATCCTGATGGTGCAGAAGAGCGCGCGGGCTCTCAGGTTCGACGGTCCGAACAAGCTGCGATTCAGCGGCAGCTTCCACGAGCCGGAGGAAAAGTTCGTGGCGGCACAGGCGCAGATCGATGCGCTGGGGAAGTGCGTGGCGGACGGCGGAAAGCGACCAGTGATCAGGGGTTAGCGGTTAGTGAAGAAGCGCGGCGGCGAGCGCGGCGAGTCTCCCCGCTAACCGCTAACTGCTGATCACTGATCACGAACCGCTTTCCGCTTTCTGCCTTGCTCAGAGGTCCCCGCCCACCACCTGATTCCCACCCGCCTGCTTCGCCCGTGCCAGCGCCGCCTGTGCCGCCGCGAGCAGGTCCTCGTATGGGCGATCGCGCGCTGGCGTGGCGGTCACCACCCCGCCGCTGACAGTGAGAAAGCGCCCAGAGCGTGACCGGGGGTGGTGGATCGCGAGCGACCGGATGCGGTTCAGGATGACCTCGGCGTGGGCACATGCCGCGGCCTGGTCCATCTGCACGCAGAGTGCGACGAACTCGTCGTCCCCGAAACGGGCGATCACGTCGCTCGCACGGCGCATCGCGGAGCCGATGGTGCGCCCGAGCTGGCGCAGCACGTTCTCCGTCGCGCTACGGCCGAAGACTTCGAAATACTCGCGGTAGGCATCCACGTCGAAGCGCATCAGCGTGAGGGCACGACCATCGCGCTGCCCGATCGACCAGTCGCGGCGCAGCACCTCATGCAGGTGCTCGGGTGTGCTGAGCCCACTGGAGCGGTCGACCGCGGCCGCCAGTGCGCCGGTTGCGCTGCGCGAGAGCGGCCGGAAGTACAGGGCCAGGCGACCTTCCGGCAGCATGACTGCCCATCGCTCGCACTCGACCAGCATTCCGTCGAGGCGCCTCAGCCGGACACGCAACCCGACGCCGGCACTGGTCACGTTTGGATCCGCCGGCGCCTCGATCTCGAACTCTTCCAGCGGGCGGCCGAGCACGGCCTCCTCCGGCTGGAGAAGCAGTGCAGCCAGGGTCGCGTTGACGTAGACCACGCGCGGCGCGCCAGCCGCACTATCGACGACGGCGATTCCATCCAGCGCGTGGTGCAGGATTTCGGCGAGCATGTGCGGGTCGGCGTGATTCATGGGGCGAGTCTAGCGGCTCTCTAGGCGTCAAGCTGCAGTCGCGGCGCGTCGCGGCAGTGATCCACTGCGCTGCGGCACTCCTGCCAGCGCCCCGAATTCACCAGCGCGTCGCGCTCGAGGCCCGGCCGGCCGTGCAGGCGCGCGAGCCGCACCTGGCTCAACGGATCGGACTCGCCGGCCAGCTCGTCGAGCGTGGCCAGCACGGCCGCGCGGTCGTTGCACACCGACAGGATGTCGCAGCCGGCGGCAAGTGCACGCCGCGCCCGCTCGGGTACGCTGCCGGCAAAGGCGGCACCGCCCATGCTCAGGTCGTCGGAAAAAACCGCACCCGTGAACCCGAGTCCCCAGCGCAATTCCTGCTGGAGCCAACGCCGCGAGAAGCCCGCCGGCGCCTCGTCCACTTCCGGAAAAAGAACGTGGGCCGCCATGACGGCCGTGAGTCCGTTGTCGACGAGCCGTCGATACGGAAGCAGGTCCTCGCCGAGCTCGGCGAGCGGACGACGGTCCACCGGCAGTGACTTGTGGGAGTCCGCGACGACCGCCCCGTGGCCCGGGAAGTGCTTCGCCGCCGCGGCCATGCCCGCTGCGCGCATGCCCTGCATGCAGGCGATGGCAAGAGTCGCGACGACCTCCGGGTTGCGGTGATAGGCCCGATCGCCGATCACTTCGCTCACGCCGTAATCGAGGTCCACGCAGGGCGTGAAGCTCAGGTCGACGCCGGCGGCGCGCAGCTCGGCCGCGAGCAACCAGCCGCATTGCCATGCGAGGCGTCGGCCGGCATCCGGGTCCAGATCGTAGGCGCGGCCGATTGCGCGTTGCGGAGGCAACTCAGTAAAACCCTTGCGAAAGCGCTGCACTCGCCCGCCTTCGTGGTCCACCGTCACGAGCAGCGGCGGCTTGCGCACGGCACGGATCTCGCGAACCAGTCCCTCGAGCTGGGTCACGGTCGAGAAATTCCGCGTGAACAGGATGATCGCACCGACCAGCGGGTGCGCGAGCACGCGCCGGTCCTCGGGCGTGAGCTCCGTGCCCTCGACGTCGACCATCAGCGGACCGAGCGTCACGTAGCCTCCTCTAACGGCATTGTGTCAACGTTCGAAGACCGCCACGGCCTCGACATGGGTCGTGTGCGGGAACATGTCCATCACACCCGCCGCCGCGAGGCGGAAGCCGTGCTCCCGGACCAGCAGCCCTGAGTCTCGAGCCAGGCTGCCCGGGTGACATGAAATATACACGACACGTGCCGCGCCGCAGCCTCCGACCACCGGCAGGATCTCGCGCGCACCGGCGCGCGGCGGGTCGAGCAGGACACGGTCATAATGACGCTGGGCCCACGGGGCGCCGCTCGAATCGGCGAACAGGTCGGCCACGTGAAACGTCGCGTTGGCGAGAGCGTTGCGCGTGGCGTTGCGCGCCGCCCGCGCGACCAGGCCTGCATCCCCTTCGATGCCGACGACCTCGCGGGCGCGGGTCGCGAGCGGGAGCGAGAAGTTGCCGAGTCCGCAGAAAAGATCGAGCACGGCGTGATCGCGTTCGGGCCCGAGCAGTTCCACGGCGCGACCGACCATCCGCTCGTTGAGCTCGCCGTTCACCTGGATGAAATCGGTGGGCTCGAACTCGAGATGCAGGCCGAACGACGCGAGCGCGTAACCCAGCGGTGGCAGGCCCGGCTGCAGCGGCCGCACCGACTCCACGCCGCCCGGCTGGAGGTAGAAGCGCACCGCGTGCGCGGATTCGAAGCCGCGCAGCAAGTCGAGGTCGGCCTCGTTCAGCGGGTCGAGCACGCGCAGCACGATCGCGCAGACCCCGTCGGCGACTGCGACCTCGGCCTGGGGGATTCGTGCGGCGATCGAGAGGCTGGCAACCAGGGCCGCCAGCGGATCGATCAGCATTCCCGCAGGAGGCGCGAGCACGCGGCACTCGTGCAGGTCCGCGACGTAGGGTGCCGAGCGTTCACGAAATCCAACCAGCACGCGTCCCTTGCGTGTCACAAGCTTGATGCCGAGCCGTGCGCGCCTGCGATAGCCCCAGACCGGCCCCGTGAGTGGTTCGAGCACGCTCGCCGGCTCGACGCCGCCGAGCCGGACCAGGCTCTCCAGCAGCTGGGACTGTTTGAAGGCGAGCTGCGCAGACGGGGCGAGGTGCTGCAGCGCGCAGCCGCCACAGAGGCCGAAATGCGGGCACGCAGCTGGCACACGGTCCGGACTCGCGCGCAGCACCTTCTCGAGCACCGCCTCGTCGAAATTACGCCGTCGCCCCACGCGTCGCAGGACCACGCGCTCGCCAGGCAACGCATCCGGGACGAACACCGCCTTGCCGTCGAGCTTGGCGACGCCTCGACCCTCGTGGGAGAGGTCGACCACATCGGCCTCCTCCGGTGCCGCGCTGATGCGCTTCATGCTCAGCCGGCCGGCCAGGCCTCGGCAAACCCGGCCAGGTGCACCCTGCCGTCGGACTTGAGCCACGCCCGCACGGTCGCGCATTCACGATCGTGCTCGCCGGGGGTCAGCCGTCCGCGCATCAGCTCGAAGCGCAGATAGATCAGGTACGTGTTGATGACGTCCGTCTCGCAGTAGTTGCGGATGTCCTCGCTGCGGCCCTCGAGGTGAGCGTCCCAAACCGCCTCTCCCGACATGCCGAGCTTCCCGGGCAATCCGAGCAACAGCGCCATTCGATCGAGGCCGACCCGGCCGCGCCCCTGGTAACCCGCGAGCACGTCCATCAGGTCGATGTGCCGCCAGTGGAACCGCCCGAGGTAATTGTTCCAGCGAAACGACTGCTCCTCGTCGCCCGTCTCCCAGTACCGATGCGCCTGCA
>Ga0315278_10003380_pt1 | contig 14266 bp, 15 predicted proteins | sample YL17G06_0_MG_FD_203880 | JGI IMG/M metagenome (GOLD analysis project Ga0315278, IMG submission 203880) | Sediment microbial communities from Yellowstone Lake, YNP, Wyoming, USA - YL17G06_0 | ecosystem: Environmental > Aquatic > Freshwater > Lake > Sediment | place: USA: Wyoming | collected... | reverse complement strand
CACGCGGAGGATTCACGACGATGCGTTCGGTCTTGGCTGACGCCGAGGCCCGACTCACTTCTGCTCGAGTTCCGAGTCCGGCGTACGACGCTGGTGAACTGATGGCGTACGTGCTCGGAGTGCCACGCTCACGGCTGGTGCTGTCGGAGCTGCTGCCGAGTGATCAGCGCGTTCGTTTCGAGGCGCTCTTGTCACAACGTCTCTCGCGGGTGCCCCTTCAACATCTGACGGGCAAGGCCGGCTTTCGTCGGATAGATGTGTTGGTGGGACCGGGCGTTTTCGTCCCACGTCCGGAGTCGGAGTTGGTGACTGAGGCAGCGATCCGGGCTCTGCGCAAGATCCCCGCGAACCAAGGCGATCGCCGTATCGCAGTCGACCTCTGCACCGGATCCGGTGCGATTGCGTTGTCTTTGGCGATCGAGGCGGGCGATTCGCAGGTCTATGCCGTCGAAGCTGACGACGGCGCCGCCAGATGGGCGCAGCGCAATATTGATGCGCTGGCCGATCGGGTGAGTGATGCGGGTTCGGCGGTCTCGTTGGTGCACGCCGACGCGCTGACGTGCGCATCAGGCAACGGTGAACTCAGCCATCTTGTGAGTTCCGTCGATCTGGTCATCTGCAACCCGCCGTACATCCCTGACTGGGCCGTACCCCGCGATGCCGAGGTCCGCGAGCACGACCCCCCGCGAGCCCTCTACGGCGGCGAAGATGGCCTGGACATTGTCCGTGGTGTCGCCGTGGCCGCTGCTGCTTTGCTGGGTCCCGGCGGTGTCTTTGTCGTCGAGCACGGGGACTTGCAGGGTGAATCGGCGGGGGAGTTGGGCGTTCCGTTCCACTTGCGCGAACAAGTTTCTGATGAAGGTGAGCGAATGTGGTCGAAGGTCTCCGATCACCCTGACTTGAATGGCCGCTCGCGCTATTGCATCGCGCTCAAGGCGTAGGTGCGTCGCTGTGAGCCTCACCTTTGATTGCGGGCAGCCGCAAGAACGCGCCCTCGGTCTGGAGGCGGCAGCATCGGCCGTACGTCGCGGCGACTTGGTGGTCCTGCCCACTGACACCGTCTACGGGTTGGGGTGTGACGCATTCTCGTACGCTGGAGTTGCTGCCCTCCTCGCAGCAAAGGGTCGCGGTCGTGACATGCCGATACCTGTACTCGTCGGGTCACCGCGGACGATCGACGGCCTGGCGTACGACGTGAGTGAACTCACTCGCGAGTTGGTGGAGGCATTTTGGCCAGGCGCCTTGACGGTCGTGGTTCGAGCCCAGCCGTCGCTAACGTGGGACCTCGGTGATGCTGCGGGCACGGTTGCTATTCGGATGCCGCTACATCCGGTCGCCATTGAGTTGTTGCGCGAGACCGGACCCCTGGCAGTCTCGAGCGCGAATCGCAGCGGTCTCGTTGCGGCTGCCACCGTTGATGAGGCGATCGAGCAACTCGGCGACGACGTCGCGATCTATCTGGATGGCGGACCGTGCGGCGACACAACGCCGTCGACGATCGTGGACATGACAGGAGAGGTGCCGGTGGTCTTGCGGGAAGGGGCGATCGGCGTCGACCTCTTGCGCAGCGTCGTGCCGTCAATAGTTGCCCGCGTTGACTAGCCGTTTCGTCGACTAGCCGTTTCGTCGACTAGCCGTTTCGGCGTGACGACGCTCTCCCCCTTTCCCCGATGAAGGTGCCCCGGGCTGCGCTAGAGGCAGTTGCGGCTCCCCAACGGACCTCGCGGCGATCCGCTCCAGCACCTCGGGGCGCCGCAGCGGCGGCACAGTCGACGGAGGTTGCTTGCGGGACGGCAGTGACGCGAGCAGATCAGCGGTGATAGCGGCGATTCCGATGACGGCTTCGTCAAAGGGCTCGCGCGTGGCCTCGGAGAGCTTGTGCACCCCGGTGACCTTGCGAACATACTGTCGAGCGGCGGCTTCGATCTCCTCCGTCGTTGCGGCGGGTTCAAGCCCGCGCAACTCCGTGATGTTCCGACACATGCCCTCGACTCTAACCCGACCCGATCTGGAGACGATTGGTCTGCGCTCAACGTTGCGGTGAGGCTGCGCGGTCTAGACTCGCGAGTCATGAGCGCAGACACCCCGTTCTGGGGGCCAGACTTCGATGCCCTGCAAGCCGAAGACCCCGAGATTGCCGGGGTTGTTCTCGCTGAACTGGAGCGGCTACGTGGCGGCCTGCAACTCATTGCGAGCGAGAACTTCACCTCCCCAGCAGTGTTGGCGGCACTTGGATCGACTCTGAGCAACAAGTACGCCGAGGGGTACCCTGGTCGGCGCTACTACGGCGGCTGCGCCGAGGTCGACAAGGCCGAGACCATCGGTATCGAGCGTGCCAAGACGCTCTTCGAGGCCGATCACGCGAATCTCCAACCCCACTCGGGCGCGAGCGCGAACCTCGCCGCGTACGGCGCGTTCGTGAAGCCCGGAGAGACTGTGCTCGGGATGAGCCTTCCGCACGGCGGGCACCTCACCCACGGGACGAAGGTGTCGTTCTCCGGCAAGTGGTTCAACCCCGTGCACTACGGCGTCAACAAAGAGACGGAAGACATCGACTACGACCAGGTGCGTGATCTCGCGCGCGAACACCGGCCAAAGATGATCATCTGTGGCGGGTCGGCGATCCCACGTCTTATCGACTTCAGGACGTTCCGCGAGATCTGCGATGAGGTCGGCGCGATCTTGATGGTCGACGCGGCTCACTTCATCGGACTTGTGGCTGGCAAGGCGATCCCGAGCCCGGTGCCGTACGCCGACGTCGTGACCTTCACGACCCACAAGGTGCTGCGCGGCCCGCGCGGCGGGATGTTGGTGTGCAAGGCAGAGCACGCGGCAGCGCTCGACAAAGCCGTCTTCCCGATGATGCAAGGTGGACCGCTCATGCACGCGGTCGCGGCCAAGGCTGTCGCGCTGAAGGAAGCCTCGACCCCGGCGTACCAGCAGTATGCGACGCAGGTCATCGTCAACTCACGTGCATTGACGGAAGGCCTAGTCGCAGAGGGGATGCGCGCAGTGACTGGTGGGACCGACACGCACCTGTCGTTGCTCGATCTGCAAGGTCTTGGCGTCACCGGCGCGGAGGCCGAATCTCGTTGCGATGACGCCCACATCGTGCTGAACAAGAACGCGATCCCCTACGACCCGCAACCACCGTCAATCGCTTCCGGTGTCCGAGTCGGTACGCCGGCGGTCACCACCGCGGGAATGATCGAGTCCGACATGAAGGAGATCGCGTCGCTCATCGGGCGCGCGGTTCGCGACCCGGATGGTTCTGCGACTTCATCCGTTGCGGCCGAGGTTGCCGAGATAGTCGCGCGCCACCCGGCGTACCCACGCGGCTAACGGATGCGCGAGTACCTCCTGTGTCTTGTTGCCGCCGCGGCGGTGACCTATCTGACGACTCCGCTTGCTCGTTCGTTCGCGATCAGATGGGGTGCGCTCGCCGAGGTTCGTGATCGCGATGTGCATGACACGCCGACTCCGAGACTGGGCGGCTTGGCGATGTTCGCCGGACTCGCCGCCGCCTTCCTCCTGGCGTCGCGCCTCCCGCGGATGAGCGAGGTCTTCGTCGGGAACCGTCAAGCCCTGGCCGTCCTGACAGCGTCGGGTCTGATTGTGCTGTTGGGCATGGCAGATGACCGCTGGGGCTTGGACGCACCGACCAAGTTCGCCGGGCAGGCACTTGCAGCGGCCGTGATGGCCTTCCAGGGGGTCCAGATCATCTGGCTCCCGATCAGCGGAACGCTCATCCTCGATCCGCTCACCAGCGTCCTGCTCACGGTTCTTGTCGTCGTGGTCACCGTCAACGCGGTGAACTTCATCGACGGCCTCGACGGGCTCGCACCGGGGATCGTCGGCATCGGAGCCCTCGCGCTGTTCGCCTACTCCTATCTGCTCTCGGTCGAGTACGGCTTCTCCCGGGCCACCTTGTCGACGTTGGTCGCGGCGTCGCTAACCGGAATGTGCGCGGGTTTTCTGCCGCACAACGTCAACCCGGCTCGGATCTTCATGGGAGACACCGGTTCGATGCTCATCGGGCTGCTTCTCGCGACCTCGACCATCACGCTGACCGGACAGGTCGACCCAAGTGCGCTGGACGGCACGACCTTCCTGCCCACCTTGCTGCCCTTGCTGATCCCGCTGGCGGTCGTCGCCGTGCCGTTGGTCGACCTGATGCTGGCAGTGATACGGCGTACCCGAGCTCGGCGTTCTCCGTTCTCCCCCGACAAGCAGCATCTTCACCACCGGTTGCTCGAGATGGGCCACTCACAACGGCGCGCTGTCTTCCTCATGTACGGCTGGACCGCTCTGGTCGCGGGCGCCGTACTCGCGCTGGCGTTCTTCCCGGTCGCCGTTGCCGGGGCGATCTTCGCGGCCGGATTCGGCCTGCTGGTACTCGCGGTGCGCTGGCCACGGGTCATGGCAGCCAGGCGAGCCACTCCCGTGTGACTGATAGCCTGACGCCCGCCCAGACGTCGGCGCCGCCGCTGGTGCGGTGAGTCATCCCAGTGCGTACTCCCCTTGGTATCGAGGCAGTTCATGCATAGTTCCGATGTCGCGATCCTGAAGGGCGCGGCCATGCCAACCGCTGTGGTCGGCGCGCTTGCCGTTGTACTCGGGGGGATCTTCGCGGGCTCCAAGGGAGCACTCGGCGCGCTCATCGGTGCGTTGCTCGTCGTGATCTTCTTCACGATCGGCCAAGGGGTGCTCAGCTACATCCTGAGAACCAACGCGGAGATGGCGACCACGTTCGCGTTGGCGTTGTACCTCGTGAAGATCGGAGTGCTCTTCGGCTTCCTGATCCTCTTTCAGGACACGACCGCCTTCAATACCAAGGTGTTTGCGCTCACCGTGCTCGCGTGCACACTGGTCTGGACGACCGCCGAGGTGATGGTGTTCTCTCGCCAGAAGGTGCTCTACGTCGAGCCCGGAAGCGGGCCCGGAAGTGGACCGGGACGAGAGCCCGCGGAGCGTCAGTCATGAGCGACCCCTGGACCAGGCAACGTGGCTCGCGATGGTACGGTTCGCGCGCGTCGAAGGTGGCTCTCACCCGGTCCGAAGACCGGGCGACAGCCGATGCTGCCTGGTCAGCCGTGGCTAGTTTGATCGCCGGAATGTTGATCTACGGCGGACTGGGCTGGCTGGTCGGTCATTGGCTGGGCAATGAAGCCCCCTTCATCGCCGGGGGCCTCCTCATCGGGATGGCCCTCGCGTTGTATTCCGTCTTCGCTCGGCTCGGGGCCCTGGGCTCGGAGCCGCCGACGCAGCAGCGGGACCGGTCGTGACGAAGTCGCGCTCGAAGCGCTGCCCGGAGGTTGTCACACCGATGCGTACGCGCACCGATGTACCCGACGCACCCGCCCGTGGGCGCTTGACTCCTCGGGAGCCCCGTCGTGGTCGTTGATCTGGCGACCAGCGCGGTACTCGCCTCCGAGGGAGTAGCCCCTGATGGCGGCGGCTGCCATCTGGGCTCGGGCTGCGGCTTCCCCGCGCCCAACGGCGACATCTTCTTCTTCGACCCCTATGTCACGCTCACCGTGCTCGGTGTGGACTTCCACATCAACAAGGCGGTCGTGTTGATGGCGCTTGGCAGCGTGATCATCGTGACTTTCTTCCTCGTTGCGTTCCGTCGCCCCAAGATCGTCCCCGGGAAGACCCAGTTGGTCGGGGAGGTCGGCTACCTCTTCGTGCGCGATGGCATCGCTCGTGAGGTCATCGGCGAGGAGGGGGATCGGTTCGTTCCATTCCTGACCTCGATGTTCTTCTTCGTCTGGGTCATGAACTTCATGGGGGTGCTGCCGTTCGCGCAGTTCCCCGTCATGTCGCGGGTGATGTTCCCGGCCGGACTGGCCCTAATCGTCTACGTCCTGTACATGTACCTCGGCATGAAGCACCAGGGTGTGTGGGGTTTCTTCCGCAACGCGATGTTCCCACCCGGACTGCCCGTCTTCGTCTACGTCCTGCTCGCACCGATCGAGTTGCTCGGTGTGCTTATCGTTCGTCCGTTCACCCAGGCCATCCGTCTGTTCGCCAACATGTTCGCCGGTCACTTGCTCCTGGTCACGTTCAGCGTCGGCACGTGGTATCTCCTGAGCCCCAGCGTGATCGGCATCCTTGGTTCGGCCGCGTCGTTCACCACGGTTGTGGCACTCACCGGTTTCGAGATGTTCATCCAGGGGTTGCAGGCCTTCATCTTCACCCTGCTCACGGCTGTCTACATCTCGGGATCACTGCATGCAGAACACTGACAACACCGAACTTGCACCAAGAAACGCCCAGATCGGCGGACCGCCCGCCGGTACTGACAAGGAAAAGGACAGAACATGTCGCTCCTCGCAGAGGTCACCGGCTCGCTCGGTTCGATCGGTTACGGCCTTGCCGCGATCGGCCCCGGCATCGGCATCGGCATCATCTTCGGTCAGGGCGTGCAGGCCATCGCCCGCCAGCCCGAGGCGTACGGCGTGATTCGCCAGAACATGATTCTGGGCTTCGCGCTCGCTGAGGCGCTTGCCCTGATCGGCTTCGTGGCGCCCTTCGTCTACGGCAAGTGAGCGAGATGCACGTCCTCGTAGCCGCCGAGGAAGCCAAGAACGTCCTGGCGCTGTCGACTGATGAACTGATCATCGGCCTCGTCGCGTTCCTGCTCGTGTTCGCCCTGCTCGCCAAGTTGGCCTTCCCGAACATCAAGAAGACGCTCAACGAGCGCGTCGACGCGATCGAGGGTGGCCTACAGCGGGCCGATACCGCGCAAGCTGAAGCAGCTGCTCTGCTCGCGCAGTACCGCGAACAACTTGCCGAAGCCCGCAACGACGCAGCGAACATTCGTGCTGCTGCCGCTGCCGACAAGGCCGCGATGATCGACGAAGCCCGCTCCGAAGCCGCGGCCGCGGCTGCGGCGGTAACGGCCCGGGCCGAGGCAAACATGGCCGCGGAGCGTGCTGCGGTGATGTCGTCGCTCACCCGCGAGGTGGGCGATCTGGCGATCGACCTGGCGGGCAAGGTCGTCGGTGAATCCCTTGATGACGACGCTCGTGCGCGGGGGACCGTGGACCGTTTCCTCGCCGATCTTGAGGCACGGGCGGACGTCTGATGCTCGGTTCGAGTCGGGAGAGCATCGCGGCGCTGAGTGACGCACTCGACGTGCGTCGCAGCGCGCCGGATTTTGCCTCCGTCGCATCGGAGTTGTTGGCGCTGGCCGACCTGCTGTCGCGGGAGAAGTCACTGCGGGTCGCGCTCGCGGACTCGGGTCAGAGTGAGCAGGCCCGCGAAGACCTCGCGACGTCGCTGTTCAGTCAACGCGTGGGTCTGACAACAAACGCGGTGTTTGTCGATGTCGTACGAGCTCGTTGGTCGCACGCCGCGGATATCGTCGAGGCCCTTGAGCGACTTGGTGCGCAAGCTGCCTTCACCGTCGCAGATGCCGACGGGAGCTTGGACCGCGTCGAAGAGGAGATCTTCCGGTTCGGACGGGCTGCGGACGCATCGGCCGAGTTGCAGATGGCGATCACGGATCCGTCTCTGCCGCCGGCGACCAAGTCGGCGGTCGTCCGCGATGTTCTCGGCGGGCGGACAGCGCCGGCCACTTCGATCCTGCTCGAGTACTTCGCCGGTCACCTGGGCGGTCGCCGCGTGGACGACGCGGTGGGGATGCTGTCCGAACTCGCTGCGGCGCAACGTGAACGCGTCGTCGCCGAGGTACGCGCTGCGATCGACCTGGACTTTGATCAGCGCCGCCGATTGGCCGAGTCGCTGTCGCGCTTGCAGGGCCGGCAAGTGCGGTTGAACATCGCGATCGATCCCGAGGTCTTGGGTGGCATCAGCGTGCGAATCGGCGGCGAGGTCATCGACGGCACAGTGGCCAGCCGGTTGGAACAAGCCCGACGCGCACTGCAGAGTTAGAGACTCTGCTGGGTTAGGCACGGCAGGAGAACTACTCGGCCCTGGCCGAGTAACCGAGAGCAGGCAGACGCTCACCTAGGCGTCGCGAACGAGAGAGCAGGGCACCATGACGGAGCTGACGATCCGACCGGAGGAGATCCGGGATGCGATCGAGCGAAACGTCGCGTCGTACTCGCCGCAGACCACTCGTGAAGAGGTCGGTCGAGTGATCGAGACAGGCGACGGAATCGCCCGTGTCGAAGGACTGCACTCGGCAATGACCAACGAACTGTTGGAGTTCGAGGGCGGGCTGCTCGGCTTGGCGCTGAACCTCGACGTTCGCGAGATCGGTGTGGTGCTTCTCGGGGACGGCGCCAAGATCGAAGAGGGTCAAGCTGTCCGGCGGACCGGAAACATCTTGTCCGTGCCCGTGGGCGACGGCTTCCTGGGTCGTGTCGTGGACCCGCTCGGCAACCCGATCGACGGCCTTGGCGAGATCGAGGCCGAGACCCGTCGCGCGCTCGAGGTGCAGGCCCCCTCCGTGATCAACCGCCAGCCCGTGAAGGAGCCCATGGAGACCGGGATCAAGGCGATCGACGCCATGACGGCCATCGGTCGCGGTCAGCGTCAGCTCATCATCGGTGACCGACAGACGGGGAAGACCGCAGTCGCGGTCGACACGATCATCAATCAGAAGCAGAACTGGGATTCCGGGGACCCGAAGAAGCAGGTCAAGTGCGTCTACGTGGCGATCGGTCAGAAGGGCTCGACGATCGCAGCCGTCAAGGGTGCGCTCGAGGAGTACGGCGCGATGGAGTACACGACCATCGTTGCTTCTCCCGCCAACGACCCTGCCGGCTTCAAGTACCTCGCGCCGTACACCGGCTCGTCCATCGGCCAGCACTGGATGTACAAGGGCGAGCACGTGCTGATCGTGTTCGACGACCTGTCCAAGCAGGCAGAGGCCTACCGAGCGGTGTCGCTGTTGCTCCGTCGCCCGCCGGGTCGTGAGGCCTACCCCGGTGACGTCTTCTACCTGCACTCCCGGTTGCTCGAGCGCTGCGCGAAGCTCTCTGACGAGATGGGCGGCGGATCGATGACCGGCCTGCCGATCATCGAGACCAAGGCCAACGACGTGTCGGCCTACATCCCGACCAACGTCATCTCGATCACCGACGGACAATGCTTCTTGGAGTCCGACCTCTTCAACTCCGGCGTCCGCCCGGCCATCAACGTCGGTATCTCGGTCTCTCGTGTCGGTGGTTCGGCGCAGGTCAAGGCGATGAAGAAGGTTGCCGGCCGATTGCGTTTGGACTTGGCGCAGTTCCGCGAGTTGGAGGCGTTCGCCGCCTTTGGTTCCGACCTGGACGCGGCGTCCAAGGCGCAACTCGCGCGCGGTGCCCGGCTGGTCGAGTTGCTCAAGCAGCCGCAGTACACGCCGTTCCCGATGGAGCAGGAAGTCGTCTCGGTGTGGGCCGGCACGACCGGTCTGCTCGACGAGGTGCCGGTCGAGGACGTTCGCCGCTTCGAGCGTGACTTCCTCGATCGCATCGGTCGCGATCACAAGGGCATCTTCGAGACGATCCGGCAGACGAAGGATCTGTCCGATGACACCGTCGGGCTGCTCACCAAGGCCATCGAGGAGTTCAAGAGGGGCTTCACCACGACCGCGGGACACCTGCTCGTGAACGACGAGCCGGTCGCCGCGATGGAGGTCGAGCACATCGATCAGGCAACCGTCACTCGCCAGGTTCGTGGCTGAGTCGGAGAGCTGACAGAACATGGGTGCTCAGCTTCGGGTCTATCGGCGACGGATCAAGTCCATCCAGGCGACCAAGAAGATCACGAAGGCGATGGAGTTGATCTCCTCGTCCCGCATCGTGAAGGCGCAACAGCGCGTGAACGCGGCCTCGCCGTACACGCGCGAACTGGCGCGCGCGCTGTCGGCGGCAGCGACGTACGGCAGCGCAGACCACCCCTTGACCGCGCAGCCGAAGGACACTCGACGGGCCGCGCTGTGCCTGGTCACCGCTGACCGGGGCCTCGCCGGTGCGTACTCCTCGAACGCCATCCGCGAGGGCGAGTCGCTCACGCGTCTGCTCGCCGAGGAAGGCAAGTCGGTCACGCCCTTCCTGGTCGGCAGGAAGGGTCTGAACTTCTATCGCTTCCGCGACCGCAAGATCGCCGGGCAATGGACCGGTTTCACCGATCAGCCCAGGTACGAAGATGCCGAGACAATCGCGGCCGCGCTGCTCGATTCGTTCCTCACCCCCGCTGACGAGGGGGGTGTCGACGAGATCCACATCGTCTACACGGAATTCATCAACATGGCGGTCCAGCGGGTCGAGACCAAGCGGATCCTCCCCCTGGAAGTCGTCGACGAGGTCATCGACGCGCAGTCCCAGAGGGGTGATCCCTTCCCGCTGTACGAGTTCGAGCCGTCCGCTGAAGCCGTACTCGATGCACTGCTTCCGCAGTACATCGAGAACCTGGTGTGGAACGCGTTGCTCACCTCGGCAGCATCCGAACATGCGGCCAGGCGTCGCGCGATGAAGTCCGCGACGGACAACGCTGAGGAACTCATCAAGTCCCTCGTACGCCAAGCCAACCAGGCCCGTCAGGCCGAGATCACCCAGGAGATCAGCGAGATCGTCGGCGGAGCCGACGCGCTGGCCTCTGCCAACGCAGGAGGATGAAGATGACCGCAACGACCGAGACCACGACCGGCGTGGGCCGTGTCGCCCGGGTCACCGGCCCGGTCGTCGATGTGGAGTTCCCCGTCGAGGCGATGCCGGCGTTGTACAACGCGTTGCACGTCATGGTGTCCTTCGGGGCTGGCGAGGAGACCGAGGAGCGCATGCTCACTCTCGAGGTCGCGCAGCACATCGGCGACAACATGGTGCGCGCGATTTCGATGCAGCCGACCGACGGACTCGTCCGCGGTGCGCCCGTCACGGACACCGGTGATGCGATCACCGTTCCGGTCGGCGATGTGACCAAGGGCCACGTGTGGAACACCTTGGGCCAGCCGCTCGATGTGCCCGAGTCCTCACTGAACATCACCGAGCGCTGGGGGATCCACCGCCAGGCACCGCCGTTCGACCAGTTGGAGAGCAAGACCGAGGTCTTCGCGACCGGGATCAAGGTCATCGACTTGCTGACGCCGTACGTCCAGGGCGGGAAGATCGGCCTGTTCGGTGGTGCAGGTGTCGGAAAGACCGTCCTGATCCAGGAGATGATCTACCGAGTCTCCGAGAACTTCGGTGGCGTGTCGGTGTTCGCAGGGGTCGGGGAGCGCACCCGTGAGGGCAACGACCTCTTCGGTGAGATGACCGAGTCCGGCGTCATCAACAAGACCGCGCTGGTCTTCGGTCAGATGGATGAGCCACCCGGTACGCGTCTTCGCGTCGCCCTGTCGGCGCTGACGATGGCGGAGTACTTCCGCGACGTGCAGAAGCAGGACGTGCTGCTGTTCATCGACAACATCTTCCGATTCACCCAAGCCGGCTCCGAGGTCTCCACGCTGCTCGGCCGCATGCCGTCGGCAGTCGGCTACCAGCCGACGCTGGCCGACGAAATGGGTCAGTTGCAGGAGCGCATTACCTCGACGCGTGGTCACTCGATCACGTCTCTGCAGGCGATCTACGTTCCCGCCGATGACTTGACCGACCCGGCGCCGGCGACGACGTTCGCGCACCTGGACGCGACGACGGTCTTGTCGCGCCCCATTTCCGAGCTCGGAATCTATCCCGCTGTGGACCCGCTGGACTCGACCTCGCGAATCCTCGACCCGCGGTACGTCGGCGACGAGCACTACGCGATCGCAGCTCGAGTGAAGGAGATCTTGCAGCGGTACAAGGACCTGCAGGACATCATCGCGATCCTCGGTATCGACGAGCTCTCCGAGGAAGACCGCATCCTGGTTGGACGCGCGCGTCGTATCCAGCGATTCTTGTCCCAGAACATGTTCGTGGCCGAAGCGTTCACCGGCCAGCCCGGTTCCTTCGTGCCCGTCGAGGAGACAATCGCATCGTTCAAGGCGTTGACCGAGGGGGCGTACGACCACCTTCCGGAGCAGGCGTTCTTCATGTGCGGTGGCATCGAGGACGTCGAGCGCAACGCAGCCAAGTTGGCGAGCTGAGCCGGTCATGGGGGAACTGAAAGTCGAGGTCGTCGCCGTCGACCGGATGGTGTGGTCGGGCACCGCCACGAGCCTGGTGGCCAAGACCCTCGAGGGAGAGATCGGAATCCTGCCCGGTCACGAGCCGGTGTTGGCCCTGCTCGCGGACTCAGCCGTACGCATCGAGTGCGCCGACGGCGAACGCCTGGTGTTCGCCGTGCACAAGGGCTTCTTCTCGGTTGCGGACAACCGCGTCTCGGTGCTGGCCGAATCAGCGGAACTGGCGGCGGAGATCGACGTGCACCGCGCCGGGGCTGCGTTGGAGCGGGCCAAGGCCGAAGCCGGATCCGGTGGCGGAGCCGGCGACTCGAACCTGAGCGACGACCCGTCCGCAGCGGTGGCTCGGGCCGAGACCCGACTCAAGGTCGCCGGCCACAACTCCTAGCCGGCACGGGCGCAACTCCCAGCCCGCGACACCACCGATCCCCCTCATTCTGTGCGATGAAGGTGCCCCAGGCTGCGCTAGAGGCACTTCAGGCGCCCCAGCGATGTTCAACGATCAGACGCGAATCACGCCGAACCCTTGCACCTGCGGCGTGGTGAACCGAGTCGCAAAGATCAACTGTTCAGCTGATCAGTTGATCTTGAAAGCTACCGGGATCAGCATGCTTGCGTACCCACTCGGCGGTTGACGGGAGTGAACTCATCCCGGATTGGCAGATCGTTGGGGCGGGAGAACTGCCTCTAGCGCACTCTGGGGCACCTTCATCAACTTGAAAGGTGGGTCAGCGGTTGGCGCCGGGGACCCAGAGGACGTCACCAGTCGCGGCACCGGCGTTGTGACCCGCACCGGCGCGGTTGTCCTGCGCGAGGTTGGCGACTCGGGCGAGGATGAAGAGCAGGTCCGACAGGCGATTGAGGTACGTCGCCGTCAATGGATTCATCGAATCCCGATGCACCTCGAGAGCGGCCCAGGTGCTCCGTTCGGCGCGGCGTACGACCGTGCGCGCCACGTGCAGCAGCGCGGCGCCCGCGCTGCCCCCCGGCAGGACGAACGACCGCAACGGGGTGAGCCGATCGTTGAAGCTGTCGCAGTACGCCTCCAAAGCGTCCACGTACCCCTGCTCCACTCGCAGCGGCGGGTACTCGGGGTTCTCGACCACCGGCGTACACAGGTCGGCACCCACATCGAAGAGATCGTTCTGGATCCGGGTCAGTACGGCGACGAGCTCGGCATCGAGCTCCCCGACGGCAACCGCCACGCCGATCGCGGAGTTGGCTTCATCGACATCGGCGAAGGAGATCAACCGCGGATCGTTCTTGGTGGTACGGCTCATGTCGCCCAGAGCCGTGGTGCCGTCGTCGCCGGTACGCGTGTAGATGCGGGTGAGGTTGACCATTCGATCACTCTAGGCGCCCTATCCTTGCCAGCGTGGAAGCCCTGCATGTAGTCGGCGGCGCCCGACTCTCGGGCGACGTCCACGTGCGCGGAGCCAAGAACAGCGCCCTCAAGCTCATGGCTGCCGCGTTGCTGGCCCCGGGGCGTACCACCTTGACCAACGTCCCGGCGATCATCGACGTCGAGATCATGGCTGAGCTCGTACGCCGCCTCGGCTGTGACGTCGACCACGACGTCGCAGCGGGCACCGTCGTCATCGACGTACCCGAGCGACCTGGGCACAAGGCCGACTACGACCTCGTACGCCGCATGCGCGCATCGATCTGCGTCCTCGGTCCGCTGTTGACCCGGCTCGGCGAAGCGGACGTCGCGCTCCCCGGCGGGGACAACATCGGTTCGCGCGGCTTGGACATGCATATCGCCGGTCTCGAGCGGATGGGCGCGACCGTCCGCAGCGAGCACGGCTACCTCGTGGCGACGAGCCCGCGTCGATTGTCCGGCGCGAGTATCTGGCTGGACTTCCCGAGCGTCGGGGCGACCGAGACGTTGGTGATGGCCGCCGTGCTGGCCGAGGGCACGACGATCATCGACAATGCCGCCCGCGAACCCGAGATCGTCGACATCTGTTCGATGCTGGCGGCGATGGGTGCTTCCATCGGGGGAGTGGGTACGTCGACCTTGGAGATCAAGGGCGTCGATGCGTTGAGCCCCGTGCACCACCGCACGGTGCCCGATCGAATCGTCGCCGGCACCTGGGCGGCGGCCGCGGCGATAACCGCCGGGGACGTGCAGGTGCTCGGCGCGAATCCGCTGCATCTCGAGATCGCCTTGGACAAGCTCACGACTGCGGGAGCAATGGTCGAGGCGCT
>Ga0315278_10003376_pt1 | contig 14274 bp, 11 predicted proteins | sample YL17G06_0_MG_FD_203880 | JGI IMG/M metagenome (GOLD analysis project Ga0315278, IMG submission 203880) | Sediment microbial communities from Yellowstone Lake, YNP, Wyoming, USA - YL17G06_0 | ecosystem: Environmental > Aquatic > Freshwater > Lake > Sediment | place: USA: Wyoming | collected... | reverse complement strand
CTCGTGTTCATGCTGGCCCGCCTGCGCGCGGGTCGCGACGAGGCGCTGCTGGCGAGCTCGTTCTTCGCGACCACAGTGCTCGTGCTTATTGCCGGCGGCGCCGTCATGACGGACGAGGCGCTCGCGCTCGGCACCACGCTCTCGATGGTGGGCTTCTGGATCGCCGTGGACGGGCCGCCCCCGCTGCGGCGCGTGGCTGGCTTCGCATTCTTCGTCGGCCTGGCGATCGGGATGATGGCGAAGGGGCCGATCGTGGTCGTCCTGACCTTCGTTCCGGTCGGTGCGTGGACGCTGTGGACGAAATCGTGGCGCGACGCGTGGACGCGATTGCCGTGGATCACGGGCACGCTGCTTGCGGCCGTGCTCGTGGTGCCATGGTACCTGGCGGCCGAACGCGCTACTCCGGGTTTCCTCGATTACTTCCTGGTCGGCGAACACTGGAAGCGCTTCGTGCAGCCTGGCTGGAAGGGCGACCTCTACGGGTCGGGGCACGCGCGCCCGCGGGGGACGATCTGGCTGTTCTGGATTGCCGCGGCGCTGCCCTGGTCGCTGCCGGCGATTGGCTGGCTGGGTCGCGTCGCAGTGTCGCGGCGGGACGCGCTCGCAACGCTCGTTCGCGACCGCTGGCAGTGTTACCTGCTGCTGTGGACCATCGCGCCGATGCTGTTCTTCATGCTGTCGCGAAACATCCTGGCGACGTACGTGCTGCCCGGCATCCCGGCTTTTGCGCTGCTGCTCGCGGCGGTCTGGCGCGCGCCAGCGTCAGACGTGCGTGAGGTTCGTGCACCAGTACGTTACGCGATGGCCGCCGGTCTCATCCTGTCCATCGGGTTCGCAGCGGTGATCCTGGTGATGCGGCCACGCTTCGACACGGAGCTGTCGCACCGCGCTCTGGTTCGCGCCTACGAGTCGAAGCGCGTCGACGCCAGCGAGCGCCTCGTCTATGTCGCGAGAGAGCCGATTTCCGCGGAGTTCTATTCGCGAGGGCAGGCGATCCTGGTGCGCGACGATGCGGCGCTAGTGCCGTATCTGGAGGATGCACACGCCAACTTCGTGGCGCTACGCGAGCGGGATCTCGAAGCGCTGCCGCCTGCGGCGCGCGCTCGCCTCGTGCCCGTCGGCAGGTTTGGCGGGTATCGCCTGATGCAGGAACCGCACGGCTGACTGCGGGGACGCCGCAACGAGAGGCTTGCTTGCGCGCCGTCGAGGGTCAGTCCTCGAGCCGCCGCTCGTCCACCACGCCCGTCAACGTTTCCGCGCCCAGCGAGATGTAGAGCGTCCGGTCGGACACGGCCAGGTCGAAATTCATGCGCCGGTCGAGGCGCGCGACCAGTGCGGCAAGCAGGTCACGGTCCACCGCGCATATCCGCAGCGCTCCGGCACGGTGAATGCGCTCGCCGGCGAGGCGCGACAGCAGCAGGTCCACGTCGCGGTGCGCGTAGACCGTGACTTTCGGCGCCGCCTTCGCCGCCTTGTGCAGCCGGTCTGCGTCCGGCACGCCGACCTCGATCCAGGCCTGCAGCGCGCCCGTCAGGTCGCGCACGCTGATCGCGGGTTCGTCCGGGTCGGACAGGCCTTTCGAAAAAGCGATTCCCTCGGTGTACTCGAGGCTGTAGGCGAGCAGGCGCGTCAGCAGGTACTCGGCGGTCTCCGACGGGTGGCGCGCCGCCCGGATCTTGAGCGTCTCGTAGACGCCGCGATCCGCGTCCGCCAGGCGGATCTCGAACACGTACATCGTTGCGCCTAGCGCCACGCTCGACTCCATTGCCGGCTACGGGCCGACCCCGACAGTAACGCGTCCGGTGCTGAGGCGACAACCGGCTCGCCGGCCAGCACGGCCGCAGAGTGTAACAGCGAGCGACAATCTATGCGCGATACTGTAATGTTACGTCACTCGGCAGTAATCGAGCAGGCCAGTAATAATCGTGAAACTGAGCGCACGCCACCTGATCCTGAATACGCTGCTCGCAGCCGGGGGCAGGGGACAGACCGTGCGCGAGGCCATTGCCAGCTGCGCGCTGTTCGGGATCCGCGAGAACAGCGTGCGGGTCGCACTGGCGCGACTGGCTGCGGAAGGGCTGATCGAGGTTGCGGGACGTGGCACCTACCGTCTGGGGCGGCGCGCGACAGCCCTGGCTCGTGACGTCGCCACCTGGCGCACGGCTGAACAGCGTGTGCGGGACTGGAACGGTGGCTGGATCACGGTGCACGTCGGCGCGCTCGGACGCAGCAATCGAGTCGCGCTGCGCTCGCGCAACCGCGCTCTCACCTTGCTCGGCCTGCGTGAACTCGACCGCGGGTTCTACGTTCGCCCTGACAATCTCGCCGGAGGCGTCGGCGAGGTTCGCGGGCGCCTGCGCAAGCTCGGTCTCGATGACGCTGCCGCTGTGTTCATCGGAATCGATTTCGATCCTGAACGCGAGGCGCGTGCCCGCAAGCTGTGGGACGGCAGGGTGCTGACGCAAACTTATCGCACGACGCGTCGCAAGCTGGAGCGCTGGCTCGCCCATGCCGGATCATTGGCGCCCGAGGTGGCCGCGCGCGAGGCATTCCTGCTCGGCAACGACGCGATCCGCATGCTGGTGTTCGATCCACTGCTGCCCGCGCCGCTGGTGGATGTCGACGAACGCCGCGCCCTTGCCGCCGTGGTGCTGCGCCACGAAGCGGCCGGCCGCACCGTCTGGCGGCGGCTGCGCCTGGCGCCAGGTGCAGCCGACGTCACCCCGCCGTATTCCTTCGAATTCGAACCGCTCGCCGCACACACGAGGCCGTGACCATGGACATGCCCGCCGCAAACCCGCTCTCGAAGAAATTCCTGGCCGACACCCACGAGGTCGTCAACGTCGGGCGCGAACTGCAGGACTACAACCTCTTTACGACTGACGCCGCGCTCGGCGAGGCCGTGGTCCGCGAGGGGGCCGGCTGGGCGACCGCAGACCTGCGAACATTCGGCGCACGCATCGGCACGGCCGAATACCTCCAGCTCGGCGCGCTGGCCAACCAGTTCCAGCCCGAACTCGAGACGCACGACCGCTTCGGCAATCGCGTGGATCTCGTGAATTTCCATCCCGCGTACCACACCCTCATGACTACGGCGATCGAGAACGGGCTGCACTGCGCACCCTGGGTCGAGCCGAAGCCCGGTGCCCACGTCGCGCGTGCGGCGAAGTCCTACCTGCACTCGCAGGTCGAGGCCGGCCACGGCTGCCCGATCACGATGACGTTCGCGGTCGTGCCCGCGCTGCGCCTGCAGCCCGACCTCGCGGCGCTCTGGCTTCCGATGATCACCGCCCGCAGCTACGATCCGCGCAACCTGCCGGTCGCGCAGAAATCGGGCATCACGGTCGGCATGGCGATGACCGAAAAGCAGGGCGGCTCGGACGTACGCAGCAACACGACCCTCGCCCATCCGGTCGGCGCGGGCGGGCCGGGGCAGGCCTACGAGCTGGTCGGCCACAAGTATTTCGTCTCTGCCCCGATGTGCGACGCGTTCCTGGTGCTGGCGCAGGCTCCGGGCGGACTGTCGTGCTTCCTGATGCCGCGCTGGCGCCCCGACGGTACCCGCAACCCGCTGCAGGTGCTGCGCCTCAAGCGCAAGATGGGTAACGCGTCGAATGCATCCAGCGAGACTGAGTTGCGCGGTGCGCTGGCGTGGATGGTTGGCGAGGAAGGCCGCGGCGTGCGCACCATCATCGAGATGGTGGCGATGACCCGCTTCGACTGCATGATCGGCTCGAGCGCAGGCCAGCGCATGGCGCTGTCGCAAGCCGTGCATCACTGCAGCCTGCGCCAGGCGTTCGGGGCGTTGCTGATCGACAAGCCGCTGATGCGCAACGTGCTGGCCGATCTCGCATTGGAACAGGAAGGCTCGCTAGCGCTCACCATGCGCATGGCCCGCGCGATGGACAATCGGGCCGTGGAGCACGAGGACCTGCTCGTGCGCCTCGCCGTGCCGGTCGGCAAGTACTGGATCTGCAAGCGCACGCCGACCCACGCCTATGAAGCGCTGGAGTGCATCGGTGGCAGCGGCGTGATGGAGGACAGCATGATGCCGCGCCTGTTCCGCGAGTCGCCGGTGAACGCGGTCTGGGAAGGCAGCGGCAACGTGCAATGCCTGGACGTGCTGCGTGCGATGCAGAAGACCCCGGCCGCCATTGATGCGTTCTTCATCGAGATCGGCCAAGCGCGCGGCGCGGACGCGACTCTGGATGCATGCATTGCGGCGCTCAAGAACGAACTGCGTGACCCGGGCGAACTCGAGTACCGCGCCCGGGACATTGTCGATCGAATGGCGCTCGCGCTGCAGGCGGCGTTGCTCGTGCAGCATGCCCCCAGTGCGGTCAGCGATGCTTTCTGCCGCTCGCGGCTCGCAGCATCCGGACACCACAATTTCGGTGCGCTGCCGCGGGGCGTCGATTGTGGGGCGATCATCGAAAGGGCCCGGCCGGTCGCTGGATGAGCGGACCGCGGCTGACCACCGGATACCGGCGTATCCTTGAGCATGTCTTTGGTTTCTGGAGCTCGGCTCATGAACCGATTGGTGCTGGCGGGCGGACTGTGCGGTGCGCTCATCGCGTCGTCGGCAATGTCGCAACCGCAGCCCCCGCCATACGACGAAATCCGGCGCGAGATCAGTGCGCTGTCGGATCGGGTGCAGAAACTCGAAGCGGAGAACATCGCGCTCAAGGAACGTAACGACAGGCTCGAGCGCATGATTGCGGCGCAGGCACCGGGTTCCGCCGCGGTCGACACGACTCCACCTGTTGCGGCAGCTGTTTCGGCAGAGGCGAAGCCAACGACTGCGCCATGGTACGAGCGCACGAAGGTGAGCGGCCTCGTGATCGGCGACGCCTACGCAGTGTTCGAGAACCACGACCCGGCGGTCGACGACCAGACCGGCTTCTGGATCCGTCGCGGCTACCTCACGTTGGACGGCACGATCGCGGACGCCTGGTCCACCCGCCTGCGGTTCGAATTCAACAGCCCGGGTGATTTCAAGACGAACTCCAAGCTCAATCCGTTCGTCAAGGACGCTTATCTGGCATGGAAGAGCGGCGGCAAGGAACTCTACCTCGGCATTTCACCTTCGCCGACCTTTGACGTCATCGAGAAGTTTTGGGGCTATCGCGCCCTCGAAAAGACACCGGTGGATCTCTACCGGATCGGCAGCTCACGGGATTTCGGTATCTCGTTCAAGGGCCAGGCCCTCGGCGACAAGGCCGCCTATCACGCGATGTTCGGCAACGGAGCAGGGGATGGCGCCGAGACCAACGAGGGCAAGAAGGCGATGCTCAGCCTGAGTCTCAGGCCCACCGAGGCCCTGGTATTCGAGATCTACGGGGACTTCGAGGATCGGCCCGATTCGACCGATCGAACGACCTATCAGGCCTTCGCCGGCTGGAAGGGTGCGCGCAGTCGCTACGGGCTGCAGTATGCGTGGCAGGACCGTGACGCGACGACCGGGCCCGGGGAATCGGTCTCCGTCGCATCGCTCTTCGGCATCTGGGACGTGTCCGGGCAGTCGAGCTTGATCGCGCGCTACGATCGGAGCTTCGAAGGTTACCCGGATGCCGACAAGATCCCATATCTGCCGATCGCCAACGGCACGAAGTTCGATCTGGCGATTCTCGGTTGGGACTACCGGCTCCGCAGGCAGATCAGCCTGATGCCGAACGTCGAGTATGTCATGTACCGCGATACGCACGGCGTGCCGGCGCCCGACGATGACCTCTACGGCAAGCTGACTCTCTATTATCAGTTCTGACCGCAACGCCATGCCGCGCTGAAGGAGAGATCATGAAAGTCATCATCGTTGGCGGAGTCGCTGGTGGCGCGTCGTGTGCGGCGCGCCTGCGCAGGCTGGACGAGAAGGCCGAGATCGTGATGGTGGAACGCGGACCGTACGTCTCGTACGCGAACTGCGGGCTTCCGTACCACGTCTCTGGCGTGATCGCGAAGGAATCCAGTCTCCTCGTCGCGACCGAAAAAACCTTCCGCGAGCAATTTTCCATCGAGGTGCGCACGAACTGCGAGGCGATGGAAATTTCGCCGCAGAAGAAGACCGTGGGCCTGCGCAATGTTGCGACCGGCGAGGTGACGACCGAGTCCTACGACAAGCTGGTGCTGTCGCCCGGGGCGCCGTCGGTCCGTCCGCCCCTGCCCGGGATCGATCTGCCGGGGATCTTCCAGGTCCGGACCGTGCCGGACGCGCGCACGATCCGTGAGTGGATCGAACGGGGCACGACCTTCCTGGCAGGAATGTACAACTACTCCGGCATCCAGTTCGTGAAGCCGGTAAGGCGTGCGGTGGTGATCGGCGGCGGCTTCATCGGTCTCGAGATGGCGGAGAACCTCGTCCATCTCGGGTTCGAGGTGACGCTCGTCGAGATGCTCGACCAGGTGCTGGCCCCGCTCGACCGGGAGTTCGCCCGCCTCGTCGGGGAGCATCTCAAGCGGCATGGCGTCCACCTGGCGCTGAATGACGGGGTCGCCGGATTCAAGCAGCTGGACGGCGGCGCGCTGGAGGTGCAGGCGAAATCCGGCAAGGCGTATCCAGCGGACATTGTGATCCTCGCGCTCGGCGTGCGGCCGGACACGGCTCTAGCCAGGACCGCCGGGCTCGAGATCGGCGAACGCGGGGGGATCCGCGTCGACGACCAGATGCGCACGAGCGACCCGGACATCTTCGCCGTCGGTGATGCCATCGAGGTCAAGGACTTCGTGACCGGCCAGTGGAGCCTCGTCGCGCTGGCCGGGCCGGCGAACCGCCAGGGCCGGATCGCAGCGGATGTGATCGCCGGGCGTGATTCCCGTTACCGTGGCACGCAGGGTACCTCGATCATCGGGTTGTTCGGGGGTGCCGCCGCCTGGACCGGTGCCAGCGAGAAGACGCTCAAGCGGCTTGGTGACAAGGACTTCGAGAAGATCTATCTGTTCCCGAACTCGCACGCCGGGTACTACCCGGGCGCCAGGATGATCGGGTTGAAGGTGCTCTTCCGCAAATCCGATGGGCGTCTGCTCGGCGCGCAGGCGCTCGGCGAGGACGGGCCCGCGGTGGACAAGCGCATCAGCGCACTCGCCGTGGCCATCCAGATGGGCGCGACGATCTACGATCTCGAAGAAGCGGAACTCTGCTACGCGCCCCAGTTCGGCAGCGCGAAGGATGCGGTCAACTTCGCCGGGATGGTCGCCGCCGACGTCCTGCGCGGCGACATGCCGCTCGCCCACTGGGAGGACACCAGGAGCGCTTTCCTGCTCGACGTGCGCCAGCCGGTGGAGCTGGTCGTGGAGAAGGTGCCGGGCGCAGTCAACATCCCGCTGGGCCAGCTGCGCGCGCGCCTCGGCGAACTGCCCCGCGACCGCGAGATCCTCGTCATTTGCCGCTCGGCGCAGCGCGCCTACTACGCGACGCGCATCCTGCTGCAGAACGGTTTCAAGGCCCGCAACATCTCCGGCGGTATGCTCTCACGAGCGATGCTCTCGGCTGAATGAGCAATCCAGCAGGGCTCAGAACATCCGCGGCTTGGCGAACTCGCCGCGGCCGAACCGCCGGTAATAACCCACGAAATCGTAGTGCCGCGTGGCTTGTATGGCCCCGCTTTCGCAGATCGCGTAGCAGTTGTTGCAACTGATGCAGCCGCGCGCGTCCGCTTTGACCCGGACCTTCTTCTTGCCCTTGTCCCCGTACTGCTCCAGCACGTTGGCTGGACACGCGAGCGTGCACAGCTTGCAGCCGTCGCACTTGTCGAGGTCCACCGTCACGCGGTGGAAGATGCACTGCGAGGGATCGTCCCAGTCCGGGAAGTGACGTCGTTCCTGCCTGGTCAGCAAAGCCATGGCGCGCCTCCGGCTCTAGTAGAGAATCTGCTTCTTGCCGCTTTCGAACCAGACGATCTCATGGGTCTCGCGCGGAATCATGTGGGTCGTGTCACCGACCGGGTACCCGACCGTGATCGCCTCCGCGACCTCGTAGGGCGGCTCGACACCGAGTCGCTCGCACCACTCGCGACTTTCGTTCAGTAACTTCGAGAAGCCGACCCAGCAGGTTCCCAACCCCAGGCTCCGTGCCGCCAGCACGATGTGGGTGCCGCAGATGCCGATGTCCACCGGCGGGATTCCGACGCCGCGTTTGTCCATGAGAATCAGGATCAGCGTGGGAGCGCGGTGGAACACCGCAAAGCGCCCCTGGGCGATCGCGGTGACCGCGCTGACGGGCACCGGGTGCAGCACGTTGGGCTGCAGCCGGCCGAACAGCTTCGCCTTGATGCGGGCGATCCGGTACTTGAGCGACCCGGCAGGCAGGGTGGCGTAATCGAATGCATTGGACACCTTGCGGCACTGGCCGACGCAGAAGTCTTCCATTCCCCGGATCATGTCGGGATCGCGCACGACGATGAACTTCCACGGCTGGCAGTTTCCCTGCGAAGGTGCGAACCGCGCGACTTCGAGCAGCCGCCGGATCAGGTGCGCCGGAACCTGTGCCTTCCTGTACTTGCGGATGCTGCGCCGCTGCAGCATCACCCGTTCCACGGCGTTCCACTCCGCGCCTTCCGGCACCACCGGGATTTGCGAACTGCGTCCGGCTTCCTGTTCGACCTCTTCCGGGTCCTCGACCGCAAGGACTCGTGCAGTGCCTTCCGCCATGGCAGCCTCCCGATCAGGCCCGCGTACGCACGGGCCTGCTTACGCGATACGATAGCAATCCTGATTCCTACTCTGGTGCAACCGTAGCACCTTCGGGCGCCGGGGCCCAGTAGCAGCACGCTCCCGCAGGGACATCGCAGTGCCACAGTCCACGCCGACCCTCGACCAATACCTGGCCCTCGACAAGTACGAGGTTCCGAGGATGCTCGGGGAGCGGGCCGTGCGGCGGTTCCACGTGATGGCCAAGCCAGCCGGCTCGGCCTGCAACCTCGACTGCACCTACTGCTTCTACCTGAGCAAGCAGACCTTGCCTGGTGGTCCCGGCGGCGGGCACATGGACGACGAGCTGCTCGAGCGCCTGGTGCGGGACTACATCGGCAGCGTGACCGCCGAGGAGGTCGTCTTTTCCTGGCAGGGCGGCGAGCCCACGCTGCTGGGCCTCGAGTTCTTCCGCAAAGTCGTCGCCCTGCAGAAAAAGCATGCGAAAGCGGGACAGCGGATCGAGAACGACCTGCAGACCAATGGCACCCTGCTGGACGACGACTGGGCGCGCTTCCTGAAGGAACACGGCTTCCTGGTCGGGCTCAGCATCGACGGTCCGCGCGAGATTCACGACCACTACCGGATCACCAAGCGCGGCACGCCGACGTTCGACAGCGTCTACGCCGCCGCGCAGACGCTCCGGAAGTTCGGCGTCAAGTTCAATACGCTGACCTGCGTCAACCGCTTCAACGCCTCGCGGCCGCTCGATGTCTATCGCTTCCTGCGCCGCGAACTCGGATCGACGTACCTGCAGTTCATCCCGATCGTCGAGATCAAAAGCTTCGAGGCGACCGCACCGCACGCCTGGGACCCGGCACGCCTGCCGCTGGTGGGCAGTCCGGAGATGCGCCCGGACCACCCGGACTCCGTGGTCACGCCATGGTCCGTGGACCCCGACGAGTACGGCTATTTTCTCTCCAGGGTGTGGGACGAGTGGCTGGCCCGCGATTGCGGCAAAGTGCTGGTCAATTTCTGCGAACGACCACTACGTCTATCCGGAGTACCGGCTCGGCAACATCCGCGAACGCTCGCTCGGCGACATGGTGTTTTCGCGGACGCAGGTGAAATTCGCCTACGCGAAGTCCGAGAAGCTGCCCGCGTACTGCAGGCAGTGCGAGTTCCTGACCGATTGCTGGGGCGAGTGCCCGAAGAACCGTCTGCTGCGCACGCCGGACGGCGAACCGGGTCTCAACTATCTCTGCCCGGGCCTTAACCGGTTCTTCGCGCATGCGGTGCCCGCGGCGAAGAAGATGGCGGCAAGGTTGGATGCGGCAGCTTCGACGCCGGCCTCCTGCGTGCCGATTCACCCGGAAAGCCGCTAACCGCAGCCTTCGGTTATGCTCCGCGCAGCGCCGCAAAGCCTGCGGCGCCGCCACATCTGACGAGGCGAGACACCGTGGAGCAGACACCCAACTCGGACTTCGACCGGCTGACCGAGCACCTGAACGAGGCGCAGCGCCTGCTGTCCCGCCACCGGCTGGTCGAAAACCTCGTCAATCGCCAGGAAATGCCGAGGCACGAGCTGGTCGAAAGCATCGTGCACAAGCAGCACCTCGGCGAGCTCGGCCAGCTGCTCAACCGTCTCGACCCGGTCGATACCGCCCGCGTCCTCGAGGCGCTGTCGGAGGACGATCGCCTGCTGGCGTGGGAACAGATCAGGGTGGATCGCCTCGATACGATCCTGCTGCTGCTGCTCGACGACGTTCGCGAGGAACTGCTGAATGCCTCGGGGCACCAGAGCGAAAAAGTCGCCCTCAATGCGTTCGAGCTGCACGAGGGCCGGCTGCGCCAGGTGAAAGTCGCGAACAAGGCGGACCTCGCCAACGTCAAGCCGATCTGGGTGGACCTGCTGGCACCGTCCGCTGAAATGCGCTACTGGGTCGGCACACATTTCGGCCTCGACCTGCCCGATCCGGACAGCCTCACCGACCTCGAAGCCAGCGCCCGCTTCTACGTCGAGGACAATGGGGAGATCCACCTGCATTCCGACTTCCTGCTGGTTTCCGGCGACGAGACGCAGAACGTAGCGGTCGCCTTCATCCTCCACCGGGACATACTGTTCTCGGTGCGCAAGGAAGAATTGCCGGTGTTCCGCCTGCAGCGGCTGCGGGCGCGCACGCAACCGGGCTACGTCACCGAAGGCAAGGACGTGCTGCTCGATCTCTACGCCGCCGATGCAGAGTACTCGGCCGACGTGCTGGAGGACGTGTACGCAGAGTTCGAGTCGGTGGGCAAGAGAGTGTTGAACCCGCGAGTGACGGATGATGCGGCGGCGCGGATTCTTTCCGAAATCGCGCACGGCGAAGACCTCAACGGCCGCATACGCCGCAACGTGCTCGACACTCGACGGGCGCTGTCCTTCCTGATGCGCGGCAAGTCCCTGTCTCCCCTGCAGCATGAAGAAGCCCGCCAGATCGTGCGCGACATCGAATCACTCGATGGGCATACCACCTTCCTGTTCGGCAAGATCAACTTCCTGATGGACGCAACGGTCGGCTTCATCAACATCAACCAGAACAAGCGGGTATCGAAGCTGACCAGCATCAGCATCATCTTCATGCCGATCAATATCCTCGCGGGCATCGGCGGCATGTCCGAGTTCTCGATGATGAGCAAGGACTTCAACATCGGCTGGCCGGTCGCCTATGCCGGATTCATGGTCGGAGCGGCCGTGGTCGGCTGGGCCACCTACCAGGTCCTGAAGATCTTCGAGGCGCGTGAAGCCAGGCGGATCATCGAGGCGAAAGGTTAGGCGAAATCCTCTCGGGCGGGCGTGGTCTTGTCCTTGATGAGCCTGCGCAGGAACGGGATCAGCAGCACCAGCACGATGCCGACGACGACGCTTCCCCAGCCCAGTTGCGCGAAGAGGGTCGAATAGGACGGGTTGGTGGTCAACGCAGTACTGCCGACCGGCTCAGGGATCATTCCGGAGAAGTCGCCGGCGAAGAGCGATGCCAGGCCGGTCACCAGCATCCAGCTGCCCATCATGATTCCCTGGTATTCGCGCGGCGCCAGCTTGCCGATCATCGCGTAGCCGACCGGCGAGATCAGCAGTTCACCGATGCTCTGCAGCACGTAGCTGCCGAACAACCAGACGAAGGCGACCTTGCCCTGGTCGTCGGCCATGGAAATGCCTGCGGGAAGCGCCAGGAAGCCGAGCCCCATCAGGATCAGCGAGATGGCGAACTGCTTCGGCACGTCGATGTTCCAGCCCCGCGCCCGCAGCGTCGCGAACAGTGCGGCCATCAGCGGTCCGCCGAGCACGATCACGACTGTGTTGATGTTCTGGATCCACTGCGGTGCGACCTCAACGCCCCACACGTGGAGGTTGACGTTGTTGACCGCAAACAACTGCAGGCCATTCGGCGCCATCTGGTACAGCGACCAGAACACCAGCGAGCCCAGGGTGAGAATCAGGTACGCCCACATGTTGTTCTTCTCGACCGGATCGCGATGCTTCACGGTGAGATAAACCAGCGCGGCGGCCACCATCGCGCTGATCGCCTTGAGCAGCATCCCGGTCGACCCCGTGTGTTGCAGCATGATCCAGACGAGTGGCACGAGGCCGAGCAGGATCGCGATCCCGACGCCGAGGCGCGCCTTGAACTGGCCGGGCGTGGCGCTCAACAGGGGCGTGTTCAGGTCCGCCAGCACTTTCCAATTGAAGCCGGCCAGTACGATGGCACTGAAATTCCCGACGGTGGCGAACAGGAACAGGCTGGCGTAGCTCTCGGTCAACTGATAATGGCCGGCGACCGCGAAGCCGATGAAAAACCCCACGTTCATGCCGGCGTAGTTCCAGAGGAACGCGCCCTCGCGGCGGGTATCCGCCGGCGCGAAGCGCTGCGTCAGCATCATGTTCAGGCACGTGACATTGAGACCGCTGCCGGTGAGGAACAGCGCCAGGCCCCAATACAGCATGCCGATCGTTCCGCCGGAGATGCAGGCGCACCCGAGCACCTGCAGCACCATGCCGCCGACGAACAGGTTGCGGTTGCTCAGGAAGCGCCCGCCCAGGTAGCCACCGAACAGGTGCAGCCCGTAGTTGAACGCGCCGAACACGCCCATGATCGCGGCCGCATCCCGGGCAGTAAAATGCAGGTGCCGGGTCGCATACAGGACCAGCGTCGAATACAGCACCGCAAAGCCCAGCGTGGCGAAAATCTGGATAAAGAAGAGCGCGGCAGCGCCTTCAGGGATCGTCGATAGTTTGTTCTTTAGCGATGACAAGGAGTTCTCCCGAATTTCCAAATTCACAAATCCCGGCGCAGTAACTTCTGCACCGCCAAACCGATCCCGACCAGCACCGCGAGCGCGATGGCTTCGCTGGCCTTGGCGGCCGCGAGCAGCCCGAGGCTCGCTAGTATCGCGATACCAGCGATCAGGTCCCCTGCCGGCAATCTGAATCGCGCGGCTGGAACATCGGCGCGCCGACGCAAGACCGGCAGTGCGGCACAGACCACGACGTAGCTCAACACCCGGGTTCCCACGGCGATTGTAATGGCCGTCGTGAATGTGCTGGCCAGCGTGGCAATCCACGCTCCGACCGACGCAATGACGATGGCGACCAGCGGGGTTCGCCAGCGCGGGTGCACGAACGACACCGACTTCGGCATCTGGGCTCGTTCGCCCATGGCGTACAGCGTGCGGCTGGCAGCGATCAGCTGTGCCAACAACACGCCGAGCAGCACCGCTACGGCGCCGACGGTGACCACTAGACCGCCTATGGAACCGAGCATCGCTGTCGCGGCGTCGGCCACCGGTCGCGACGACGTGGCCAGCGAGTCGAGTGTGCCGATGCAGACGAGTTGCACCAGCACGAACAGCAGTGTCGTCAGCCCGACGCTCACCAGGATCGCCACGGGCTGGTCTCGCTCCGGATCGGCAACTTCGCCGCCCGCGACCGCTCCAGACTCGAAGCCGAAGAACGCGAAGATCGACAGCAGGATCGCTCCCGCCATATCGTGAGCGGCGGGAACGGGTGCCCACTGGATCCGTGACGCGTCGAAGAAAAAGGCGCCGACCAGGATGAAGAGCGCCAGTAACAGCAATTTACCGATGCTGAGTGAGGTACTCATCCACACGGTGCCGCGCAGCCCGCGGCCGAGGACGACGGTCAGTCCGCCGGTAATCATCGTTATCACGATGAAGCGACCTACCCCGCCTGCTACGGCAGGGATGACCAGCGAGAGATAGCCGATCAGCAGGTTGCAGACCGTTGCGAAGGCCAGCACGGTCGTGAACCACCGGAGCCAGCCGGTGATGAAGGCCACGGTCGGACCGAACGCGACGTGCGCGTACAGATAGGGGCCCCCGGAGTCCCGAAACCGGGTGCTCACCTCCGCCAGGCACAGGGCGATGGCCAGCACGACGCAGGCGCAGAGCAGCCAGGTCATGATGCTGTACGAACCGACCAGCGCAAACGTTTTCGATGGCAGCCCGAGAATGCCCGCGCCAACGATCGAGTTGATCAGGAGCCCGATCAGGTGAACCCGCGTGATGCCGCGCACCAGGGTGTGTTGCACAGCGGTCTCGGCATTGATGGACATGACTGGACCGACGGCGTGGGCGGTCCGGCGAATCTACGCC
>Ga0315278_10003374_pt1 | contig 14275 bp, 13 predicted proteins | sample YL17G06_0_MG_FD_203880 | JGI IMG/M metagenome (GOLD analysis project Ga0315278, IMG submission 203880) | Sediment microbial communities from Yellowstone Lake, YNP, Wyoming, USA - YL17G06_0 | ecosystem: Environmental > Aquatic > Freshwater > Lake > Sediment | place: USA: Wyoming | collected... | reverse complement strand
GTCAGCGCAAATGCCAGCGAAGAACTGAGGGCATTGGCAGACAAGGCGCATCTGCCTGTAACAATGACGCTGCTGGGACTTGGCTGTTTCGACCAGAACAGGGCTGAATCTCTGGATATGCTGGGTATGCACGGGACGGCTTATGCCAATTATGCGGTTCAGGAATGCGACCTGCTGATAGCGGTCGGGGCGCGTTTTGACGACAGGGTAACAGGAAAGCTAAAAACCTTTGCACCCAACGCCAAGATAATCCACATTGATATAGACCCTGCAAGCATATCGAAGAACGTTCACGTCGATATACCGGTTGTGGGCGATGCGAAGTTTATCCTCGAAGAGCTGGTCAAACAGGCAGAGTATAAGGAAAGAAAGCAGTGGTTCGAGCGAATAGCTGAGTGGAAGAAGAAATTTCCGCTGCGGTATGACCGGAATTCATCGACGATAAAGCCTCAATATGTCGTTGAGGAAATCTGCCGGCAGACGGACGGTCAGGCGATTATAACGACGGGCGTCGGCCAGCATCAGATGTGGACGGCGCAGTTTTACAAATTCAGCAGGCCTCGGCAATTTATAAGCTCAGGCGGACTGGGGACAATGGGCTTTGGTCTGCCTGCGGCGATAGGCGCACAGATAGCCCGGCCGGACGCAACCGTTATAGACATTGACGGCGACCACAGTTTCAATATGACAATGACGGAGCTTGCGACGGCGGTAGAACATAATCTGCCTATAAAAGTGTGCATTATGAACAACGGCTATATGGGCCTGCCGCGGCAGTGGCAGGAATTGTTCTATAACAAGCGCTATGCGATGAGCCGTCTGTCAAACCCGGATTACGCAACCGTTGCGCGGGCGCTGGGCGCGGTGGGTGAGACTGCGGATAAAAAATCCGATGTGGCCAAGGCGATAAAGATGATGCTCGGCGAAAAACGGCCCTGCGTGGTTGACTTTAAGATTGAGCAGGAAGAAAATGTTTGGCCGATGGTGCCGGCAGGCAAAAGCCTGGATGAGATGGATGGGCTGGATATACTGGAAAGTATGGCGTAAGAAAAATAAAGAATTAAAAATAAAAAGGCAAAAACAATGAAACATATAATAAGCGCGCTGGTTGAAAATAAGCCGGGAGTGCTGGCGCATGTTGCTGGGATGTTTGCTGCGCGGGCATTCAATATCGATTCGCTTGTCGTGGGCAGGACAGAAGACCCTGAACTGAGTCGAATGACCATAGTCGTTGTCGGCGACGACAAGGTGCTGGAACAGGTCCGTAAACAACTGGCGAAGATTGTGCCAGTGGTGAAGGTTCAGGATTTTGCGGGCAAACCCGTGGTGGCGAGGGATTTGATGCTGATAAATATTTCCGCTATGCCGGAGAAGCGTCCTGAGATATTTGCGCTTATAGAAATATTCAAAGGCACGGTTGTGGACATCGGACCTAAACAGCTTCTGGCGGAAATCAGCGGACCTGAGGCGAAGATAGAAGCCTTCATCGAGGCGTGCAAACCATACGGCATAAAAGGTATGGCGAGGACCGGCACAATTGCAATGCCGCGACAAACGAAGGAAGAGTAATTCGTCGTGCGTATTGCGAGCTGAAACACTTTACGAAATACACGCAACACAAACAAATTTCTTGCCTGGCGAACATCTCTCACTATAATATTCAACTAAATAATAATACGGTTCAGGACTATCAGGAGAAATTCCGTGGAAAATCATCGCAGGAGCAAGGTCAAAAAAAAGCGTAAGAGCGGATTCAGGGCACGTATGCGGACTCATCGCGGCCGCAAGCTGATTAACCGCAAGCGCAGGGCCGGTCGCAAAGTGCCATACAGGAAAATGTAGAAGTGAAAAGTTGTCAGTTGTCGACATTTTCTGAAACCACCCAAAAGTAAAGAAAGGACAAGATTATGGCATTAAAAATTTATTATGAAAAAGACGCACCGATAAAAGCCCTCAAAGGTAAAAAGGTAGCAGTTATCGGCTACGGCAGTCAGGGACATGCACACAGTCTGAACCTTCGCGACAGCGGAATAAAAGTAGGCGTAGCTGAGCTGAAAGGGACGGCAAATTATAAACTGGCACAAAAACACGGTTTTAAGCCGAGCGATATAAAAACAGCCGTGAAAGATGCGGCGTTGATTATCGTTACGCTGCCGGACGAGATGCAGGCAAAAGTTTACAGGGAACAAATTGCCCCAAATCTAAAGGCAGGCCAGACGCTCGGTTTCTGTCACGGGTTCAATATTCATTTCAAATACATTGTGCCGCCCAGGAGCGTCAACGTTGTAATGATAGCGCCGAAAGGGCCGGGACATCTTGTCCGCAGTGAGTTTGAAAAAGGCGGCGGTGTGCCGTGCTTAGTGGCCGTTTACCAGAATGCGACCGGCGATGCACTGAAAACAGCACTGGCGTGGGGAAACGGCATCGGCGGAGCGAGAGCGGGAATCATTAAAACGACATACAAAGAAGAAACAGAGACAGACCTGTTCGGCGAACAATGCGTTCTGTGCGGCGGCCTTACATCGCTTATAAAAGCAGGTTTCGAGACTCTGGTAGCGGCGGGTTATCAGCCGGAAATAGCATACTTCGAATGTATGCACGAGGTAAAACTCATCGTCGACCTGATGTATCAAGGCGGAATGAACTATATGCGATACAGCATATCAAACACCGCTGAATACGGCGATTTGACAAGAGGGCAGAGAATAGTCAATAAACAGACCCGTGCCGAGATGAAAAAAATCCTTGGGGAAATCACCAGCGGCAAATTCGCAAAAGAATGGGTAAATGAATACAGGACCGGACTGAAGAAATTCAACGCACTGTATAAGAAAGACCACAATTGCCAACTGGAGCAGGTCGGTCGGAAACTGCGCAGAATGATGAAGTGGATAAACGCCAAAGAAATTTAAAACTAAAAGCGAAAAATGCAAAACCATAATTCAAAATTCAAAATTTACGTATTTAGCTTTTTGCTTTTGGTTTTGTGCGGGTGTTCGATGGTGGAATATCTTACGCCGGAAAAACCGCCCTACAACGAGCAAATATCAGAGTGTTATAACCAGATAAAATTAAAGACAAGCACTTCCGCCGACGTGCTGGGGATAATCCGCGGGTCTGAGAACGAACTGCTAAGTCAGAGCAAAAGCGTTATCGTATCATCAGGACAGAAAAAGGCAGGCTACAAAAACTGGTTCAATATGGTTGCCTTTGATGAAAATGAGTCGACTGTAAGGCGAAAATATCTGTTAATCGCGGATGAAAAACCCAAAGTTCTGTTCGTCGAGCCGCGAGAAGGACTGATTTTCAACTGTGAAATGGTGATAGAAAGTGATGTGCTGAACAAGCCTTACAGTAATGAAAATGCGAGGCGAATCGCAATACTTAAACAGGTGCAGGAAAATGCGAACAAAGACGTGGATGATGTGAGCAAGGACAACAAGGCAATCGCAATCTGCGGAATGCTTATCAATCAGGCATTAGAAACAGTCCTGCTTAATCTCGATGAGTCGCCCGCACTGGCAGCAAGACTCAACGAGCCAAATGGGGTCGAGTTTGAACATACGAGCTTCAACAAAGGGAAAATACAAATGGTCGTTACAGATGATGTCGCTGCCGTAAAAATGAAGTTAGGCTCATTCGCACGGCACTTTGAAGACCCTAACTCCCCAAAAAATTAATCATCAATTAAATAGAGCGGGTCTGTAAGCCGAGTTCTGTCTTGGGCAACCATTTATCTTGGTCAACTGTTACCAGTTGACTCATAGCAACCTACCCGCCGGCATTGCCCGGGCCGGGCGCCGGCTGCTTGGTCTTGCAGGCGGTGGGGTTTGCCGTGCCGGCACCGTCACCGATGCCGCGGTGCGCTCTTACCGCACCATTTCACCATTGCCTTTTCAGGCTGTGTATTTTCTGTGGCACTGTCCCTTCCCGATAAATCGGGAGGTGGCCGTTAGCCATCACCGTGCCCTGTCCTGCTCGGACTTTCCTCCGGCAAAAATTTGCCGGCGGCTGCCCGACCCACTCTATTCAATTGACAATTGATTATTTTAAATTTTATTATACCAAAAATCCAAACTATTTACCAGCGGTGATTTCGATGTGCTTTTTGAAATGGTCGTCATCTATGGCAGGAAAATCACTTCTAAAATGGACACCCCTGCTTTCCTGCCGTAACTGTGCACAGCGTGCCATCAATAAACTTATGGTAAGCATATTCTGGCATTCCCAGCCGTCGGGCGAATCGAAGGTTTTGTCCATCACATATCGCTGCCAGAACCTTATTATTTCCTGCGCCTCAGTGAGAGGCTGAGCAGTTCTTGTAATACCGACGTTTCGCCACATAAGTGCCCGCAGAGAATTTCTCACGTCCATAGTATCAAGTCGTGTTCGGTTCGAATGCGGTATTTGATATTTCATCGCCGGATGCCTGATGTGCGAAGTGCCGCTTTTTCCGCGTTTCGAGGTGTTTTGGCCTGCGATTTTGCCGAAGACGAGTCCTTCAAGGAGCGAATTGCTGCCGAGGCGGTTAGCACCGTGCAGGCCCGTGGCGGCAACTTCACCGCAGGCGTAAAGATTCTCGATACTCGTGCAGGCGTTGATGTCTGTTTTTACGCCGCCAACCATATAGTGTGCGCTCGGACGGACGGGAATGAGGTCTTTGCTAATATCTATATCGAAACTTTCGCACAATTCGCTGATAAGAGGAAATCTTTTTGCAAAATGCTTTTTGTCGAAATGGCGGATGTCCAGATAGACGTGAGTGGCATTAGTTTTGAGCATCTGGTTCAGGATAGCCCTGCTGGCGACATCCCGCGGGGCCAGCTCGGCGGCCTCGTGGTAGTCCTTCATAAACCTGTAACCGTTAGTGTCGAGGAGTATGCCGCCTTCTCCGCGGAGTGTTTCGGTAATCAGCGCACGTGAAGCGCCGGCGATGTAGAGCGTTGTAGGATGAAACTGGACAAATTCCAAATCCTGGAGTATAGCACCTGCGCGATAGGCCATAGCGAGACCATCGCCTGTTGCAACTTCGGGATTGGTGGTTTCGCGGTACATCCGGCCTGCCCCGCCGGTCGCAAGGATTGTGTTCGCCGTCCAGATTATCTGCGGTTCGCCTCGCCTGTCGGCGCCAACAAGCCCCACGCACTCGTTGTTGTGGTTGGTGAGCAAATCTATTGTGAAAAAGTTCTCCATCACCTTTATATTGGGGTTCTGCCTGGTCTCTTTTATGAGGGTCTCTGCGATTATCCTGCCTGTTTCATCGCCGTGAGCGTGAGCGACACGCGGATGAGTGTGGCCGCCCTCAAGGCAGGTGGCAATATGGCCATCATCCATATCGAACTCAGCGCCCCATTTGAGCAGTTGTTCGACGAGCTGCGGCCCCTGGCGGACAACCAGTTCGGTTACAGCGGGGTCGCTAAGGCCGCAACCTGTTTCGAGCGTGTCGGCTATGTGCGATTCGAAGGAGTCGGTTTTATCCAGCACCGCGGCGATACCGCCCTGTGCGTTCCAGGTATTGCTGTTTTCCAGTAAGCCTTTGCAGACGATAATAACATTACGGCGTTCCGCAGCCTCGATGGCGGCCCGAAGGCCGGCTATTCCTGCACCGATTATCAGACAGTCGGTAAAAAGCTGATGAGTCGATATGGAATCGATGTCTACAAGATAGCGTCTAAAGTCGGGCTGGGTCATCATAAGATTCTTACTCTACACTAAAATTTTCCGGTATCGACCAAGCATTTTATCATTCTGCGCTGTAATAGCAATGAACTAAATCTGCCAGCGGATTATGTTGATTAAAATTTGGTTTGCAAAAGCAATGCTTAAAAGCGATTATTACCGTTATGATAAACTTTGAAAAAGAGGATGCATTCGACAAAGTTCGTAAAAGGATGGTCGAAATCGACCTTAAAGGGCGAGGCATAATCGACCCTGAAGTGCTGAAGGTAATGGAGGAAGTGCCGCGGGAAGAATTTGTGACGCCGTCATATCTATCGCAGGCTTATGCCGACGGGCCTTTGTCCATAGGCTGCAGCCAGACAATTTCGCAGCCATATATTGTCGCCCTGATGACCGAGGCGTTAAAGCTTAATCCAGACTGTGAGATTCTGGAGATTGGCACAGGCAGCGGCTACCAGACCGCTATACTGTGCAGGCTGGCAAAAAAGGTCTATACCGTGGAGAGATTTGCAGAACTTTCTGAAGCAGCGCAGGCTGTTCTCGGCAGATTGGGGATAAAAAACGTTGAATTCCATATCGGTGACGGCAGTTGCGGCTGGCCTGTGAAACGCAGTTTCGAGCGAACCATTGTTACGGCGGCTGTTCCCAAGATTCCGGAGCCGCTGTTTGAACAACTTGCGGAGGGCGGTATAATAATTGCTCCGGTCGGGCTTTACGGCGTGCAGCAGTTAATAGTCGGCGAAAAGAAAAGGGACAGGATTATTAAAAAGTCCATCTGCGACGTGCGCTTTGTCAAATTGGTCGGCGAATATGGATTTAAGGAATGAAAGTGGTTGCTACTTTTTCTATGGTCATCATTAGCCATTTTTTTTGCTGCAAAAAAAAGCTGAAATTTTACTTGCAAAGATTTTGACCGCGCGGCAGAATTACAGCAATTGGTTTTTTACAGGGAAAAATGGAGTGTATATTTTGAGAGCGGGGTGCAAATTTGAGAATGGAGGCAAAAAAATGACAGGTAAAAGATTTGTAAGCCTGGTCTTTTTGATTTGCACATTGATTATATTCAACGGGTGCAATTCAGCAAAAAAGGGTGGGGAAATTAAATCGACTCCCACCGACAAGAGGAAAGCGGCTTTGCTTAAAGAGATTGACCGCAAATTCGAAAATCCTCAGGCCCATTATGAACTGGGACAGCTATATCAGGCAGACGGGATGTGGTCGCAGGCTGAATACTGCTACAACACGGCTTTGACTTTTGACCCTATTTACAGGGACGCACAGGCAGGGATAGTAAAGGTGCTGATAGGCAGCGGAGATAACGCCAAAGCCAAACTAACAACGGAAATTTATATGAATCAGGTCGCTGCTTCGCCGGAAGAATCGCTGCGACTTGGCCTGGCTTTCCAAAAACAGGGACTTGATGATTACGCCCTGAGCTGCTATCAACAGGCGCTTAATCTTGCGCCCAACTCGGCCAAAATCAACAGACAAATCGGATATTATTACCTCAGCAAGAACGACAAGCCCCGGGCAAAGGATTATCTTACCCGCAGTTTTCAGCTTAACCAAAATCAGCCTGAAGTGGCGGGTGAACTCGGACGGCTCGGCGTTGCAGTGAAAATACCACGAAAGGTTGAAACAAATACGGCGAAGATAGATAAAATTATAGAACAATCTGAAAAATCCAAGCCGAAATAAATTGTTGATAAGTCCTATATAAGCCCTGCGGTGAAAGGATGCGCCGCGGGGTTTTTTTATTGACGCTGCGGTTGGTGCAAAAGCATAAGCATAAAGCGAGAATGTTAAGATGCGATATACCTGTTTGATTTTTACGGTCTGCCTGTTATTGGAAAGCGGATGTTATTTGTCGGGCTAAGCGAGGTGATAAACAGAACGGGAAGGATTATCAATAATGAAGATGATGTCGGGGGCTGGCCTGTGCCGGTTTCGGCTGCGCCGCCGGCTGATACCGATAATGACGGTATACCCGATGACTGGGAGACTGCGAAAGGATTGAATCCGAGATTCGACGACAGCACAGCAGACAGGGACGGTGATGGGTATGCGAATATCGAAGAATATATCAACAGCCTGTGTAAAAAATAGGCTGCTATAAAGACGAGGCTGAACAGGAGGTTTATAAAAATGGCGAAATATTCAAAATTTATTTTGTGTATCGCTATGTTCTTTTTATATGCCCGAGCCGGTTTCTGTAACAGCCGGTCTGTTAGCCTAAACGGACAGTGGCAAATCTGGTTCGATTCTGCTGCGCAATGGCAAAAAGAAAAACTAATTTTAGAGCCGAATGATTTAAACAGTATCCCGCTGTATCCGCCGAGCGAAGGCTGGGATGAGATACTTAAAAAAGGCGAATCAATTTCAGTTCCGTCCGTCTGGGAAGAAAAATATCCCGAATACGACGGAGTGGCGTGGTACTGGAAAGAACTGGAGATACCGGCAGAATATAAGGGTAAAGTCCTCAGGTTGAAATTTCAGGCTGTCCGGCATCGAGCTGAGGTTTACGTCAATCGGAAACTTGTCGGTTACAATCTGGAAGGATTTACGCCATTCGAGGCGGACATAACCGATGCGGTCAAATACGGCGAAAAAAATCTCCTTGCCGTGCGCGTAACCGACCCCGGCGGCGGCGACAACTGGCGAGATTACAATCCGATACCTTTCGGCGACGTTAATCTGCCTGACAGCCATAATTTCGGCGGAATATGGCAGGGGGTGGAACTGCTGATAACCAATCCGCTTTATATCGAGGACATCTACGTTCAGCCACAGGAAGATTTAAAAACCATCCTCATTCAAACTACATTGCGGAACAAGGCGGCGGATTCCAGCGTTGAGCTTGTCTTTGAGGTTGTCCCCTGCGGCCAGAACCCGGATGAAGAGGCGGTTGTTGAAAATCGGCAAAATTTATCCTGTGCCGCCAATCAGCAAACAATCGCAGAAAGTCAAATCACCATTCCGCAGCCGCAATTGTGGAGTCCTGAAAATCCTTTTCTTTATGATTTAAAAGTTACGGTAAAATCCGCAGACAAAGTTATTGACGCCTATACTGTGCAGTTCGGGATGCGATTTTTTACTGAGAAAAACGGCAATCTGTATCTTAACGGCAGGAGAATTTTCGTAAAATGCGCTATAAGCTGGGGATATTATCCGAAAACAATCGCATATCCCACAAACCAGATGGCTGAAAAGGAAATCAGGACAGCCAAATCTTTCGGATTTAATGTGTTTGGCGCCCACCGAAGCTGTGCGACTCCCGCTCTACTCGAAGCGGCAGACCGGCTGGGGATAATGATTTATCAGGAGCCGGGCGGTGCGCCGCGGGACAGAGAGCCGCAGCCTAAAAATTCCGCTGAGGTTTTTGAAAGGGAATTGTTCCTTCAGAAATTTCAGCGATTGATTCGGCAGGACCGCAATCATCCTTCATTGGTCTGGTGGAACTGTGCGAATGAGGCGGCGAAAGACCTGCCTGCTGAGCCGCCGAACCTGAAACCATATATCGACCGAATGATGAGAATGGTCCATAAAGAAGACCCTTCGCGGCTTGTAACTTACACATCCGAAAGCGGGCTGGTGCCGATGTTTCGGCCTTACGACAAGGATTACGGACAACTGTGCGAGCTGCATACCGTTTTGAATACTCCGATTGTGTGGCGGGACAGATTATATCTTGAACATCTGGCCTTTTTCCCGCCCCGTCCGAATCTGGCTGTTTATAACGGTGAAAGCAGATGTTTTACAGCCCTTTCCGACTTGCCGAAGGTTGTCAGCGAATATGAGCCTATTATTCCAAAGTCGGACGGCGCCGCAGTAAAGGACTGGCTTGATGCGCTCAATCGGGATTTTGAGCAGCTCGGATTAAAAGAGGATTTTGGGGACAGCGGCAATTTCTGCCGGCTTACCGGTATTGTTCAGGGGACGGGATTTGCACGGATGGCGGAGGCTATGCGGCTGAATCCCGATATAGACGGTTTCGCCCTTAACGGGTGGCACTGTCATCATATTCTGGGAACATCCGGAATGGTTGATATATTTCGCGACCCGAAGTTTTCGCCGGAAATTCTTGCCGATGCGATGAAGCCTCTGCGTCTGGCAATATGTCCCCTGCCCTGCGTTGCCTACGGCAACGAGGAAGTTGCCATTAAAATTTCACTGCTGAACGAGACGAGTTTTTCCGGAACCTCCAAACTGACCGTCCGCATAACCGACCCGGACAATAAAACCATCTTTTCCGACAAGAAAAAAATCGGTATAACCAAAGACAACGAAAAATTCGTATGGCCTGCGGCAGAGTATCGCAGGAAATTCGACGGCAAAAGCGGCTATTATCACATAACGGCTGAACTGAAAAAGCAGAATAAAATAATCGCACAACAGCAAAGAGACGTCTTTGTCCAGAATATAGAGGAGCTGAAACTGCCGAAAGGCAATATCTACTGGTCTGATGAAGAAAATCTGATTCCGTATTATCTCGATGAGAAACAGACCTATTGGTTCAGGCGGGAGAGGAAGTTTTCGCACTTTTACAGCAAAGACATAGTTTATGTTTTTGGCAGATACAACGGCGAAAGACTGCCGGAATTTTTGAATATGGTCCGCAACGGCCAGGCAAATATTGTATGGCTTGAATACGATATGAAATCCGCCGAGAAAGTCCTCGGCATACTCAAGGAGCAGGGAGTTCTTCCTGCGAATGCCGAGCCGCTTGCATATCCGAAGCAGGCGTGGCTCGGAAGCTGGGAATTTTGTAAAAAGCATCCGATTTTCGATGGGCTGCCGAACCCTGCGATATTTAACTGGGAGTATGGCGAGGTTTACGCACCGTGGGGGATAAAGAACTTTCCGGGGCAGACGATTGCCGGGCTTTGCAATGCCCCGCCGGCTATGGCGACTACGGTCGGCATAATAAACTGCGGCAAAGGCAAAATAATTTTTTGCAGTTTAAATCTGGCGAAATTGCTTGGTAAAAATCCTGTGGCTGACCGTCTTTTCGCACAATTAGTGGAATTTGCCTTGCCCGTCGTTGAGATGAATAAACAAACAGAGCAGCCGGTACAGCGGCGTTTCAGGTCCTTTGATTTTCTTCTAAAGCCGCTACATCTTTCGGAGTCAAATTAGACGGACAGGAGCTTATCAACTTTCGCCGAAAGCTCCTTTACATGGCCGAGCGATTTTTCAAATTCAGCCCGTTCCGCCTGATTTAAATCAAGTTCTATAATTTTTTCGACGCCTTTTTCGCCGAGAATTGCAGGGACGCCGACGAAACAGCCGCTGGCGCTGTATTCGCTATCGCAATATGCACAGCAGCACAATAGTGTCTTTTTATCGTTGAGGACAGCATCAGCCATTTTGACGGCGCCGGCAGCGGGAGCATAATAAGCGCTGGTTCCGAGATAATTTATTATTTCCATACCGCCGTTTCTGGTCCTGTTAATCAGCTCGGCAATTTTCTTTTCATCGAGAAGTTCTGTCAGGGGTATTCCGCTGACGGTGGTAAACCTCGGCAGCGGCACCATATCGTCCCCGTGTCCGCCCATCAGAACGCCTTTTATATCTTCAATATTTACGCCAAGCTCGCAGGCAAGAAAATAATTAAATCTCGCGCAGTCGAGAGCGCCTGCCATTCCCATAATTTTATTTTTGTCAAAGCCCGTAACTTTCGCAACGGTATAAACCATCGCATCGAGCGGATTGCTGACGACGATAACTATGCTGCCGGGGCAGTATTTGGCCGTTTTTTCACTGACATTTTTTACGATTTCGACATTTTTTGCCAGCAGGTCATCTCTGCTCATACCGGGTTTTCGCGCTATTCCGCTTGTTATAATGACCAGATTGCTGCCGGAGGTTTCCGCCCAGTCGGTTGTGCCGGTAACGTTATGGTTGTAATGTTGAATGCCGGCAGTTTCAGCTATATCGAGGGCTTTTCCTTCAGCAAGTCCTTTGACAATATCTATGAGGACAACGTCGCCGAGATTTTGCGCCGCCGTCATATAAGCCGTCGCAGCCCCGACGTTGCCCGCCCCTACTATTGTGATTTTGCTCCTGCTCACGGGAATCTCCTTACAAAAAATGCCTAATTTCGCCAAGATTATAAGCAAAAACAGGCATATTGCTATGAAAAAAGCTAACGGAATCAGACTGCGGTTTGTTTTTCGCCGGCATCCAAGCGTCTGCGGATATGCCGCAACTGGTTGCTCAGATAAACCAGATAAACAAAATAAATCACCCACGCCGCCGTGAATGCAATACACAGATAACTCATATATAATCTCCATATGCCATAGGCGTATAAATCAGACAGTATTTTCAGTGTTTTCGAGGTTATGTCCTGCGACTTTCAATATATCGGTTTTAATCCAAATCAGAACTGCTGCGAGAAAAATTGTTCCAAGTATGGCCAGCAGCAAGGCTGTTATCTGCCAGCCTGTATCGAAACTAAAAGCTGGCCTGTGAACGTCGCGAATAAAACGTGCGCTGATAATTACCAGCGGTATGTCTGCAAAGGCAATAATGCCGAATACAGCGCTGACCTTTTCCTGTTTGCAGCCGGCATTAAAGCTTGACCGCAATATAAGGTATGCCGCATATAAAAACCACAGGACCGCAGAACTGACCAATCGCGGGCTTGGCGTCCAGAATGTCCCCCACTCGGCACGTGCGAAAATCATACCCGTTACATTCAGGACCGTTGCGAATACCAGGCCGACCTCGGCGGACGCTGCCGCTATATAATCCCAGTCTTTTTGTCCCGTTCTCAGATACTGAATTGAGCAGACAAACAGCACGCAAAAGCACGCAAGAGCGGTGATTGCGGCGGGTATATGGACGTAAATTATATTTTTCTCAATCGGCTCAACGGCTGCGACTGTAAAGGCAAGCCATCCTGAAAACAGTGTCAGATACAAACCGAAACTTATAAGAGAAGTTCGCATTTATTTATCGTGTCCTGCGATTACGAAATCAAACAGCAGCCAGCAGAGTGTAACAAATATTGCGTCGAATGCCGCCAGAAAACCGATTGCCCGTTTAAAATCGCCGACCATAGCCAATGCGCCGCTGCCGATTACTTTGGCGTTTATATCGCCGAAAATCGCCTGCAGGGCAAAAACCGAGGGTATCATAACAGGTAACAGCACCGCCATTACAAGCACACTCAAAAGCGAATTCTGCGCCTTCGTTCCTTCCGTTGCACAGCCCAGCAAGGCCGCTACGCCCGACGTGCCGATGTTTATGAGCATTAAAGTAACTATAAGATAAAACCAGTTATTGTTTACATCCACGCCGAAAAGAACTATCGTCGCCGGAACGGCAATAACCTGAGAAATGCACAACATAGCAACACCGACAAACAATTTTGCAATATAGATGTCCCCTGCTTCTACCGGCGCAAGCAATAGTGCATTTATGCAGTCATTTTCCTGCTCTACGGCAAAGCCTCTTTCGGCGGCCAGGACTGCTGAAAAAAGCAGCGATACGAGTAAACTCGCTGCCGCTATGGCCGATGTATCAGATGTCCCCTCCGAGGCAGTTATACGAAAAACCCACGCGATAAGCACGCCGAGCATAATCATAACGGGCAGGGTCTGCCTGCCCCGAAACTCACTGACAAGGTCTTTGACGAATATCGCCTTTACATTGTTTAAGAAACTATTCAACGATTTTTCCTCGCATACGAAAGATAATCTGCGGCAAATTCTCCGACATTTATTTTGGAAACTTCTGCGTTGAAGATTATTTTTTTATTATCCAGCACAGCCACCTGCTCACAGCACCGCAGCGCAAAATCGATATTGTGGGTCGTCATCACGATACTGCCTCCCTGATTTTTGAAATTATGGAGCGTTTCAATCAAATATTTTGCAGCATCGCCATCGAGGCCTGTAAACGGTTCATCAGCCAGCAGGACAGCGGGCCTGTGAATCAGCGCCCTTGCGATTGCGAGCCTCTGCATTATTCCCCGCGAAAGCACGCCGGCAGTTTTAAAGCGGTGTGCAGACAAACCTGTTTCATTTAGAATTTCCTGTGTGCGGGTTTTGCCGTCGCCGACGTTATATACATCAGCGAAAAACCGCAGATTTTCTTCGACGGTCAGTTGGGGATAGACCATACTCTTATGAAGTATTGCTCCGATTATCGGCTTTACCCGCGAGGCATCCGTCTTTACGTTGAAGCCGCATATTTTTACGGTGCCGGCATCGGGCTGCATAAGGCCTGCGATTATCCTGACAATCGTGGTTTTGCCGGCGGCATTTGCGCCGCATATACAAATTGCGCTGCCGCCCGTCAGCCGCAGGTTTATTTTTTCCAGCACGGTTTTGCCGTCAAAAGACCTGCACACGCCGACAACATCGACAGCCGGTATTTCAGAGACCTGTTTCGGCAATTTCTCTATCATTGTCCGTATTTGAGTTTTGCCTTATATTTTGATTCGCAGCGTGTCAGAATCTGACCTGCATTGAATACGCCATTTGCATCGGCCCTGCCTTCGACAAGCACTTCTTTGCCGTCGGCGAAATTTTTAGGCAGGGCGCCATAGTATCTGACGGATATTGAGTTTTTCTGTCCTGCCAATTCG
>Ga0315278_10003373_pt1 | contig 14277 bp, 13 predicted proteins | sample YL17G06_0_MG_FD_203880 | JGI IMG/M metagenome (GOLD analysis project Ga0315278, IMG submission 203880) | Sediment microbial communities from Yellowstone Lake, YNP, Wyoming, USA - YL17G06_0 | ecosystem: Environmental > Aquatic > Freshwater > Lake > Sediment | place: USA: Wyoming | collected... | reverse complement strand
GGCTCCAGGAGGGGCGGTGCATGGCCACCGCCCCTTCTGCATTTCAGGGCAGCGAATGCCGCTGCGGCGCGACGCCCTCGATCGGCCCGACCACCGCGCCGGCGCCGACATACAGGTCGACCTCGCGCTCGAACTCGAGCGTGCCGTTGACCACGGCTCCCGACTCGATGGTCACGCGCGGACGATCGGACTTGTTCCAGGACCAGCCACGGTTCTTCTCGACATGGATGCCGTTCTCGACACGCGAACCGGCGCCCACGAGCACGTCGCCGCTCACGGTCTCGATGCCCCCGCCGACGGTCGCACCCTCGAGCACGAAGTCGCCGTTGACGTTCTCGAGCCGTCCCTCGACGCGCGCGCCACGTCGCAGCGTGAGCTTGCCGTTGACGGCATTCACCCCCGCGCTGACCACGGCATCCTCCGCGATCACGATGGAGCCGTTAACCGTCTCGACGGCCCTCGCGACTGCCTGGGTCTCGAGCCGCACCGAGCCATTGACCGTCTCGACGTCGCGGACCTGGCCACCACTGCCGACGGTGATGCTGCCGTTCACGGTGGAGACGTCGCCGGCCTGCTGGCCTGCCGCGACGTCGATGGATCCGTTCACCCTGCTGATGTCTCCCGCGGCGCCGAGCGCAACTGCCGAGAAGGCGAAGACAAGCGTGCCGACGTAGCGAAACATTGCGGATCTCCTGCATCAGGTTTCCTGGATGCACGTTGGATGCACGAGCCGGGTCGAAGGTTGCAGTGCCGCGCCGCGTCCAGCGTCACTGTCCGGCTGCCTCGACGATCACAGCACCTTCACTGCCCGTCAGGTCGCGGAACAGCCCCGACAGCCGCGCCGTCATCGGGCCAGGCTGGCCATTGCCGATCGTCCGGCCGTCCACCCGCGTCACTGCGGCGAGTTCGCCCATCGTGCCGGAACAGAACACCTCGTCTGCCCGGTACACCTCGGCCTGCGTGAGATCGCATTCCTCGCAGGCGATCCCGTGAGCCTGGCAGAGGTCGAGTACCGCCTGCCGCGTGATGCCTTCCGGGCAGGCGACGAGTCGCGGCGTCCGCAGGCGGCCACGCTGCACGACGAAGACATGCGTCGCGTTCGTCTCCGCCACGAAACCGCGGGTGTCGAGCATCAGCGCGTCGTCGGCTCCCGCGACGTTCGCCTCGATCTTGGCGAGGATCGACTGGATGAGGTTGTTGTGATGGATCTTCGGGTCCAGGCAGTCGGGCGGGAAGCGGCGGACGCTGCTCGTGACCAGGCTGAGACCGTCGCGCGCATACACCGGCGCCTTGTGCTCGGCGAGCACGATCAGCGTGGGCCCCGACTGGTTCAGTCGCGGGTCCATGCCGGAGGTGATCTTCACGCCGCGCGTCAGCGTCAGGCGGATGTGCACGCCGTCGAACATGCGGTTCGCCTCGAGCGTGCGCCGGATCTCGTTGACGATCGCGTCACGCGCCGGGATTCCCTCGAATGCCAGTGCCTTGGCGGAATTGACGAGGCGGTCGAGGTGCTGCTCGAGGCGGAAGATGCGGCCCCGATAGAGCCTGAGCCCCTCCCAGACCGCGTCGCCGCCCTGCACGACCGAATCGAAGGGACTCACGCCCGCCTCGCCACGCGCGACGAGCCGTCCGTTCACGTTGACCACCAGGTCGCGATTGCGTTCGTCGAATTTCTGCAGCAAGGGTGCCTCCTCAGGCGCGCAGGCGATGCTCGCGGAGCTTCGCGTACAACGGCCGGCATTCCTGTTCGATTGCGGCCAGGTGGCCGGCGAGCACCGTCGGCTCGTCGGCCGCCTGGGTCTCGAAGCCCGTGGAACGCTCCACGCGCTCGTACCAGTACTTTGCCCAGGCGCCGTCGGTCGCACGGGGCCCGGGCTGCCACGACAGCATGCGCGGCGAGAACTCGACCTCCAGCGCGGCGCACAGTGCGCGCAGCATCGGCTCGGGCGCCGCGAGCAGGTCGGCAGCATCCACGACCGGCGGTATTCGCCCCGTGCTGCGCACGACGTGATCGAAGATCTCGACCTGCTGCGGGAGACCGGTGGCAAGCAGGTCGAACTCGCCGAGTTTCCCGCCGAGCGACGCGAGCATCGGCTTCGGGTCGCGTATCAGGAACCCGTGCGTCATCGAGCCCAGCCATTCGCGACCCATGTGCGGCAGCAGGTGATGCGACATCTGCTTCTGGTAGAGGATCGCGACGCCCTCCGGCACGGGCGCGAGCAGCGCGGTCACGACTCTCCGCCAGTCGCGTTCATGAGCCGCGATCACTTCGTCGCGGCCCGGGTGATCGAGTCCGGTGCTGTCGAGATAGTGCGCGTAGAACGGCTCGTCCACGACGAGCGTGTCTTCGCGATTGCCCCACGACCGCATGAACGCCGTCGATACGTTGCGCGGCCCCGACCACATCGCGAGCCGCAGGACCTCCCCCGGAAGACGACGCCGGCTCACTCAATCTCCCGCGCAGTACTTCATTTCGCGGGCTTCCTGAACCGGAACAGGAACTGGTCGGTCCTGCCGCGGATCGCGTCGTCGAACACGAGCTTGCTGTGATCGTCGTCGGGATGCGCGAGCAGCGGACTCTCGCCGTCGAGGACGAACCCTGCCTTCTCGAAGTCGCGCTTCACCAGCGCGGGGTCGATGCGATGCACCGAGTCGACGACCTTGGCGGGGTCGCCGCCGGGCGTCGCGACGTGGTCCTGCACGACCACCGTGCCGCCCGGCTTCAACGCGGCGTAGAGCTTCGCGAGCAGCAGCATAGGATCGGTCGCCGGCCAGGAGCCGTCGGTCGGCCGCCAGTAAAGATCGTGGTACGACATGATGAAGATTGCGGCGTCGAGGCTCGCGGGGATGAGCTTCAGGTCCTCGATGCTGCTCGTGACCTGCCTGACGTTCGGCAGGCGATTGCCGTCGTAGCGGACTGCGATGCCCTTCTCGGCGAACTTCGCATAGGCCGGGTTGTTGTAGGCGATGGCCTGCCCTTTCGCTCCGACCGTGCGGGCCAGCAACTCCGTGTAGTAGCCGCCGGCCGAGAACACGTCGATGACGTACATGCCGGGCGCAATGTCCGCGAACTCGAGCACCTGTTGCGGCTTGCGGCGCGCGTCCTGCTCCAGGTCCGCCTTGGGCCGGTCGGGACTCGCGATCGCGGCGGCAATCGCAGCCGCATCGCCCTGGGCCAGTTCGTCGGCCGCGAGCGCGCTCTGCACGGGCAGCGCAAGCGCCACGATAGTGATCACTGCGAGCGTCGATGCCATTCTCATGGTCGGATCCCCCGATTAGTGGCGGCAGTCAGGCAAGCGCGCGGTACAGCATACGGGCGGCGACGATCAGCAGGAAGACGCCGAATGCAGCCGACAGGCGCCGTCGGTCGAGCGCATGCGCGAGTCGTGCGCCGAGCGGAGCTATCGCCCAGGACACCGGTGCGATCACGGCGAACCCGAGCAGGCTGACGTAGCCGATGGTCAGCGGCAGCGAGGCGGCATCCGGCGCCGGAGCAAGCAGGTAACCCACGGTTGCGGGCACGCTGATCCAGAACCCGAGCTGCGCTCCGGTGCCGACGGCCCTGTGCATCGGCTCGCCGCACAGCGTCATGGTCGGCACGCTGAGAACCCCGCCACCGATGCCCATCATCGCGGCAACCGCACCGATGGCCGCCGGGATCGCGGCTCCGATCGGTCCGCCGGGAATCGTCCGGCGCAGCACGAGGTGGTCGAGCGGCAGCACCATCTTGAGCGCCACGGCAGCGGCGACGCAGCCGAAGATGGCGGCAAGCACGCGAGCATCCACCCGCGACGCAGCCAATGCACCTGCCAGCGCGCCCGCGACGATGGGCACCGACCAGCGCTTCACGATGCCCGCGTCAACGGAGCCGCGTTGCGCGTGCGAGCGCGACGAGGAAATCGAGGTCGGAATGATCGTCGCCATCGAGGTGGCCACGGCGACGTGCAGCGAGGCGTCGGGCGAGACGCCTGCGAGACTGAGCGCCGCGTCGAGCACGGGCACGATCACGATGCCGCCGCCCACGCCGAAGAGTCCTGCGAGCAGGCCGCCGAGCGCGCCCGCTCCAAGCAGCGTACCGAGCATCGGGAGCCAGTGCAGCAGGGCTTCGAACATCTCAGGCAATGTCCATCGTGGAAAACCGCGGCAGTCTACTGGGATCACCGCGGTCGCGCTTACCTGCGCCGCGGCGGGCGTATAGTCCCGTAGAAGAATCGGGTCCGCCAGACCGGGCCCGCGAGGGGAAATCATGACTGAAACCAGCGGCGGCGAAGTCCTTGCTCGCATGCTCCAGGCGGAGGGCGTCGAGAAGGTCTTCGGCATCATCGACGGCACCTACTTCGGCTTCTACTCGAACCTGCACAAGCTCGGGATCGAGATCGTCACGCCGCGTCACGAGTCCTGCGCGGCGCACATGGCGGGAGCCTATGCGCGGCTCACCGGGAGGCTCGGCGTCTGCATGGCCAGCAACGGACCGGGTGTCGCAAACATCCTGCCCGGGCTCGCGGTGGAAAACGCCGAGGGCAACCGCGTGCTCGCAATCACCAGTTGCCGACGACCGCAGATCGTCTACCCGGACCGCGGCGGCGCCTACCAGGCCTTCGACCAGGTCGGCGCAATCAAGCACCTTGCCAAGTGGAGCCAGGCCGTGGTCTCGTTCGACCGCGTCGCTGAACTCGGGCGCACCGCGCTCCGGCATTGCTTCGAGGGTCGCCCGGGCGTCGTGCACCTCGACGTGCCCGAGACGATCATGAACGGCAAGGTGAAGGCCGAAGTGCCGACGTGGCAACCGCACCAGTACCGGCGCGTCGAGCCGATCGTGCCGTCGCCGGCGCAGGTCGAGCGCGCGGCCGACATGCTCGCTGCAGCGGAACTGCCGATGATCCACGCGGGCAGCGGCATCATTCACGCCGGTGCATACGACGAGCTGCGACGGGTATCCGAGATCCTGCACGCCCCGGTCACGACGAGCTGGGCCGCCCGCGGCGTCCTGCCCGAGACCTGCGAGACGTCGATCCCGATGCCGTACATGAAGCTCAACCACGAGGTACGCAACGACTCCGACCTCGTGCTCGTGGTGGGATCGCGGCTCGGCGAGACTGACTGGTGGGGCAAAGCTCCCTACTGGCGACGCCCGTCCGAGCAACAGATGATCCAGGTCGACGTGGACGGTCACGTGCTCGGTTCGAACAAGCCGGCGGCACTCACCGCGCTCGCGGACGCGAAGCTGTTCCTCGCCGCCCTCGCCGACGCGCTGGTCGCGCGCACCGGCCGCATGAACCTCGATGCGCGCCGTCGCAAGGTCGCGAAGTATCGCGACACCGCGCGTGCCGAGCGCGCCAAGCTGGACGAGAAACTGGCGGACATGGCGGTGCCGATGAACACCGGGCACGTGGCGCATACCTGCCAGCAGGTGTTCCCGGAAGGCTCCGTGCTGGTCGCCGACGGCGGCAACACCGCGGTGTGGGCGATGATGTTCCACCAGATGCGCGTGCCGAACACGATCCTCTCGACGTTCAAGTTCGGCATGCTCGGCGCCGGAGCCGCACAGGCGCTCGGGGCCGCGGTCGCGCGTCCCGAAACGCCCGTCTGCTGCATCATCGGCGACGGCGCGATGGGGTTTCACCCGCAGGAGGTCGAGACGGCCGTGCGCAACCACCTGCGTGTCGTCTACCTCGTGATCTGCGACCGGCAGTGGGGCATGGTGAAGATGACGCAGCAGCTGGCGCTGAAACCCATCAAGACGCTGATCAGGAAATCGCTCAGCCCGCAGGAGACGATCAACACCGATCTCGGCGAGATCCGCTTCGACAAGCTCGGCGAATCCATGGGCGCGCATGGCGAGCGCGTGTCCGACCCGCGTGAGCTCAAGGGTGCGATCGAACGCTCGCTCGCGAGCGGCGGCCCGGCGGTGATCCACGTGGACGTGGACCCGGTCAAGCACATGTGGGCGCCCGGCCTGATGCACTTCAAGGACATGCACCAGGAGCCGAGCGGCAAGTGAGCGGCAAGTGAGCGGCATCGACGCGATCCGGCTCAACTTCACGCCGGAGTCGCTGATCGCGCTCGACGTTATCCTGGCGTTCGTGCTGTTCGGCGTCGCGCTCGACATGAAGTTCGGGGACTTCAAGGGCATCGTGTCCGCGCCGCGGGGCACGTTGATCGGCCTCGTGGCGCACTCGCTGCTGCTGCCCGCGGTCGCGTTCCTGCTGACGATGGCCTTGAAGCCCGCGCCGAGCATCGCGCTCGGCATGCTGCTGGTGGCTTCCTGCCCGAGCGGCAACATCTCCAACTTCCTGGTGAATTACGCTCGCGGCAATCCCGCGCTGTCGGTGACCATCGCCGCGTTCTCGATGCTGGGCTCGATCCTGTTCACGCCGTTCAACCTGGCGTTCTGGGGCTCGATGAACCCCGCCACGCAGGCGATCCTGCAGGAGGTCGCGTTGAGCCCGTGGCAGGTGTTCGGCACGATCCTGGTACTGCTCGTGATCCCGAGCGTGCTCGGCATGGGCATCGCGCACCGCTACCCGACTTTCGCCGCGCGCGCACGCAAGCCGTTCCGGATTCTATCGCTGGCATTCTTCGCGGTGTTCGTCGTCGGCGGGTTCGTTGCGAACCTCGAGTTCTTCGTGGACTACGTCCCGCAGGTGGCGCTGTTCGTCTTCCTGCTGAACGCGCTCGCACTGGCTCTCGGCTACTACGCGGCGAAGCTCGCACGCCTGCCGGAGGCGGACCGTCGCGCGGTCTCGTTCGAGGTCGGCATCCAGAACTCCGGTTTCGGCCTGGCGCTGGTGTTCAATTTCTTCGGAGGCCTCGGCGGCATGGCGATCGTCGCGGCGTGGTGGGGCATCTGGCACCTGATCGCGGGTACGACGCTCGCGACGTGGTGGCGAAGGCGCCCGCCCGCTGGAAGGTGGGTTACGACATGACACAGCGCGTGCTGATTACGGGAGCCGCCGGGTACCTCGGCAGCACACTGGTAGCGGAACTTGCCCGGCGTGCCGCCGGCAGCGGCGACCCCGGCTGCATCGTCGCCACCGACGTTCGCGAGGTGCCGCAGGAGGGGCGCCTTCCGGGCGTGGAGTACGCGGCGATGGACATCCGCGACCCGGGGCTCGCGGAGCTGCTGCGCCGCCATGCGATCGGGATCGTCGTGCACCTCGCGGCCATCGTCACGCCGGGCGCGAAGTCGAACCGCGAGCTCGAGTACTCCGTGGACGTGCTCGGCACGAAGAACGTGCTCGAGGCCTGCGTTGCCGCCGGCGCAGGCAAGGTCGTTGTTACATCGAGCGGCGCGGCCTATGGTTACCATGCCGACAGCCCGGAGTGGCTCACCGAGGACGACCCGGTGCGCGGCAACGAGGCATTCGCCTACTCGCACCACAAGCGCCTCGTCGAGGAGATGCTCGCCGACTATCGGCGCGACCATCCGCAACTGAAGCAGGTCGTCTTTCGCGTCGGAACGATCCTCGGCGAGACGACGCGCAACCAGATCACGGCGCTCTTCGATCGGCCGCGGCTGATCGCGCTGCGGGGATCGCGCAGTCCGTTCGTGTTCATCTGGGACCGGGACGTCGTCGGCGCGATCGAGCATGCGATCTTTTCCGGCAAGGAGGGCATATTCAACGTCGCGGGAGACGGCGCGCTCAGCATCCAGCAGATCGCCGCGCGCCTCGGCAAGCGCTGCCTGACTATTCCGCCCGGGCTGCTGCGGGCCGCGCTTGCCGTGGCACACCCTCTCGGGCTGTCGCGCTACGGTCCCGAGCAGGTCGATTTCCTGCGCTATCGTCCGGTGCTCGACAACCGCCGCCTGAAGGAACAGTTCGGCTACGTGCCGAAGCTGACGTCCGCCGAGGTATTCGAGTTCTACCGCAAGTCCCACGGCCTCGGGCCTGCCGCGTAATGACGCGCCGCTCGTTCGGGGGAGCCACGGTACTCGTGACGGGCGCAGGCGGCGGGCTCGGCCGCGCGCTGGCGCTGCGCTACGCCGCGGCCGGCGCGAACATCGTCGCGCTCGACAAGGACGCCGCAGGGATCGACAGCCTCGCCGCGGAACTCGGCGGGCTCGGTGCGCCGTGCCTGGCGCTGCCGTGCGACGTCACCGACGCCGGGGCCTGCTCCAGGGCCGTCGCCCAGGCGGTCGAGCGCTTCGGGTCGCTCGACGTGCTGGTGAACAATGCGGGCATGAGCCATCGCAGCGGGTTCGCGGTAACCGGGCTCGATGTCATCCGTCGTGTCATGGACGTGAATTTCTTCGGCGCGGTGAACTGCACCAAGGCCGCCCTGCCCCACCTTGTCGCGCGACGGGGACTCGTCGTCGTCATCTCGAGCGTCGCGGGTTACACGCCGCTCGTCGCACGCACGGGCTACGCCGCGAGCAAGCATGCCGTGCACGGTTTCTTCGACAGCCTGCGCAGCGAACTCGCGCCACAGGGCGTGGACGTGATGGTTGCGTGCCCGTCCTTCATCACGACTCGGATCGACCGGAATGCACTTGGCGGCGACGGTGAACCGGTCCGGCACGCGCAGGTGACTGTCGGCCGCCCGCTCACCGCCGAAGACGCTGCCGGACAGGTCTTTGCCGCAGCGCAGCGGGGCCAGCGGCTGCTGCTGATCGGGCGGACGGCCCGGGCAGCCTGGCAGCTGAACCGGTTCGCGCCGCGCCTGTATGAGTTCATCATGGCGCGCCGGCTGCGAGGGGAACTAGAATCCGACGACGCCAGCGCCGCAACGGACGTTACCAGGGAGAAAAAATGAAAGTCCATGTGAAGCACACGATCAAGAGCGATGTCGCCTCGGTCTTCAAGCTCTGCACCGAACAGAAGCACCAGGAGTCCATCTACTCCCAGCTCGGCGGCGCCGAGATCAAGATCAAGCGCGAGGGCCGCGCGCCGAACGTCAAGCTCAGGATCTCGCGCAAGGAAGCCGCGAATCCGCCGGCCGCGATCCGCAGGATCGTTCCCAGCGAGAGTGAGGTGAGCCACACCGAGAACTGGACCGCGGACGGCGACGCGCACGAGGCGGACATCGTCATCGACATAAGGGGCGTGCCCGTGAAGATCGTCGGCACCAAGTCACTCACGCCAGAGAAGGGCGGCTGCGCAGTGGAGTGGAAATTCGACGTCACTTGCGGCATCCCGCTCCTTGGCGGGGTCATCGCGTCGTTCGTGGGCTCGGAGATCGAGCAGAAGCTCGAGCGCGAATTCAAGGTCCTGAAGTCGATGGCCTGACCGGGCCGCCCTCGATCCGCGCCGCGAGGCGCTCGCGGTATTCGTCCAGCGGGAAGAGTGGCACCTCCCCCGATCCGCGGTCGCGCCCGTCGGGCTCGTAGTCGAACGGGTTGTCGATGTCGCGGATCAGCCGCAGCATGTAGATGTTGATCAGCGCGACGAAGGGCACCAGCAGGCACGCCGCCGCGATGCTCTTGAAGCGGGCGATCAGCGTGAGCGCGATGATTATCGTGACCAGCACTTCGAGCAGGGCGTAGGCCGGCGGCAGGAAGCCCGTGCGCCTGATCACGTCGATGCGCGACACGTTGCGGCGCACCGCGAGAAGTTGCGGCACGGCCCGCGACGCGTATGGCCCGGCCCCTTCCCTCTCGAGCTGCTGGATGAAGCCGTTCAGTCCCGTCATGGACTCGTAGACGTCGCGCGAAGTGCGCTTCTTCAGCAACCAGCCCTTGATGCCGTCGGTCATCTCGAGCAGGCCGCGCCTCAGGCTCGCGACATCGAGTCCCGGGCGGTTGGTGGCGGCAAGCACGAAGATCTCCTCGAGCGTCTCGAGCGTGGAGGCCAGCTCGGCCGGGATCTTCTCCGCCTCCTTGTAGTCGGCCATGGTGCCGGCGAGCAGGAAGCCGAGCAGGAACACGCCGGCGGTGAGCACGATGCCGACGTCGGAGAAATCCACGAAACCCTGGAAACCGAGCGCGAACTGCAGGATGAACTTGCCGGCCAGGATCGCCGCAACCAGCGGCAGCGTCGAAAGCATCAGTTTCCACTTGTTCACATGCATTCCTCATCCACTGTCGCGCCCGACGCCGATGCTGCAGCGCAGCTAGCCAATTCCGAAATACCGGCGCGTTGAACGCGGCGTACGATCTTCTCATGCCGCGACTGTCCGCAGTGGACCAGGCCTTCTTCCTGCTCGAGACGCCGGAGCGGCCGATGAATGTCGGCGCGCTGCTGGTACTCAAGCCGCCGCAGGGGTCGCCGCGCGGCCGGTTCGCCGACCGGCTCGTGGCGGGCATGCTCGAATGCCCGGTGGGGCCGCCTTTCAGTTACCGGTTGAAACCGGGGCCGCTGCGGCCGTTCCTAGCGCTGGAGGAGGACGACGGCGCGGACCCGCGTTCCCAGGTACACCGGCACTCGCTGCCGCGTGGCAGCAGTCTCGAGACGCTGTTCCGGCAGATCTGCCGCATCCACACGAAGCTGCTGCCGCGCGACGAGTTGCTGTGGCAGATGCACGTCTTCACTGGCCTGCCAGGTGGCCGCGTGGCGCTCTACTTCAAGACCCACCACGGGCTCATCGACGGCATCGGCTTCATCCGCATCTTCAAGGGAATCGTCTCGAGCCCGGCCTCCCAGAGGCGCAAACATGCGATCTGGGAGGGGATGCTGGCGGTTCCGCCGCTCGAAGGACATGAAGCACGCCCGGCCGCCGCAACCCCGACGCTGCTGGGCATCGCCGACGAAGCGCGCCGCATCGCGAACGACATGGCCCGCCTGGCGTGGCACCAGGGACTGCGGGGGCTCGGCATCGGAAGCGGGCTGGCCGCGCCTTTCGTCAACACGCCGAACGTGCTGAAGACACCGCCCAGCGCGAACCGGGTGCTCGCGCACTGCTCGTTGTCGCTCGCGAGCGCGAAGCAGGTCGCGAAGCGCGGCGGGGCGAAGGTGAACGACGTGATGCTGGCGGCGATCGACATGGCGATGAGCCGCTACCTCGAGGAACGAGGCTCGCCGCCGGATGCAGCACTCGTGGCGGACGTGCCGGTTGCGCTGCAGGACCATGGCGGCGCCGGCAACCGGATCACCATCCTGCAGGTGCCGATGGGCCTGCCCGGATCGAAGCCAGCCGAGCGCCTGCGGCGCATCGTTCGCGAGACGCGACAGATGAAGCGGGAGGTGCGCGTGCTCTCTGGCAGCAGCCTGATGCTGTATTCCATTCTCGAGCATTCGCTCGCAAGCACGATCGAGTCGCTGCACCTCGGCGAGCTGCCCATGCTGGCCAACGTCGTCATCTCCAATCCCGCGGGCTTCACGGAGCGCGTCCAGTTCAACGGTGCCGACGTGGAGCTGGCGCTCCCGATCTCGGTGGTCGGGCACCAGCAGGTCCTGAACGTCACGGTGACGACGTACGCGGACGACCTCCACGTCACCTTCATCGCGCTGAAAGAAGCCGTGCCCGACCTCGGACGAATGGCCGGCTACACGGTCGAAGCGCTCGGCCAGCTCGTGGCGGACGTTGCGCGCGGCCGGAAGAAGAAGATCAAGGCGCCCTGACGGCGGCCAGCGTGAGGGCTGCCGGGTGACAGCCCCGCCGGCAGGCCGCCCGGGGCTGGAGCGCCTGTTTCAATCCGGCGGGCACTAATGCGAGTATCCCGCATCCGGTCGCATGGCCGGCCACGAACAAGACGACGCTCGGCAGACAATCGGCGGGAGATACTGCAATGCACGGCCAGATGATGGATTCGCCCCTGTTGATCACGGAGATCATGCGCTTCGCCGACCGGAATTTTCCGAATGGCCAGGTGGTCTCGATCACGTTCGACAATCCCCGCCACCGCACGACCTACCGGGAGGTGTTCCGACGCGCCCGCAAGCTCGCGAACGCGCTGCGCGCGGCCGGCATCAAGCCTGGCGACCGTATCGCGACGCTCGCGTGGAACGACTACCGGCACCTCGAGCTGTACTACGCCGTCTCGTGCATGGGCGCAGTGCTGCACACGATCAACCCGCGGCTGTTCCCGGAGCAGCTGGAGTACATCGTCAATCACGCCGAAGACCGCCTGCTCTTCATCGACCCGACGCTGCTGCCGGTGCTGGCGCCGCTGCAGGGCAAGATCCCGACCGTCGAACGGGTGATCGTGATGACCAGCGCGGCGGCCATGCCTCCCGCGGTCGCGGGCAAGCTGCCCGACTACGAGTCGTTCATCGCCGACCAGCCCGAGGAGTTCGAGTGGCCGGCGCTCGAGGAGAGCGCAGCCAGCGCGCTCTGCTACACGTCGGGCACGACGGGCAATCCGAAGGGCGTGCTCTACAGCCATCGTTCGACGGTACTGCACGCGTATGCGGGCTGCATGGCGGACTCGATGGGAATGTCCGGCCGCGACGCCGTGCTCGCAGTCGTGCCGATGTTCCATGCGAATGCCTGGGGCTTGCCGTACAACGCGCTGATCACCGGCGCGAAGCTGGTATTCCCGGGCCCGAAGATGGGCGACCCGGCGACGCTGACCGAATTGATGAACGAGGAAAGCGTGACGCTCGCGGCCGGCGTGCCGACTGTGTGGACGCTGCTGCTCAACTACCTGCGGCAGTCGGGTGCGAAGCTGAAGACGCTCAACCGGACTGTGGTCGGCGGAGCGGCGGTGCCACTGTCCATGATCAGGGACTTCTACACGCAGCACGGCGTCACCGTCGTGCAGGGTTGGGGCATGACGGAAATGAGCCCGCTCGGCACCGTGAGCACACTGCGCCACGAAATGGAGTCGCTGCCGGTGGAAGAGCAGTTCAGGCTGCGTGCGCTCGCGGGCCACGGCATTTTCGGCGTCTCGATGAAGATCGTGGACGAGGAGGGACGTGAGCTGCCCTGGGACGGCAAGGCGTCGGGTGAACTCAAGGTTCGCGGTCCCTGGGTCTGCAGCGGCTATTTCCGGATCGACTCGTCACCGACGCACGATGCGGACGGCTGGTTCGCAACGGGCGACGTCGCGGCCATCCATCCCAACGGCTTCCTGCAGATCACCGATCGCGCCAAGGACGTAATCAAGTCGGGCGGCGAGTGGATCAGCTCCGTGGACCTCGAGAACTGCGCCTGCGGGCACCCGGACGTGCTGATGGCGGCCGCGATCGGCGTGCGTCACCCGAAGTGGGACGAGCGCCCGATCCTGCTCGTCGTGCCGCGCCAGGGCCACACGCCCGCTCGCGACTCCGTGCTCGCGCACATCGCCGAACACTTCGCCAAGTGGCAGCTGCCGGACGAAGTGATCGTGGTCGAGAGCCTGCCGATGACGGCGACCGGCAAGATCAGCAAGAAGGACCTGCGCGAGAAGTTCGGCCAGGTGCTGATGCAGCGCGGATAATGGGAAATAGGGGACATTCTCCTTTTCCAGAAAAATAGGGGACATTCTCGATTTTCCCTGTGGCTATAGGCCGCTCAGGGAGAAATCGAGAATGTCCCCTATTTTTCTGGAAAAGGAGAATGTCCCCTATTTCCCTACAGGCACCGCTGCAGGAGCGCCTCGGCCTCGCCGAGCCGCATGTTCTTCGGCACCGGGTAGTCGCGATACGCCTCGACCATCGCGGCCCGCGCAATCGTGCCGACATCCTCGGCCCTGAGCGGCGCAATCTTCTCCGGGATGCCGACCGTGCGGTTGAGTTCCCGCACCCGATCCACGAATCGCTGCGCAAGCGCCGCCTTCGGCTCCGACGCCGCGCCCGCGCCGATCGCGACCGCCAGCTCCGCGAGCCTGGCCTCCGCGTACGGCGCGTCCTTCAGGAAGTCGAGCACGTAGGGCAGCACGATCGCGTTGCCGAGCCCGTGCGGGACGCCGTACACGCCACCGATCTTGTGCGAGAACGCGTGGACGTACCCGACGTAGGCCTTGGTGAACGCGAGGCCGGCGTAGAGCGACGCGAGCGCCATCGCCTCGCGCGCCTCGAGGTCCGCGCCGTTCGAATAGGCGCGCGGCAGGTTGGCGAAGATGAGCCGCACGGCGGACACGCACAACATCGGCGTTTCCTGGTGCGGCCAGCGATTGACATACGCCTCCACCGCGTGGGTCAGTGCATCCATGCCGGTCGCTGCCGTGATCGGGCCTGGCATGCCCTTCATGAGCTCCGCATCGAGCGCCGCGGCGAGCGGCACGAGCTTTGGATCGACCACGACGGCCTTCACGTGTTTCACCGGATCCGTCACCACCGCGGCAACTGTCACCTCCGACCCCGTTCCAGCGGTCGTGGGGATTGCGTAGAGCGGGAGTGGCGGCTTGTTGACCTTGAGCATGCCGACGAGCTTCGCCGAGGTCTTGCCGGTCGTCGCCATGGCCGCGATCACCTTGGC
>Ga0315278_10003372_pt1 | contig 14278 bp, 10 predicted proteins | sample YL17G06_0_MG_FD_203880 | JGI IMG/M metagenome (GOLD analysis project Ga0315278, IMG submission 203880) | Sediment microbial communities from Yellowstone Lake, YNP, Wyoming, USA - YL17G06_0 | ecosystem: Environmental > Aquatic > Freshwater > Lake > Sediment | place: USA: Wyoming | collected... | reverse complement strand
ATTTGCCCCAGCGTCAAGCTTTCGCTCTCTACCGCAATGTCCCTCGGCAAATGAATTGTCAGGCGCGGCTGCGACGTCGAATTCGCCGAAGCATTATCCATCGACGCCCGGCACAGTTCCGCTCGTACTAACAACAAGGTAACCGCCAAACCAATCAATCTAATCTTCATATTACCCCGCCTATCTTCCAATATTCGTCGCGGTTTGCAGCATATCATCGCCGGCCTTTATCGCCCTTGCATTTATTTCGTATGCACGCTGAGCCGTTATCAGATTCACAAGCTCAGTCACCATTCGCACATTGGACTTTTCCAGCATACCTCCCTGAAGAAAACCGAGACCATTCTCTCCGGGGGTGCCGGTCGTAGGAGTACCGCTGGCTACCGTCTCGGCATACAAATTGTCGCCTTCACTTGTTAATCCCGCCGGGTTCTGAAAACGAACCAGCTGCAGAGTTCCTATGGACGACTGCGTTCCCGCGGCGTCAGTAATACTGACCGTGCCGTCTTTGCCGATATCTACCTGCACGGCAGTATCGGGAATTGTAATCGCTGGCTCGATTGCATAACCGTTCACCGTAACAAGCTGCCCATTGGCATTAGTCTGCAATGCCCCATCCCGAGTATATCTTGTTTCGCCGGTGGGCATAGTCACCTGGAAAAACCCGTCGCCTGTAATAGCCACATCATACGGCCTGCCGGTGTTATCCATATCGCCTACAGCGAAAATCTTGTTAGTTGAAGCCGCCCGCACACCGCTGCCTATCTCCAAACCGGTAGGAGTGTTTACGCCGGAAGCGATTTCGGCGCCCGCCTGGCTAAGCTTGAGATAAAGTAAATCCTGAAAATTAATCTGGCTCCGCTTGAAACCGGTGGTATTGATGTTGGCAAGGTTGTTGGCGATTACATCCACCATCATCTGCTGGCCTTCCATACCAGTCGCAGCCGTAGAAAACGCTTTCAACATAACTACAATCTCCTCAATGTTAACTCGTAACCATTGCCTGTTTACTTGTCCTAACCCATCGCGACGCTTGTTAAACTGCTGGAGTTTTCCTTCTGGGCCGACACATATCTCATATTGGCTTCATAAAGGCGGGTCACCATTATCATATCAACCAGTTCATCGATTGTTTTTACATTGGACGCTTCCTGGCTGCCCTGTTTAATTATGACGTTTTCAGCGGGTTCCGGCTGGATATCCTTGTCGGGCATCGCAAAGCAATTGTTTCCGGCAGGCACAAGCTTGCTCTCATTGTCCTTAAAATCCACTGTCTTTAATTTGCCTATATTGGTTCCGTTCGCGACTAACCGGCCGTCCGCCGTGACCTGAATATCCAAAAGCCCCACATTCGCAGGCACCGTGACAGGACCTGCCTCACCCGCCACCGGATTTCCCGCCAAATCTACTATCTGGCCGTTCTCGTTTGTCTGGAATGCCCCATTGCGCGTATAAAGTGGGCCGCCGGCCGTCTCCACGACAAAAAACCCCTTGCCCAACAACGCAAAATCCAGTGTCCTGTCGGTCTGAACCAGATTGCCCTGCGAAAAATCAAACGCCGATTTCAAATCTATCTCGCCGGGCGAATACGTCTCCGGGCCGCCCTGCTGCTTATCCAGTACCTTCGAAAAGGCATTGCATCTGCGCTTAAATCCGGTGGTGCTCGCATTAGCCAGATTATGCGTGATTATCTCCAGCTCACGAGTTAGCGCGTCAACGCTGCTGCTTACTTGCGTAATTGGCTGTGTCATTTCGGTCCCTCTTTTGAACCAGCCGGCATCATTTGTTTCGCCATCCCTTGAGTTTTAGCGCCCATGATTACCTCGGCAAGCTGAACTGCCTGCGTATCGCTTAGTCCCGCCAATGCGACGCCAAGGCGGCGAGCACTCGGCTCCTTCAGCAACTTCGCCGGCTGGACACTCTGCTCGACGATTCCGATATCCTCGATTAACTCCGACGTTCCGCCGTTCTTGCTGATACCCTCCGGACCAATCACCACCATCACCCTGTCACCGACGCCCGCCGATAGTGTTGTTTCAATAAATAAAACACGGCCAACAAGGCCGGTAACTGTTGCAGGCATAAATTCCGGAAGTGATTGCCTTAATCCAGGCGGCGAATCACCCTGTTGCGGTCGCTCCCGACCGCCGCCGTTTATTAAATCTATTTTCTTAGCAAATGGGAACATCGCTATAAATGCCGTTTTGCCCGCCGCGGAATCCGCCGGCCTGGCACCAGCCGGTTTTTCAGCGGACCTGACCAAACCACCCCCGCTAAAAGCCGCAGAAGATGAAACTTTGCGAAAGCCCATCTTCACCTGTAAGCCGGCCAACTGTTTTTCCAGTCGGCTCGTTTCATTCGTCGGCTTCCCCTCTAATAAACTTTCCTTAAGCAAAATGCCTGCGCCGATATCGAAGGCGTCAGCCCGAATGAAAATATCCCCGCTTCTTTTCAGGCCCGCTTTAATTGCTATGGCCATAAGAGTGTCGGTCTCGGACGAAGTCAGCCGTTTTCGAGCCGCGTTGTCAAATAATTCCTTCTCGGCGGCTTTGAGTTCACTGGCCTTTTTATACAAGTTGACAACAAAAAGCGCAATTACCGAAACCGCCAGTATCACCACCATAGCGACAGTAAACCACTTGTGTGTCATAATGTTGTTGCCGTCGCTGAGATGCCGTGTTGCCTGCCACCTTTCATGTGCTGACAGCGCCGTCACTCCTTGTGCCAACTTAACCACAATAAGAGCCAGCGTCGTCATATTAAGCCATCCAAAACCTTACCTGATAAGTGTGGCCAGTTCCTGCAATATATCGGTTGCGACCCTTATGGTTCTGGCATTCGCCTGGAAACCGTTTTGTGCGTTAATCAGGTTGACAAACTCGGTGGCAGTGTCAGCGTTGGACTTCTCGAGGGAACCGCCGTGCACGACGCCGGCACCGCCGGTAAGCGCCTGGGTAGCCACCGACCCGCCGGAGTTGGCTGACGGAATGAAGTAATTGCCGCCGATATTTTCCAAACCTGACGTGTTCTGGAACAAGGCAATCTGCAATGCCCCGATATTTTTCTTCACGCCGTTGGAGAATGCGCCAATAAGTAAACCCTCCTTGTTAACCGAGACGTTAGAAAGACGCCCGGCACCATAGCCATCCTGCTCCCTGGCTACCGCGGTGGAGTTGCCCGCAAATTGTGTCAAACCATCCATCTGCCCGATTGCTCCCATCGATATGCCAATGGTCTGCGGATTGATCGCATCGTGCGCAAAGGTTACTGTGAACTGAGAAGTGTCACCGATTGTGCCGTCCAGCCCGGCGTATGAGCCGTCTCTCGCGTTAAACTCAATCCCTTTTATCCTCCGATTATCAACGGTCAGTTCCTGTATGTTACCGGTTATCGAAGTAAGTATCATATCCCAACTATTGGGTGTCTCCGTTCGGACAAATGCCCCGCTCAATACATGTTGGCCGCCCTGACTGTCGTAGACGGTGATATTGACGTTCTTCACCTCTTCGCCGCCGACCGTGGTAACCTCAAAATAGGAAGGTATTTCCATCGCAGCCGTCCCACCTGTGTTGGCAAATGCTAATCGCACATCTGAAAGACTATACCCGTTCTCAGCATCGGTTATGCGTATTTTGCCGTTGACCAATGACGCCGTGCCGCTGGTCCCCAGCACACTGTTTATATGACCTACAACGTCGTCGAGCGTTGTGGTGGCAGTAATACTCAGAGGCGTCGCGTCAGTAAGTGTGTTGCCGGCGTGGTCATAACCTGAAACTGTAATCGTAGCCGTACCAAGAGTTCCGGCGGTAAACTGGTCAAGTGCGTCGAGTTCGACAGCGCCGGCCGCCACCGTGCCATTGCTGGTCGTGAATGAGATATTTGACGCAAGCACATTTGTCTGCGCGACCGGTAACGCCGAATCGGAGCTCAAGTTTCCGGCGACCGTTACATCACTGGTGAAATTTGCCGCCATCGCCACGTCATAAGGCACGTGCATGTTGCTGTCGCCGGCTACCTGGAAACCGTCGGCCTCACCCTCTGAGCCGATGCGCTGCACACGATAACCGGTGGCGGGGTCAACAAGAACCGAACTCTGGTCAACCGCGAACGCCCCCGCCCGCGTATAAACATACTGCTGACCGTCAGTGAGCACAAAATACCCCTCGCCTTCCATGGCCATATCCAGCGGGTTGCCGGTATTTACGATGTTGCCCTGCGACATATTCGGGGTAATACCTGATACACCAACGCCGCTTCCCATCTGCACAGGATTGGTACCGCCGGTATTCGTGGTCGGCTGTGACGCCTTCCTGATTGTCTGGCTTAAAAGCTCGGAAAACAGAATTCTGCTCGCCTTAAACGCAGTCGTGTTCACATTGGCAAGGTTGTTGCCCGCCACGTCCAGCATCTGCTGATGCGCCTGCAAACCCGTAACTCCCGACGACAACGCAAAACTCATTTTTTATCTCCTTTATATTCCACTCAGTGCAAATAAAACTGTCCGCTATCTCACCGCCAACACATCGCTCAAGCCAATGGTATAGTTCCCGACCTGCAATTTGATATCATCGCCCTGGGTGATTACTCCAGCGACGGCCCCGCTGGCAAGCTGTGTGTCCCCAGCTTCATCGGTAAAGGCAAATGAAACCTCCTTACCTACCAGGGAGCTGGCATAGCTTCGCTGGGAAGTGGCGAGCACATCTGAAAACTTCGAATTCAACTGCTCAATCTGCCCCAACTGCGAAAGCTGCGCGAGCTGAGAGGCCATCTGGTTGTTGTCCATCGGCTCTAATGGATTCTGGTTCTGCAACTGGGTCACAAGAAGCTTCATATAATCCATTTGTATGTCATTGGCGCTTTGTGTTATTGCCGAAACTGCCATAATTCATTTCTCCAAACAACTTGTCACTGTCAGTCAACCTTGTTGCCGCTCATCGCAGCGGTAAACTAATAGCAATCGCCGTGCCAGAATAGGATATCAGCCAGGCAAAAAAATGTAACTCGTTCAGAGAAAAGATGTTAGGATTGCAAATAGCCAAAGGAGTTCAAAAAGCTACCAATCATAGTCGCGCCAGCTTAACACTGAAATTTCTGCCGGGCCGGAAGAATTTGCCTGCCCCATTATTATTCCACTGTATTTTTTTTTCTCAGCCGTGATGATTTTTCTCCGGCACTACAAAGTCCCATAAGAAAAGACGCAAGCTCACGTCCCATAAAACCAAGACGTCTTTCTTAAAGATTGCGTAGTAGTGAATGAAAACGCCCGCAAGTTTTTTTTTAGCCAACGCAGGCAAAACGATTCGTTATCGATATTATCGCCCCGTCCCATAAAAGATTAAAGATGCCCTGATAAAAGCGCCGATTTATCCGGACATTAATGGGGACATATTGAAATTTTAATAGAACCGTGGGGGCACACCAAATGATATTGACGCATAATGGTTCTACGCAGAATTGTTGTAGTAAGTAAGAATACTGAAATCCAGCAATTGGCCAAGAGAATTGGTCAGCAGGTGCTGGTGGCCGACGACGCAGTCGAAGCTGTCGATATTGCGACGACGGTTGCGCCTGATTTGATACTACTGGACGACCTTGCGCAGCCAAGTGATATCCGCAGGATTTTAGATGCGTCCCATAATAATTTTCGCACCGCTGTTGTAGTCGCTGGAAACAACGGCCCCCAACCCGGCTGGTTTGCGCAATTCGCACAGGCAGGCGATATCGAGTATCTGCCGAATCCCAACGATTACGAACAGCTTCAGCAAATCCTGAACAAAATACAGTCCCGTTCGCAAGCCGGCAGGCCAAGTGATGCAAACCGTTTCTTTGCCGATGACCTTGCCGCCGCGGTCTCAATGACGGGCAAAAGCAGGGCAATCCTTCATACGCTCAAGATGATAAAACTGGTTGCCGGCAGCAATTGCAATCCCGTGCTGATAATCGGTGAAACCGGAACAGGCAAGGAGCTGGCCGCCAGGGCGGTGCACATAAGCCGTCATCCGAATGAGCCGTTTGTCGCCGTCAACTGTGCGGCCCTTACTGCCAACCTGCTCGAAAGCGAGCTTTTCGGACATATCAAGGGTTCTTTCACCAGTGCCGACAGGGACAAAACAGGTTTGCTCGACGTCGCCGGCAACGGCACTATCTTCCTCGATGAAATCAGCGAGATGCCCCCGGACCTGCAGGCAAAATTGCTTCGCGTTCTTCAGGAAAAAACGTTTAGGAAAGTAGGCGGTATTACCGATTTGGTCTGCAAAGCCACCATAATCGCATCAAGCAATCGCAACCTCAGGCAGGAGGTGCAGGCCAACCGATTCCGACGCGACCTTTACTACCGACTCAATATCTGCCCGATAAATATCGCCCCGCTGCGAACCACCGACAGAAGAACCGACATTCGTATCCTGGCCGAATACTTTCTCAGGACCTCAACGGTCTGTCCCGGCAAGGCAGACAAGATAACTTCTATTACCGAAATGGCCCTGGAGGCGATTGAAAGGCATTACTGGCCCGGCAACGTCCGCGAACTTCGCAACATCATCGACAGGGCAATTCTGCTGGAAACCACCGACAAGATTGGATTGAGCAGTATCCTGATTGAACCGGACGATATGTCAACCAGTTGCGGTTCCTCCTTCGCTAACCCTCCGTCGCACGCTGTGCTATGTAGGGCAGGAGCTACGGAGGACAGGTGCGCAAATCGTATCGGCTTCGTTGAACATACCACGTTCAACGAAGCGGGAGCTTCGACTGAGCTTGGCCGAATGTCCAGCGCAACCGACAGACGAAATACGCAAACTGAGGTTTCTGCGGGTGACTTTTCGCTCGACAAGGCGGAACGCGAGCTTATCGCACGCGCCCTGCAGGAAAGCGGCTGGCAAAAGACACGGGCGGCCGCACTGCTCGGTATAACACGCGCGACCCTATACGCCAAAGTCAAACAGCATAATATCCAAAGAGGCACTTACCTGCCAAAAGCCGCACAAGACGACCAACTCAGTCCTTTGGAACAAGAAACAGTTACCGCGGCCTGACAAGCACCTCCCAGATAAAGTTGTAAGAAAATCCATCGGCTCGTTTAGAATCCTGACACACATCAACTACCTAAAACCACCAGCATCTGTTCGAAAAGCCGCGTTTAACCGCTAAAACCCGTCATTCCATCGCAAAATGGACAACCCTGCACACCTGGCATAGCCGTTGCTATTTTTATACTGCCAAGACACCAAAACACAAAATGTGTTGCTTAGTGTCTTTGCCTGCCCTGCGTAGCTCGCAGAGCGAAGTAGGGTGCCTTTGTGGCAGAAAATAAATGGCGATAAGAAGACGCAAAATAACGCGGGAAAAGAAGCAGCTTGAGGTCTCGCCGACTGATACATCCACGGCCGGCGAAATTCTTGCGCAGCCGCCCAAAGAATTGGGCGATGCGGCTTCCGCTTCTGTGAATGCGCCTGTCCAGCCCATCGATGCCGGGCCGGATAACCTTATACAGCCAATCGCACAGACCGAAAACCAGCCCGCCGAAGGCGAGACCCCTCGGCTCGAAGGCCGCGAGGCCTGCGGCTCGCCAAATGGCGGGCGAACCGGGATTCAAAACCGTAGATTCTCCATTCTGCAAATGGCCCTTATTGCCGGTATCATTCTCAGCGCCGCATTTCTAACCTACTCACTCGTCTCATCCCCATCCAGCCCCTCAACATCCCTCCATGCACACGCCGCCCCACCAACAACGCACGCTGTGGATACAAATCAGCCGAACACCGCACAACGGGACGCAAACCAAGTCGCTGTGTCCGCTTTCAGCGAGACCTCGCCTCACGGCGGGTCCGCCGCCGGCAAAGCGGACCTGTCCGTGCATTCCGGCAAACCGGTGACGAGCCAGTTGGCAATACAAACCGGCAGTTCAACAGAATCGCAAGCCAGTGAGCCCCCCGCCACGACTACCGAGCCGTTGTCTCTTCAGCTTGCCGAGAGCTACTACGCAGAGAAGGATTACGTCAGAGCATATAGCGCCTGTAACCGGCTGCGTCAAAATCTCGTCGGCCCGGAATTCGAGCTTGTCAGAGATTTTCTGCAGCTTCGAATGGCCCTTTGCCTGGCGCAAAAGTCCAATGCAGACAAGGCCTGCGAGATGCTCAGGGCGGTTTCTGAAAGCCGGTCGATAGCCCTGAGAGCCATCGCTAATTATCATATCTCGCTGCTCGAAATGAATTCAGGCCAATATCTCAAGGCGCGAACAAGGGCTTACAAGGCCATTGCCCTGACCGCCGCGCTGGCGTTTGATTGTGAGTGGGCGCTGGCGATTGAGCGTGACTGCCAGTTTCTCGCGGCCGAGGCGATAACGAGACAGGTCTTGTCGCTGTCCGACGCCGACAAGAACCTGCCTCAGCAACTATGGTCCAGTTCAACCGAAAAAGACCCGCTGATTGGATTAAGCGAGACCGAGTTGTATAAGGTGCTGAACTCCGGAATCGAAAGAATCAACACCGGTCTGCTGGCTCCGCAGGTTCAGGCGGTGGATATAAACCCGGATTCACCGGCTTTGAGCCGGTGGTCTGTTGTCTGCAACGGACCCGGCATTGAGGAATTAATGGCAAGATTCGCCTCCAATGCCGCACTCGACGTAAAGTGGATGCGTCACGTCGACAGCAATGCCAGGGCCGAATCAAAGCCAGCCGGAACCAGCTGGAACCGCTCCGTTACACTGTATCTGCCCGCGGCGACCGCCCAGCAGGTGGCAACGACAGCCGCCGGGGCCGTTGGCTTTTTGGCAAAGGTAGATGACGCAAACACCGTAATAATAACCGACCCCGCTGAGTATTACGCCCTGTCTGAACATACCCGCATGCTTAATGAACACGCGATACGGCTTTGGCGAAAACTTCTGCTGATGTACGGCGACGACAAACGCATACCAAACGCCCACTTTGCTTTGGGGGTTCTGCATGACCAGAAAGGCCAGGTCAATGAGGCAACCGCAGAATATAAATTCGTTGCCAATCGTTATTCGCAAACGCCGCTCGCTCCCTTCGCCCTGCTTCGCTCAAGCCGGCTAAAGACGGGGCTGCGGGATTACACAGGCGCCAGCCGGGACCTCAAACAACTCATCGAACAGTATCCGGACAATGATTTGGTTGGTCAGGCACATCTCAACCTGGCAGAAACCACAATGAAGGCGGGCCATTATGAACAGGCCTGCTCGCTCTACAGAAAGGCATACACACTTGGCTCTTCCACTGAAGCCAAGACGGCAGCTACCTTTGGCGCAGGCAAGTGCTTTTATCAGCTAAACGATTATGAATCCGCGATAAAATGGCTTATGCTATACCTCGAAGCCATCGGGGCACAACAACGTCCCGCGAATAAATCAGCCAATCCGGAATCGCAAAGCGGCACCGACCTTTATACCGCCTATCTCCTGATGGGCAAATCGTACATGGCCATGGGGAACCTCCAACAGGCCTGTGAGGCGCTTGGGCGCACCGTGAAAAGGGCCAATGCCAGCGACGAGTACGTCGAGGCAATCGCATCACTTGTTGAGACACAGATTAAACAGAAGGATTTAGTGGCGGCCCTGAGCACCATCCAAAACATCCGTGCCTGGCCATTTTCGCAGGAGCAGGCGACACGGCTGTTGTTGCTCAAAAGCGCGGTCCTCAGAGAATTAGGGCTTACCGACCATGCCTCAACGCTTCTGGCCGACAGGGTGCAATACCTTACCGACTCAAAACTGAAGGCCGATATAACCCTCGAACTGGCAAGATGTCAGGTCGCCGCGGAAAAACTCGATACCGCCAGGACGTATCTCACAGAGGCGCTTTCGCTCGTCGAGCCGGGTCCTGTCGCTCACACGGCTTCCCTCGAACTCGCCGAGGTGTGTCTTAAACTCAAGGACTACCGGCAGACCATTTCGATATGCACACAACTGCTTGATTCATCGGCTTCGGAACAAATAAAACAACAGGCGTCGAAAACCCTCGCCGCCGCCTACAGCAGCCAGCAGGATTATGACAAGGCGGCCATGGCCTTGCTGACGGCGCCTGCGACAAAGTCGAAAACACACGATGATGTTACCGACACAGGCGATAAGTAAGCCGGTTAACAAAAGATGGGATTGAAACCATCGACAATGATTATAACAAACGAAAAATTTAGTAATGACCGAAACCCACAGCACGGCTCGCTCTTCATTCGGTTCGCCCGACTGAGCATATATGCCTGCGTTCTGCTGTTTGTACCCCTCGGCTGCAAAGTAGCCTGCGGCTCAACCGACCTCGACGAGCTTGACCCAACCTCGTTGCTGGCCATCGATTCGGAACAGCAAGAGCAGTATCTGGCTGATATCCAAATACCGTCTCATGCCGAGATGTCAATTCAACTCGGTAAGCCGGTGGCGAACCATCTCAATTCCGATTTGTCTCAGACAATCGGCGCTACGGCGGCAAACTTCGCCGCAGAAGTCGGGAATAAACTGCCCCAAACCAGCCCTCTGCCCGCAAACGCCTCCGGCAAACAACTCGAACGTCAACTCTCGGAGAGCAGAATAAGCCCGCCGGCACAAAGCCCCGAGAACAGCAAAAGTAATGAGCTAAGACAAATTATCGAGCAAATACGCTCTGTAAAATTTGAATCATCTCGTGGTGAGCTTGTCGAACCACAACAGCCGGCCCAGCAGCCCGTCGATACCTCGCCGGCTGTCTGGCCCCAGCCAACCACCACCGCCCTCCCTGCCGAAACGGAACTGCAATCTCGCATTTCGTCCACTGTGACCAAGCCGGCCGGCGAATCAACCAGCGACCATACACTCCAGATAGTCGAGGGGCTGCTCAAAGACCCCAATCAAATTACCAACCCCTTCGAGCTTGCGGAAATTTTGTTCCGAAGCGGCAGGATGGTGCCGGCGGGACTGTGTTATAAACAGGCCCTAAAAGCAATGCCGACCGACGACCCCAACCTGGGCACAGAACGAGCATGGATATTGTTTCAAATAGGAAATTGCCTGAAAGATGAAGACCCGAACACGGCGAGGGAAAGTTACGCTGAACTGATTAGAACGCATCCGGACTCGCCCTGGACCGAAATCGCCAGGGTAAGGCACGGCCTGATTGAATGGTATCAGCAGGAAAGGCCCGGGGAACTAATCCGGCAGCTTAACAGGCCAAAACCCTGACAAACGGAGTATTATAAGTGACTGAGACAAAAGTACAGCCCAATAATCAGCCCGACCAGACCGCAAATGTGCTGCTGGTAAGCCAAACGCCAGACCTTGTCCGGCTTGTCCTCGCGACGCTTGCCCGCAAAGGGATAAAAGGAATGGTAACCCCGGACACGGGAACCGCTCTCGATTTTCTCGAGAAAAATGAGTGCGCTCTGTTACTGGTTGAAGATATAACAGCCGGCAATTCCGCTCACAAAAACGGCGTCTTCGAGCTGCTTGCAAAAATCAGAATGGGCTGGCCCGAACTGCCGGTTATAATGATTGCGGCCCACAATTCCGGCGAGACACACACCGAACAACAGCTAATCGAAACCGCAGTAAGGGCAATACTCGCCGGCTGTCGCGATTTTCTGCCTCAACCGCTAAGACGCGACAAACTCGAAAAACTGCTCGACACAATTGTCCCCAGCCGGCCCGTTGCGACCATCGCTTCGACCGAGGAAGGAGCCGGCTGCGTTTACAAAATCGTCGGGAAAAGTCCCTCCCTCATACAAACGGTATGGCTGGCCAAAAAAGTGGCGATCACCTCCGCATCCGTCCTGATAAGCGGCGAGAGCGGGACGGGAAAAGAGCTTATATCATACGTAGTGCATTACGGCAGCAGACGAGCACAGGGACCTTTCGTGAAAGTAAACTGCGCGGCGCTAAGCGAAACGCTGCTCGAAAGCGAATTGTTCGGACACGAAAAAGGCGCTTTCACCGGGGCTTACGCCCAGCGAAAGGGACGTTTTGAGGAGGCGCACGGCGGAACACTGCTCCTGGATGAAATCAGCGAAACGCCTCTGCGATTCCAGGCCAAACTTCTCCGCGTTCTTGAACAGCAGGATTTCCAGCGAGTCGGCGGCAACCAGAATATAAAAGTTGACGTCCGCGTAATAAGCACGACAAACAAGGACCTCTCGCATGAAATAGCCGAGGGACAATTCAGACAGGACCTCTACTATCGGCTTTGCGGCGTCCGGCTGGTTGTCTCTCCCCTCAGACAGCGCAAGGAAGACCTGCCGGACATGGTTTGGCATTTTGTAAATCTCTACGCCGGACAAGCCCATCGCCGCATAACCCGCCTCGACCCGGCGATGATGGACCTCTTTGCGAAATACCACTGGCCGGGCAACGTCCGACAGTTGCGGAACGTCATCCTGACGTCGATGATACTCGGCGTCGGCGAAACACTCTCGCTGGCAGACGTGTCCTGGCTTTTCAACGAACTGCAGCCCCTGCCGGAAATTGTGGACGCCAATCAGCGCGAGTCAGTATCCATAACCAATACCGACGGCGTCCTGGCCGGAATGCCGCTTGCCAACGTCGAAAGGCAAGCCATTCTCGAAACGCTCAAACAAACAAAAGGCAATCAAACCAGGGCGGCAAAGGTCCTCGGTATCAGTGACAGGACCCTCCGCGACAAGATGAAACGGTACCGGCAACTTCAATGTCCCCAACCGGTTTAACAACAATTATCAGATAATTGGACAAGAGACAACGTATGGCTGATGAAAAGGTAGAATCAAAACCACACGAACCCGCACCAGACAAACCGGCATCTGACAAACCCGCCGACAAAGGCACGGGCCGCTCGATTGTCCCCTGGATAATAATCGCGGTCATTGTTTTGGTGGCAGCCGGCGCCGGAGTCGGACTGGGCCGATTGTTCGCCGGCAACAGCAAACCCAAGTCCGCCGAAGAGGCGTCGTCGTCAAAAGAACCCGCTGCCGAAGCCGAACCAGCCGCAAAACACGGCGCCGCCAAACAAGCTGAACAACTTAAACCCGATAAGCCCGGCGCAGCAAAAGAGGACTCCTGGTATTACAATTTGGACCCGGTGGTAGCAAACCTCGACGAGCCGGGGGCGACGCGATACGTCAGGGCCGCCCTTACGCTCGAAATGAGCCCGGAGATAAGCGCTGAAAAAGGCGCCGCCTTTATGGAGCAGAAAAAGCCGCTCCTGACAAACCTGCTGACCATATATCTCGCGGGCCTGAATATCGAAGCAACGCGGGGCGACAAGAATCTCAAAAGGATACAATCCGACATTTGCGACACATTCAATGAGCGACTTTTCCCCAACGGCAAGCCCCTTATAAAACGTATTCTAATCAAGGAATTCGCGGTGCAATGACACAAACAACCGAAAACATCCTCGGCAGAGCAAAGATACAGCAGCTTCTCGCTGCCATCGGCTCCAATAACCGCGATGACAGCGCGCAAGTGGAAGCCGTTGACTACGACTGGCATCAGCCGCACTTCTTCAACAGTCAGCAAATGAAACAGTTGGCCGCCTTCGCCGCAAAGGTTGCTGCGCTCATAGCCGAAAAATTTGCTGCTTTGTGCCAGAAAAGTTTCGAGGTAACAATAGCTTCGACCAGCGAACATTTTGCCGGGCAATTCCTCGGCCAGGGCCAGGCGAACAATACACAAGGTCCCCGCAATTATTACCTGCCGTTCGGCTTAAGCCCGGAAGACCCCTGCGGATTCGCCAGCATCCCGCCGCAAACCGCCGTCGTCTGGGCAACTCAACTGCTCGGCGACACCGCGTCCAAAGAAAACCCGGACAGGTCATTTTCCGACCTTGAGACGTCACTGCTGTATGATATGACCCGCTCAGTGGTCGAAGCAACCGCGGCAGCCAATGAGAAATGCGCCTTTCGTGTCACCGCCGATTTTGTGACGGATTCTCTGCCGATTCAGCTCAAAGGCACCGAGGAGTTTTGTAAAATCACCTTCAAGGTAAAAACGGCCGGCTCTGAAGCCGTTTCGGAAGCGCATATCCTTGTTCCCTGTGAGAAGCTGGCCCCGGCAATCGCCGACTCCGCGCAAACGACGGCTAAATTCTCCGCCAAAGACATAACCAGCGCAATCCAAACTCACGTGGAAAAAATATCTATCCCCGTCACCGTCCAACTGGCGTGTGTGCCTGTAACCGTCGAGCAGGTATTGAATCTCGCCGTCGGGGATATATTACTCCTCGACAAGAAAATTGACGAGCCGGCCCTGTTGATTGCCGCCGGATGGACGGTATGCAGAGGTCTCTGTGCAAAATCGGCAGGCAATTACGCCATAGCC
>Ga0315278_10003369_pt1 | contig 14282 bp, 14 predicted proteins | sample YL17G06_0_MG_FD_203880 | JGI IMG/M metagenome (GOLD analysis project Ga0315278, IMG submission 203880) | Sediment microbial communities from Yellowstone Lake, YNP, Wyoming, USA - YL17G06_0 | ecosystem: Environmental > Aquatic > Freshwater > Lake > Sediment | place: USA: Wyoming | collected... | reverse complement strand
CAGGCTTTGTCGGTGGTGCAATCCGACCCGTACCGGTTGGCACGCGATATCTTCGGGGTCGGTTTCAAAACCGCAGACCGCATTGCTCAAGCGTTGGGACTACCCTCCGACCATCCATCCCGGATCGAGGCTGGCGTAGTCTATGCTCTGAACGACATGACGAACGAAGGCCATGTTTTTGCCCCGCGTCCTGAGCTGGTGGAACGCGCGGCGGAGATGCTGTCCATCGAGCGGGAGAAACTTCCCCCGGCGCTAGAGCGACTATCCGAGGATGGCCAAATCCTTCAGGAAACCCTGCCTTTTAAAACCACAGTAGAGACGTCCCACCGTGAAAAGATAGGTGAGAGCCCAGCCGCCTACGGGCAGCCAGCCGTCTACCTAGCTCCGCTCTATTACAGCGAAACCGGGGTAGCTGAGCACCTGCGCGCCCTGGCTAGCGCACTGCCGACCCGTTTGAGCGATTTGCCGCCTGCCTTTATTACCCTTGATCCCATGCTAACACCCGAACAGCAGAAGGCAATTCGCACCGCGCTCAACCATCCGGTCAGCATATTGACCGGCGGTCCTGGCACAGGCAAGACCACCTGCTTGAAAGCCCTGATCACCGCACTCGAAAGCGCCCATAAAGCCTACGCCCTGGCCTCGCCTACCGGGCGAGCTGCCAAGCGCCTCTCCCAGGCAACAGAGCGTCCCGCCAGCACTATCCACCGGTTGTTAGGGTTCTCGCCGGGCGAAGGCTTTAAACACGGCGTTTCCAATCCCCTGCCGATAGATCTGTTGGTGGTGGATGAAGCCTCCATGCTGGACCTTTCCCTTGCGAATAACCTGCTCAAGGCCCTCCAACCGGGCGTACACCTGTTGCTGGTGGGGGATGTGGACCAGCTCCCTTCGGTGGGCGCCGGCGACGTCCTGCGCGATGTGATCGCCAGCGGCTTGGCGCCAGTCACCCGCCTGCAGGTGATTTTCCGACAGGCTGCCACCTCGCATATCATCACCAATGCCCATCGCATCAACCAGGGTCAAATGCCCATTTTCCCCTCCACAAGCGAGCCGGAGGCTGAAGCCCGTGCAGGGGATTTCTTCTTGTTTTCTGCCGAGACGCCGGATGAGGCTGCTAACTGGGTGCTGGAGGTCGTCTGCAAACGCATCCCGCAAAAGTTTGGACTGCACCCGCTCCACCAAATCCAGGTGCTATCGCCCATGTACCGCGGGCCAGTTGGCGTAACCGCCTTGAATGAACGCTTGCAATCCAGCCTCAACCCACCAGAACTGATGAAGCCGGAAAAGACCCTGTTTGGCCAGACTTTCCGTCCGGGCGATAAGGTGATGCAAACTCAAAACAACTACGAAAAGGACATCTTTAACGGGGATATCGGCTTTGTATTTGGGATCGACCCCATCGAACACACCTTGACAGTTGACTTCGAAGGTCGAGCTGTCGCCTATGACTGGAGCGAAGCCGACCAGCTGGCGCTGGCCTACGCGGTTTCGGTGCATAAAGCCCAGGGGTCTGAGTTCCCGGCAGTTGTTATCCCCCTGGTGACGCAACACTACCTGATGCTACAGCGCAACCTGCTCTATACGGCCATCACCCGCGCCAGGCAATTGTGCGTCCTGGTAGGCAGCCGGCGCGCCATCGCTATCGCCGTGCGCAACGACAAAGTGACCCACCGCTATACGGCGCTGGACTGGCGGTTGAGTAAGTGAGCAGTGATCGGGAATCAGGGATGTACAGGTCGCATGATAGGCACCCCATTGCGGCGATGGACTTGCATGGCGAAATCGAAGCGGTCGACCATGAGGCAATATTCGAGGTCAAAGGCTAACATTTCAGGCAAATCTGGGGCTGCCAGAGCACGGCCATCCGTTGAGTTCCGAACCCTACCCACAAATTTCTGAATATCGAGAGACTCTCCCCTCAGCAGAGCTTCGATATAATCTGCGCAAGCCGCGTCTTCGTCCCCCCGCCCCTCCGGGCCAAGGCCTGTAATTACAAAAGTCACAATTTCTGGAGCGTGCCTTCCAATAAAGTCTGCAGTCGCCCTGGCACATACAAAACTGCTGGCAAGCAACGTGTCTGCCCGGCTGCTGCGGACGACGCCCTGCGTCCCGGCGCTGGTACGCTGGATTAACGGCTGTCCTGCAAAGTCCTGAACGGAAATTTCGTAAGGGGAATTGCCATAATCGAACCGTTCTGGTTTCAGTCCACCGACCTCGCCCATCGCCAGCGAGCCCAGGCGCTGTGCGCGCAAGGACAACGCCTCATCCACTGTGCTGACCAGTAGAATCTCGGACGCGCCAGCGGCAAAGGCATAAGCAGCGGTTGAAAAGGCCCTCAAGACGTCAATAACCACGACCGTACCCGTGGCACCGGCGCAGGTATCTAGAGAAGCCCGTCTAATTTCCACTTTAGCGCTTAAAAATAAACAGCCATGCCCCCCAGGCATGCCCGCCACCCGGTTTTTCACATTCCCCCGCAGTCAGATCCGAGACCGGTTGGCCGCCTTCCGCCAAACGCAGGGTGTAGACCGTCCCGGGGTTCATCACAAAATCGGCGTAACCCACACCCATTTCAGGCTTAAGGCCGGTGAAGAAATGGTCCTCGCCGCCCGTCCAAGTCACGGTGGCTTCTATACCTGACGCCGGCTGCCCGGTTGCACCCACCGCCTGAACCTGGATCAACGGGTCAGCCAGGACCTGGCCGCAGACCAGCTTGCGGCTGTCGAGCACAAACGGCGCCCCAGGGGTAAAGGTTGGAATACGGGTGGGACCAATGGTGAGTGTTGCGCCTGGGGTGCCCGAGGCCATAAGCGTTGTCGCAGATCGCGATGTCGCAGATGGAAATGTGGCAGATGGCGCTGGCGTAGTGGCTTGCGCGGCCAGGCTTATTGCACCAGTCGCCGCACTCCGAGTCGAGGTAGGCGACTGGGTGTTGGCGGTAGCGGTAGCGGTATCCAATGGGGTTGGAACAGGTGTAAAAGTCTCAGCCGGAGGTGAGCCTGTAACGGCCGGCGTCTCAACTCCGGCAGGGCTTGCGACCCGGGTCGGGTTCACCCCTTGTCCAATCGCTAACGCCAGTAAGCCCAATGCCTGGGCTTCAGAAGGAGAATTATTTTGGTTCAACGACCGTTGCGCCTGCTCGGCCAGAGCTTGATATACATCCGTGTCCTTCAATAAATCCAGGCGCGCTTTGGCTCGCACTACATCACGATCCGCCAGGAAAGCCGATGCGATCAGAATACGATATTTGTCCTTATATTCTGCTTTCAATGTGGCAGGGGAAGTTTCCAGCAAAGGTCGGAAAAACCAGCCATACACCCATCCACCGCCCACACCCAGGATCAGGCCAATCAACAAGCCGGTTAATAAATACCAGGAGCCGCGTTTCTCGGTCATGGGGTGGGCGTCTCCCCTCCAGGATTGTAGGTTAGCAAGGCATCCGAAAGATCACGCATCAAACCCAGATCAGATGCTGAATAACCGTTCTTCTCCGCGAATAAGATCGCCTGCAGGACAATTTCGTTGGGTGGGATATCCCCTAAAAGGGTGAGACGCTGGGTTGCTGTGTCCAGGTTTTGGTCAGAATGGTAAATCTCTGCTACCATCAACATATAATCAGTCTTGAAATCAACGCGCAGCGCGTCGGGCTGAGTGTCGACCATTTTGATCGGGTTGAACGCTAACGAGTAATACAGGCCGGCTGCCAGGCCAATCAAAATAACCAGTAAAAAGCGGAACCAACGGGAGGACATGACAGGCTTATTGTGCCACAGAGCAGACGGCAGGGCAAGGGGAGAAATGTGGTGGAGGGTTGGAGATGGAGCGTGCGAAATCACTCATTAACGATTTCAAACTCGCTCTGGATTTCCACGGCGTCGCGCAAAGTGGCATAGACTGAGCAATACTTCGTTTCTGCCAGATCGATGGCGCGCTTAACCCGCTCTGTCACGAGGTTACGCCCGCGCAGCCGGTAGTGAATGAGGATCCGCCGGAAGCGCCACGGCGGCGCTTCATCCCGCTGGCTCTCGGCAGAAACCTCCAAACAGGTGACCTGCTGGCGCTGCTTCTTCAAAATGGCGATGACATCCCACCCAGCACAGCCGATCAAACTTAAAGGCAGCAAATCAGCCCCGTTGACACCCTGGGGTTGAGTCATGACGAGCGGAAAATCAAAGTGGTCTTTGAGCAGGAAAACTTCGTCGCGGACCCATTCGGCGTGGACTGTTTCGGTTGACATGAGCTGTTAGACCAATACCCTCTCTTTACATGCGATCTACCAGACGTCCTGAGATAAACTTGTGAAGTACGCTGGCAATTAAGGTTTGATAAGGAATACCTTCATCTTGTGCTCTTTTCTGGAGAGCTTCCAGATCTTTAGAAGAAATCCTGATGTTAACCCGTCTATCTTTTCGAAAAGTCGCGCGGGCAATTTCTTGGTAACGACCAGTTTCTGCCTCGAAATTTCCGACTGGTTGCCATTCCCCACTTTCATAGGAATCCAATAAATTCTTTTCTTCCTGATCAAGTTTTATTTTATCCATATTAACCTTTTAAGTACTTTTTCGTCGCCTTCCGACCAGGGATGATTGTTTTTAAAATGACTTCGTTATCTGTTTCAATAAATGGAATAAGATAAGCGTAGTCATTGATATTGACGATAAGGATCATTTGCCTTGGATACTTTTCCTGGTCGTGATGCTCGGCAATATCGAGAAGTTGTCCCTTTTTCATAAGAAAGACAACCTCCTCAAACGAGACATTTCTCTCCTTTTTTAACTGCTCATTCTTTTCGATATTCCATGAAAAGAATTTCATTCTTTAATGTTATCACATTGTGTGCCTTTTGGAAACAGGCTTGTAATGATTTCTGAATTGAACGCTAATAGCCTTACCGAACAGCCTGCCAATTGGAGCAAATCCTTAATATTGGGGTAATCAATCGCTTGCTTCCAACCCAATAATCTTGTACAATCTTATATGAGACTCTTCTCAAATTGCCCCAACAAATAATGATCGATTCTTCCCATGGAGGGCATTCGGACATGGACGTCATCAAGGTCGCAGGCACTTCACGCACTTCCGCTGTAGCAGGCGCCATCGCAGGAGTCTTTCGTGAGAACAAGCGCGCCGAAGTACAGGCAATCGGCGCTATCGCTGTAAACCAGGCGGTTAAAGCCTTGGCACTGGCGAAAGGCTACCTTAAGGAGGATGGATACAACGTGATCTTCATCCCAGAATTTGTGGATGTGACCATCGACGAGAAAATTCGCACTGCAATCAAGTTTGTCGTTGAGCTGCGCTAATCCGACCGGCCCGCCTGAGAGGGCGTTTAAACGTACTCCGGGAAGAAACAGGCATCAGAAATCACTTTTTATGCACCGGGGAGTCTCTAACTCCGCGGTGTATTTTTGTAGACCGAAAGATTGAAACCATCAACTCTGGCACTTCTTAATCGAAAGCTCTTTCTGATTTTCATTGGTCTGGCTTTACCAGCCTGCACGACCCAGGCCAATGCGGGCGAATTCCCGGTCCTTACTCCGACGCCGATAAGCATCCCCGGTCATGCGCTGCCCAGCAGCACGCTTGTACCCCCAACAGCAATTCCTACGTCCATCCCGCCCTTCCCTTCGCCAACCGCCTTGCCAACCAACCTGCCAACCAGCACACCCCTGCCCTGCTGGAGCCAGGCTGGCACTGATCTGGAAGGCAGCCTGCGCGCAGACCTATTGCCATTGCCGCTCGATTACCGCATTCACCTGCCCCCGTGTTATGACCAGCAACCTGAGCGCCTTTATCCCGTCCTGTATCTGATCCATGGGAAAAATTACAACAATGACCAGTGGGACCGCCTGGGCGCCAGTCAAATATCCGATACCCTGACAGCCTCCGGGCGGGCCTCGCCATTTATTATCGTTATGCCGCGTGACCGCTCGTGGAGCTCGCCAATCGAGGATAAGTTCGGACAGGTTGTTGTCAACACCTTGATCCCCTGGGTAGACAGTCATTACCGCACCATGCCCACCCGCCAATTCCGTGCGATTGGCGGACTTTCGAGAGGCGCCGCCTGGGCCGTGCACCTGGGGTTTTCACACTGGCAGCTATTCGGGGCAGTAGCTGCCCACAGTCTGCCCGTCTTCTGGGAAGATACCCGCGAAATTCGTGGCTGGATGGATGGCATCCCCCCTCAAATGCTGCCGCGCATTTATATGGATACCGGGGATCAGGATTACTTGATCCGTTCTACGCTATGGTTCGAGGGTGTACTCACAAAAAAAGGGATCCCCCACGAATGGCATCTATACACGGGATATCACAACGAAGAATACTGGAAAGCCCATGTAGAGGAATATTTGCTATGGTATGCGAAAGATTGGTAGGCCGTTAAACATAATCCGTAAAACGTGATGTCATCTGCAAAATGCTTTTCACTTTTCCCGTTTAACACATCACATATCACTTTTCACGTTGATGTTATAATTTTTCCATGTCCCTCACCTTAGACCAAGTTGAATATATCGCCAACCTTGCGCGTCTTCAGTTAAATGAGGCAGAAAAGAGTTCTTTTCGAGAACAGCTTTCCGCCATCCTGGATTACGCGTCGCTTTTGCAAAATCTGGATACGGCCGGCATCCCACCTACATCCACCGTACTGCAATCTCTGGGTGTGCTGCGACGCGATGAGCCTCGCCCTGGCCTGACCGCAGAAGAGGTATTACGCAACGCACCGGAGATCGAAAATGGACAGTTCCGCGTTCCCCCGGTGTTAGAGTAATTTCATGTCCAGCTTAACAGACCTGACTCTTTCCCAAGCTGTGCGCGCGCTGCGCCAGGGGCAGATCTCCAGTCGCGAGCTGACCCTGGCTTATGTAGAGCGTATCGACCGCCTGGAGCCAGCCCTGCACGCTTTCCTAACACTGGCGCCCGAGAGCGCCTTGGTCCAGGCGGACCAAGCTGATCGTCGCCTGGTCAATTGGCGCAACGACCCGGCTCAACCTCTGCCTGCCTTGCTGGGAGTACCGATCGCCGTGAAAGACGTGCTATGTGTGGCAGGCCTGCCCTGCACCTGCGGCTCACGGATCCTGGAGAATTTCGTACCGCCTTATAATGCCACAGCTGTCGAGCGACTACTGGCAGCAGGGGTTGTGATCTTGGGCAAGACCAACATGGACGAGTTTGCCATGGGTTCATCCACTGAAAACTCGGCTTTCGGTCCTACCCACAACCCTTGGGACCCTGGGCGTGTGCCGGGTGGATCAAGCGGAGGCAGCGCGGCAGCCGTGGCAGCGCGCCTGATCTCAGCCGCCTTGGGGAGCGATACTGGGGGTAGTGTGCGCCAACCAGCCGCATTCTGCGGCGTGACCGGTCTCAAGCCCACCTATGGGCGCGTCTCACGTTACGGGTTGGTGGCTTATGGATCTTCTTTAGATGTGGTAGGCGTGCTCAGCCGTGATGCTGAAGACGCGGCAGCCATCTTTAGCGTCATGGCTGGTTCCGACCCGCTGGATGCTACCTCCCTCGATATTCAAAGACCTGAAATCTATCTCCAGGATCATTTCGACTTTTCCGGCTTGAGGATAGGGATACCACAGGAATATTTCATCTCTGGCATCCAGGTTGAGGTAGAAACCGCCGTGCGCAATGCCATCCATACGCTTGAAACCCTGGGAGCACAGGTCAAGCCGGTCAGTTTGCCTCACACGGAGTACGCCTTGCCGGTGTATTACCTGATCGCTCCCGCCGAAGCCTCGGCCAACCTGGCGCGCTACGATGGCATCCGCTATGGACCGCGCCTCTCGGCCGAAGCACTCTGGGATGTCTTCCGCCGCACGCGCGGAGAAAAATTCGGCGCCGAAGTTAAGCGGCGCATTATGTTGGGTACTTATGCTCTTTCAGCAGGTTACTACGACGCATATTACGGCCAGGCTCAGAAAGTGCGCACTTTAATCAAGCAAGATTTTGAGCTGGCCTTTGAAAGCGTGGACGTGATCGCTGCTCCGGTCGCTCCAAGCACCGCCTTCCACCTGGGCGAGCACACCGACGACCCACTGGCCATGTACCTGGAAGATGTATTCACCCTGCCAGCCAATTTGGCCGGCGTGCCAGGACTGTCTTTTCCGGTGGGGTTTGACCACCAGGGTCTTCCCATTGGGATGCAATTGATGGGTCCGCACTGCCGCGAAGAGCTGCTCTTGCAAGTCTGTCATGCTTACCAAAAAGTGACAGACTGGCATGAGCGCCAACCTGGGATCTAGCTGATCCGGGTTGGGGCAAGGGTGCGCATTTTGAGAGGAGTTAGCGATGCTCGATAGTTTACCCGAAACCACCGAAAAATTTATGCTCTGGCCCTGGTCAAAAATCGAACCATACTTCAATGACCTGGCGCTACGCCCTATTGAGGATGCCGGCATCGCTGGCTGGCTCTCCGACTGGACCACCCTAAGCCAGTTAGTCTCCGAAACGTACCAACGCCTGTACGTCGCGACGACGGTGGACACGACCGACCGGCAGGCCGAGTTGCGCTACCAGGCTTTCCTCGATGGAATCTTTCCCCTGGCCCAGGCAGCCAATCAAAAGATCAAGGAAAAATTCCTGGCCCGCGGCCTGGAACCGGATGGCTTCGCCGTCCCGCTGCGTAATATGCGCGCCGAAGCTGAGCTGTTCCGGGAAGCCAACCTGCCGTTATTAAGCGAAGAAAAGAAATTAAGCACGGAATATGACCGTATTAAAGGCAATCAAACCGTCGATTGGCAGGGTAGGGAGCTTACTATTATGCAATTGCTGCCTGTATATCAGGATCCTGACCGTGTGGTGCGCGAGGGCGCCTGGCGGATGGCTGCCGCCCGCCAGCTTACTGACCGGCAGGCGATTAATGATCTGTGGCATAAGCTCATGGATTTGCGCAAGCAATTGGCTTCCAACGCTGGCTGCGCCGATTACCGTGAGTACCGCTGGCAGGAGATGCTACGCTTCGATTACACATCTCAAGACTGCGTCCGATTCCACCAGGCGATCGAGGCCGTGGTCGTCCCAGCCGCCGAGCGCATTTACGAGAAGCGCCGCAAGCAACTGGGCATAGAGTCTCTGCGACCCTGGGACTTAAATGTTGATCCTTTAGGCCGGCCTAGCTTGCGCCCCTTTAAAGATGTCGCTCAGTTAGAGGAGACCACTGCCAGGGTCTTTAACCACGTCGACCCGAAGTTGGGAGATTACTTCGAGGTAATGCGGCGCGAGAAATTATTAGACCTGGACAACCGCAAAGGCAAGGCGCCAGGCGGGTATTGTATCGAATTCTCCGCCATCAGGCGTCCCTTTATCTTCATGAACGCCGTCGGCATTCATGAAGATGCTCTAACCCTACTGCACGAAGGTGGGCACGCCTTCCACGTCTTCGAATCCGCCCATTTGCCGTATTTTCAGCAGTTACAGGTACCGATGGAGTTTGCAGAAGTGGCATCTATGGGGATGGAACTATTAGCCTCGCCATACCTGGCTATACCTGCGGACGGCTTTTACAATGAGGCAGACGCAGCACGGGCGCGTATTGAGCACCTGGAGACGATTATCACCTTCTGGCCTTATATGGCGGTGGTGGATGCTTTCCAGCATTGGGTATATGAAAACCATGCCGAGGCTAACAACCCGGATCTCTGTGATGCAAAATGGGCTGAACTGTGGAAACGCTACATGCGCGGCGTTGATTGGAATGGGCTGGAGCAAGAAATGGCGACCGGTTGGCACAATAAGAGCCATATTCACCAGGAACCCTTCTATTATTTTGAATATGGATTGGCACAACTGGGTGCTATTCAGATCTGGCGCAATGCCCTGCACGACCAGGCCGGAGCTGTGGTAGCCTACCGACAAGCGCTCTCATTAGGAGGCACTGCCACCTTACCTCGGCTCTACCAGATTGCGGGCGCCAGTTTCGCTTTTGACGTAGAGACGTTGGCCGCAGCGGTAAAACTGGCCGAGGTGACAATTGAAGCTCTTGAACATGGAATACTGAGAGTATAATAAGCCTCTTCTATTTTCAACTTGATCCTCAGAGGAATGGACCTGCAACCAATGAATTCCACAATCAAAATCGTTATACCGATGGCCGGACTGGGCACGCGCCTTCGCCCTCACACCTGGAGCAAGCCGAAACAACTGGTCAGCGTGGCTGGCAAAGCTGCCCTTGACCACGTGCTGGATTCGCTTGCCACATTACCTGACATTCAAAACGCCGAGCTAGTCAACATCGTTGGGTACCTGGGCGACCAAATTGAATTTTATATTAAAGAAAATTACCCGCACATGAAGGCCCACTTCGTAGTCCAGGAAGACCCACGCGGGCAGTCGCACGCCATCCAACTGGCGCGCCAATTCCTGCACGGCCCGATGCTGATCGTATTCGCCGACACGCTGATCGAGACTGATCTGTCCTTCCTGGCGAACAAACCGGCGAAAGCTATCGCATGGGTCAAGCCCGTACCTGATCCGCGCCGCTTTGGCGTCGCGGAAGTAGATCAAGATGGTTGGGTCAAGCGCTTGATTGAAAAGCCGGATGAAATGAGCAACAACCTGGCCGTTGTAGGATTTTATTATTTTGAAGAGGCTGATGATTTGCTCTCAGCCATTGATGAACAGATGCGGCGAGGTCTCCAGCTCAAAGGCGAATATTTCCTGGCGGACGCAATCAATATCATGCTGGAGCGCGGCTTGGAGATGCGCACTCGAAAAGTGGACATCTGGCTGGATACGGGCACCCCCGAAACCTTGCTGGAAACCAACCGCTACCTGCTGGAACACGGCATCGACAACAGCGCCGATGTCTCCCGGCGCCAGGGTGTGGTGGTGATCCCTCCGGTTTTCGTACATCCGAGCGCGGAAGTGCACAACTCCATTCTCGGGCCGTATGTCTCGCTGGGTGCAGGGTGTAAAGTGGATAACAGCATTATCCGCGATTCTATCCTGGAAGACGAAGCCCAGGCAACAGACATCATCCTGGAACGCTCACTGGTTGGCCGCCGGGCGCAGTTGAGCCGGCGGGCTGGCGTGATCAACGCCGGGGATAATACGTCAGTGACGCTTTAATGAAGTTGAGTTTCAGTTAAAAATGAGCGGTCTGGTAGAGTGTCATTCAGGTTTTGAATACTCCGAGCGCCCAACCGCCCTTTACTGGCACGAACAGCGCCTGGTCATTGCCGAGATTCTAGACAGCCGGCGGACTCCTGTGGGTAAAACATTCCGGGTGAGGATACAGGACGATCAGGTTTTCGAATTGAGCTACCTTGAGATGCAGGACGAGTGGCGCATCCAAGAACTATAGGGAAAGGAGATCTCGTGCATGGATAACCGCTACCTGGCCCAGCGTGTGATCGGTTTGAAGCCATCCGGCATCCGTAAATTCTTCGACATAGTGGCGACGATGAAAGATGTGATCTCGCTCGGCATTGGCGAGCCGGACTTCGTTACGCCTGAGCCGATCGTGCAGGCTGGTATACGCTCCTTGCAAGCAGGAGATACTCACTATACCTCCAACCACGGCGTGCTCGCACTGCGCCAGGAGTTGTCCAACTATTTGCAGGAAAAATATGGGGTGTACTACGACCCGGCAACCGACCTGGTCATTACAGTAGGGGTCTCAGAGGCGCTCTATCTGGCGATGACCGCTATCTTGAATCCGGGCGAAGAAGTTATTATTCCCACCCCATGCTTTGTCGCTTACCAGGCTGAAGTGATCCTGGCGGGCGGGACACCTATCGAAATACCTACCCGTGTTGAAGACGGTTTCCAGGTACGTACCAAAGATGTCGAGGCTGCCATTACCCCGCGCACCAAGGCCATCTTAATCGGCTACCCCAACAACCCGACCGGCGGGGTAGCGACACGCGCAGCCTTGCAGGAGCTGGCCGAGCTGGCCGAAAAGCACGACCTGGTGATTGTGTCTGACGAATTATACGATCAGTTGGTGTACAATGTCCCGCACGTCTGTTTCCCCGCCCTTCCGGGTATGCAGAAACGTACGATCTTGCTTGGCGGCTTTTCCAAAAACTACGCGATGACTGGCTGGCGTATCGGGTTCGCAGCCGGACCTGCCGACCTGATACAGGGGCTGGTGCGCGTCCACCAATATACCATCATGTCCGCCCCTACCACTGCCCAAATGGCCGCCCTGGAAGCTGTGCAAACCGGGCATCCATACGTCGAAGAGATGCGTGCCGAATACGACCGGCGACGCAAGCTTATCGTCGGCGGGTTGAATCAGATTGGCTTGCCCACGTTTGAACCCCACGGCGCTTTCTACGCTTTCCCAGACATTACAGCCACTGGCATGGATGAGGAAACCTTTGCTAAAAAATTGCTAGAAGAAGAGCGCGTGGCGGTTGTGCCTGGCACGGCTTTTGGGCCTGGCGGAGAGGGATATGTGCGCTGTTCGTATGCCACGGCTTATGAGAAGATCGAGGAAGCACTGCGACGGATCGAAAGGTTCATGCACCGGTACGGGTGAATTCATGGAATACGAACCGGTCATCGGCCTGGAGGTCCACGCCGAGCTTGAGACAAAATCCAAAATGTTCTGCGCCTGCCCGGTGGTTGATTCCACCCAGGCCGAACCCAACACTGCCGTCTGCCCGGTGTGCGCCGGGATGCCAGGCATGCTACCGGTAGTCAATGGACGGGCAGTCGAATTTGGGTTGCGCGTGGCACTGGCTTTACAATGCAAGATCTCCCCTACCAGCGTATTTGCCCGTAAGAATTATTTTTATCCCGACCTGCCCAAGGGTTACCAGATTTCCCAATACGAACAGCCTCTGGCCCGCAATGGACGACTGACTATAATGACCGCCCAGGGGGAACGCTTGATCCGCATCCGGCGCGTCCACCTTGAGGAGGACACTGGCAAGCTAACACATGTGAACGCCAATGACAAGAAGTACTCTTTGGTTGACCTTAACCGGGCTGGAATCCCTTTACTGGAGATCGTCACCGAACCAGACCTGCGCACGGCGGAGGAGGTGCGCGTATACGCTCAGATGCTCCGCTCTCTGCTGCGCTACCTGGAAGTTAACTCTGGCGACATGCAAAAAGGCGCCCTGCGAATCGAGCCAAATATCTCTGTGCGCCTCACCGGCAGCCAGGTTCTTGGCACGCGCACCGAAATAAAGAACTTGAACAGTTTCCGGGCTCTGGAACGGGCAGTGGACTTCGAGATCCAACGGCAGACGAACCTGCTCCAGAAGGGCCAACCCGTCATTCAGGTGACCTTAGGCTGGGACGAGAACCTGGAGAAGACCGTGCTCCAACGCCTCAAAGAGGGGGAAGACGATTACCGCTATTTCCCTGAGCCTGATCTGCCTCCACTGGTGATCGAGCAGAGCTGGGTCGAGGAAATCCGGGCCGGCTTACCCGAATTACCCGCAGATCGTCTCCGCCGGTTTCAGGAGTCTTACCGCCTGGGGGCTTACGAAGCGAGTGTGTTAACTGCTGAAAAAAGTGTAGCGGATTACTTCGAGAAAGTCATCACTGCCGGCCCAAACCTGGCGCCAAAAGTCATCTCAAATTGGATCACCGGCGATCTGTTCGGCCTCTTAAAACAGGCAGGTACAGCCATAGATGCAGGCAATATCCCCCCTGAGGAGCTGGCTGGTTTGATTAAGATGATCGTAGGTGGAGAGATCAACCAGGGTACGGCGAAAACGGTGCTTTCGGAGATGTTCGCGACGGGCAAACCGGCCGCCAACATTGTATCAGAGCACGGCCTGGGCCAGATTTCCGACGCCGGGTTGATCCAGGGACTGGTTCAAAAAGTTCTGAGTGAGAACCCAGAACAGGTCGCCGCTTACCTGGCTGGCAAAGACGCCCTCTTGCGCTGGTTGTTCGGTCAGGTGATGCGCGCCGCCCAGGGCAAAGCCAATCCTCAGGTCTTACAGGCAGAACTGGAGCGCCAGTTAGCGTTGAAAGCCAGTCAAGAATTGTGACTTTTAACCCGGTCTCGCTCGCCGGAGTATGATTTTTGTCACTTGACGAGATGCCTGACACCTGCTAATCTTAAATAAACCAGAGCAGGACATCCTATTATGGCCCAATTGGTTTTCATATCTTCGTAATTTAAAGCGGGCACCGGACCGGAGTGTCCGCTTATATTTTTTATTACCCTGACGCACTAACCATAGGAGATTAACGAATGGCAGAACCAATCAATGCTTTCCAAATGGCACAGAGCCAGTTCGACCATGTGGCCCAGCAGCTCAACCTGGATCCACAGGTGGCCGAGATGCTGCGCTGGCCCGCCCGAG
>Ga0315278_10003362_pt1 | contig 14300 bp, 4 predicted proteins | sample YL17G06_0_MG_FD_203880 | JGI IMG/M metagenome (GOLD analysis project Ga0315278, IMG submission 203880) | Sediment microbial communities from Yellowstone Lake, YNP, Wyoming, USA - YL17G06_0 | ecosystem: Environmental > Aquatic > Freshwater > Lake > Sediment | place: USA: Wyoming | collected... | reverse complement strand
AGTGGTACCTTGAAGGCAAAAGAGTGGACGTAAGGGGTATTCCAGACGTATACGATGCTCCCTTACAAAAGAATACGACAAACAAGATTTTCCCGGCCATTTTATGGGATGGGGAACAAACCCTCCTCGTTTGGGAAGAAGAGCCTGAAGGGGAATCGAAGATTTTCGGAGCTTCCACTCTTTCTCCATTTGAACCTTTTGTAGTGAGCGTAGGGAGACCAATACCATCACCCAAGGCGAAAGATCCGTCTTTGCCAGCGGTCTCCGGAATAGGGGATGAATCTTTAGTTATCTGGCAGGGGAAAGGTGATGATGACTCTTGGCATATCTACGGCCAGCGTTTCAAAAAAGTGCCGAAGATTCTTACAGTGGGTCCGGTATGAAGGGAGTGCAAAACATGGGGCCTTCGCTCAGTAGTGTCCGGTTAAAAATTGAATAAAGTCAACTGGTTATAAGAAACCTCCTTCTGGTCTTGGAGGTGGAAATTTGTAAGTAATGGTAATAATTCATCATTTTCAAAAAGCGTAATGCTTAAAACTTGGAGAATTTCGTTGAGTGTTCGCTCTATACGGAGCTTCTTTTTGATGATTGCCACCAACACATACACGGAGATGGCGATCCAGATTTGAGTTTTCACGGCGTTCTCGGAAATGCCGTAGAACGCAGCTGGTTCGAGTAGCAACTGATCCAAGAAGGTGACATCGTGAACCTTCCCATGGGTGATGCGGATCACGCAAGGAATAGAGCCTCGCAGATCCATTTCGGTATGGAGTTTGATGGCGCCTTTGTGTTGCCGAAAAGAGGCCCACGGAAAAAGGGAGAGACACAGGTCGATCGTGGTGGAATCCAGAGCGTAAGCAGTCTGGTTGAGTTGCAGTCCGAAGTCCTCGGCCGCATACAACTCTCTGGCCATTCCGATCAACACATGAGCAAAGTCGGCGTAGATGCGCCAATCCTGTTTTTCGTTGGCATCGGCCAACGTGCTTCGAGAAACTCTGCCCCGGATCCCTGCATGATAAAGCTTGGGCTGCATGGCTCGCAGGCATGTTTCGATGTCGCGAAGACTCTCCCGATAGGTCAGTTGAGCGAAGGCCATGCAAAGGAATTGGTCGAAACACGAAAAACTTCGAATCCAGTACTCCCCTCGATACCGGTGAACACATTTGTTGAATTCGTGTTTCGGAAGAAAGCTCTTCAACTGCGAGAAAATGATTCGTCCTGAGTACATTGGCCACTCCTTTCCTATCCGTGAGAGGAGGGTTATGACCAATCGGAGAGAAAAAATTGAAGTCGAAAACGTTCACAATCACGTTTATCATGCTGGGTTAAAATGACAATTCGAATTTTTTTAAAAATTAACTGAACAGTACTGGTCTTCGCTGGGAAGTTTTCCGGATAAATTTTTTTCTTGACAAGTTTGATTAATTTTATTATATAAGCATATTAAAGTTAATGGGGGTGAAACAAATAGGGAATTTTATTTAGCTTTTCTTTTCATTTTATATTCACCCCCAATAAAAAAAGTAATCCAAGGCAATGACCTTGAAAATAAAAGAAGAAAAAAATTTTCTCGAAAGGAGGTGCTGAGGCTAATAAATTTCGATTAAAAAATTAATCACGAATATTCACCACTGATTGCAGTATTTAGACAATGTAAATATGAGTTTGGTTTTTTTGGGGATTTCGGTTACAGGGTTGGATCACAGAAACGTGACACGAGAAAAGGAGAGAGTCATGATGAAAAGAGCTCTATTAATCAGTTTGGTAACTTTGTTATTGACCTTGCCATTAACGGCTTTGGCGGCAAATTTTGGGGGAAAGGTATATGAGAACGGAACCAATAACAATCCCATTGCCGTACCGGATGTGAAGGTGGAGGTTTTTGGGGGCTATGGCTTTAAGGCATTGTTTTCATCTGCAATGACTGGTAGCGATGGTGGATGTATATTGAAAAACATTCCTTTGGGAAAAGAAGTCCTGGTGAAATTAACGAAACCGGGCTATGTTACCCAGTTTGATATCAGGAGTTATTCCGAGGCCGATGCGGAGAAGGATGTGATTCTCTGGATTGGTTCGGAGCTCGATATCAATAATCTATTTACCGATCTTGGGGTAACCTTCGATGTAAATAAGGGCCATGTCTACTTAGATATCAGTAGTGAGTTTACCGGTGAAGGAATTGGAGGAGTTCAATTAGTAGCCTCTTCCGGCAAGGTTTTTGACTTTGGTAATGGAGAGTATTTGATCGCAAATGCCGAAGGGTCTTCGCTCAAGGTCGGCATCCAAAAACCCGGTTATGACTTTGACATCGAATCTGCAACCATTCCCCTCTATGCGGGTGCGATGACCCAATACTATGTCAACGTTCAGTCTGGAGGAGGAATCTCTGGGAGCGCGCAGGGCATTGGAGTCACCATCCCATTCATTGCAGGAAGGATCGTAAGAGTATCCGATTCAGCGCCCATCAGTGGTGTCTCCGTTGCTTTTACAGATTCGAAGAAAATTACAGTGCGGCCAGCGGTTTACACCGATAAGCAAGGTTATTATATCCAAACTGGATTCCCATTTGATACAAAAATTACAGTAACTCCATCTTCGATCTCGGCAACAACACCGCAGGTAAAGTCTTTTAGCCCTGCTCAGAGATGGGCCACTATCAAGGCGGTTACGCCTGGGGCCATAAAAGACTTTAAAGCACGCGGCAAGTAATAAAGACCATTGCTGATGGAAGGGTTGGGTGTTTAATTATTAAAAGGTGATAAGGAGATTGATAAATTAAACGGCTTAAAATTTGTATCATTTTTCTTCTCTTTTTCAGTCTCATTCATTGTGCATTAAAGACACAGGTCATCAAAGAAGAAGAGGAGACAGTCCTAAAAAGGAGGGTCCAAGAATACTGGAGTAATAAAATTAGTGGAGAGTGGGAAAAGTGCTACTTGTATGAATCCCCCGACTTTAGAGAAAGGATTGATTCCAAACAATATACAATAAGAAACAAACGTTCGGTTGTAAAATGGGAAGGATTTGATATTCTTGAGATATGGACCAGCGGGGGAGAGGGCTTTGTAAAATTGAATAAAAAATACCGATACCTCATTCCTGAAATTCGAAAAAATGGGACTTTTGAAAGGGTAGAAGATGAAAAGTGGTTTAAAAAAGAGGGTCATTGGTATCGGTTTACCCCTCCAATTTAAATTCTTTATAGGGAAAGGTAAGGGGGGGGAGTTATTTTTTAAGTCTTAATTTCTGAGGCAAAGGGGGTGAAAGAAGAGCAATAGAAGCTTTAAACAACAAATTCCTGAAGAAAAGGAGGTGATGCAGAGAAAAGAAGATGGTAGGGTTTATGGGAATGGTTTTATAGTTTTGGGAAAGAAGTATAATTTCTAAAACAAGGAGGAAAGAGATGAAACGTACAATACCTTTAATAGTCATTGCCATCAGCTTAATGCTGACGGGAGTGGCATTTCCAAAAGACCAACCTGGAATCGGATCATGGTTACCAGCAGGGCCTAAATTTAATAATGTGAATGATGCTAGCTGGGCACCCTCTCCATTAATGCCGGGTACAACAGCGGCAGGTGTTGGTGGTGGTGGGGCAGGGCTTGGAGATGTTTTAATTGCACCTCTCTATGATGTCCGAAATCTGGTTGACTCCAATCTACCAGGGGCCGCAGGGACAGCAACACAATCGCAGCAGACACTGTTTGCCATCGTCAACATTGCTGACGACCTTGATGACACCACTATTGACAACTTTGGAGTTGTTGCTAGGTTAAGGTTTAGGGAGTTTATGCGAAGTAGAGAGTGTTTGGACATTGATATTCCTCTCACAACGCATGATGTATGGGTTGGAGAGTTAAGCAGAAATCCAGGTGGTGGGTTTTATCTTATGTCGCCAGATAGGTATGTAAGCAACATAGTTAACCCATATCCAGATACCACTGCTTTTACCACTACCACATTCACTGCTCCGGGTTTAGCTTCTCTGACCTATGCACTTGAGGCTAATGCAGCAAATGGACAGCAAAGATGTGAGTACGGCTATTTTGAAGTGATTGGTGAGGAGAGGGTAGGGCCACCGAATGCAGTCTGGACTTTTCCGAGACTCGCACTTGCAGCAGTTCCAAATACTGCGACTGACCGAGACGTTAGAAACCAGCTCATGGGAACTGTATTTATCATCAGACCAGCTCAGGCAGTCTCCCACCAATACAATATGACAGCGATTGCAAATTTTGCCATTGATGCAAGGGGAATCTATCGGCCACCGACAACGCAATTTCCAACACTTGTGCATCAGGTACAGGGCGAGTTTCCAGATGGAGGTTTAGTTCAGAACCCTGGAGCAGGAGGCTTTAACCAATTGGAAGCCCTTTTATCCAAGAGGTTTGTCAACTTCCAATATTTTACCGAAGGTCAGCAAGGAGGAGTGGCGAGGTACGATTCTGCGGACCAGACGCCCAAGAGCACGAGTGTGGTTATAACATTCCCAACAAAATGGGCACATTATATCCAAACTGGCACATTTAGGATTAAAACAATAGCCGAATGGCCAGGTCCTACGCCTTTTACAGGAGCCTTTGAAACATGGGGTGACACAACGCCCTGGTGGGGTGAAGTTTTCAACCGCAGAATCTGGGATAGAAGTGAGAATTCTTTCCAGGTACCACAAAACCCTATTTCTCCTTCGCCACCGGGTGCACAGGTCAACACATTGCCGTTTGAAGTGAATGTTATTGGACTTTATCCCATAGATCCACCTCCTACCGTCGCAAATCCAATAACGGCGCCTATTTTTAGAAACAATGTGACCATGCAAACGGCAAGTACCGGTCCACCGGCACAGGTATTTTACTCTGGTTGGGGATGGATCGACATATCCCCGCTTCTTGGCTTTGCCGGCGGTGATCCAAGAGGGTATAGGCAGGGAGAAAACGTGAACACAACTACGTTTAGCTATTTCCTAAACTTCAGTTTCTTTAATAACCTATTCACCACATACTTCGGTCTACCTGCCGTGGGTATTGTCATGACCGAATTCTACAATGATCAGGTCAATGGATATTTTGGCAATACTGTACCTTGGCAGTATCAGGTGGATTGGAGCTAATTGTTAAGGACCGAAATTTAAAGGCGGGCCTTTATTTAAAGGCCCGCCTTTTTTTTATTATGAAGTCTTCCTATCTTCTCGCATAACCTGCATTGTGATATCATCATTTTATAGTGAACGACATAAATAAGTTGACATTCACCATGTGTCATTGCGAACGAAGTGAAGCAATCTCAAGGGATTGCCACGTCGCTTCGCTCCTCGCAATGACTACTTTTCAGGGTCGTTCACTATAGCAATCACTCATGAGACAAGACAGAACACGCGTAGGGTGCGTTCCCCCTGCCTGAGGCAGGCTGCCCTTCGTGCCGACCCCGCCTTGCCTGCCTGCGGTAGACAGGAAGAGGCAAAATATAAAATCATTTTACATTGCCGGGAAGCCCTGTCATGCGGACGGGGAGCTTCACACAAGGTGTCATTCTGCGAGGGAGGGAACCGACTGAAGGAATCTGACACAAAGTGTCATTCTGAGCAAAACGAGGAATCTCCTGAGATTGCCACAGGCTACACTCTCACAACGACTTTTAGTCGGATTGCCACGCCTACATGCCGAAACGCTGCACTTCGGCGTACAGGCACGTTCCCTCTGGTCACTCGCAATAACAAGGAGGGACTACGACACACAGTCTTCAATGCGAGGGAGGGTTCAGTTTGGTCTTAAAAAGTAAAAAAATAGGCAGGCCTAAAAGAGCACCTGCCTATTTTTAAAGAGACAGAATTATATTACCTCTATTTAATAAATTGAAGTACTTATTAGAATACGGCCGGTACTGATAAAATTGAGTTCAAGTATACTATCACCGGTAGGAACGTATCCATCTGTTGTTCGGGGCGTAAAATATGACGCCGAAAAGGGTAATTCTAAAATCCCATAATAAATACTTCCAGTAATTTCACTTCGACCTAAATACAAATATCCTGGGATAGGTGTAAACTTATATGTGAAACTGGTACTTGGGTCAAGCGAACAAATAGTGACTGAACCATAAGTCTTCCCTGGCGGAATGTTTATAATAAATATCTTTTTTGGCCCCGGAGATCCTAATACCGTATAATTCGTCAAAGTCCAAGGCAGATTCTCACCTGATGGAGCCGCGGTATAGTTAGCTGTAACAGTTTTATTACTCGTCATATTGACAGTGGCTTGGGTTACACTAACTGAATCAGCACCGGTCCAGCTGCTGAAGTTCTTGCCATTATAAGTTAAAGGTGCGGTCAATGTGACACTCGTGTCTTGATTGTAGAGCCTTGAAAATGGGGCGCTCCCATCTTTATTGCTATTGTTATCAGTTTGGCTTACCGTAATAGAAACCCCTGAATCCGAAGAGTTTACCTGAAGCGTATAAGTGGGTGTTGTGGTATAGTTAACGGTGACGGTTTTGTTTCCGGTCATGGTGACAGTGGCTTGGGTTCCACTGACTGAGTCGGCTCCGGTCCAGCCGCTGAAGTTTTTGTTGTTATAAGTTGAGGGTGCAGTCAATGTGACACTCGTGTTTTGATTGTAGAGCCTTGAAAATGGGGCGCTCCCATCTTTTTGTTGGTTGTTATCTGTTTGACTTACCGTAATGGAAACCCCAGAATCCGAAGAGTTGACTTGGAGCGTATAGGTGGGTGTTGCAGTAAAGGTTGCAGTAACGGTTTTATTACCATTCATAATAATGCTTGCTGGATTAGTACTCCCTGAAAGATCCCCACTCCATCCACTAAAATAATACCCATTTCCGGGTGTTGCAGTGAGCTGGACAGTCTCTGCAGGGTTCAAATTATATGCAGTTTTATCAGGATTCTTTGTGACTGTCCCGTTGCCTTGAATATTCACTGTTAGGGAATATCCAGGGGGAACAACCTTAATCATTACAACTATTTGTGAGGTTCTTTTTTCAGTAGCTTGGGCTTGAAAAACTGCCAGATAAGTCCCTATGTCCTCTTGTGTTGTAACCCATTTAAATCTTGTCGTCCCAGGTATAAAATCCCCTCCCGGTACCGGTACAATGATTTTAGAAATGGCTGCTCCTTGGGTATTTGAATAAACATCGAACTCAACTGTTCTTCCTGCATTTACTGTGACTGACCCATCTCCAGGGATTTTACAATCTGTCCCTGGATTTGTGATTTCAATACGTGCATCTGAGTCGGCAAAAGTAAAATTTAACGGGTCTTGAAGGATGATCGATAAGGTACCATCACCACTGCTCAAAAAGAAGTTTTTAATCCTTGGCTCAGTGGTTGTAATCATGTCCCCAGATTCTGTCATGAGTCTCATCTTCAATTGTGTCTGGGCCAAAGAACAAATGGGCAAGGCTAGTGAAATTGCCAAAAACATGAGGAGCCAAAAATTAGTATTTTTTTTCATTATTTTCCTCCTTGTTGTATATTAACACCGTTATATTGTGTAATTTAGCAGCACATTTCGTGCCAAACCTTTGTATTTTTGCCTTTATACACTATTTTGGATGGTTTATCAATAAGATTTTGAAAATATTATATTTTTTAAATTTCAGAAGAACATTTTCCTTTCAGGATTACCCCCAAGGCACCCCAAGAGGAGATTCAAACCCAAATTGAAACCTTTTTCCAAAATTGGAGTAAATTTTTTGACACCTAAGTTTTGCCTTCTTTATCAAAATATGCCACAATACCCCCCAGCTCTGCTGGGGGGATGAATGGCCTAACCCTCTCCCCTGGGGGGATGAATGGCCTACCCTCTCCCCTGGGGGGGGAGAGGGTTAGGGTGAGGGGGAAATGATCTAATCATCACTCCCACCTTAATCCTCCCCCATCAGAGGCTGTGTCGTAATGAGGATGAAAGGTGGATTCCGGCGGGACAGACGGTCAAGTTCCTCAGCTTTAGAATGCGGTCGTTTAAAGTTATGGGTAACCGGCCTTCTTAGAAATGGGGTTCTTTTCATGGGCTTGGATCTCCGTAGCTGAGCGATGAAAGGTTTCCGCCCTAAAGCTTCGTCACCCGACCGCGTGTCCCGTGTTGCAACGGAAATAGGCGCTTAGTGAATCAACATCGACAAAAAATTGTCGATCTTTTGTGGTTTAAGACTATACGTAGGGCAGGCGACCCCGCCTGCCGGTCCGGTCGGCGAGGACGCCGACCCTACGAAAAAGACACTGCCCCGAAGGGGCCACCTCTTCCGGGCGAAGTCCCGGACGAGGCGTAGTTTCTTGTTGATTACGACACAGTCTCTCAAGGGGGAGGAAAGTTTTTTAGAGAATTAAATGCCCCGCAGCTCTGCTGCGGGGTACTTCACTATTTTACCTTTTTTGAGTCAGAAGAGGGACGAAGTGAATAAAATTGTCCATCGGTTTTAAAAAAGGTTAATTTTTTGCCAGCCTATTAATATTTATAAGGGAAAGGGTTTTTTATATTTTTTTGCAATACAAATTCTATCATTTTGCACATTAAAAAAAATCTGTAATTTCAAAAAGTTGTTGACTAATCATCCAGAAAATGTAAAATTGAGTAAATCCTAAGAATAAGTGGCATGAATTGTGCTTTAAAATCCAATGGATATTAACAGTCTAATAATAATAACGACATTAATCAACAAAATCCCTCCCAACCTCCCTTTTCCAAAGGGAGGAGTTACCCCTCTTTGCCAAAGAGGGGCGGGGGGAGATTTTTCAACGTCTATGTCAATTCAATTTTGAGACCCTTAATTAAGTATTCAGGAAAGGGAAAAGTGTGATGAAAAAGGTCTGGTTTTCAGTCTTATCTTTCATTTTTTTCACCCTTCTTTTATCCTCCCCCATTCTTTCTATTGCAGAAGATCCCAATGAAGTTGCTTATCAAAATAGATATTCCCTTAGATCAGGGACCATACTAAACAGTGAGGGAGAGGGTGACTGTCTTATATTCCCATACTATGATGTGAGAACGATTGGTGGAAAACATCAGATCACCGAATTTCAGATTCAGAATGTTGGTGAATATGGCATTGCTGCGAAACTCCGGATCAGGGAGTGGTCCCGAGGAAGAGAGGTATTTTCGAAAGACATATGGATCCCCTCAAGCGGTGTCTGGACGGGTACCATTGTGATCAGCGATGATGGGACAAATGCAGTGTTGATGAGTTCGGACCATGTGATCTTGCGTTATGACTCCAGTTTCTTTTATCTCTCAAATCCTTTATCAGATGGTTCTCCTTTTTCGACGAAATACATCCATAAAAATAATGGGGAATCAACTTTATATGGTTATATCGAGGTGATCGGTGAAGAGAAGACTTCACCTAAAAGCGTGATAGGGAAGGTGGGTAGGCTTGCAAAAAGCGAGAGGGATTGTCCCAATACATTAAAGGGAAAGACGGTCATCCGTAGGGTTGAAGATGGGGTTTCCATGGGATATGACGCTGCGGCGATTGGAAACTTCAGTCGAGGCCAAGGTTCATTATTCCGATCGGTAGGAAGCACTTTCCCACGTCTCGATATAGGTGAGGATACGCTCGATCAATCGGAATTTCAACTTTCAAAGTGTGAAATAAGAGGGTCTTATTCCCTGGACCCTTCCACTCAGAGCCGGACCAGTATGATTGTCACTTTTCCAACGAGACATTTTCATTACAGAAATGGGAATCGGATCAATCAGGTCGATAATCCCTTCGAGACCCCGAAAGAAATGGGAGGCGAGATTGTCGGGGTCACACTTTCTGAGGAAGGAGAAAAAATAGCCGATTCAGAAATAGATTTACCATTTTCAGTCAATGTGATCGGTCTTTATAAAGGAGACACCGGAAGTTTGACAGGAATCGACAATGTATCTTTGCCAACAGGTTCCTCTGAACTCGGTGAAGCAATGCTAACTTCTGATAGCCTCTCACAGAGGTTTCTGATTCCAGATTTTGAAAACTATTTTGCACCGAATCAGGGAAGATTCATGATGTACAAGGGGTTGCCCGCAGTGGGCCTGGTTCTCCAGGAATCTCAAAACTCTGGCACACCGGATGCCACCATCACCCCGGTTGGTTATAGCCGTTGCCTTACACCATCTAATGTGGAGGTGGTGATTACTCCAGCGACACCCAGTGGACCCACCACTTTCGGTTTCGTCGGAACGAGCTATACCTTTACCGCAGCTGGAGGTTTATCGAGCGTTGGTCATCCTATTCAATATTTCTTCGACTGGGGTGATGGGACGGACTCCAATTGGCTGCCTGTGTGGACGGAAAGTGCCTCCAAGACCTGGACAAGAGTAGGAGTCTTTACAGTTAAGGTTAGGGCAAGATGTGCGACGCACACAAACATTGTCTCAAATTGGTCGAATGGATTGGTTGTGAATATTGGTACGGAGGCGGTGTCCACTCCCATCGTACCCACCGGGACCCAATTTGTTGTTGTCAATAAAGAAAAACCAGAGAGCTACACCTATACCACAGGAGGATCTACGTCCAGTTTTGGCCATCCTGTGGAATACCAATTCGACTGGAAGGGCGATGGTTCAGACCTGTCAGACTGGGGTCCTTTCATTCAAACAAAAACCTGGACAGAAGGAGGCGTCTATAGGGTTCGGGCGAGGGCCAGGTGTACTACTCATACGGATATTGTTTCGAACTGGTCGAACGGACTGGTTGTAACTGTAGAGGCAATCTCATCACCTACCATACTGAGCGGACCTACCATTGGAATACCCGGTACGACACATACCTATACTTATTCGACAGGAGGTTCAGTTTCCAATATCGGACATCCGGTTCAGTACCTCTTTAGTTGGGGTGATAATACGGATTCGGGTTGGCTTCCGGTCGGCACAACTACTGCTCCAAAGTTTTGGTTAACCGGAGGAGAATATGCTGTTAAGACCAAGGCCAGATGTGCTACAGATCTCCTTGCCGTTTCAGACTGGACACCGGAGCTCAAGGTTAGAATTGAGTTGATTTCTACACCTTCAACGCCGGTTGGGCCAACTTCAGGAGATCTTGGGGCATCATATTCTTTTAGTACAGGAGGGGCAGTTTCAAATCTGGGACACAGTGTCGAGTACCAATTTGATTGGGGTGATGGAACCTTCTCTTTATGGGGATCATTCATTCAGTCAAATTCCTGGAGTACTTATGGCGCTTTTGTGATTAAAGCGAGGGCTCGATGTGTGACGGACCCCGATGTGGTCTCTGATTGGTCGATTGGAATTGCCTTTGCGATTGAGATGGTAACGGTTCCATCCCAACCCAGTGGACCAGTCAGCGTGATGCGGGGCCAGCCTAACACTTATACAGCGAGTGGAGCAATTTCGAACCTGGGCGATCCTTTGGAATATCAATTTGATTGGGGCGATCAATCAACCTCTCCTTGGACACCGGCCTCAATGAAGGAGGGTCAATCGGTGGCCTCGCAACTGAAGCTGTGGACCACCTCAGGCACCTATACAATAAGAGCAAGGGCTCGGTGTTCAAAGCATCCTACCATTGTCAGCGATTGGTCATCTGGATTAGTGGTTGTCGTTGAATTCGTTAATCCCCCTGTGACGCCGGCTGGTTCCACAAGCGGTACGGTCGGAGAAGGCTATTCCTATACCACCGGAGGTTCCTCCTCAGATCGAGTACCCCCTGACCCTATTCAATATCAATTTGATTGGGGGGACGGGACGAGATCTGAATGGTTACCTATCGGGACAACAAGCGTCGGGAAGGCCTGGACAAACCCAGGAACGTACGCCGTTAGAGCACATGCCCGGTGTGGAATCCATAACATCGTCATCTCTGAGTGGTCACCGGGGCTTACCGTGACGATTGTTCCCGGGCCTCCGCCACAAATTGAAACAATCTCAACTCCGTTTATTGAGGATATGCTGCCCCCTGATCGTGGCACGATATATGAAGTCTTGCCTAATCAAATCACGGGGAGGAAGAATATACCCTATACGTTCGGAATCCAAGACGGAGTTTCTAATTTGGGACATACCACGGAGCATCAATTTGATTGGGGGGATCGAACATTCTCCGAATGGGGAGGGGAATATACAAAGGCTTGGGCGGCTTCTCTCGGCTTCCCCGGTTATATAATAAAGGTGAGAGCTCGGTGTAAACAACATCCCACAGTTGTTTCAGGCTGGTCAAGCGGTTTGGAAGTACTGATAGATTATATTAAGCCACCGGACAAGCCGAGTGGTCCCACGAGTGGTACGACTGATACAACTTACACATATTCTACTGGAGGGTCTACATCTGAAATCGGTCAGAAGATACAATACCGATTCCATTGGGGAAACTCGACCGACTCAGGCTGGTTACCCGTAGGGACAGTGAGTGCTAACAAAATGTGGACGATACAGGGTACTTATACGGTGAGAGTCGATGCAAGAGGGTGGGACTTCCTGGGAGCAGATTTGACCCCTGAGAATACACAACATTTCTCCGATTACTCAGAAGAACTATCGGTGAAAATCAGCAAGATAGTTGTAGAATCCGTGTCTAAACCTTATCCGCCAACCGGGCCTGCGAGTGGTGTACCGGGTACTCTGTATACCTATTCTACAGGAGGATCGGTCTCCAACCTTGGACATTCGGTTCAGTACAAGTTCGACTGGGGAGACGGGACAGACTCAGATTGGCTTCCAGTTGGTACGACAACAGCCGCAAAGTCCTGGCTAACCTCAAAGGCAGGCGGATACAAGGTTAAGGTGAGGGCCAGGTGCGCCATAGATACTTCGGTTTTATCAGAATGGACGAGTGAGATTACGGTCACAATTGAGTCCGTTTCGATACCAAGTACGCCAGTTGGTCCAAGTACGGGCGTCGTTGGAACTAACTACACTTTTATGACCGGCGGTGCAACTTCGAGTATCGGCGACCCGATCGAGTATCAATTTGATTGGGGCGATGGGACTTTCTCTTTGTGGGGATCAACGACTCGGTCAAGATCATGGAATTCCCTTGGGGATTTTGTAATTAAAGCAAGGGCTCGATGTGTGACGCATCCCAGTGTGGTTTCTGATTGGTCCAGTGGGCTAACCCTTGTCATTGAAGTCATTTCAACTCCATCCCCACCCACCGGTCCGATCAACGGGATAAAAGGTATACCCTATAGTTATACAGCCAGTGGGGCCATTTCGAGTTCTGGTCATACCTTGCAGTATCAATTTGACTGGAAAGGCGATGGTGTAACAGATCTTTCACTCTGGGGAGGTTCTTCCCAAACGAAAGTTTGGACCAACCCTGGTATCTATACAGTAAAGGTGAGGGCCCGGTGTTCGATCCATCAGACAATCGTCACTGGATGGTCATCTGGTTTAGTGGTTGTGATCGAATCCGTTAATCCACCTACCGCACTGACAGGTCCGGCAAGTGGAACTGTTGGAGAAATTTATCCTTATGTTGTTGGAGGGGCCTCTTCGGATAGCGGAGATCCAGTGCAGTATCAATTTGACTGGGGCGATGGGACGACTTCTGGATGGTTGTCAGTGATCCCAGGTGAACCCGTAAGCGCTGCGAAGGCTTGGGGGACTCCAGGCACATACACCGTAAGGGTCCAGGCGAGATGCTCTGTCCACACCAACGTGGTTTCAGACTGGTCTGCCGGGCTAACAGTAACTATCAGCACTGAGCCTTCCACTGGCGAGACGGTTCTACTTCCGTCTCCTCCAACCGGTCCTACCTATGGGACAAAAGGAGTTTCTTATAGCTATACAACCAGTGGGTCAATTTCAAGTTCCGGGCATCCGGTAGAGTACCAGTTCGATTGGGGCACCGGTATACCCTCCTCTTGGGGAGGAGCTACGCAGTCGACGATCTGGTCTAACTCTGGGCCCCATACTGTAAGAGTAAGGGCTCGGTGTCAGCTCCATCCAACCCTCGTCACACAGTGGTCTGCTGGATTAGTGGTGGTCATGGAGTCTGTTTTTACACCTATCACACTGAGGGGTGAAACGACTGGCACGGTCGGGGAGGGCTATGACTACTTCACCGGAGGGTCGTCTTCAGATCTTGGGCACGCAGTACAATATCAGTTCGATTGGGGAGATGGGACGACCTCTGAATGGTTACCTGTTGGGACAACAAGTGTAGGAAAGGCCTGGGTCGATCCCGGCACGTACATCGTCAGAGCACATGCCAGATGTGCGATCCATGGAACCATTATTTCCGGTTGGTCACAAGAGATTCTTGTAACAATCAACCCTGGTCCTTCACCGCAGGCCGAGACGATTTCAACTCCGTTTATTGAAACAGTGGGTGCACGCGGCAGTATA
>Ga0315278_10003358_pt1 | contig 14312 bp, 11 predicted proteins | sample YL17G06_0_MG_FD_203880 | JGI IMG/M metagenome (GOLD analysis project Ga0315278, IMG submission 203880) | Sediment microbial communities from Yellowstone Lake, YNP, Wyoming, USA - YL17G06_0 | ecosystem: Environmental > Aquatic > Freshwater > Lake > Sediment | place: USA: Wyoming | collected... | reverse complement strand
CTGGTAGCCGTCGGCGAAGACGATGGGGGAACCCTTATCGTCCTTGAGGCAGTGCTCCAGGATCAACTGGTCCTTGACCGCGTTCCACTCGGACTCGCGCTCGGCCGGCTCCTTCTGGGTCTTCTCCAGGACCGCCACGGGCCTCTCAATGAGAGACCTATTCATGTTGGCCGCGTACTTCAGGCGCGCATTCACCGGGGCAGCTGCGATGGCCTGGAGTGTGTTCCAGATTACAGCCAATTTGGAATTCTTCTTCAACATCCTCGTCTCCTCCTAGCTGGCAGAGTTTACAGGAGGCTACTATATATACAATGCCAGCCGGAGTCAACTCCTCTTACTGGTTGTTCGCGATCATCGGGATGCCACCCGTCACCCAATCACCCTGGGTCATCGCTGTGGTCAGTCGTCTTCCGTTTCCTACGATGGTCCAGCTTATGGGACCGCTTCCAGCTACAGCGGTGGCACCTGCGTTCCAGCTGTTGTTGGCGGTAGCCTGGAATTTATTGGTGTCGATGACCCCACCAATCGGCCTCTGGCCCGCGGTCGAGTTTACCCAAATTCCGTATCCTCCGGTAGCGGTCACCCCGTCGATGCCGTAAATGTAGTTGTTGCTGATGAAAACACCTTCCATCGCGACGTTCGCCGCGACGTTCCCGGTGTTCAAAACTACGATGCCCTCTTGCGCAGAGCCTCCCAAGTCGAACATGTTCCCAATAACCGAGCAGTGGTGCGCGAGGATGTAGATGGCGGCACGGTCCCTATTGGCGTCAGGAGCGCCACCATGGATCCGGTTGGCGGTCGTGATGGTGTTGGAATCGAACCGGCAGTGCGGCTGCGCCACATAGATGCAAGAAGGCCGGGTGTTAGTAGCAGAAGCCGCTTCGTATATGTTGTTGTGGGTGATTAAGTGGGTCCCTCCGGTATCGGAGGCTGCAAATGTGAGAACCCGTCCTGTGGAAGCGGCAGTAATGTTCCAATTGCATTTTGAGAGAATGCAGTTGGCCGTGCCCGCTTCGAACGTGATCCTCGCGAGACCCAGGATATTTGCACAATAGAAGTTGCAGGAGTCCATGACGACATCTGTCGTCGATGCCACAAGGATGATGGCCCCTACTTGGCAGTAGTCGCAGTTGAAGTAGCTGTTGGTCACCTTGCTTCTGTAGGAGTTCGCCGAGAAGTACAAGCTGTCGTCCACTACCGCAGCACCTGCAATGACATTCGGAACGAAGGAGCACTGGTCCACCACGATGCCGGCGGCATCCACGTACAGGAGATAGGAAGTTCCTGCTCCGACAGGCGCTCCATCAAAACGGCAGGAAGTCACTGAAGAGAAAGCTCCGGACACCCTGACCATGCACGGGGCAAGCCACCCTGCTGCGGGTCCCGTGAACTTGAGGTTCTGCAAAACACAGCGAGAGGAGAAGTAGAGGTAGCAGTCCGCATCCGTGTCGGTGAAGTTGATGGTGGCGTTGTTCCCGATGATGGTGACCGGCTGGTTCACGATAGTGGCCGCCGTCCAGTTTATCGTGTGAGTCCCGTCTTCGAGAATGATGACCCCCGGGTCGACCGTGGTTGCGATGATCGCCTGCAACAGGTTCTGCAACCCGGTACCACCCGAAGGGACAAAGTACGTGTCGTTGTTCTTGATCCAGCCCCCCACGTCGGTCGTCATGGCGACCTTGGCCGGAACTCCTGCGTAGGTGCTCGACGTGAGGCTGACGTTCCCGGGCGAGGTGATCGTGATGCCGTTCCCGCCGCTCTGGATCGTGATACCCGAAGTCGTGTTCGTGCTCCCCAGCGTGAGTGCCTTTACGCCCGCGCCGGTCGCTATGTTGATACTGTTCGAAGTAGCATCGGCACTGAAGTTGATGGTGCCGGTACCCGAGTAGATGCTCAGCCCCACGTTCACCGTGTAGATGCTGCTCAGCGTACCGCTGTCGCCGTAACCAACGATGTTGAAAGCATCCCGACTAGAAATCAAGATGTCGCCGGTACCACTCTGAATGGTTGTCGAAGAGGTGGTGTTCGTGCTTCCTACAGTGACGGTTTTGGCAGCATTGCCAGCTCCGAAGCGCAAGATGGTAGCCGCGACGTCATCACTGATATAGATCCTACCTGTACCGGAATATATGACCAAGTCGGTGTTGGTTGTGTAGATGTAATTGGTGATCGCCGCACCGGAACTGGAGATGGAGAAGGAGCCGGTGCTTGTGATCACCGTACCCGAGGTACCGCTCTGCACGGTGGTGATCGAAGTGGTGTCGATACTTCCGACAGTGACGTTTTTGACGCCAGCACCAGTACCAAACCTGAGAGGTTGTGCAGTGGCATCATCACCAATGTACAGGCGGCCCGTTCCCGAGTAGATCGTCAGGTTGACGTTGGTCGTGTAGATGGAGCTGGCGACAGCACCTGTGATGGTAAAGGCTCCCGTGCTCGTAACGGATGTACCTCCGGTGCCGCTCTGCACGGTGGTGATCGAAGTGGTGTTGGTGCTCCCTACCGTAACAGTCTTGACCCCTGCACCCGCCCCAAAACGGCAAGTATTCGCCGTAGCGTCATCACCGAGATACAGCCTACCCGTCCCCGTGTAGACCAGTATGTCTGCGTTGGTCGTGTAGATGGAGCTGGCGGCAGCACCCGAGATATTAAATGCGTCCGCAGATGTCAGCGTGATCTGACCGGACCCCGCAGTGGTCACCGTGAAGTTGTTATTGGGTCGTGGCGTAACCCCTACAGCATCCCCCACGGATATTCGCGAAGCCGTCCCAGAAACGAGGTTAAAAGTGTTCGCTCCGGAAAGGTAGATGCCGGTATCGGTATCAGAGGCAAACGCGAGCGACGGGGTGGCAAGAAGACCCGCAGGGATGTGGAGACCGTTCTTTACGACGAACTCATTAGCCATTTTTCAGCCCCTTCACTTTCCAGAGCTAGAACGATACCACACGCCTCACTGCCCTGAAGTCGTAGACGTTCACCCCGGCATTGGCTGCATTGAGACTCATGTTCGCTCCCGAGTGGGAAACGGTAAACGTGATGTCCGTCGTCACACCCATGTCCGTAGTGACAGTCTCGTAGAGTTTCGCATCTGGAACGCTTTGATCCCAAGACGCCTTGATGGTGCCCCCGCGGATGTTGCCATTGAACCGGATGATGTAGAGCCACTCTGCTACCCCATCTCGGACAGACGCGAAGGAATCCGTAGTGGAAGCGCCAGCTGGAATCGTCGTCGAGATGAACGCAGCACTCCCACCGGTCAACTTCAGCTCGTTCAAGGCACCGATGATGGAGGTCGCCGTGAACCCCACCAGAGCAGTGCTCCCAGCCTGGTTCAGCGTGATCGGAGTACCGGCACGAGCATTGAAGGTCAGGTCCGCCACAGCACCGGACACCGTGAAGCTCGAAGCCGTCGCCGCGGTCAAGCTGATGGCCGCGGTCGCGTCCAGTGTGCAGTCCGTGCAGTCAATGTTCAACGTGCTCTTGCAGCTCAGATCAATGTTGCCGGGGCCGGTCGCGTTCGTACAGCTCAAGGTAAAGGTAATGGCACCCACCGCGTTGCCTGCCACGGTGATATTCGAGGTTACGGCAGCATCGAGGCTGATCCCGCCCGTGGCATCCAATGTGTACGTCGTGCAGTCCACGTCCATCGTGCTCTTGCACGCAAGGGTCAAGTTGCCTGCACCAGCACCAGCGTTCGTGCAGTTCACCGTTAGGGTAACCGCACCCGCGCCGTTCGCCGCAACCGTGAAGTTCGAGCTGCCGACCGTGTCCAGACTGATGTCCTGGGTCGTGTCGAGAGTGAACTGTCGACAGTCCATATCGATAGTACCCGGTGCCGTAGAGACGATAGTGAGCGTATCCTCACAGCTGACAGTGAGGTTTCCTGCGCCGGCACCCGCATTCGTGCAACTGATCGTCAGGGTCTGGGCAGCAGCGTTGTTCGCTCCCAAGGTGATGTTCGAAGTAGTGGCTGCGTCGATGCTGAGAGCCCCCGTGGCATCCAGATCGCACTGCGCGCAGTCTATGTTCAATCCAGAGACGCTGTTGATGATGAGTGTAGTGCCCGCGCCACCCGTAGCCAGAATCGACAGTGTGTCTTCGCAGCTGACGGTGAGGTTTCCCGTACCAGCTCCCAAGTTCGTGCAGCTCAAAAGCAAGGTCTGGGCCACAACGGAGTTGGCCCCTATCGTAACGTTCGAATTCAACGCAGAATCGAAGCTGAACGCCCCTGTAGCATCCAGAGCACAATCCGTGCAGTCTATGTCCAACATGGTCTTGCAGCTCATGGTGAGGTTGCCCGCACCAACGCCCGCGTTGGAACATGTTATCGTCAGAGTCTGTGCAGCCGCATTGTTGGACACCAGCTGCAAGGCACTCGTGAGGTTCGCAGAAATCGTCGCCGCCGCGGAGTAGACGTTGAGATTCGTCGGCGTGACGTTGTTTCCTATATTGATAGAGCCGGTCGCGTTCAAGCCGATGTAGGTTTTTGACTTGAAATCCAAGGTCGCCGTGCCCGAAGACACGACCGTAAAAGTACCGTTCGCAGCGCTGATGGAGATGTCTCCGGTGCCGCCGCCAACATTCGTAACCGTAATCGAAAAGGTCTTCGCGAGCGCGCTGTTCGCGCTCACCGTGATCGAAGAGTTATCCACCGCCGCCAGGGTGATGTACCCCGTCGTGGCGTTCAAGGTGATGTGCCGAGTCGCAGAGAGGGTGATGTCCGAGTTCGCACCGGTCGTCTGGAAGCTCAGAGGGGTCGCAGCAGTGGACTGGACCATGCCGCCGGCCGCGACACGGTCGGTATCCAGAACCAGACGAGGGTCGATGCTCAACCCCGAGCTGGTACTGAAACGAGAAAGGGCTCGAAGGTCCGCCATTCAATCCTCCGATCATTCCCCCGTGCGCCACCAGACGCACGGGGGAACTCGGTTCCTCAATCGACGACCGCGACTATATCGAAGTCGGGATCGTGATGTGCGCCCACATCGAGTGCGCCGTAGCCGGTGCAGCGTCCGTGGCCGCCGCGTAGCCCACACACTGGACCATGTTTCCTACGGCTAGCGGAGCGACTTTGCTCAGCTTACCAGGAGTGAGGCTCGTGTAGATCATGTCGCCGCGCGCCCAGGTCTCCACCGCCGGAGAAGTCACAGCGATTCGGCCGCTGGTCTTCACCTGCACTGAAGTACCTCCGGCCGCGTTCGCAGCCGCGAAGCCGAAGCACTTAGCTACCGACGAGGTAGCGGTGGTAGCATCCGCATTCGCGACCTGGTCGTCCACGGCCGCGCCACCGAGCGCGTAGCCCGCTGTCGTTCCGGCCGCAGCCACCGTCGCCACGAACCCGCTGCCCGTCGAGAAGGCCGTGTTGACCGCCGAGATCAAGGAGGTGAGGTCACCGAAGTTTGCCACGAACGCGGTATACTCACCCGCGTTGTTCGCCAACGGCATCGGAGCGGTGTAACCGCCGCCCGCCATGTAGCTGTCGGTGAAGTTGACCTCGCCGCCTGTCGCGGTGAGGTTCAAGTTGGTGAAGCCCGTGAGGGACAGAGCACCGGCCGCCGTCGACCAGGTGGCCGCAGCCGCCGAGGTCAGGGTCAGAGCACCGGCCGCCGTCGACCAGGTCGAACCCGCCGCCGCGGTGATCGTCAGGATGCCGGCCGAGGTCGTGATGTTCGAGTTGCCGGCCGCATCGAGATGGAAGCCGTTGGCCCCCGCGTTGAGGTCCAGCAGGATCGCGTTGAGTTCGATCTCGGTGGAAGTCAGGGCTACGGTACCGAGCGTGATCGTGCGAACTCCGAGCGTACCGATGTTGATCGCGAAGTTGTTCGCAGCATCACCAACACCGATTGCCGCGCCCGACGAGTTGATGGACATCGTACTCGCCGCATCGAGGGCCATCGTGGTGGACGCCGAAGCCGTGAACGACGTGACGCGGGCTTCGAGGGTCATCGCGTTCGCGCCCGTCGAAGTCAGGGCCAGCCAGTCGGCACCACCGTTGCTCGAAGCGAACGTGACGGAAGTACCCGCCGTGGCGCTGTCCATGTTGATGAGGAAGGGACCATCCGCAGTCAGGGTGATGATACCCGCGGTTGCCGGAGTACCCGCATCGTACGACTGCTGCAAGGTGTTGCCGGCCGCGGCTCCCGCGGCGACCCACGCAGCACCGTTCCACCACTCGAACGCACCGCCCGCGGTGGTCCGGATCGCGCCCGCCTCACCGACCGAAGTGCTCGGCAGGACCATGACGCCCGTACCGGTGACACGGCTGAACCGGAGGTCCTTCGTGTCCGCGACCGCCATGTCGACCCGAAGGTTGACAATCGTGTCGCCGCCGACGTTGGCGGTACCGAGGTTCACGGTGTCGACCGCCGTGACGAAGGCACCACCGAAGGTGATGACGTCGCCGTCGCCGTCGCCCAGGGTGACGTCACCGTCGCCCGTGAGGACGCTGCTGTCGAGCAGGTGCACGGTGCCCGGGAACTCGACCGTCTGCCCCGTGCGGCCGATGGTGATCGTGAGGGCGTTCACCCCGCCGATGGACATCGCGGTACCACCCGTGGTGTCCATGTCCTTGACGTTCAGAACGTCGGTGGCCTCGACAAAGTTTCGAACTATGCCTGAGGGTCTTACGAGTGCCAAAACCATGATCTACCTCCCTTTCGAATCGTTTCTGCCCGTCACAGTTCAATGTGATGGGTCAGGTTGTTTGCGACGACCGCGAACGGGTTGAAGTCCGCGTAGTCTTCGTGGTTGTACGTCTTGACCGTTGCCTCCAGATCACCCTTGGACTGCCTCGTGATCTTCGGGATCTTCGGAGGCCGGTAGCCCTCCAGGGCGGTCTTCACGAAATCGTCCTCGGTCCGGATGATCTCGCCCTCGCGGAGCATGACCTCCCGGTGCCCGAACTGCGTCGGAATGCGCAGCTTGATGACCGAGTCGCCCTCGAACTGGCTGATGAGCTGTGCCGGGACGCCCGCCAGTGAAATCCTGTACTTCTTGATCGCCATGCTCTCCTCCTGCTAGACCCTTGTCGGCAGGGTCGGGTTCATCACCAAGGTCGCCGCACTGCGGGCGGTACCTATCATCTGCTTCACAGTCGCTGTCCCGGGGATGAGAAGCTCCGTGACGAAGGCCCCTCCGTCCCCGAGGTAGTAGTCCGCGCCAGGCACCAGGCCACCGAACCCGGAGACCTCAGCCCTGTAGGCGACGTCGCACACGAGACCGCCCCCGTAGACGCTGATCACCAGACCGTCCGCCTTGTTCCCGGGGGTCGCCCCCGCCAAGGCTACCGAGTTCGCTGCGTCGATGTAGGCGAGCTGGCCGGCCACAACGCCCAAGGGGCAAGCAAACCCGTACCCGATGAACCCGGCAGAGGCCGCGTACCTCAGGTCGTAGTCGTTCCCCAGCTCGTCCGTGTAGATGATGGCGTAGCTCGGAGCTGTCGTCGTGTCGATCCACAAGGAGGGGACCCCGGGAGGGGCTGGGTTCGCAACGTGACCGACCGGATCGAACGCCAGCCCGCCCGTGCTCTGAACCAGGGCGTTGTCCGTGTTCAGCTTGGCTTGGAGGGCCATCACCGCGGAGGCCAAGGAGTTCGGGTGGTTGGCCCATACGATGTCCACCCCGTCGATTTGTGAGACGAGGAAGTTATCGAGAACCACAGGGTATCCACTGGGAAAGGGCCAAAACGCCATGAAAATACCTCGTTGCCTTCAGCACGAGGAGTATAACCCGGACACCCGTAGGGATTTTTAAATTGAAAGGGTACCTGGAGGAGCTAACGTGGTCTCTTCGAACCGACGTACTGGGTCGCAGGGTTGCTTTCCTGGTACTGCTCGGGCTGCTGAGCACCGGGAATCTGGTCGGGCATCACGACCTGCTTGAAGTGATCCCACCAAGAAGTCGGCTGCCAGGCCTGTTGCTGCGGCTGCTGCGGCTGTTTCGGCTGCCTCTTCTTGCGAGGTGCTGGCGCGGCAGGTTGCCCACCAGCGCCAGCCCCGGGAGCGGCCCCTCCGGACTGCTGAAGCTCCTGCACTTGAGCTTGCAGATCGGCGATGCCCGTTCCCAGGATCTGAAGCTCCTGCATCTGGGCTTGCAGGTTGCCCAGCCCATCCTCCAGAGCCTTCAACCGACCTTCCGTGTCCGCCGTGGGAACGCCCGAAGGACCCTCGGGCATGATGAAGTCACCAGAGGCAGGATCCGTGGCGTAGTCTTGCGCAAGAACCACTCTTCCGATCCTGCGAATCGCCTGTTCCGACAAACCAAGACCTTTGCGCATAGGACCTCCTGAAGGCCTCAGTATACCAAGGACGGTCTTGGATTTTTAAAGGCCGTACGCGCCCGGATCGATGGGACCTGTGTACGGTTTCGTGTTCCGAATGTATTGATGGAAGTATTTTCCCTGGGAGTCGGCGGTGAGCAGGTCATCGAACTCCGACTGGGAGACGTTGCTGTACCTGTAGAGGGTCCGCGGGGTCGAGCGCTTCTCCGCGAAGATGATGTAGAGCAGCTCCTCCTCTGGAATGTACCCCACAGCCTCCAGGTTGCTCGACTTGACGGGGATCATCTCCGGCATGTCCCGCTTGTCTTCGAAGCCCGGAGGAGGCGGTGGGGGCTCCTCGGTCACGGGGATCCCCACGGGCTCAACCGGCGGGCCCGGCATCTCCTCCGGAGGCGGCGGGATGTTCGGCTCAGGTCCAGGACCGTACCCCGGCGGCGCGGGCTCGGCCATCGGCTCAATGACTTCCTTCGGTTCCATGCTGTACATGTCTTCAGTACCTGGTTCCCTCTCGGGGAACGGCTCACCGAACTCCTCTTGGTACTCGTCCTCGGGACCTTGGCTCCACCAGTTCTTGAACCGGTCCTTCAGGTTCTGCCACCACTGCGCGTCCCGGTGCATCGCGGCCTTCACGAGCCGGTTCTCGATGGCCCGATCATCCAGCCCCGTGTTCTGGCGCAGGATGTCCCGCACAGCCCCGGAGCGCAGGAACTCGGCTACCGCGGCGGAGGCCGCGACGTTGCCGGTCCGGGGGCCGATGTCCAGCTCGGCGAGCGCCATCGTGAAGGTGAACCGCTCCTCCTCGGGAAGCTGGTTGAGGAGGTCCGAGTAGTGCTGCTGCCGAAGGATTCGCTCCTTGCCGGCGGACAGCTTGGCGGACTCTATCGCTTCATCGAGGGTGATCGCCATCAGGAAGCTCCTTGCAGGTGGTGAACCACTCGCCGCAAACCTCAGGGCGGCAGTACGAGCAGCGCGAATTGTAGCACGGCGGAGGTGTCGCGGTTTTAACCTCGCGAGAGGCAGCGTCGACCTTGATGACCTCGACCGGCTTCCTCTTCGGCATCTACCAGTTCCCCCTCCCGGTAGCGACCGTCCCGATGGCTGTCGTATCGGTGGCGGCGATCCGCTTCCGGATGTTCATCTTGCGCTTCATGTTCGCCTGAGAGTCCACAATCGAGTCCTGGATGAGGTGGTGGACCCCGACGTAGCAGCGCGCGAGATCGTCCGAGTCCCGACCACGGACAGTCCCCTTCTTCGGGTTGAAGAACTTCTTCAGGTCCGGAGACCTCGTGAGCTTGAGCAGCTCGACCAGCGCGACGGACTGCCCTTGCATCTGCTCCTGCGGGGTCGCGATCACGAGGGCCCCCGTGTCCGTGATGCCCACGGTGTCCTCCGCATGTGGCGGAAGGAGCTTCACCCGGCCGTTGTAGGTCATCCGCAGGAAGTTCATGAAGTGGACCGGCCCGAGCTGGACCTTCGTCGTGATGATGCCCATCGTCCGGAGCTGCTGGATCGTGGACTCCGCGTTCCAGTGGTCGAACGCCACCCCGGCGATCCGGACCTTCTTCTGGACCTCGGCGATGATGTTCACGACCGAGTTGAACCAGATGTCCCGCTCCCGGGTCGGAACGATGCGCACGGAGAAGTCGATCACCGTGCACAGCATCTCGTTCATGTGATCGAACGGACGAGCGCCGGCCTTGTTCGAGGCGGTGAAGTAGTTCGCCATGCGGCGGCGGTTCTTCTGAGCCTCCATGATCATGTCGCCGTCGGCACCGACCGGCATGTTCGCGCCGAGGAACGTCCCCAGGTCCTCGGAGAAGACGACCCCGTACTCGTCGACAGGCTCCATCCTGCCGCGGCCCACAGGAGCCCTCTGGCGAATGAGGGGCTCTCCGTCGGGGCCAGTCTCGTCGGACTCGAAGTCGTCCACGTTGAGCCACTCGGAGTGCGCCATGACGAGCCCGAACGAGTCCCAGTTGAGCCCGGCGTCACCGAACAGGTAGTAGGGGTTGACGTGGTTCAGCTTGCACTCCTCGACCTCCATGCCGATGTACTTCTTGCCCGTCGTGTCCTCGAAGAACGAGGGCCGGAAGCGGGCGATGGGGTCGCGGTCGAAGTCGATGCTCTTCCAGAAACGCTTCGGGTCGTCCACGTAGGGGCTCTCGGCGTTCGGCGGGTTCGCCCCGAAGTCACGCTCCGCGCCCATGGCGTCCTTCACGTAGTCGTCGTCGAAGACGTGCCGCGGCATCTGCGGGTTGAAGTCCCAGGTCGCGCCCTTCCAGTAGTACGTCCTCGGCAGGATCCCCTCGGCCGCCTTGTTGTAGTGCTCCATCGCCGGGTCGTCCTGCGAGATCGGCGAGGTCACGTTCAGCATCATCCCCAGGAAAGACGGAAGCTCGTTCTGCATCACCGCGGCGCGGACCGTGGCGAGGGACTGGTTCAGCACGCGGTACAGCTCCTTCGCGGAACGGCTGCCCTCAGTGTCCGCGAGACGAGCCCACTCGTCGATGGACGCCATGATGCGCGTCTTGCCGGCGACACCGGCCGAGTCGCTGGCGATGCGGTTGTAGCGCACGCGCGCCCAGCCATCCAGGATGGCGTCGGCGTTGGTGTTGTACATCCAGCGGTCGACTTCCGAGGGTTGCTGAGACTCGAAGGCCTGGACCCACGAGGAGTAGCGCTGAATCCACGGAGAGTTCTTCCGCATCTCGCGGTACTTGGCGTAGATGGTCTGCTGCGCCTGGGTCGCGGTCGACGCGGAGAAGGTGACCTCGAACCACTCGCTCTTCTCCTGCTTCAGCATCCTCTGGAGGTGACCCTGGCCGAACATCGCCCGGCTCGATATGAAGTTCTCGAAGTACCCTCCGATGTGAGCGCCCAGGTACGATTTCCCCGAGCGCATGCCGGCCAGGATGATCGTCTCGTTGTAGGCCTGGAGGATGCCGTCGTGGAGCAGCTCGCGCTGCGTGCTGCCGCACCGCGGGCACACGAAGTCCGTCTCGCTCTCGACCCAGCAGAGCAGCACCTCGGACTCCAGGTACATCCTGCTCTTGCCCCAGCAGTCGACCGCCTCGGGCTTCATCGAGTTGCAGATCGGACAGCGCACCCCGAACAGGTCGCGCATGATCTGGTACTGGCGGGTGTGGTCGAACGTCGTGGGCACGTTCCAGTAGTCGAGCCCAGTCACCCACTCGCAGATGTTCGGAGCCGGCCGGCGGAGGTACTCGACCTCGGGACCGGTCAAGCCGCTCGACGTCCTCGACTCCAGCGCGGTGTCGATTCTCCTGGACAGGGAATCGAGAAATCCAGTGCCTTCGGTCATTGGTTCACCTGCTGGAGCACAACGTGGTTGACCTTGTGCATCCCCTCTGAGAGCAGGATTCGGCCTTGGGGCGTGTCCTGCGGGATCCTGTACGCGATGCCGTCGATGTAGAACACGAAGCTCCGGATGTTCCTCGTCGCGGTCACGGGAACCAGAAGAACCGCCACCGGGACGGGAGCCCCTTCGACGTAGGTTCGGTCGTTGAGGAGGATCGCACGGCCGACCGGTTTCCCCGCAGGGTCACGGACGACGTGGTCATGGGTGAAGGTCTTTGTGACTGGGTTCATGCCTGCATCACCTGATTTTGTACTTCTTGTAGACCTCGTCCAAAATCGAGGGAATCGACGCCTTCAAGGGCTCCCCGATCTTGTAGGCCACCATCCTCGCCAGCTTCTCGCCCCACTCCGGGTTCGCGTACTGCTGGTGCAGGTTCGACCGCAATTCTACCATGGAATCCTGAATTGCGTTCATAACAACTTCAACGACCCGCTCCAGAGCGTCCCGGAGGGCAGTGCCGGCGACCGCCTGCTTAGCCTGAAGGACCGCCAACTCCTTCTTCATCGCCATCTGCTCCCGGATCAGCTTCTGGAAAATCTTCACCTCCTCCAGGTTCACGATGGGCGGGACCTTGCCGTCACCCTGGTTCTTCCTGGCCGCCGCGGACAGGGTCTTCTCGTAGCTTTCGAGCTGCACCACCGAGGCGGAGATCAGGGACTCCAGCCGGAGGTAGTCGTCCATCTCCGACGCCGCCGAGGCCTGGAGCGCCATCTTCGCGGGGTTCGCCCTGGCCTCGGGGGAGAACATGTTCTGCGCCGCGATGTACGCCTCGACCTGGGTGAAGTCCGTGATGTGCATCTTGAAGTGCTTGACGATGCCGTTGGTGGAGAACGTGGGCAGCAGCTCCCAGTTGTTCTCCTCCCGGGTGATGTTCAGGATCTCCGCCCGCTGGTTGAGCCACGTCAGCGCCCGCGCCCGGCTGATGCGCTCGATGATGACCTTGCGGTGCAGCTCCTTCCACAGATCGGGGTCCAGCCGCATCAGGATGCAGATCTTGCAGCGAGGCTGGAGAGACGTCAGTTCCACGGGTCCTCCCTTTGGGCGAAAAAAGCCCTCAATCTTAAATTACGAGATTCACTCGCGATGGTTGGGCAAAAACGAGCAAAAACTACGGCTGGGGGCTGGGAGCCGGAGGTTGCGCCTTGCGGGCCGCAACGTCTGCGACCCGCTGTAACAGTGGCTCCAAGGCCGCTGCGTCGAGCAGCGGGGGCTGTTTTGCCTGGTCTGTTTTTAATTCTATTTTTTCCAGGCGAACGTTGTTGGCTTCGAGGTTGTACGACAGACCCGACAGGTACCAGACGAAGGCGACCCCCGAGGTGAGCAGCACGAGGATGAGCGCTCCGAGCCCCCGGGCGTACCACTTGTACATGTCGGAGATGCTCTTCTGCACCTCCTTCACGTTGCTCTGGACCTCTACCACGGTCTTCTGGGTGTCCTGCGCCTCGCGCTGAGCCTCCTTGGCGAGACCCTCGATGCCCGAGAAGCGCGAGTCCTGTGCGCAGGCGTGAGGCTTCCTGGTCTCGATCTCGACTCGTTCGATGTCCGCTCCCAGAGCTTCCATTTTTGTCTCCACGACCTCTTTCGAGGCCTTCTTGTCTAGCTCTTTCCAGACCATCTTGAAAGCGCTCGGCCCCTCGACTGGGGTGTCGTACGTGTGTTCTCTCTCCACCATGCAGTTCCTCGATTCAAGAGTAGTACCCCTCACGCAATGTACTACAAGATCTGTTGGATTTCTAAATCCTGCGAACCCCTGCCGAGCCCTGCCAATACTGCGGAATCCGTATTCCCCCCTCTGGAACCGGAATTTGAACTGCTCTTCGAGCCGTATAAGGTAAGTCGTACGGACCATTCGGATAAATCTTGGTAAATAGACTTATGAGATTGGATCAAACTCTGTAGGATGATCCCGATCCCAAGTAGTTCCTGTACATAGAAAAAGATCCTAAGGGGTGACTAGTATGACGAAGATCCTGAAGATCCTGAAGAATTCCGAAGGAATTCTGAAAGGATCTGAAGGATCTGAGGAATACCCCCGGAAAAAACGCAAAAACAGGCAAAAACAGGGTTGAAAAGATAGAAATACTGTAAAAACAGCCTAAAAGCAAGAACACCAGTAGTACCTCAGCAGAAAAGCGCAAGAATACCCCCGCCGCTTGACTCCCTGCACTTGATGGTTACGTGCGTTTTGGGCCTTAAAAAGGCCCTTGATTCCTTGTTTTCGGGCGGTTACTCAGGAGAGCTGCCCTCTTGAGGGTCGAAATTGGGGGTCAGCTTCCCCTTGACTTCCAACCCTATGAAGGTATGCCACTAACCGTCGGCAAGGTATAGTCAAGAGGCTAGTTCGCTATAAATCATTGAACAATTTTGACAGTATTTCGGGTTATGAAACGTATAACTTCTAATAAAATAGTAACCATAGGTGCAACCACCAGGAAGGTATAGTCAAGACCTCTTTGAAGGGTTCAAATCTAGGGCATTTTCAACTTCCAGAGGGGGTACCAAGGGGGTCTTGACCATACCTTGGCGGTGGTTAAAACCAAGGTTCAAGGTAGGGTTCAAGGTACCTTTGAAGGTTTCCAAAGGTAGGGTTCAAGGTAGGGTTGAAAGTAGGGTTCAAGGTACCTTGAAGACCTTCAAGGTAGGGTTCAAGGTCTT
>Ga0315278_10003357_pt1 | contig 14314 bp, 13 predicted proteins | sample YL17G06_0_MG_FD_203880 | JGI IMG/M metagenome (GOLD analysis project Ga0315278, IMG submission 203880) | Sediment microbial communities from Yellowstone Lake, YNP, Wyoming, USA - YL17G06_0 | ecosystem: Environmental > Aquatic > Freshwater > Lake > Sediment | place: USA: Wyoming | collected... | reverse complement strand
TATCTTTGCCGACCATCACCTGCACCTGGTCCCGATCCAGACTGATCAGGACGGGTTGATGATCGGGTCGCTTGAAGAACAATTATCCCGGTTCCATCCAAAATTACTTTATCTCATCCCCACCTTCCAGAATCCGACCGGTCAGACCCTGCCGGCTGAGCGCCGAAAACGGCTGGCGGAACTCTGCCAAAAGAATGATATTCTTCTCGTCGCGGACGAGGTCTACCATTTGTTAAGTTTCTCAGGTCAGCCTCCTGAACCAATTGCCGCGCAGGTTGACGCCGGTAACGTCATTTCACTGGGGTCCTTTTCAAAAATTCTGGCTCCCGGGCTGCGGCTTGGCTGGTTGCAGGCAAGCGGAGAGATCATCCAGCGTTGCATGACCTGCGGTTTATTGGAGAGTGGAGGAGGTCTGAATCCGTTCACCTCCGCGATCGTCAACAGGGTCATTGAGAGCAACGGATTGGAGCAGAACATTGTCAAATTGATCTCCATATATCGCGACCGTGCCGCGGTCATGGAGTCACTTCTACGCCAGCACCTTCCAGGTTGTGATTTCACTCCACCGCTCGGAGGCTATTTCTACTGGTTGCGGCTCCCGGAAGGGGTGACTGCGGACGCCTTGCAGCTCCGGGCGCAGGATCTCAAAGTAGGCTTCCGACCGGGTAGGCTTTTCTCCTCTCAGGGCGGTATGGAGAATTTCATCCGGCTCAGTTATGTATTTTATGAGCCTGATAAATTGGAACTGGGTGTGCTGCGCATTAAACAGTGTCTCGAATCGAGTGCTTGAATTACGCGCAATACCTCCAAAGCGACCTGTAGACCCGAATGTTATAATCCTGCCATGCCTTGGTACATCCGCGTGCTGCGAGGGATTGAATTCACTCTTTACGCGATATTCTTTGCCGGCCTACTGGGGGGCAGTAGCCTGCTGATCTCGACGAAATCATCCGATATTGCCCGCCGTTTCACACGGTCAATGGAATTCGATTATGTCTCCTGGACACTGGACGCATTGCGGGTCAAACTGGAACAGTCTACGCTCGATACTCCTTATTATTTCAGCACACCTGCACGCCACCAGATCGTGGTGGATTACCTCGAACTAATGGATGAGATCCTTTCCCGTGAATCCCAGGTGAATGTGATCTACGCCAATCCAGAGATCAAAGATCCTGCCGCGGCTTCCTCTGATCAACGCAGTGCACTCGAACACCTTTACGCCATCCAGCGAAAATTAGCTCCGTTGGCTGAAGCCGTTCTCCAGGAGCAGATTACCGCCACGCTCGCGAGCCTGGGGCTTACCACCGGAGGGCAGCCCATCCCTCCAGTGCTATTCCACATCACCCACCTTCCTTACGATCTGGTCATCTCTCCACGTAACAAGATCCAGCAGGATGCCACCATTTCACTTGTGCCCGATCTGAGTGTGACACAACAAACCAGGCTCGAAACCAGCGTTGACTCCGGCATGAATGTATCCTCGCTCGTTGTACCAGTGGGAGGGATCGGATCTTATCCCACGATGGTGATGCGCACCACGGACCTCCATTGGCTCTCAGATACCATTGCCCATGAATGGACCCATAATTGGCTCAGTCTGCGACCACTTGGACTGAACTACGAGACCACCCCCGAACTCCGCACCATGAACGAGACCACTGCATCCATCGCAGGACGTGAAATTGCAATACTTGTACTTGATAAGTTTTATCCCGAAATGGTCGCTGAATATGGAACCCAACCCATCAGCTTGCCTTACCTTCCGGAGAGTACTGATTTCGACTTCAACACTGAAATGCACATCACCCGTGTCCGGGTGGATGAGCTGCTCGCCCACGATAAGATTTCAGAAGCCGAAGCTTACATGGAACTACGCCGGCAGTTCTTCTGGCAGAATGGCTACGCGATCCGAAAACTTAACCAGGCATATTTCGCTTTCTACGGAGCCTATGCTGAAACCCCAGGGGGGCCGGCAGGCGAAGATCCGGTTGGCCCGGCGGTGCGTGCCTTGCGCGCTCAGAGCAGCAACCTATCCGATTTCCTGATAACCATCTCTCGGATGCACTCGTTCCAACAACTCCTTAGGTATGTCTCTCCTTAGATACGGATTACTCATGGGAAAAACCTGTATACTCCCAATTCTTTCCCTTCTCCTGGCATCCTGTTCGCCCACCCCTCTCGCCATCACTTCCGGCAATCCGGCTGATGCCACCGGAGGAAGCACCAGTACGATCATTCCTACTAATCTCCTGGGTGTTCCAGGTTCCAGCACACCTTGCACAGTCATCCATCAACCGGTCACACCCGAAGCCGCCCTGGGAGCGGAATTCGCCGGTCGCGGCCATATCAGCGGTCCGGTGGGTGCGCCTGTGACCATCATTGCCTTCAGTGATTACCAATGCCTGCAATGCGCTTTCCTGGGATCGAGCCTGAAGCAGATCAGGCTGACCCATCCGCTCGATGTACGTCTCATCTATCTGCACTCCCCGCAAGCGAACCGTGACAAGGACTACCTGGCAATTCAAGCCGTGGAAGCAGCAGATTTGCAAAATAAGTTCTGGGAGATGCATGACTTGCTTTTCGAAAAGCAAACTGAATGGTCAGCGGTGGCTCCTGAAGATTTCAAAGCCTGGGCGACTGCGCAGGCAGTGAGTCTGGGTATGGATTCATCCAGGTTTCAAGCTGATTTTGAAGGCTCAGTCGTTGGTGACCGGCTCCAGCAGGCGATCCAGTTTACAGCTGATGCGCAACTAAATTCACCTCCGCGCCTGTTCGTCAACAGCGCCACCCCCTATACCAGCCTGGCTGATTTCGCTAGCCTTGACATGGTAGTGCGCATGAAAGCACTGGCTTTACGTCAGTTCAGCTCCTGCCCAACTGTTGACATTAATTCCCTTTCACAATACCTTGTCAACATGCACACTTCCAAAGGGGATGTCTCGCTGCAGCTCTTCCCGGAGAAAGCCCCATTGGCAGTTAATAATTTTCTGTTTCTTATCCGCAATGGATGGTACAAGGGGATCACGTTCTACCGGGTGCTCACCGGTCAAAGGGTCATGAGCGGCGATCCCAGCGAGACCGGTTTTGGGAATCCTGGTTATCTCTTCGAAACTGAAATTGCTCCCGCGGTCCGCTTCGACCAGCCCGGCATGTTGGCTATGGACAACGACGGTCCTGGTACGAATGGCAGCCGTTTCTTCATCACCCTGGCTGCTGCACCGCAACTGGATGGACAGTACACCATTTTTGGACAGGTGTTGAGCGGCCTGGATGTACTCGCCTCGCTTTCTCCTCGAAATCCAATGCCGGGTGTCTATCTTCCTCCCGGCGAAGGATTGATCGATGTCACCATTGTGGAGCGTTAGGAGCATCTATGCAACCGAAATCCCTTCCCGGTCGGCGTGGCAACATTCTGGTGCTTATTTTCTGCTGCATTGGCATCCTTGGCTTGCTGATCCGGGGAATATATTTAATAGTCACCGGAATAATAGGTTTTGATCCTGGCAACATCTCGAACCTGTCTGCTCCACTTCTTGGAGCCCTGGCAATGCTTTTTTGTGCTGCGTTGCTTCTGCCGGCGACGTACTATTCGATCAAGCGACTGATAGGAAAGGAAATCCTTCCAGGCGACATCCGTCCAATAAAGATTTGGCATGCCCTTGCTATTATTTCAATTTGGATATTTGTGGTGATTCTTGGAGCTGTGCTGGTTGATCTATTTGACTACGGCTGGTTGCTCGCGGCACCGATGTTCCTGCTTGGGATCTGCCTTCCCATTTTCACACTGATCTGGGTTGGTGCTGGTGGTTTGCCCGCTGGGTCCCGGTTGCGTGCCTGGTTCGTTTTAGGATTTGGCATGATCGGGGGAACGGTAGCATCAGTGCTGCTGGAGTACTTCCTGCTTGGCATCGCGCTTGTGGTTGTTGGGCTGCTCGCATCATCCAACCCGGAATTGCGTACCATTCTCGACCAGGTGCAGAACCAGGTATTGAATGCGAAAGGCGGGGATATCCAGTCATTATTGACTGTTCTGGCTCCCTATTTAACAAATCCCATCGTCATCCTGTCCATCCTGGTTTTCGCTGCTGTGATTGGTCCGCTGATTGAAGAAACCCTTAAACCTGCTGTAATCTGGTTTCTGGGAAAACGCTTACTTACGCCAGCCGAGGGCTTTGTACTGGGTATCCTGTGCGGGGCGGGTTTTGCCATGCTGGAGGGCTTGATGGCAGCCAGTGGTGCGACCCAAATGTGGGGATTTGCCCTCGCAGGTCGGGCGGCGGCATCCTTAATGCACATCACCTGCAGCGGATTATTGGGTTGGGGAATTGCTTCTGTACAATTGCAGAAACGCTACGGACGATTGATCCTTGTTTATTTGATCTCGATCAGCATTCATGGCTTATGGAACGGCTCTGCAATAATCGCCGTATATGGCGCATTGCGGACAATGGTTCAGGGGACGCAGACAGATTTCTTGAGCATGTTGTTCATGGTTGTCGGGTTGATTACTCTCATCCTGGAATTTTTCCTTATGCTGGCAGTGTTACCACTTATGAACTATTCATTACGCCGGACCGCCGCGCTACGGGCCGACGGAGCCCCATCTGATATAATCTCCCCCGCTCGTAAATCTGAACCCGAGGCTGAACAATGGATTGGATCTTAAGAATTGTCGATTTCGTATTGCATGTAGATACCTACCTGAATGATTTTATTGCTCGCTATGGAGCATGGACATATGGCCTGCTTTTCCTGGTCATTTTCATGGAAACCGGCTTTGTTATCACACCCTTCCTACCAGGTGATTCACTTATTTTTGCCGCAGCCACCTTCGCAGCGCGCGGTTCTCTAAATCCGTGGCTCCTCTTCCTTTTATTATCCATTGCTGCCGTCGGTGGGGATTCCGCCAACTATTGGATCGGACATGGCATCGGCGCAAAGGCATATACAGGTGAAGTAAAGTGGATAAAAAAGGAATATATGGAACGCACACATGCCTTCTTTCAGAAGCATGGGGGAAAAACGATCTTCCTGGCACGTTTCGTACCCATCATCCGCACTTTTGCGCCCTTTGTTGCTGGTGTGAGTAAGATGTCATACGGTTATTTCTTCACCTGGAATATCGTTGGCGGTATCACCTGGGTGGCAACTTTTACTCTGCTTGGATACTTCTTCGGCAATATTCCCTTTGTTCAGAACAATTTTGAACTGGTCATCATTGCCATTGTGCTCATCTCCCTTGTCCCGGCAGTCGTGGAGGGGTTGAAAGCAAGGAAAGAGCTAAAGAAACCAGCATGATGGATTGGATGAAGTTAAGAAGAAAGGTCTCCATTCAAGGAGACCTTTCTTTAATAACCAGTGTGATTTACAAATGAATCAGGGGGTGATCCCGAGAAAACGAGGGAACCAGTACCACAATAAGTCTGCGGTTGGTTTGCCGTGCACCGATGCTGATGCATCCTGCAACACCACCGGTGGAAAATATCCCCTGCTGACGAATCCTCCCAACCAGGACCGTTCGTTGACTGCCATCAACAAAGCCTGGTAAATGTCTGTTTGAGCCTGCAGATTCACAGCTGCCCGGGTGCTTCCCGGCTGAAACAAAGAGGTGTCTGCAAGACTTGCACTGGCTGCAAGATCATCGGATGGATATGCTATCGCCAGGATGACAGGTTTCCCCAGTTCTGCTTGCAGAGGCTGGATATCCTCGTCGAGTAACTGCCCGGCCGCAGCGGAATATTGGTCCACACTCGCGCCAGTGAGGGGCGCGGTCCACAACAGGTAAATACCATCCGTGTCTTTTACAAAATTGGGGATTAATCGCAGTTCACCAGAATACGGGATTGCCCAGAACAGGTTGCCTGTGAAACGAGTGCGAACATCGCTGATGATCGACTGCCAGCGTACGTCCGCATCTGCTGGAATCCCGGAACTGTTGCCGTTTATCAAGCCAGCAGGCATTGCCGGATCAAGCCAGTCTCCACCCAGGATGAGAACCTTGGCGCCGGATCTCGAAGCCAGGTCGGCGTGATAATTGGCATATGCTGAATAACGCTCAAACCACGTGTTCCACCAGGCTTCATCACGCGGTGATGAAGCCCACCAGGTGTTTAAATCAGAGGGTAGATTAACCCCCGGGAAGAGGGCCACATTCAGATTGGAAGCGCTGGCTCTTGCGGTCGTATCGAGCATATCAGACCACAGTGGATCCAATCCGGGAGTTGCTGAAAAGACAAAGGGAGATGCCTGATCGATCGTCCAGGTGGGAGTAAGCACCAACCAGTTGGCGTACAACCCTTTCACATTCTGGATCGCCAGGGGAATCCAGGCTTGCCAGGTCGGGTCGTAGCCCCCCTGGAACTCCACCCCTGTCATGAATTCTTGCCGGGTATTGACTGACAATCCAACAATTGCTGGAGGAGGGTTATTCTGCAACCAGCTCCACTCGGCGACAATATCCTGCAGGTCCTGCGGGGCCAGGCTGGAGGAAACCGCTCTGCCGCGATGACCGATGGATGTTTGAACATCATCTGCGATGCCGCACTGGTCGTTACGGCAGTAGCGATACTCGAATTCCCCGAGCAAATTGAGCGGACTGTAGAGTTGATAGACCCAGTGATTATTGCCGAGTGACCACATCGGGATCGGTTCGGTCCAGCCGTATGGATTGAACTGGATCGAAATGATATCCGTCACAGGCGTATATGCAGGGACATCCACCTCGAAGAGGATGGGGGACGAAGGTCCCGCCTGCCAGGTTTGTACCGTATCCTGGATCTCAACCGGTAAGGAAGAAGGCGGTACGATCAACTGTCTGACAATGAAGCCGCCATCAGGAGCATGCTCGGCATTCCAAAAACCATCTCCAAGAGTGTATTTATAACGGATATCTGCACCCACAGGAAGCATGAGAGAGAGGCTGGAACGACCATCTGCGAGAGAGGTCATTAATGGCATCCGGGTGGCAACCGAGTTCATCCCTCCCTGCAAGTCATTGAAAGTGTTGCCAAGTTGATACAGGTTTCCCGCAAATCGAATGGGGGCATTTTGAACGGTATTCGAAGGTACTGAAAGTGTGAATACCACATTAACCATCTGCGCGGGGGATAATGAGATGGAAACCGGGGTACGCAATCCGGCTTCTATCCGTGCACCCTGCTGAAAGGTCTGGTAGGAGCCGTCGATGGCATATGCCACAAGGTTATGGATTCCCACCGGGAGGGCTTCAAACACGAAACTGCCGGACGAGTCTGTCAAGGTCTGCTGCCCGCCTACAGAGATGAGAATATCAACGATCGGGAGATTGCTGCTGGCATCCAGAACCTTGCCGGTCAAACGTCCTTCTGGATTGGAAAAAAGACTGTCACTCCATGAAGCAACCACATCCTCCACAACTCCAGGAGCGGTGACATTATACATTCGGTAGCGAACAGGTTTATCAAACGGATCGTCCTCGGGTATCGGGATAGTTCCCTGTCGTATGTAACGATATTTGACTACACTATTAAGGGCAAAAGGGATGGAAACCAGGTAGTGCAGGGTGTCGATACCTTGCATGGAATAATTGATTGCATTCAATCCCAATCCGGTTACTTCGTCAACCACGGAGAGAAAAAGCGTCTCACCCGCCTGCAAGGGAGCGGGCAGGAATGCATTGAAAGTGATCACCGCCGCTTGTACCGGTGTGGGAGTGGGGCCAGATGGCAGGGACGGCGTGGTGGTTGGTATGGATAATCCTGGGATGTCCAGGAGCGAGAAAGAACAGCCATCGAGCAATAATGCAATGATGCATAAAAGAGGCAGCAACCTGCGGGCAGAAGCGTGAATATCTGGAATACGCATACCTCTCCTCTGAACCTCAACGGTGATTCAAAAATTGAAGGCTTTGTACATGTATTTTACAAGGGAAAAGGGGGAATTGATAGGGGAAGAATTGGGTATCCCCAATGGTGATAATAATGATAGGGAGGCAAACCTGCGATGCTTGTTTACATTTTTTTTGATTGAACACTTGATGAAATCCAGTGCCTGATTCATTCCTGTTTAGGGGGCTGCAAGAATTGTACTACTTCATTTTCATGTTCCGCAAGACTGCCTAAAACTCCGTTGACGAAGCGCGGCGCGCTATCGGAACCGTAGGCTTTTGCTAGTTCAACTGCTTCGTTTATTGCTACCTTGACCGGTGTATCCCGTTGGGCGGCGAACTCCCATGTGGCGATACGCAAAATATTTCGGTCGATGGCCGCGATCTGGTCAAACGGCCATTCGGGGGCATAACGGGCAATCACCTGATCCAATTTCTCGCGCATGGGGAACACACCAAAAATAATCTGGCGGATAAATTCCGCCAGTTCTTCGGGAAATGGTTCCTCCTCCAGCCGGTCTTGCATGACCTGTGCTGGAAGATGGCCTACCATATCAACTTCATAAAGTACTTGCAGAGCCGCGCCGCGCGCCCTGGTACGAGCTTTCATTAATCAGTTATGCCTCAGATGCGTAGTCGATATCCTCGATGTGGATGTTCACATGACCAACCTCAAGACCGGTGATCTCGGCGATCGCTCGCGTCACGGTCTGCTGAATGGTTCGGCTGATTTCACGGATGTTTACATCGTTATCCAAAACGAGGAATAGGTCGATAAAGGCATTATTATCCTCAACCATGATCCGGACGCCGTCATTGCCGCGCCCTCGCAGGCTGTTCACGCCTCCTTTAACAGGAGCCATGCGCTTGACTCCATCGACTTCCAGAGCAGCCATGCGCGCAATGGTCAACAACACTTCCGGGGTGAGGGTGGTTTTACCAGTAGATCGGTTTCCAGTCATCATGCCTCCTTGCAACGAGGGCGATTATATCACCTGTAACAACACCTTACTTCTAACCCCGCAAGTATATACCAAGTTACGAGGGAAATGACAAGGGTTGGGAGTTACGTAACGTGAGAAGAATAAGACAACACCAAGCCCGGCGATCAAGGGAGAATCACGCATTGAACGCGGCAAACAACTTCACCGACTCCTCGCTGAATCGATCGAATCCCTGAGTCCAGCCGAGAAGCGCCCCTCCGAGCCATCCCCGTGTGTATGTTATAACCACGCTGTTCTTTTCGATGCCTATGTAGAGGGCGTACCTGACCGAGAGATTATGTCCCGACTCTATATCTCAGAAGGCACCTTTAACCGGACACGACGGAATGCGTTACGTGGGCTGGCAAGACTGTTGATAGACGAAAGAAAGGCAGCAAAAACAGGATAGTTGGAAAAACGAATAATAATGACCCTAAAGGTTTTCGAAACCTTTAGGGTCATTATATTTAAGAATGGCGGCTTTTGGCAGTTCCTTCTCTGGTTTTGGCAGTTGGAAAACGCGATAGTGGGGATAAGAAAGGAAACTGCCATGAACAAACACACACTTTTCGTAAACGTACAAGATTACTACGAAGATCTGGTTACCCAACTCGCCACAGCGCAAAACAGCATATCAATGACCTATCTTTCGTTTGACAGCGGTGTATGGGCAGAACGGATTTCACAGGTCTTGATCACTAAAGCCGGGGCAGGAGTGCAGGTGCGTCTGATGGTGGATGAATTCGGTCAACTGCTCGATGAACCCCGCCATGTTCTTGAAAACCATGCGCTATTAAATCATTTGCGCTCGCATGGCGTTCAAGTGGATGTGTACCGTCCGGCAGCTCCGCTTGGGATCAATAACAGGCTGCATTGCAAATTCGCTGCTATCGATGATTGCACTGTCTTAATTGGGGGCTCGAACATTGGCGACTACTACACGACTTGGACAGACACCAACCTGCGCGTGGATGGTTCCCTGGGAAATACCTTTCACCGGGTCTACGATTTCGTCTTTGGTCATTCTCAAAATGGTGAGGCAAATTGCCATTTGGATACGAATGATCTGAGGGTTGGTGATGATCGATTGTGGCTCACAGTCCCCCGCCAGCGATTTGACATCCGGGATGCGCTGTTGGAATTAATTTTAAGTGCCGACAAGTCCATCTTCATCCGCACTTGGTACTTCCTGCCCGATGAGGAAATGCTGGAAGCGTTGTGTACACAGGCCAGGAGGGGAGTACAGGTGAATGTCCTGCTCTCGCACAAGACACGCGTCCGACTAGTGGATTTAGCGAACCATATCCATGTCCAAAAACTAGTGATAGCGGGCGGGAATGTCTATCGCTTTACAGGCAGGTACATGCACAGCAAAACCGCCTGGAACGATCACGGAGACGTGGTATTAGGCTCCGCCAACCTGGATGCACATTCAATGCGCCACAACTTCGAATCCTTACTAAAGATCAACGACTCAAAATTAGCAAGAGAACTGCAGCACTCGTTCAATGCAGACCTGGCCACCAGTTCCAGGCAAAAACCCGAATCCTATTTGGCCCGTTCCCTGGCAGGCAAAGCCCTCTCCCATACCTGCAGCCTGGCTTCTCCCTGGTTATGAAGTGGACATTCGAATTTCGGAGGTTGTCATGAAGAAACATGCGTTGATCATCAATACATCTATCGTGATTACGATTTTCGCATTGCTCTGGTGTTATCGAAAGCCACTCACTGATCTACTGAAGATCATCTGCGACCAGAAGGCGGTTTCGGTCTACTTGGAAAGCTTTGGCCCGATTGGTCCCATCATTCTCTTTGTTTTATTAGTGGCACAGGTTTTTCTAGCGGTCATCCCGGGCCATGCGTTAATGGTGACTGCGGGCTATGCCTATGGCGCAGTTGGATATTGTGTGGTTGTCGCCAGCACCATCATTGGAAGCCAGCTTGCCTTCCTCATCTCCCGCCGATATGGACGCGGATTGATTTACAAACTTGCATCCCCGGTAATCATCAACCGATGGGAAAAAATCGCGCGTCATCAGGGCATCCTATTCTTCTTCTTTGCCTTTGTTCTGCCCATCTTCCCCAGCGACTTGATGTGTTATGTGGCAGGCCTTTCCAAGATCACTTCCCGCCAATTCCTTGTTGCAAATATCCTTGGGCGAACATGTTGTGCTTCCTTCATCACACTCATCGGCATCTTCGGCATGAAGCCTCCCATTTGGTTTTGGATGCTTGCGGTGATTGTCATCCTTGTGTTTTTCGTTGGGTGGGCAGTCTATAACAAGATGTCGGTGATGAAGCAGAGACTCACCGTCAGCAGATGAAGATCTAGGCTCATATTCAAAGGAGTAATCATGAGCATCGCTTATCTTGCTCAATCATACCCGCCGATGATCAGCGGCGCGGCAATCTTTGCTGAACAACTGGCAAACGAAATGGCAAAACGCTGACATCAGATTCTTGTAATTGCCGCTAGCGACAAGAACCATCCGTATGATTTTATGGATGAGAATAGTAACATTCTGCGATTACATTCTTATCACAACCCGATGCGTGTCGGGCAACGATTCTTATTCTGTCCTCGCTACGCGGTGATGGAGACCCTCCACGAATTTCGACTGGAACTCATTCACACGCACGAACCGTTGTAAACGGGACTGCTTGGCCTCGAATATGCGCAACGAGCCACATCCCAAGCTTTCTTACAACTCACCAACTTCCCTGGTTCGCAGCAAGTTTTTTTACCTGGCTGGGTTCGTCCATTTGTTGAAGCGGGGCTTAAGGCTTACGCGCGCAGGCGCGTTTTGCCAGATTTAGTGCGATAATGCAAAGGAACACTATTGTTGCCCCTGAGCCATACCGTTGGGCAGGGCTTGAAAGCGCCTAAATGCCAGGCACACATGGGAATTATTAGTCATGTTTTCGCTCAAATCTGCAGTCGCCACCATTGTGGTCCCAGGCACGGCATGTTTCGTATTGTCCTATTTCATCCTTACCGCAGGCGAGCCCCTCACACGGCCCTAAAGGTTTTCTAAGTCACTGATTCGTGAGGAAATCCGCATGAAAAGGAAGCCGTCTCAAACGTACTTTTGCCTTCTCGCTATAGGCTTAGCGTTCACGGGAATACTGGTCTCTGTCATACTGCTCGAACGGACCGCCATCCTGTCCACAGCAATAAAGATACTTAGGATAAACACCATCACCCCAACGCCAGGGCCGCCAAGGCACCTTGTCTGCCCGAGCATCCCGAGTACAGCCATTCTTCTTCCGCCAGCTCCGTATGACGAGGCGCTTGGTGATTGCGCGCTTATCGGAAAGTCCGGTGAGATCGACGCATGGCTGACTGAGCTCGAGCAGATAGCCGCTAGTTGCAACGCCAACCGTGAAACAAACTGGGCGGGCGTGCTTGCAGTGCGTGAACATCTCGACTCCCAGGTCGACGAGCTTTACCAGCCCACGGAGGAAGGGAATGCAATTTTTCAATTTATTTGCCCAAGCTACTGGAGCCCTGAACTCTCTGAACGGGGTGAAGGAGACAACCCTTTTTCCCATCACTACACAGACTGGCTGAAGAGTATCGGCGAGGATGTCGTTAAATATTGCACAATGATAGACGAGCTTGTCAAGCCGCTCTGGCAGGCGTGTGATGAGATCAACTTCTGTTGGACGGACCCAGAGACACAACATTCGATCATCATGAGGAATATGAACTCTGCCCAGTTAAATTACAACTACACCGACTTCTTCTACACGAACTCCTTGCTGACCTATGGCTGGGGCAATTTCAGAATATTTTTCAATGAGGCTTCCATTGTTTGCCCTCTTGTTCAATGGCTGCCAACGCCAACACCCACCCTGTTGTCATTTGTCTTCATCCCGAACATCAATCCCAATTGCTACTCCGGGCCGGACCAGTCCTTTTCCAAGATCGGCGTGGCCATGAAAGGCGTGCCTTACCTGATGGATGGAAGCAACCTGGCACGGGACTGGTTCCGGATCATGCTCACAGATTCCATAGGCTGCTGGGTGCCTTCTAGTTCGGGTATGCCATCCAGAGATATATCTGGCTTGCGGGTGCTGTTCGACATCCCGACTTACACCCCCACACCTGTTCCGGTGGTATGTACAGGTCTCAATTTTGATCAATGCAGCCAGTATCCGCAATGTAAATGGATATACATGAATGTAAGTTATTGTACAAAGAATTAAGAAAACCACCCCGGTATCAGCAAACTCCCCCCGCCGCCGCTCATTATTCACGAAAGCAATCTGATGCCGCCTGTAGGGGTGACCAACTGGTTGCTCCTATTACGTTTTTCCTAACTCAAAATAGTCTTCGATCCCAGCCATAAGGATTACGGTCCCCAGCGCGGTTGCCAGTCTGTGCGCGGGGCAAAGGTCAGGCAGATCCCTTCCGAACCCAGGTCTGCCACGCAATGATGCACTTCGGGTAATAATAAACAACTCCGGGTTTACGAAATCCCGGAGTTATTTCCTATCCGTAGTTCAGCATTATGGCTCGCGGGTAAAGAGCAGCGCGGGCAGGTCATGATACGGCGAGGCCGGGGAAGGCGGGTCCGGGTAGAACGGGTTCATGGTAAGAATATTCTCCGAGCAGGTGTAGGTTGCGCCGGTGCCGAGCGGTCCGCCCGACATGTAATCGGTGGAGGTGGGCACAGACATCACCTGGCCGTTGAGGATCGTGGTCACAGTGATATCGGCGGTAATGGAATTATAAGTAATGCGGTTCCGCACAAGCGAATACGCGGCGTCTGACGTGCCTGACATGATAAATGTGAATAATTGTGTACCTGCGCCGGCTACGTCCATGTCCGCCGAAATGGACAGATCCTGGATATCCTGGGTGGCGACCATATCTGGCGTGAACTTGACGAAGGCAGTGCCGGTGATACCCGTGTAGATCAAGTCGGGCGCAACCTGGCTGATCAAGGTATTCAGGTGTGTCAGGTAGCTGCTGTTATCCAGTTGCCAGCTGCCCAACAGACAGGTGTCGCAGACATTGGCTGCCGGGTGGGTGCTGGCTGCCAGTTGGATATCGTAGGCGGCCGCGTCGGTCGCCCCGGTCTGGGTCAGCACGAACAGGTCATGGACTTCGGCGCAGGAAGTGGATACCTGGGACGGCAGCGGCCCCCACAGTCCAGGGATCAGCGCCGGACGGGCGTCGCTCAACCCGAAGCCTGTCACCGTGGGTGTGAGCGCAAAGTCGAAGCCCCGGGCAAACGTGACCGGCCAGATGGTCACGGTGAATGGCGCTGCATTGAACGCGGATGGGTCGCTCCCATACGAAGTATCCACCTGGGTTGGCACCTCGAAGCGGATGGCGCTCCCGTCCGTATCCATGATCGTCTGGTCTGCGATCGCCAGGGCAAATTCATGGAAAATAACGCCCATGTTGGGATAGGCAGACAGGGCGGCCATTTGGCCCGCCCTCTCGCCACTCGTT
>Ga0315278_10003356_pt1 | contig 14316 bp, 5 predicted proteins | sample YL17G06_0_MG_FD_203880 | JGI IMG/M metagenome (GOLD analysis project Ga0315278, IMG submission 203880) | Sediment microbial communities from Yellowstone Lake, YNP, Wyoming, USA - YL17G06_0 | ecosystem: Environmental > Aquatic > Freshwater > Lake > Sediment | place: USA: Wyoming | collected... | reverse complement strand
AGCGGCGCGGCCACTGTAACCCCGGTGCGTCGCGACGAGCTCGTCCGATGGTGGGCACGCGTCACGGATCGCGGCCCGATCCACGTCACACCCAAGCTCGCCCGCAAACTCGACCCCGACGGCTTGCTGGCGGCCCGTGGCATCGGCGAGGCGCTGATCGTGCCGCTGGCGGGGGAAGGGAACAACGCCGGCGTCCTGCTGGTGGGCAACCCCAGCGGTGACGTGGGGGCCTTCGACGAGACCGATCTCAAGCTGCTGCAGGCGCTCGCGAACCACGCGGCCGTGACGTTCGACAACGCGCGGCTGGTGGACCGGCTCCAGGATCTGCTGCACCGCCAGGCGCGGAACCTCCGTCGGCGCAAGGTGGCGGAGGCTCGCGCCCGCAGCACCGACGAGCGGTTCCGGCGCGCCGTGCTGGCCATGAGCGACGCTCGGAGCCCGGGCAACGTCCCAGCCACGGTTGTGGAGGCCGTGCGCGACCTGATCGAGGCGGACTACGCCGCGCTCACGACCGTAGGCTTCGGCGAAGAGCCGGAGACGTTCATCTCCCGGCTCGATACCGCCGTGAGCGATCGCATGGAGCTTCCATCCTCTGGATGTCGCCTCGAGGAGATCCTCGCTCGCAGCCGTGCCGAGGATCCCGATCTCGAGGTCCGCGTGCTCGAGGTCCCGGTCACGACCGAGGGCAGCCTCTGGGGCACCCTGGTGGTGGCGAACGTGGAGGGGACGCGCGGCTTCACCAAGGAGGATCGTCAGGTCGTGGGCGGGCTCGCGGCTCAGGCGGCGGTGGCGATCGAGAACGCACACGCGCTCGCGCGCGAGCAACAGCTCGGCGGCGAGCTCGATGCGGCGAACGTCGAGCTCCGCCGTGCTTACGAGGCGAAGTCCATCTTCCTGGCGAGCATCTCCCACGAGCTCCGTGTCCCGCTGTCCTCGATCCTGATCTCGGCCGAAGTCCTCGACGAGGTGCGCACGGACGAAGGGACGCTCGAACACATCCCGGAGCTCACCGCGCGGATCAAGGCCAGCGGCCGGCACGTGCTCGCGTTGTTCGACGACCTGTTGGATCTGTCCAGGATCGAGTCGGGCCACCTGGATCTGCGGCTGCAGCCGGTGTCGCTGAACCTGTTGCTGCGGGAGGTCATGGACGCCATGGAGCCGATCGCGGCGGGACGCGGCGTGGGGCTCGAGCTCCACGCGTCGAACGACGATCCGGTGATCGCCGACCCGCTGCGGGTCCGCCAGGTCTTGTTCAACCTGCTCACCAACGCCTTGAAGTTCACGGACGCGGGCGGGAAGGTCACGATCGCGGACGACTGGACGACGGAGGCCGTGACCGTCTCGGTCACCGACACCGGGCCGGGCATCGGCGCCCACGACCTGGAGCGGATCTTCGAGCCGTTCGAACGGGCGCTCCCCGGCACCGAGGGCGCCGGACTGGGCCTGCCGATCTCGCGCCGGATCGCCGAGCTGCACGGGGGCGCGCTCACGGTCGAGTCGCGACTCGGCGTGGGAAGCACGTTCACCCTGACCCTGCCGCGCACGGGAGCGCCGCAGCCGCGCGGGCTCACCCAGCCGTCGATCCTGGTCGTGGAGGACGTGGACGAGCGGACCGATCGCGGCAGCAGGATGCGGGACATGCTGCGCTCCCAGGGGTTCGAGGCGTTCGGCGTCCGTTCGTCCTTCGACGCGTTGGCGTCGTTCTCCGAGTCGCCGCCCGACCTGGTCGTGATCGACCTGAGCAGCGATCGCGACGCCCGTCTCGAGGTGATCCGCGTCATGCGCGGGGACCCCTTGCGCCTGCACATCCCCATGCTGGGGATCTCCGGCGAGGACGACGTCTCGGTGGCGGGCCTCGCCCTGGAGGCAGGGTGCGATGACGTCGCCGGGCCGATCGGGGCCCGTTCCCTGGCCAAGCGCGTCCGCCGGATCCTGGAGCGCGAGTACCACTGACCCACCCAGTTTTGGGGGGTCCCGGGACCCCATCTGGGTCTAGTCCCGAGACCGCGCCACCGCAAGGGTTACGCCCATGGTCGTAACCCATCGCTCCCTCGCCTCGCAACGAGGCGGGCCGCGGACCCTGGAACGGTTCGTGGTGATCGCCGTCCTGCTTTCCCTCGCAAGCGTCCTGATCGGCGCCAAGGTCCTGCTGAGCTCGGATCTGGTCCGGGGCCCTGAGTTGGATCGCGTGCACGTGGTCGACACGTCCTTCGGCACGCTCACGGTCAACGGCGCCGACATCCTGAACGGCCTCACGGCCCAAGACCTGGGCGGCGTGACGCACGGGATCAGCGGGCTGGTGCTCTCGGACAAGGCGCAGGCGCAGGTGAGCGTGACCTTGCGCAACTCCTCGGACGCCGTGCTCCCTTACGACCCCGAGCTGTTCCGCCTGCACGAGGGCGAGGACGGCCAGCCGATCGCGCCCATGGCGACGCCCGCGGGCGAGGGCACGGTCCCGGCCGGATCCAGCATCGATCTTCTCCTCGACTTCGTCGTGCATCGCACCGGCGCCGAGCTGTACTTCGAGTTCCAAGACCTGGGAAGCAACCAACCCGTGGTGGTCAGGATCGGCCCGACCGATCTGGCACCCGCTCAAGATGATGGGGGTAGTCATGCGCACTGAGACATCGCGCTCGCGGAGCCGACGTCCGGAAGTCCCGCTGCTCGCCGCGGCCCTGGGCGTCGTCCTCGCTTACGTGGGGACCCTGTGGCTTGTCGCGTTGCACGTCGCAGTGGGGGCGCATGAGCAACACGAGGCGCCGTTGGTCCTGCACTGGCTTCGCGACGCGACACTCGCGGTTCCGCTCGTGGTTGCGGCCGTCGTCGTCTCGACGATGGCGCTCACGCGCGTGTTCGCGAAGCGCGGCATCGCGGGCGGCGCCACCTCGCGCCGTGTGCTCGCGATCGGGGCCGGCATCGCGGCCTCGTTCGCGCTCGCGGCCGGCGCTCCCATCCACGGCGAGCTGTTCGGGGCGCACGAGGACATGCCGTTCCTGCTGCACGTCGCGAACGAGTTCCTGATGGCGCTCGGCGTCTGCGTCCCGGTGGCGCTCGCCGCGGTGGCCGCGGCCCGCACGCTCACCTCCGTGCCCGCCGGGCTGGGACGCTCCGCGCGTCGCGCGGCGGTGCCGCTGGTGGCCGCGTTCGGCCTGGCGGCGGGCTCGCTCGCCATCCCCTCGGGCGTGGCGTCCGCCGCCACGCAGCTCGGCGACTCGCCGTGCCCCGCCGGGGCGCCCACCCGCACGGTGGACATCCAGGCGATCGACGTGGACATCCCGCTCAACAAGTTCGGCGACCACGACCCGCTGGGACGGATGTACGTCCTGACCAACCGGGTCGCCGACGTTCGCGCCCAGGAGCTCTCCCGAGAGGTCTCCACCGGCCTCGCCGAGGACCCGATCCAACCGCTCGTGATCCGCGCCAACGAGGGCGAGTGCGTCACGATCCACTTCGAGAACAAGGCCGCAGGCGGCGACTACGGCCTGCACATCGACGGCCTGTCCTACGGCGCCGGCGACTCCGGCGACGCGATCGGTCGCAACCCCTCCTCCGAGGGCGGCACCCAGGACTACACGTACTGGATCCCGGTGGACCGCGCGCTCGAGGGCGCGCACTACATGCACCCCGGTCCCGGCTACCGCGACGCCGTGGACCACGGCCTGTTCGGCGTGCTGTCGGTCGAGCCTCCGGGCTCGCAGTACCTCAGCGTGATCACCGGACAGCCGATCGAATCGAACTGGCAGGCCTCGGTGGTGCCCGCCTACCAGCCCTCGTTCCGTGAGCCGATCCTGATCATGCACGAGGTCGGCAACGAGGATTACGACATCCCGGCCGGGGGCGGCGGGGTGCTGCCGAAGATCGACCCGAGCACGGGTGCGTACCGTCCGGGCAGCCGGGCGCTCAACTACCGTTCCGAGCCGTTCCTCAACCGCCTCACGCTCGGCGACGAGTTCGAGTCGCTCGCGTACAGCACGTATACGTTCGCCGACCCCGCCACGCCGAACCCGCGCGGCTACCTGGGCGATCCCACCAAGATCCGCCTGGTGCACGGCGGCGCCGAGATGTTCCACGTCTTCCACCTGCACGGTGGTGGCGACCGCTGGCGCTTCGACCCCGCGGCCGACTCCGCCTTCAACTACGCGGATACCCGCATGCTCAAGCACCCCGAGATCCAGCAGTCGGCATCGACCCGCCTGGACTCCCAGTCGGTCGGACCGGGCGAGGCCTACAACCTCGAGATCGAGGGCGGCGCCGGCGGCGTGCAGAAGGCCGCAGGCGACTTCCTGTTCCACTGCCACATCGCGCACCACTACTTCGCGGGCATGTGGTCGTTCTGGCGGGTCTACGACACCCTGCAGCCCGACCTCGCCCCCCTGCCCGACCAGCAGCATCGGCCCGAGGGCGTCAACTCCGCGGGCCTGATCGGCCTGAGGATGCCCAACGGCGTCACGATCACGAAGGACAACCTGGACGACTGGATCCGCCCGCAACTACCTCCGCCGGGGGTGACGAAGAACGTCGAGGACGCCACCGTGTGGGACTGGACCGTGGACAACTCCGATCCTGCCCACCCGGTCTACCTGCGCGAGCCGGACACCACGAAGCAGTGGACGGACCTGATCTCCGGCGTACCCGGTCACCCCGGCTCGTACCTGGGCGACGTGTACTCGGGCGGAAGCGACCGATCCCAGATCATGTTCGATCCCTACAACGGCCGACCCGCCTGGCCGCTCACGCGTCCACATCCGGGGCAGCGCCCGCCGTTCTCCCCGAACGGACACTCGGGAGCCCCGTGGCTGGGTGAGAACGGGATGGCGCCCATGACCGACGCCACCGCACCGTGGGCCGGGCGAGAAGACGGGCTGTGCCCGCAAGGCGCGAAGCTCCGGACCTACAACGTGGTGACGATCCAGCGGCCGATCCAGGTGACGGCGGCCGGCGCCACCGACCCCGACGGCGCGCTGTTCGTGCTCGCCCACGACAAGAAGGGCGTCCTGAACGGGACGAAGCCCGCGCAGCCCCTGGCGATCCGCGCCAACGTGGGCGATTGCGTCGCGATCACGCTCACGAACGAGGAAACCGACGCGAGCATGTTCAACGGCTTCGCGAAGACGAACATGCACATCCACCACGTGCAGTTCGACCCGCAGGCCTCAGACGGCGTGATCACCGGCGCATCCTTCGAACAGTCGGTGCGCCCGTACAAGGTCGAGGACCCGAAGCTCACGGCCGCAAGCGCGGCGGGGGCCACGACCATCAAGCTGTCGAGCGTGGCGAAGTTCCAGCCCGGCGTATGGATCGCCGTGGGCATGGGCACCGAGCAGATCGAGATCCGCCAGATCGTTACGATCGACGCCGCGGCCAAGACCCTCACCCTGAATAAGCCGCTCGGCCTGTCCCACGCCAAGAACCAGTGGGCCGGCGTGGAGTTCGTCCAGTACCGCTGGTTCCCCGACGTCTTGCTGGACAACATCTTCTGGCACGACCACACGGACGGCATCCACGGATGGGCGCACGGCCTGGTGGGTCAGTTCATCGTGGAGCCGCCCGGCTCGACGTACCACGACCCGATCACCGGCAAGAAGGTCGACTCCGGGACGATCGTGGACATCCACACCAACAGCGCCCTGTCTCCGGGCTCGGTGACCGGAAGCTTCCGCGAGGTGGTCCTGTGGGCCATCGATGAGAACCCCGCGGCCGAGGCGACGTGGAACCTGCATGCCGAACCGTGGGCCGACCGGCTCGATCCGTTGGCTCCCGGCGGTGGCGACCCATCGCTGCTGTTCAGCTCCTACACGCACGGCGACCCGTACACGCCGATGCCGCGCGCCTACCCCGGCGACCCGATCGTCATCCGCACGATCGACGTGGGGCCGGACGTCGACGCGCTCCACATCGACGGACACCGGATGTGGCTGGAGAACCGCTACCTCGACCCGGCCACCGGCGCACCGCAGGCCACGCCGACCGACACCCTGCGCTACGGCGTGTCGGAGAAGTTCACGATGATCCTGCGCGGCGGCGGCGGCGGCCCCAACGCCGAACCGGGCGACTACCTCTACATGAACGGGATCAACCGACGGTTCAAGGCGGGCGCGTGGGGCATCATCCGCGTGCTGCCGGGGCTCACGGGCGACCTGCAACCCCTGCCCGGCCGGCCGGCACCGGCCGCGCAGGCCATCCCCACGCCCACGGGCGGGCGTCCGCCCGCGGCCACCGATGTGGGGAACCCGTGTCCGAGCGGTGCGCCCGTTCACAGCTTCGACGTGAGCGCGGTGGATGTGAGCGGCGGCAGGGAGGGCGCGAAGACCGTGTACGCCCTCACCTCCTCGGCCGAAGCCGTCCGCCGGGGGAACCAATCGCCCACGCCGCTCACGCTGCACGTTTCCGCAGGCGAGTGTCTGGAGGTCACGTTCAGGAACCAGCGCCAGGCCGGGCGGTCCTCGTTCCACCTGGGCATGCTCGAGCGCGGGATCGGCTCGAGCGGCGTGAACGTGGGGTACAACCCCGAGCAGACCGTGGCGCCGGGCGGGTCGAAGCTCTACCGCTTCTACGCCGACACGGAACGTATCGGCGGCGGTCTGATCTCGGACTACGGTGACATCACGAAGACTGGCGTCATGGGTCTGTACGGCGCCGTGGTCGTGGCGCCCGCGGGCTCCACGTTCACCCACGTGGTGAGCGGGCAGCCCACCGACGTGGGCACCCAGGTCGACGTGCACACGCCGGGGAAGCCGTCCTACCGCGACTACTCGGTGTTCATGTCCGACAATGATCCGCGGATCGGGCAGAACACGATGCCGTATCCCACCGCGGTGGATAAGGCGGCGCTGCTGAACTACCTGAGTGCGCCGCGCCCGGATGCGCCCGGTCAGTTCAGCTCGCTGGTGAACGGCGATCCCGCGACCCAGCTGCTGCGGGCCTACCCGAACGACCCGGTCCTGGTGCACACATGGGTGGCACCCGGGAGCGAGCAGACGCACGTGATGTCGCTCGGCGGCATGTCGTTCCCCACGGATCGTCTGTTGGACGGAAGCAGCCTGCTGCAGGCTCGTGCGGTGGCGCCGTGGGAAGCACAGCACCTGTGGATCTACGGCGGCGCGGGCGGGCCCTCGGGCACCGTGGGGGACTTCTTCTACGGAGACCAGCGCCGTCCGTTCACCGAAGCCGGGATGTGGGGCCTCTTCCGGGTCCTGTCCGACCCGTCCTGCCCCATCCAACCCCTCGACGGGCGCGGCTGCGGCTAAGGACGAGCGACCAACCCCGGGGAAGCCATCTGGCGACCCCGGGGTACTGTCGCTGACGAGGAAGGAAGCCCGCTCCATGACAGTGCCCACGGGCGAAGAACGGCACGGCGTTACGCGCCGAACGGTGATCAAGGCGGGGCTCGCCGGGGCCACCGCCACCGCGCTCCCCCTCGGGGGCCTCCTGCGCGTCATCGCCGAGGGCAGCGGGGGCAACAGTCCCCCCGTGACGTCGTTCTCGGTGCCCTTGCCGAGGCCTCCCAAGGCCATCCCCGTCGGGACCACCCCCGAGGGCCTCCCGCTCTACGTGTTCCACGAGCGGGAAGCCCTGGTCCCGATCCTTCCCGGCCTGCCCCCCACGAAGATCTGGGGCTACGAGGGCACCACACCCGGGCCCACCATCTCGATGCGGGCGGGGCAGAAGATCGTGGTGCGCCAGGTGAACGAGCTCACGACCGGCACCACCACGCACCTGCACGGCGGGGACACCGACGCCGTGTACGACGGATACCCCACCCAGCTCGTTCCTCCGGGTTCATCGTTCGACCACGTCTACACAGGTGAGGGTGAGACGGCGACCTTGTGGTACCACGACCACGCGATCCACCGCACCGGCGAGAACGTCTACGCGGGGCTCGCCGGGATGTTCCTGGTGAGCGACGCGAACGAACGGTCGCTCCCGCTGCCGAAGGGGCGCTTCGACGTCCCGTTGGTGATCCAGGACCGACTCTTCGACAAGGACGCACAGCTCGTGTACCCCTTCGAGGACCCGAGGACACACCAGGTGCTGCAGCAGGGCGTGTTCGGCGACACCTTCCTGGTGAACGGCGCCCCCAGGCCGTTCATGCGCGTGGCCCGGCGCAAGTACCGGTTCCGCGTCCTGAATGGCTGCAACGCGCGCGTCCTCACGCTGGCCCTGTCCACCGGCGAGGCGATGACGGTGATCGCGAGCGAGCATCAGCTCTTCGAACACCCGGTCGACACCACGACCCTGCACATGGCCACCTCGGAGCGGTATCAGGTGGTGATCGACTTCTCCAAGTACCCGGTGGGATCGAAGATCGTGCTGAGGAACGAGTTCGAAGGCGACCCCGGCGATCCCTTCAGCGAGGCGCTTACCCGGGAGATCATGCGATTCGACGTGGTGGCCGACGTCAAGGATCCCTCTTCGGTCCCTGCCGACCTCGCCCCTCAGGAGCCCCTCGGCGTGCCGACGGTGCACCGGACGTGGGAGTTCCATCGCTCCGGCGGGCAATGGCGGATCAACGACGAGGTCTTCGAGGAGAACCGCGTGGACGCCGTACTCAAGAACGGCACCACGGAGCTGTGGACGCTGGTGAACGGCGGCGGTGGGTGGATCCATCCGATCCATCCCCACCTGGTCTCGTTCAAGGTCCTCGATCGCAACGGCTCCCCCCCTGAGCCGTGGGAGGTCGGGGCCAAGGACACGGTCTCGCTGGGCCAGGGCGACGTGGTTCGGATCCAGTTCGACGTGGATGAGAACAAGGAAGGCAAGTACGTCTTCCACTGCCACAACGTCGAGCACGAGGACGACGACATGATGACCAACATCCAGTTCGTCCTGTGATCAGCGCGAGCGTCCCTCGCCGGGTCGGCCTGCAGGTCGGCGTGTCGGCCGCCCTCCGCCCGGCGGCGATCGCTGCGCTGTTCGGCGCCCAGGCGATCCACGTCCGAGCGATGATCGATCACGCCCCGTCCTGGCCCGCCGCCGGCGCGTTCTTCCTGCTACTCGCGGTCGCCGAAGGAAGCGCCGCGGCCTGGCTCCTGCTGGCCCCCAGCCGCCGCGCCGCGCACGCCGCGATCGTGCTCAGCTTCGTGACGATGGCGGTGTGGGCTGTCTCGAGGACGACCGGCCTGCCGGTCGGTCCGCATCCGTGGCTCGCCGAGCCGATCGCGGCGCCCGATGGCATCTCCACCGCGCTGGAGATGCTCACGGCGATCGCGCTGGTGGCGTGGCTCCGGCCGGTCGACAGCGCGGCGTCGCCGCCGGTGGCACGGCGGTGGTGGGCGGGTGTCGCGATCGCATCTGTGGCCGCGATCACGTATCTCGGCCTCGTCCTGCCCGCGCACAGCGTGAGCACCTTGCACTGATAACCTCCCCCGCGACATGCCCAAGCGAAGCAGGGATCGACAGCTGGCGAAGCAGGCGGCGCGTCGGCAGGCCGAGCGGAAGGCCGCCAGGCGCCGCCGGAGTCTCACGGTGGGCATCGTCGCCGGCGTACTGGCGCTGATGATGGTGGTGGCGGCCGGAGCGATCCTGCTCAACGACGATCAACCCGCGGTCAGCGCCGCCCCCAGCACACCCCCGCCGGCGGCGACGTCCACGTCCGCCTCGGCGGATGCCTGCGACACCACGGTGCCGGCCGGCGCGGGCGACACGAAGCCCACGTACGACGAACCGAAGGATCAGGGGCTCGATCCCACCCAGCGATACATCGCCACGATGGTGACCTCGTGCGGCCCGATCCAGATCGAGCTGCTGCCCGAGGTGGCGCCCCAGGGCGTCAACAACTTCGTGTTCCTGGCCACCGAGGGGTATTACGACGGGCTCACGTTCAACCGTGTCGTGAAGGATTTCGTGATCCAAGGCGGCGCGGCCACCGGCACGAGCGGTCCCGGCTACCAGTTCGCGACCGAGACGTCCCCGAAACAGACGTTCGACGCGGCCGGACTCGTGGCCTACGCGAACGCAGGCCCCGACACCAACGGGAGCGCGTTCTTCATCACGCTGGCCCCCCTGCCGAACCTCGACCCCGGCCCCAACGGGTCGTACACGATCTTCGGCAAGGTCATCAAGGGCATGGACGTGGTCAACAAGATCGGCGCCGTGCCCACGCAGGCAGGACCGGGATGCCCCGCAGGGGAGATCTGCTCGCCCGTGCAGCCGGTGTACATCTCCTCGGTCACGATCAGCCGGATCTAGCTCCCTACCTGCACCCCCCACGCTTTAGGGGGTCCTCTCACCGCATCTGGGGGTTCCGCGGAGCTCGCGCACGGCTCAGCCTCTGCACAGCACTTCCATGAGTCGGCCCGTTCCCGCGTGTTCGGGCCGGCTCACCCCCTTTGGAAGGAGACGCCGTGACCGAGCAGCACCCGATCCTCCTGCCAGCCGGCACGACGCCGGCCATCCGCTCCGTTTCCGTCCACCACGCCGGAGGCCCGTGACGATCGGCCCCAGCGAGTAGCGAAGTGATGTTTCGCACGCCCCCCACCCTGAAAGCGAGGACGACAGCGATGTCTCCCACCGGTAAGAACCCCCTCCAGCGGATGGCCCGCTCGACGCTGCACGCGTTCGTGTGTGTCGCCATGATCGCCACCGGGCTGACCACCGTCGGCCTGGGCGCGGCCCAGGCCGCCCCCGCCGGCCAAGGCTTCACGGTCACGGCCTCCGACCTCTCGCACATCCTCAAGCAGATCAAGATCGCCGAGCATCATGCAGGACTGGCCACCGTGGCCAACCCCTGCGCGGGCCTGCTCGGCACCGCGGCGAACCAGGTCCATAGCCCGCTCATCGGCGATGGTCTTCGGACTATCGATGGCTCCTGCAACAACCTGCAGCCCGGTCAGGCGATGTTCGGCGCGGCGGACCAGGTCTTCCCACGCTTGGGCACGGCGAGCTTCCGGCCCGCCGAGGCGGATCCGGGCCTGTTCGGCCCTCCAGGCGGCCCGGCGACCTCGTACACCCAGACTTCTGGGTTCGTCTTCGACACCAAGCCACGCACGATCAGCAACCTGATCGTGGACCAGACTTCGCTCAACCCCGCAGCGGTCGCCGCTGCCGGTTTCCCCGTGCGGACCCAGGGCAATCCTGGCGTCTTCCCGTGCACCGCGCCCAACACACCTGTGGGCTGCGTGCCCGCCGGCGAGACCCTGTTCATCCCCAACGTGACGACCGACGTCGGCCTGTCGCCGCCCTACAACTCCCTGTTCACGATCTTCGGTCAGTTCTTCGACCACGGCCTCGACAAGATCACGAACGGCGGCAACGGCACCGTGTTCGTGCCGCTGAACGCCGACGACCCGCTGATCGTGGGCGCCGACGGCATCGCCGGCACCGCCGACGACCCCCAGCCGGGTGACCCGAAGTTCGTCCCGGTGAACCAACGGTTCATGGCGGTGACCCGCGGGAAGAACTTCAGTGGCCCCGGGCCCGACGGCATCCTGGGCACGGGTGACGACACCACGCACGAGGCCATCAACACGGACTCCCCGTGGGTCGACCTCAGCCAGGCCTACACCTCGCACCCCTCGCACCAGGTGTTCCTGCGCGAGTACGCGCTCGACCTTGCCGGCCACCCGCAGTCGACCGGCCGGTTGCTCGGCAACGCGGACGGCTCGATGGCCAACTGGGGCGATGTCAAGACCCAGACGGCGACCTTGCTCGGCATCCAGCTCGTGGACACCGACGTCGCCAACATCCCGATGATCGAGGCCGATCCCTACGGCAACTTCATCCCCGGCGCGAACGGGTTCCCGCAGATGGTGACCAGCCTGGGGGCCGACGGCGTCGTGGGCACCGCCGACGACGTGGTGCTCGAGGGCAACCCCGCCGCTCCCGTCTCGACGGCGACGGCACTGCGCATCAACACCGCGTTCCTCAACGACATCGCACACAGCGCGGCGCCGAACGGCGTGCCGGACGTCGACACCGTGGCAGGCACCAGCCTGACCCCGGCCGACTGCACCGGGACCACGTCCCCGTGCTACGACAACGAGCTGCTCGACCTGCACGTGATCGCCGGAGACGGCCGGGCCAACGAGAACATCGGCCTGACCACGATCCACACGATCTTCGAGCACGAGCACAACCGCCTGGTCGGCTACGAGCAGAACGTGCTCAGCGATCCGGCGAACGCGGCGCTGTTGGCCGACTTCCAGAACACGAACTGCGGATCCGGTTGCGCCGTCAACGCGGCGGGACCACGCACCTTCACCTACGGAGAGCGCCTGTTCCAGGCCGCCCGTTTCGTGACGGAGATGGAGTACCAGCACCTCGTGTTCGAGGAGTTCGCCCGCAAGGTGCAGCCCGCGATCAACCCGTTCAACCTGTTCGCCTTCAGCTCCACGGCCACCAACCCGGCCATCAAGGCGGAATTCGCGCACGCCGTGTACCGCTTCGGGCACTCCATGCTCGATGACACGATCCCGCGGACGAACGTGGACGGGACGCACAACGACATCGCCCTGCTCGACGGGTTCTTGAACCCCGCTGAGTTCAAGAACGTCACGCCCGGTGACCTCGCCGCCTCGGGCGGTGACATGGGTGGCGCCGGCGCAGGTGCCATCGCCATGGGCCTGTCGGACCAGGTCGGCAACGAGCTCGACGAGTTCGTGGCCAACACCCTGCGCAACAACCTGCTCGGACTGCCACTCGACCTGCCCGCGATCAACATGACCCGTGCGCGCAGTGAGGGCGTCCCAACGCTGAACAACTTCCGCAAGCAGATCTTCGCCGAGACCAACGATGGCCAGATGACGCCATACTCGGACTGGGTGGACTTCGGCATGCACCTGAAGCACCCCGAGTCGCTGATCAACTTCGTGGCGGCGTACGGGCACCACGACAACATCACGCGCGAGTCGACCTTCCTGGGCAAGCGTGAAGCCGCCCGCATGATCGTCGACCCGACCGTCACCGACCCGATCTGTGTCGGCGGCGAGACGACGCCGTGCGTTCCCACCGATGCCGACGACTTCATGTTCAGCACCGGAGCGTGGGCGAACGTGGGCGGCGTGAGCCAGACCGGCGTGGACGACATCGACATGTGGGTCGGTGGACTCGCCGAGATGACCAACCTGTTCGGTGGTCTGCTCGGCACCACGTTCAACTACGTGTTCGAGCTCCAGATGACCCAGCTGCAGGACAACGACCGGCTGTACTACCTGAACCGCACGCCGGGCATGAACCTGCGGGCGCAGCTCGAGGGCAACTCGTTCGCCGAGCTGATCATGCGCAACACCACGGCAACCAGCCTGAAGGCCGACGCCTTCGCCACGGCTGACTGCAAGTTCGAGCTCGCGAACCTCACCGGCTTCGGCACCCCAGGTGTCGACGCCAAGACGGGCGTCGGTTCGGTGAACGACGACCCGGCCTCGGAGTGCAACGAGAACGCGCTCCTGACCAGGGTCAACGGCCAGATCAGGTACCGCCAGACCAACTCGGTGGACCCGGTCGGGATCAACGGCCAGAGCGTGTACAACGGGACCGCCGGTCCCGACAACGTGGCCGGTGGCAACGACAACGACACCTTCCTCGGCAACGAAGGCAGAGACATCATCGAAGGCAAGGGAGGGGACGACAACTCCCTCGGTGGCGACAACAACGACATCATCACCGACCTCGCCGGCGACGACGTCCTCAAGGGTGGTCCCGGTAACGACGCCCTGGATGGCGGGATCGGACTGGACCTGCTCTTGGGCGGCGACGGTGTGGACCTGTCGGCCGGTGGCGCCAACACGAACGCGCACTTCGCCGGACCTGGTGACGACCTCATCATGGCCGGTCAAGGCGCCGACGAGGTCGACGGCGACAGCGGCGACGACTGGATGGAGGGCGGGGAACAGACCGACCTCCTCCAGGGCGACAGTGGCTCGCTGTTCTTCGACGACCACAACCTGCCCGGTGCCGACATCCTGATCGGGCAGTCCGGCGACGACGACTACGACATGGAGGGTGGCGACGACATCGGCGTGGCCGGCCCCGGCATCGAGAAGAACGCCGGAGCCGCCGGCTACGACTGGACGATCGGCCTGGGAGACCCCCAGCCGCAAGACGCCGACCTGGCGTTGCCGATCGTCGAGGTGCTGATCGGTGTGGCCGGGGTCCGTGACCGGTTCAACGAGACCGAAGCCCTGTCCGGTTGGAACCTCAACGACACCTTGCGCGGCGACGACGTCATCCCGAGTCAGGTGGCCGGTGGAGGCTTCATCGGCTGCGACGCGCTGGACCAGGTGGGTCTGGACCGGATCGCCGGTCTCGACGCGCTCGTTCCTCCGCTCACCGTGGATTCTGCCCCGATCATCGCCGCATCCGTGACGAACCACTGCCTGC
>Ga0315278_10003355_pt1 | contig 14317 bp, 10 predicted proteins | sample YL17G06_0_MG_FD_203880 | JGI IMG/M metagenome (GOLD analysis project Ga0315278, IMG submission 203880) | Sediment microbial communities from Yellowstone Lake, YNP, Wyoming, USA - YL17G06_0 | ecosystem: Environmental > Aquatic > Freshwater > Lake > Sediment | place: USA: Wyoming | collected... | reverse complement strand
AGGAGCACCCCAAAATGCCAAATGTCTTTATCTCAACCTCCTCCTCCCTGTTCCTCCTCCTTCCCGGCGTCGCGCTCAAACGGCGACTTGCGCGGCCTCGCCGCTCCCTCGTCGCCGTTGCCGTTCCACGCCGCGGTCGCGTTCGCCGCCTGCGCCAAAGAAGAAGATGGCAGGGGGGCCCTGGCGTGCGAGACGCGTGGAGGAGGCAGGGCACCTCCAGCGCGGGCCCCTCCGCCACCCCCGCCGCCGCCGTCGCGGTCGCCGGCCCTCTCTTCTCCACCGCCCCTCCCTCCTCTCACTCCTCACACCCTAAGCTCCATCACTTTCTCGACCAGCGCTCTCCAGCATCTGAGTTTGTTATTTAAGGACGAGCTTGGCCTGTGCCGCGGGAAGGGCAGAAGAGACTTACCTCGACGCTGTCGTCGCTCAGAGAGGGCCGTAGCTGCTCACAGAGCGGGCCTTGCTGTTTTGAGGTTTCTTTCTCTCTTCTTCTTCCCTCTCTCCCCGCGTGCGTAACCTTACCCTGGCCCTAAAAAAAACCTTAAACCGTCCTCGACTATCGCTCGCCCCTCGAGCTTATTTGTTGTGCGACATTACAGAGCTAGCGGAAAAATGGAAAGAGGAAGCTTTGACGCCTCCTTTTTTCTTAGGCGCATCGCGCGAGGCCGGGTTTTATTTTCATTCATCGATTAAAGGTTTTCTCTTTCTCTCTCTCTTTCTCTCTCTCTTTCTCTTTCTCTCTCTCTCTTGTCAACCCTCCCACCCACCCCCCTCAAAACTTCAAACCTCACCTAAAACTCTCTCCCTCTCTCACCACGTCTCGCCCGATCCCCCGACCCCTTTCTCCCTCGCTCTCTCTTTCTTTGTAAACATTCCACGTTGAGACAAACTGATCAATCTCATTCTTTTTGTTGCAAATAATAGAAATAAAAACGACAAGAATTTCTTTTCTCCGTTTCGAAACAAAAACACGCAAAAAAAAAAAACGGATCATCAAAACCCGGCCACCTTGACCACCCACACGCCGCGCGCAGTATCGTAGTGCACGTGAGTCCACTCTGCCCTCTCGGCGGTCGCGCGGAGCTTGGCCTCGAAAGAGAGGGAGGCCGGAGTTGTCGTCGCCGTTGCTGAAGGCGACGGCGGTCTCGACGGCGACGAAGAAGATAGAGCAGAGGAAGAATCAGAAGAAGAACCGGTGACCCCGCCGCCGGCGTCCACTTCCTTCTTCTTCGGCCTGATGTTCCGCAGCGTCAGGATTGCCGGGGTGTTGAGCCCCTGGCCTCTCGGCGGGAGGGAAAGGTTTGTCTCGTCGGTGCCGCCACCGCCACCACCCCCACCTCGCCCCGCGTACACGCTCACCCTCCCGTGCGCAAACTCGACGAGCCTGCAGAGCTCGCCGAGGCCCCTGACGTCGACGGGCCCCAGCCAAGACACCTCGCCGACCCCTTCCCTCCCGACGGTGAACCTCGGGACAGAGGACAGCGCCGCGTCTGGCGCTCGGCCGAGGCGGCGGAGAGGAGGGGAGGTGAAGTAGCCCCGGGCGATCGCGGCCGCGGACAGGGTCGGAGCGAGAGGGTTTACGGCGAGAGGTGGCGCGGTCGACGGAGGATGGGGAGGAGAAGGTGAGGAAGGGAGCGAAGGAGGGGAAGGAAGAGGAGTAGAAGAAGCGAAAAGGGAAGTAGAAGAAGCGGTAAGGGAAAGAGAAGAAGCGGGAAGAGAAGAAGCGGGAAGGGAAGAAGCAGGGAGGGAAAGCGGCGACGCTTTTGCCTCCGCCGCTGCAAACGCGCCGCCGCCGCCGTCACGGCCTCGGCTTCCGCTTCCTCCACCTCCCACTCCATCACCTCCACCTTCGCCACCTCCACCTCCAATCTCCTCTTCTTCTTCCGCCATCATCCGGACGACCGCGGTCCCCAGCTCGGCCAGCGTCGCGTAGTCAAACGCCAGCGTGGCCGGGAGGTCGAGCCCGGAGGCGGTCGAGAGCGCCCTGCGAAGCTCGACGGCGCCGAGCGAGTCGACCCCGGCTGCGAGCAGGGGCTCCTGCTCGGAGACGGGCCTGCCAGCCGAGCGGGCCGCGGCGTCGGCCGCCAGGGAGTCGACCCAGACCTTGCGCTCGAGCGAGGACATGGTCCTCCACGGTTGGTGGCGGTCTGATGAGGAAGGAGACGAAGAAAACGAAGAAGAAGAAGACGAAGAAGGTGCAAAAGAAGTCGAAGCCGAAGAAGAAACTTTCGGCGGCGGCGGCGGCGCGACAGCAACGCCACGGCTGCTGCTGCTGCTGCTCTTTCCATCGCCACCACCAACCTTGGCCTTGAGCTCGCTGTAGAACATCCACTTGCTCCTCTTTTCCCCGGCAGAGGAACCAGAGAGCAGGTTCGAAACGTGGAGGCTCGCCGGAGCGAGCGAGGAGCAGAAGGCAAAGGTGGCGGCGTTTTCGTCGGCAGTGTCGTCGTCAGCAGCGGCGGCGGCGGCAACCGAAGGAGAAGAAGAAGAGGAAGTCGACCCGGAAGCGCCGCGGAACTTGCTTGCCGACGCCGACTCCAGCACCCACTGGAGCACGGAGAGTCCCTCGCTGGCCTCGAGCGCCCCCATCCCGGAGCGCTCCATCCTCGAGAGCAAGCTGTTGGCATCGTCGTCACCGCCGCCGGTTTTCTCGCCGCTGACGATCTCCTCGCCGCCGATTTTCCTGCCGCCGCCGGTGTTCTCGCCGCCGCCCCTCCTCCCCGTCGTCGCCATCCCGGCGCTGCGCCACGCGCCAAACTGCAGCGACACGATGCGCTCTCCGGCGCTGCTCGCGGCCCTCGCGAGCTCGTCGAGCTCGACGTTGGCCGCGGCGTACGCGGCCTGCCCGGCGTTGCCCAGCAGGCCCGCGGCCGAGGAAAAGAGCACGGTCGAAGCCAGCGGGGCGACTGCGCGCGGCGAGGCGGAGGAGGAGAGGGATGACGACGACGACGACGACGACGACGACGACGACGACGACGACGACGACGACGACGACGGAGGAGGAGAAGGGGCCGCCCACCTGAGCCTGGAGACCGCACCTGCCTTGGCCGCCGAGGCGACGCGCGCCTCGCGCGGCGCGGTCCTCGAGAGCGCGGCGTCGGCGAGCGCGCCCGCGGCGTGGACCAGCAGGCGCGGCGGTGAGGAGGAGGAGGAGGAAGAGAAGGACGAAGAGGAAGCAGAGGAGGTCTGGTTTCTCGTTGTTCTTCGAGACGGCGACAAAGTGTAGCGAACAGACGACAGAGAAGACGCGATTTCAGCGCCGGCCGTGGTGGAGACGTCTGCGGCGACGAGGGTGACGACGGAAGCGAAAGGAGAACGAGAAGAGGACGAAGTCGACTGTGCCACCGACGACGGCAGCAGCGCCGCCAACGACTCCTCCTCCTTCTTCTGCCCTGCCTCCTCGGCCCAAGCAGCTCCCGCCGCCCGAGCCGCGGCCCCGGACCTCCCGACACCGGTGAGGCTGTGGGAGCCGCTGAGGGCGAGCCAGCGCATCGTCATCGATCCCAGCTCGCCCGTGGCCCCGGTGACGATCGCTGACGGGGAAGAAGAGGACGACGACGACGACAAAAGGGAGGAGGACCAGCGGCGGCGGCCTTCCTCGCTCTCGTCCTCGACCTCGACGAGAACGTCCGCCGCCCAGGCCCCTCCGCCGGCGACGCGGGCGCCGTGCGGCGAGCGCAACTCCTCCGGGAGGAAGATAGTAGGGGCGGCGAACGCGTTCTTTCCGGTTCTCCTCTTCTCCGCTCGGAGAGGGTCGAGGGAGATGACCGAGGCCGAGACGCCGAGCTCCGCCGCGGCGACGCGAGAGAGCGCGCCCGCGGAAGAAGCGCTCAAGGCAGCAGCGCGAGAGCGAGAGCTGCAGCACAAGCTTTCCGAGCCGGCAGCCACCACCGTGGCCTCCACCTCGCGCGAGCCGCTGGTCACGACGAGCTCCCGGAGCTGCCCCAGGTGGTCGGCGGTGGAAGGAGAAGAAGAAGAAAAAGAAGAAGACGAAGGCGCGCGGCGACCGGAGCGAGAGCGCGTCGTTCGCAGCCGGGAGAGGCCGCCCCTCCCACGCCAGCCCGGAACCAGGATGTTCTTGTCGTCGCCTTCGCCGCAACCGCCAGTCCCCTCTCTGAGCGTGCAGACGACCTGCTCCTCGGTGCGGTAGAGGAAGCGTGGGCGGCGCCGGCGAGCTGACGGCGAAAGCGGCGGCGAAATTGTCGACGACGGCGACGGAGACAGAGATGACTGCGAAGCAGCAGAAGCCGGAGTCGAAGGACGAATGAGAGGCTTGGCCACCAGGCCCGCCACCCCAAACGCAGGTGTCTTCGACGAGTGCGCTGTCAAGCGAACGTGGACGAGGGAAGAAGAAGAAGAAGAAGAAGAAGAAGGAGAGGAAAGTAAGCGCTCGCCGCCGGGCACTCTCGTCGCCGTCGCCCAACCCTCCTGCTCCCTGCTTCCTCCTCCTCCTCCTCCTCCCCCGCCACCACCACCACCAGCGATGACGACGCACCCGGCCCCCACGGGGACGAGAGTCCCCCTTTTCGGATCCGAAGGGAGCGCCAGGGAAAGGTGCAGGGCCGCGTCGGCGGGGGCGGGGTGAACGACGTGCGAATCTTTCGAAACGCTTTGGGGAAAAGGAGTTGCAACAAAAGCGAGAGCAATATCGTCTGAGGGTTGTGATCGCTTGATCAGAATCGAAACCGACGATTTCGACCCGGCGATCTCGGCAAGCGCAGACCGAGCTCCCGAGGGCGCCTGGGGGACCCCGGAGACCCTGAGCATCTGCACGCTGGCGTTCACATGGACTCGCCGCGCCGGTCCCCGCCTCTCGGGAGCGCCAGCGGCCTCTTTAGGGCCGGCGTCGCGCATTTCGGCGGCGGCGACCGAAGCGGCGGCGGCTGCGGCAGACGACACGACCTCGACGAGGCTCCCGCTTTCGCGGACCACCACAGAAAGCTCCGAGCTGCTCGCGCTTCCGCTCGATCCAAGATCAAAGGGGGCCACGATGGAAGCAGCGACGAGGGCGGAGAGGAGCGAAGAAGAAGAAGAAGAAGAAGGGGAGGCCAAAGAAGCCCGAGAAGCTCCTCTTCCTGCTCCTTCGGCCGCCGCTGTCGTCCCTGTCGGAGCTGCCGCTGCCCCCGCGTCCCACGCCAGGGCTCTGACTGCCGCGGCGCAGAGGTCGAAGAGCGCAGAGGCGGGAAGCAGCGCCCTGCCGGCGACCCTGTGGTCCCGCAGCCAGGAGACGAGGAGCGGAGAAGGAGACAAAGAGGACCCCGAGCCCGAGAGCGAGACGCCAAACTCGACGCGACCCGGCGAGAGCGACGACAGCCTCCGCGGCAGCCGCAGCAGCGGGTGCTGCTTGGGGCTCGGCCACGCCCTGCCTCTCTTCCAGGAGATGAAAGACGGTGATGACGAAGACGACGACGACGAGAACGAAGAAGGAGAAGAAGAGCCAAAGGAAGAAGAAGAGGCCGGATTGCTGCCCAAAAGCACCGCGTGCGCGTTGACGCCCGACATCCCGAACGCCGACGCCGACGCGAGGGGGACGACGGCGAAAGTGCCGGCGTCGTTGCTGCCTCTGCCGTAGCCGCCTTCGCTCCCTCGACCTCCCGAGAGCGTCATCACGAGACCGCTTGCGGGTCCGGCCCCGCGGGGGATCACGCAGGGGGAGGGAGAGGGCGCAGCAGAGAAAGGAGAAGAGCTCGTCGCGCTAGCTCCGCCGCCGCCTCGCTCTCTCGCTCTCGCCTCCGCCTCCCTCCAGTCGTCCGCGGCCGAGGCGACGTACGGGTTCAGCCCGCGGAGCCTCGCGATCGGCGGAGAGGCGGCGGCAGCGGCCGCGGAGGCCGCCGCGAGGAGCCCGGCGAGCCCCGCGGCGCCCTCGGTATGGCCGAAGCAGGCCTTGGTGGCCACCAGCAGCACGGGGGGGGAGCTGCGGCGGCGGCCGGCGCGGGAAGGCGGAGCAGCAGCAGCAGCAGCAGCAGCAGAGATCCCTCCCCTTCCCGTCTTGCCTAGGGCCGCGGCGAGCGCGCCGAGCTCGATGGGGTCCCCGAGGGGCGTCCCGGTCCCGTGGACGGCGACGGCTCGCACCTCGAGGAGAGGAGGAGGAGGAGGAGAGGAGCTCGCGGAGGGGCTCGCGGAAGAAGAAGACGAAGAAAGCGAAGCGGCCCGGAACGACCTCTCTGCCTCTCGCAGAGCTTGCCTGACGAGCGACGACTGCGCCGGCCCGTTGGGGGCCGTCAGTGCCGCCGAGGCGCCGCCCTGGTTGACGGCGGAGCCGAGAAGCAGGGCTTCGAAAGGAGGAGGCGACGGCGACGGCGAGGAAGAAGACCCTCGAAGCGCCGCCGCCGTCGCCGCCGTCGTCGCCGTCGCCGCCGTCGAGACTCCAGCACCAGCGTCTCTCTCCCCCTCCGTCGCCGTCCTCATCGTCCTCAGCACGATGACGGCGAAGCCGTCCCCGCGCCCGTACCCGTCTGCGGAGGCGTCGAAGCTGCTGCACCTCCCCTGCGGCGACAGCGCCTGCAGCAGGCAGATGCGCGCTGTCGTGCCCCGCGCGAGCTGGGCGTTGACGCCGCCAGCGACGGCGCGGGAGCAGGAGGAAGAGGGAGAAGAAGCATTGCTTCCTCTCTCGTTGCCCGGAAAGCCAGACGAGTCTGCGGAGTCGTCGTCATTCGAGCTGCTGCTCAAAGTAGCGCCGCTCAGGCTCGACCTCAGCTCGCGCGCCGCCAGGTGCGTCGCGACGAGGCTCGAGGAGCACGCGACGTCGGTCGCGACGCAGGGCCCGCCGAACCCGAACGCGAACGAGACCCTGCCAGCCAGGAACGAGAGGCCGTGGCCCGTGATCGCCGCGGCGGCGCCGTCGGCCCAGCCGAGGGGGCGCAGGACGGTGTCGAGGTACTCGGAGTACATGCAGCCGACGAAGACGCCCGTGGCCGAGGAGGCGGAGCTGTCGACGCTGCCGCTGCCGCTGCTGCTGCCGCTGCTGCTGCTGCTGCTGCTGCTTTCGACGGCTGCGATGGTTTCGACGCCGGCGTCGACGGAACAAAAACCACCTCCGCGCCGCCGCAGCTGCCGCCGTTGCCGCTCTTCGTCTGCCCTCGTCGCCTCCAGCACTCCTTCGAGCAGCAGCCTGGCCTGCGGATCGATGGCCGCTGCGTCTGCCGGGCTGATCCGGAACACGGAAGAGTCGAAGGCGGCGAGGCGGTCTCCCGAAGTTTCGTCGTCGGAGGGGAGGAACGAGCCGAGCCTGACGTACGAGGTGTGGGGCTTTCCCTGCGGCGAATACCAAGAAGAAGAAGAAGCGTCGCTTCCAGCATCGGCGACGTCAACGAGCCCGTCTGCATCCCAGCGGTCAAAGGGCACGGGAGAAGCCGTGTCGGCCCCGGAGGCCAAGGAAGAGAAGAACTTGCTGGTCGAGGGAGAAGAAGAAGAAGTCGACGACGAAGAAGTCGAGAACAAAGACGTGTTCCGCGGGGCGGGGAAGAGCGACCACGACGCGGTGATGGCGATTGGAGCTGAAGCAGCAGCAAAACCAGCAGCAGAAGAGGAGGAGAAGTAAGGCGAAGATGACGAGGGAGGCACGGGCGCCGGGATCGAAAGAGGATGTTCCTCTTCTTCCCCTTCGCCGCTCTCGTCCTTCACGTCCTCCTCCTCCTCCTCCTCCTCCACCTCAGCCGCCACTTCCTCCTCCGCACTCGCCTTCACCGCCATCATCCTTTCCACCTCCGCGGCCAGGGCCCTCAGCGTCGGGTGGTCGATGGCCGCCGTGGCCGGCAGCCTGACGCCAAACCTCCTCCCGACGGCGTTGCGCAGCTCGACGGCGCCCAGCGAGTCGAGGAGGCCCGAGGCCATTAGCGGCGCGTCGGCCGGGACCTCGGACGATGTGGCGTCGCCGAGCACCGACGAGACGATCTCGGACATCTCGGCAAGGATGGAAGCGAGCTTTTCCGCCCTCGGAGGAGAAGGAGAAGGAGAAGGGCGAGGAGGAGAGCGAGCGGCGGCAGCGGCAGCGGCAGCGGCAGCGGCAGCGGCATCGGCAGCTGCAGCGCCGGCGGAGGAGGAGCTTTTGGCTTTCCTCGCGGGCGAGGGCTTGCGCCGGCGGCGCGCGCCTGGGCATCCACCTCCTCCGCCGTCGCTGCTGGGGAGCAACTCCGCGAACAGGGGCTCCCGCGCTCGACCGCCGCTGCTGTCTCCTTCGCCGAGCAGCTTGCCCCAGTCGAACGAGCCGACGGCAACGACGGCAGCGGAGGATGAGGATGAGGAAGTGGCGCGCAGAGGAGGCGGGGAGAGTCCTTCCTCCGCCGCCGCCGCCGCCGAAGAAGAAGAAGTAGAAGAAGAAGACCGGCCCATACCTCCCGCCCCCGAGAGCAGCCTCTCGACGGCCTCCAGCCCGCTCGCCGGGGACAGCGGCAGGAGCCCCCCCCTTGCGAGCCGCGCGGAGACCGCCGCCGACGAGGCCATGCCTCCTCCGCTGCTTCCTCCCCAGGCCCCCCACTGCGCCGAGACGGCGGGGACGCCCGCCGTAGCGGCCGCAGCGGCGACGGCGTCCAGGGCCGCGTTGGCCGCGGCGTAGGCCCCCTGCCCGGCGCTGCCGAGCAGCACCGCGACGGAAGAAAAGTGGAGCACCGCCGAGAGAGGGGAGGCAGAGGCGATACGGCCTCCGCCAGCCACCGCCGCCGCGGTCGCCCCCGGGGAAAACGCGGCGCCGGCTCCGGCGGCCTTGGGCGCTGCCCCCGAGCGCAGCGACGCCGGGGTCACTTTGGGGAGGGTTCCGTCCGCCAGAGATCCCGCAGCGTTGATAGCGTGCGTGAACCGAGGGGGAAAGAAGGAAGGAGAAGTCGAAGAAGACAAGGAACAAGAGAACACGCCCTCTGCCGCCGCGGCGACGTCGGCGGCTGCCGCGGCGTCGTAGGCCGCCGCGACGGTGAGGAGCGAAGGAGAAGGAGCAGCAGCAGCAGAAGAGGAAGCCAGGTCCTCTTCTCCGAGCCAGCTGCATCTCCCGTTGCGGCCCAGAAGCACGCGCGTGAGATTCCTGGAAGAAGTGGAAGCAAAGGAAGCAGCAGGAGCCCCAGAAGATGTTGGAAGGGGGCGCGACGCCTCGCGAGCCCAGGAAGCTGTCAGCCGGCCGAGAGCGCCGAGGCCTCCGGCGACGAGCAGCGTCGTTGGCGCCGGCGACGGCAACAAGCGCAGACTGCCCCCCTCTCCCCCCCCTTCGCCTCCTCCTCCTCCTCCTCCGACGACGACGACGACGGGAAGCAGGCGAGGCACGAGCCACGCTCCGGACTCGCGAGCCGGGCCATCGACGGCGGGGCCGAGCTCAGCCGCTGCGGGGGGAGTGAACGGAAGCGGCGGCACGACGTCGGAGCAAGCCCAAGCGCTCCTGCTCCTGCAGCTCCTGCCGGGGCTCCCTGTTCCCTCGGCTGCGGCAACGCGCGAGAGCGCCCGTAGCGCCGCGGAGGCGGCTGCCTCTGCCGGGAAGGCGGGACCCGTCGGCCAGAAGAGGGCTTCCGAGTCGTGCAAAAGGAGAGGGTGAGCAGAGTCGGGCCCGGCGCCGCCGTCTCGGAGCAAGCCGGGCAGCGCTGCTGCTGCGGCGGCGACCGCCGCAAACGCCGGCGACGACGACGAGAGCGGCGAGCTTCTCCGGCCCCAAGAGCGAGCGCCGCCTCGGCTTCGGCGGAGGCGCCTCGGCCTGCAATCTCTGCTGCTGCTGCTGCTGCTGGCGCTGCTGCTTCCGCGAGCCGAGGCGGCAGCATCAGCAGCGCTATGCACTTGCCAGACGACGGCGTAAGAGGAACTCGGCGCCGAAGAAGGGGCTTTGACGAGCGGCGGCGTCGTTGCGGCTGCCGCCGCCGAGGCCGCCGCCGTCGCGGCTGCGGTGACGGCCCGCGACTCGACGCCGGCGAGCTCTCCGCTCTCGCCTCCGCTCCCGCCCCCGCCGGCAGAGAGCAGGCCGTAGGATCCCAGGGTCGCTTCCTGCGAGCTCCGGATGGAGCGGCAGACGGTCCACGAGGGCGAGGACGAGGACGCAGCCGAAGAGGAGGTGGAAGTCGCTCCTCCGGCCCAGAAGGCGCCGACGGCGACGGGCACCCTCGCATGTAGCGCCGCCGCCGACGCCGCCGACGACGACGAAGAGATCGAACCGCTTCTCGCGACGGCCGCCGTGTGCATCGTCGCGTCCAGCGCGGCCGCGTGGATCCCGGCGCCTCTCGGCTCCCTTTCGACAGAGGCGACGCAGGCGACGACGGGGACGAAATCGAGCTGCCGCCTGCGAGGGAGGAGGCGAAGCAGAGAGCTCGAGCGTGTTTCGCCGCCGCCGCCGCCCCCGCCGCCGCCGCCGGAAGCGAAACCGACGGCGGCGACGCGAGATGCCGTCGCCTCGAGGTGCGTCGTGCTCTCTCCTCCGGAGCCTGTCGACGAAGAGGAAGAAACCTCGACGGAGCCGTCCCCGAAGAGCGACACGTCGAGCGAGAGCTGCGACGAGGACGACGAAGAAGAAGCAGGAGGGGCAGAGGCAGCAGAAGAGAACCTCGAGCCGCGTCCTCCTCCTCCCGGCCCTCCTCCCAAGAGCAGCGGCGAGACGAGGCTCGCCGATCTCACGACCGCGAGGCCGACGTGCTCCCAAGCAACGCCACCACCACCAGGAGCAGCAGCAGCCGAGGCAGCGACGATGGACGCCCTCGCGGCCTCCAGCAGCGCCGCCCCCGGCGCGACCGCCCTCCTGCCGAGCCTGTGGTCCCAGAGCCAGGAGAGCGAGGGCACCGGAGACAGCGGCGTCGAGAAGCGAGCGAAGACGGCGGCGGCCCGAGGGACGCCCGAGCCGTCGCCTCGCCCCGCGGCCAGCGACGACGACGACACCGGGACCGCGCGAGAGAGCAGTCGCTGCTGCAGCCGCTGCCCTGCCGCCGCCGCAGGGGCGGGAGAGGCGAACCTCCGGCGCGACCAGAGCGGGCGCAGAGGAGAGGAAGAGCGGGAGGGGCAGGGGGGCGGGGAAGCGCCGGAGGGGGGGCGGGAGCGCGAGGGGCGGGAGCGGGCACTGGCCCGCCCCCCGCTCTCCCCGGAGAGCAGCAGCACGTGCGCGTTCGTCCCCTGGAAGGCGAAGGCGCTCGCCCCGGCCAGTGTCGGCGTCGACGACGACGACGACGACGCCGCCGAGGGAGAAGGAGAAGAGGACGAACGAGCAGAGACTGCCGCGGGTGCGTTGTCGCAGCGGGGCACAAACCACGGCGGCGAAGCTTGAGACGACGGCGGCGGCGACGACGGCGGCGGCGACGACGACGACGACGACGACGGCGACGAAGAAAGCAGTTCCTCTTCCTCCTCCGCCTTCCTCGCCTCCGCGACCGCTCGCACGTACGGGTTGAGCGACCGCAGGCCCGCGAGCCCAGGGGAAGAGGCGCCGGACAGGAGCCTGCGCACGGCCGCCGCGAGCGCCGCGGCTCCCGCCCCGGTCTCGGCGTGGCCCGTCGAGGCCTTGGAGGCCGCGAGCTCGAGGGGCGGGAGGGGGAGGGGGAGGCGGCGGGGGAGGCGGCGGGGGAGGCGGCCTCCTACATCGTCCCCGCCGCTCTCCTTCTTCCTCCTCTGGACCCTCGCGGGGCGCATCGCGGCCGTGGCCGCCCCGATCTCGATGGGGTCACCCAGGGGAGTCCCCGTGCCGTGCAGGTGGAGCACCGCGATCGAGGAAGGCTTGATCGAAGGGGGAGGAGCTGGAGGAGACCAAGAGGAGCCTGCGGCAAAGGCGCTGCCTCCGCCGCCGAGATAGCTCTCGGCGTCTCGGCACGCCGCGGCCACGACCTGCTGCTGCGCCGGGCCGTTGGGGGCCGTCAGTGACGAGCTGCGCCCGTCCTGGTTGATGGCCGAGCCGACGAGGAGGACGGCGATCGGGTGAAGAGAAGAAGGTCGCCGCTCCCCTCCCCTTGCGCCGCCGCCGCCGCCGCCGCCCGAGACAGAAGAAGAGGGAAGCCACTCTTCGTCGACGGCAGCAGCGACCAGCCTCAGCACCACGCTCGCCTCGGCCCTCCCGTACCCGTCCGCGCCCGCGTCCAGCGCCTTGCACCTCCCGTCTGGCGCCAGCATCGACGCCGCGGCGAACAGCCCGCTGGCGCGGGCGCTCATCGGCGCGTTGACCCCGGCGACGAGCGCGCGCGTTGCGGCGCGGGCGCGCAGGCCCGCGGCGGCGACGTGCGCCGCGGCCAGCGACGACGAGCAGGCCGTGTCGAGCGTCAGGCATGGGCCCCGGAGTGCGTGGACGTAGGAGAGCCTGCCGGCGACGACGCTGAGGGCTCGCCCCGTGCCGCCGTAGGGGTCGGAGGAGCCCGAGGGGCCCGAGGGGTCCGGAGAGGAAGAGACGAGCTCGTCGTCGCAGAGGCGCGCGACGCCGACGACGACCGAGGTGACCCTCGAGCAGCGGCGAGCCGCGTCGCCGCCTTCGCCTCCGGCGTCGAAAGCGACACCGGCGTCACCGGCATCGTCGACGCAATCCGCCCCCTCGACCAGCGCCCATGCGTCCTCGAGCAGCAGCCGCTGCTGCGGGTCCATCGAGGCCGCCTCGGCCGCGGGCACGCCGTGCGCGGCGGCATCGAAGGCCGAGAGGTCGGTCGAGCGGAGGAAGGAGCCGAAGCGCGTCGAGGTCGGGGCGAAAGAGGAAGAAAGAGACGACGAAGACGAGGACGCTGCTGCCACAGAAGAAGAAGAAGAATAGGAAGAAGAAGAGGGCGAGCGAAGCGCGGCGTCGGCGTCCCAGCGCTCGGGCGGGACCACCGAGGCGGCGTCGCCCGACCACCGCGCCGCCGCCGTCGAAGAGAAGCCCGCTGCCGCGACCGCTGCCGCGAGGTCCGGAGCCGCAGGGAGGCGCCCAGCGACCGCGTCGAGAAAGACGGAGACTCTGTTCTCTGGTCGGCGAGGAGGAGGAGGAGGAGAAGGAGGAGGAGGAGGAGGAGAAGGAGGAGGAGGAGGAGGAGGAGGAGGAAGAGGAGGAGGAGGGAGAGGGAGAGGGAGAGGGAGAGAAGCGGGCGGCGGCACCATCGGAGGCGTCGTCGTCGTTGTTGCTGTTGCCTCTGCTCCCGCCGCCGCCATGACTCTGCCGTCGCCGTGGTCGATGTCGTCGCCGTCGTCGGAGGAAGAATCATCTTGCTCCTCTGCCAGTTCATCTTGTTCCCCTCCCGTCCCCTCCTCCTCCCCTCCTCCACCACCGATCCTCCCCAGCGCCCGCAGCCTCGCCACGGCCCACGCGGTCAGCGCCCCCACCGAGGGGTGGTCGTATGCGAGCGTGGCCGGCATCGCGGCGCCGGAGAGCCCCAGTGCCGCGGCGAGCTCGTTGCGGAGCTCGACGGCGCCCAGGGAGTCGATGCCCTCGTCGGAGAGCGGGGCCGAGGGGGGCAAGGGCCTGCCCGCGACCCTGGCGACGGCCTCCGCGACTCGAGAGGCGACCAGGGAAGGGGGAAGAGCGTTGGGGGAGGGAGGCGGTTTCTGCGCGGCCGAGGCCTTCTTTCCCTTTCGCTCCTTTTGCTTTTGCTTTTGCTTTTGCGTTCGCTTGTGCTTTTGCTGAGCTGCTGCAGCAGCAGCAGCAGGAGGAGGAGGAGGGAGAGCGGCGGGAGAGTCGGAAGCCTGCTTCCTCTTCCCCGTCGTCACCTCGCCCCAGAACCTCTCCCCGCCCGTCGGGACCTCGAGGTTCTCGAAGAGGAACTCGCACGCGAGGGGCTCCTCCGCAAAGGAAGAAAGAGAGGGAGAAGACGACGACGCCGTCGACGACGACGACGACGACGACGACGACGACGACGAAGAAGAAGAAGAAGAAGAAGAAGAAGAAGAAGAAGAAGAAGAAGAAGAAGAAGAAGAAGAGGGGGGTTTGCCCAGCGCCCCCATCCCGCGCAGCGCCGCCGCCAGCGCGGCGACGCCGGCGTCCGGCGAGAGCGCGCCGTGGCCGAGGCGGCGCATCCGGGCGAGGAGCCCCGGCTGGCCCGCCGCCATGCCCCCTCCCCCCCCCTCGCCCCCGCCCTCCCCTCCTCCCTCCCAGGCGCCCCACGCGATCGCGAGGTCGGGCAGGCCGGCGGCCCTGCGGGACGCGGACGAGGCGTGGAGGTGCGCGTTCGCCGCAGCGTAGGGGGCCTGGCCCCCGGAGCCGAGCGCCGCCGCGACGGAGGAGAAGGAGACGAAGGCCGCCACGGGCTCCCCGACGCCGCCGGCCCTCACGGCGTCCGCCGCGAACGACTTGGGGGCCGCGGCGGCTCGCGCCAGCGCCGGGGTGACCCCGGCCAGCGACGCGTCCGCGCGGGCGCCGCCGGCGTGGATGACGCCGGCGAGCGGGCGGCGGCCGCGGCGGCGGCGGGGGGACGGAGGG
>Ga0315278_10003354_pt1 | contig 14318 bp, 10 predicted proteins | sample YL17G06_0_MG_FD_203880 | JGI IMG/M metagenome (GOLD analysis project Ga0315278, IMG submission 203880) | Sediment microbial communities from Yellowstone Lake, YNP, Wyoming, USA - YL17G06_0 | ecosystem: Environmental > Aquatic > Freshwater > Lake > Sediment | place: USA: Wyoming | collected... | reverse complement strand
CCTTCGTGAATTATACGGGGTAGACAGGTGCATGAGAGAGCGACTCGTGCTACGTTGCTGAGAAGCCATTCACCCATCGCGCCTTATGCAGCCCTTTCGTTTCCTCCGAGACCTCGTACGATCATTTCTGCGCCATGGGTGCGCCAGTCTGGCGGCCTCTCTTGCATTTTTCTCCTTGCTCTCCCTCTTCCCGCTCGTCTTCCTCCTGCTCTACGGCCTGAGTTTCGTGGTGAGTCAGGACGTGATCGGGGAACAGGTCCTCCTCAGTTTTCTCAAGGGCTTCATCCCCTCGCTGGGAGAACATGTCGTACAGGAATTACATAGGGTGAGCGACTTAGAAACCGTCCGATGGGCCGTGTTTCTGACGTTCACCTGGTTCAGCGTGTTGGTGTTCTATGAACTCGACTATGCGTTGAACGTCGTATTCGAGAGTACCTGGCGCCGCCATCCTCTCATCTCAACCGGTATTGCTGTCGCTTCGCTCGCTGTGACAGGACTCGTGCTGCTGCTCTCCTACGGCGCGACCCAAATCGTCAACTTCCTTACGGGGTATGCGCCAAGACTCTGGGGGCTCGATCTCCTAGCCCTCGCAGCCCATGATCTGTTTCTCACTTATACCCTCCCCTTCGCGCTGGCCTTCCTCACGGTCACGGGGTTATATCGCCTCGTTCCACGGCGGCGGCCACAATGGCGTGAGGCAATGATCGGGGCGCTTACGTTTAGTCTGCTCTGGGTCGCGGCCAAACTCTTATTCGTGACCTATAGCACTTACGCGACCGTATACGCCCGCCTTTATGGATCCCTCCTGGAAGTCATTCTGCTGCTCTTATGGGTCTACTACTCCGCGGCCCTCTTGCTGATCGGCGCCGAGGTCGCCCACCACCTCCAACAACAGGCGCAGGTGCTCTCAGCCGCAGCCACGAGAGCCGCTCAGTCAGACCCGGCCTTGCCGAATGGTCCGCCAGCGTAAGAAGAACGTGACAGGATGCTGAAAAAGTCCGCCAGCATGGGAGGGATGGCCCGGCGAGTCCCCTGTGCTCGCGCAACGCGCGGTCTCAGAAGACCCTCGTTGGACGCGCGCAGTGAGGGACTCATCCGGGCCATCCTGGGGACAACGTACACGAGCAAGCTTGGAAGGATCATCTTTGGTCGCTCGCTGCGGCCTTGCATGGGATAAGGCGCGTCTCGGCGCGCCAGGGTTGGGCGGGTGAGAAGTCTGGCCTTTTTGAGCATCCTGCATGGCGTACTCCTGTTGCCCAAGACGAGCGGCCCAATGAAGGTCTGGCGTGTAAAAAATAGTTTTCTCGCATCCTGCCAAACCGGAAGGACTGGCTGGTCGATCTGGTCTGTTTAGTTGAACAAGACCAACGAGATAAACCAAACAAACCAGATGAACCAGATAGACAGGATAGACCGGATGAACCAGATAGACCAATTCAGACTGTCGGCTTCTGGACTTTTGCTGGCAGGGAAGTCCCTTCGTGGCTAGAATGGCAACCGGTACTATAAGGGAACCAGCTCATGCCCGAAGACTTCGGCAAAGACATGCTCATGCTCGGCGGCACCGTGGTGGGCTTCATCGCGGCCATGTTGACCGTCATGGAGAAGCTGCTGGATTTCCGGAACCGGCTGACATCGAAGAAGGAACGAAAATCGCCTTCCCCAACCGAACGTCCGGCCTCTGACTCGTCTTCCACGATCGATTTCTTTTCATCGAAGCCTTTCCGTGGTGTCTCCTATCTCCTTTTGTACGAAACCAGCGTGATCGTCGCAGCAGGCCTGCTCCTCAACTATGTTGGGCTCACGTTGAGTCGCCATCTGGAGAGCATCCTGTTCCTCGACATGACTGGAACAGCGCTGGTCGCCTTCCTCTTGGGCCCCTGGTGGGGAACCATCGTCGCCCTCCTTTCGAATTCCGTCGTGAACTGGTTGTTGTACCCAGAAACCGGCGGGGATGTGGTGATTTTCCCCTGGTCGCTGGTGAGCATGACCGGCGCTTGTTATTGGGGTTGGATGGCCAGACAAAAAGGCTTTCAAAAGTATCTCCGCACAGGACGCAGTTCCGCCCTGTCCCATGCCTGGTTCCTCTATATCTTCGGGGTCGGTGGCGCGCTCGTCATGAGCCTGCCGGGAACCTTTGTCCAGGCTGCGCTGCATGAGCCAACGACCTTTGCCTTGAACCCTGACGTCGCTGAATCAGTGAGCCTGCGCGTACTTCAATGGGAACACACTGCGCATCTCTACCTCGAATCCTTATTCGGATTTACCTGGGGAGAAAGTCTGAGTTGGTGGATAGTAAACTGGTTCCAGAACTGGATCCGTTATATTCCGGACAAGACCATGAGCGCGGCCATCGCGCTCGTGGTCCTCAAGTACGGCTACCCCCTATTTGAACGGGAGCTGATTCATGGCGGACCGGAGGGCGAACGTCCGAACGATGAGCGCATCCTGCCGCTGGTGTTGGGATTGCTCTATGCCCCCTCCTTCGCCGCCTTGATCGGCAGCGAAACCTACGGAGGAGCGACCTACTGGCCTCTATGGGCATTGCCTTGGCTCTTGATTCCGGGTGGCTATTTCTACTTGCGCTACTGGGGCACAGGCGAGGCCGCCCTGCAGGCGGCCAGACTTCAACGAGCCGAGCGTTATGCCCGCGCGCTGAAATTGATCGGCAGGGAAGCCTCCCATGAGTTCTGCAAGCGGTTGACCTTCATAACGCTGATTGCGAGTCTGCTCTTTGCTCTCTGTCTCCCCATCCTCTTGACAGACTTTTACCGCGCCACCTTCAAGTTCTTCTGCGTCGTCTACGGGTTCCTGCTCGTGGTCCACCTCGTGCGTATTGCCATTGCGCAAAACATTTCCATCGCCCGCGCGAACGATTGAGCGTGAGACGTGAAAGGTGAAACGTGAAACGTAAGTGGTGAATGGAAAACCCCGTTCAATCTCCTGGCGCATCCCCCCCCGCCTTTCACATCTCACCTTTTACGTTTTACGCCCTGTGCAACTGTAAGAAATGAGCGATGGCTGATCGGGTGACGAGCCCTACGATTTTTTCGTTCTCCATCACCACGAGTCGATCCCACCCGCCCTGGACCATGCGTTCCATCGCCTGCATGACGGACCAGTCCGGAGGGATACAGAAGGCCGGCGACGCCGGGCGCATGATCTCGCGAATGCGGCGCCACGGCCAGAGTGCTGTGGGAAGCGCTTGCACGTCTCGCACTGTGACCACCCCGAGAACTTGCCCCTCTTCGCATACTGGGAATCCACCAAATCCATGCGCGACAAAATATTGATCGACCGCGTCCTGTACACTGATATCCGGTAATAGGGTTACGACGCGATGGACCATGACCTGGCGAACCGCTACCGATGCCAACGGAGTCCGCAGGGCTGCCTGCCGTCTGCCTGCCAGGGCAGCCGAAAAGAGGAATGCGCCGATAAAGATGAGCCAGCCCCCGTTCGTCGCGATGGAATGTCCCAGAGCGCCGGACCAGGCCCCCACCATCAAGACCGCGCCGGTCAACCCAAGAGCAACACCGAATCCTATTCCCGCAAGCGCGGCCTGACTGGTCGCTCGATTGAAATCCTTGTTCCAGGCCCACAGTCCAGCCCGCAAGACACGTCCGCCATCTAACGGAAACCCCGGGATCAGGTTAAATAGTCCGAGCTGTACATTCACCATGCCGAGCAAGCTCCCAAGGACGATGAGTCCCTGAAACCCGGATCGCGCGAACAATGATTCCACGGCCATGGCTCCGCCGAGACAACCGGCCCCCAGGATTAAACTCACAAGCGGTCCAGCCATCGCGATCAAAAACTCGGCCCGCGGACTGGGCGGTTCCTTCCCCATGTGCGCCATCCCCCCGAAAATGAACAAGGTAATCTGCTTGATAGGGATCTGGTAGCGCAGCGCCACATAGGAATGTCCCAATTCATGGAGCAGGACGGAGAGGAACAACAACAGGGCGGCAATGCCACCCATCGCCCAATAGCGTGGAGCCGGCAGACCGGGCAACGTCTCGGGCAAATAGCCCGTCGCCATTGACCAAGTCACAAAGAAGAACACCACGAACCAGGAGGCATGCACGTGAATCGGGATGCCGAGTACGCGGCCGATTCTCCAATTGGGCAAAGACATACGTCCACCGTAACAGTAGGGGAATTCGAGCGTCAACTCGGCTTCGCCTCCTGGATCGGGTATACTCATCACCATGCGATCGCGCTACTTCCCAGGGATACTGGGCCTCGTCCTTACGATGCTGCTTGTTCCTGCGATGCCTTCCTTCACGCAGGCCCAAGTGATCAAGTCAGGCCCACCCTCCTGTCCCGGTGTGGCGTTGACGTTCGACCTCTGCCCGGTGGGCAAAGGATCTGGCTACGATCAGGCACTGATCGACTATTTGATTGAGCAGAAGGTCCCCGCCACCTTCTTCATGTCCGGAAAATGGATGACGAAACACGATCGGCAAGTACGGGCCCTCCTCCAGATCCCGTTCTTTGAAGTCGGCACCCATGGGGAGGTCCACGCCCATCTGCCGCTCCATTCAGCGGACGAGCAGAAACAAGAAATTCTCGGACCAGTTCGTCTGTTCAAAACCAAGTACGGTCATGACGCGACGTTGTTTCGCCCTCCCTATGGGGAGTTCAACGACGACACCGTCAACGTGGCCCGCGCCCTCGGCCTTCAGTTCATTCTCTGGAATGTCGAGTCCGGTGATCCCGACCCAACGCTCACGGCGATCCGGATCGAAGACCGACTGAAGCAGTTAGTCCGGAAGGGTAGCGTCATTGTGATGCACGCTAATGGGAAGGGCGTACATACGCACGAGGTGGTGCAAGACCTCCATCAACATCTCTTGCCGGAGCGAAACCTCACCCCCATGACCATGAGCGATCTCCTAATCTGTAATAGCCAGGCAGCCCCATGACCGACCCGGTCGTTCGGCCCATGACGGCGGAGGATCGGGCAGCCGTCATTGAATTGCTCGCCGACTCAGACCCGTGGAAGCGGCTGGGCTACCAAGCCAGTGACTGGGACAGCTATTTCACGCCGCTCCCACAGGGACGTGACAGCTACGTCGTGGACCAGAACGGCAAAGCGGCCGGCATTGCGGTCGTTCGTCAGAAATTCTTGCTCGGCGACTATTTAGAACTGCTTGGAGTGGCGGACTGGGCGAGAGACAAGGGGCTGGGGGGACGGTTGCTCTCCCACGTCGAAGCATCGGTCTTCGCGAGGGCGAAGAACCTGTTCGCCTGCGTATCGGATTTCAACGACCAAGCCCGGCACTTTTACAAGAAGCATGGCTACCAGGAGATCGGACCCATGCCGAACTTTCTGATCCCAGGCAGTGCCGAAATTTTGCTTCGCAAGACCAGCGGCCCGGCGAGGGGGAAGTAAAAAGGAAAAAGTTAAAAGTAAAAAGGTAAAAGCGGGATAGGAGGAATCGCCACTTTTTACTTTTAACTTTTTCCTTAGAAGGAATCTATGCGAGTCAAGAAGCTCCTCCACACCCGCATGAGGGTCAGCAACATGGACCAGACGATCAACTTCTACACCAACGTCCTCGGGCTGGAGGTCCTGGAGCGGAAGGTCTCACCGCGCGGCTCGCATCTGGCTTTTCTCAAGGTGCCCAACAGCGAGGAACTGATCGAACTCTGCAGCTTCCCGTCAAGTGGCCCAGTGACAGTGCAGGAAGATCTCGTCCATCTGGCATTCCAAGTTGAGAGCCTCGACGAAACCATTGCGTCGCTTAATGCAGAGGGAGTTAAGGTCACGGACGGCCCCACGCAAACATCCTCCGGCAGCCGCTTCATTTTCATCGACGCCCCAGACGGTTACGAAGTCGAACTCATCGAACGCCCGCCTGACGTCAGGATCGTCTGAGCCAGACGCCGCCCCCTCTTTCCCTGCCCCTGCCGTTCATGCTAGGTATCTCTCTCTGTTTTCATCTCTACGCTAGGAGCGGTGCATGAAGAACGGGTTCTTCCGCGGACACGGGCTGGGCAATGACTATGTGGTGATGGATCCAAAAGAACTGTCGTTCTCGCTCACCCCATCAAGAATCAAAGCCATCTGTAATCGCAACTGGGGCCTGGGCAGCGATGGGATTCTTGCGCTAGTTCCGTCAAAGAAAGCGGACTTCGGCCTGCGCATCTTCAACCCTGACGGCAGTGAGGCGGAAAAATCCGGCAACGGCTTGCGCATCTTTGCCCGCTACCTTCACGCCACCGGCAAGACGAAAAAGACGCACTTCACCGTCGAGACCAAAGGCGGGTTGGTAACCATTGCGCTGCATGTGGACCAGCATGGGGATGCAAGCGCCGTCACCGTCGAGATGGGCCGGGCTACGTTCCAGCCAGCTTCACTCCCCTGTACCCTCACGACCAACGAACTGATCGAACAGCCCATCAACGCCGCCGGCCAGTCGCTCACCTTCACCGGGGTCAGCGTCGGCAATCCCCACTGTGTCGTCTTCAAACCAGCTGGGCAGTCCTGGTCTCGAGCGGATCTCCTGAAATTGGGACCGGCATTAGAGAACCATTCCCTCTTCCCGAAGCGAACGAACGTTCAACTCGCCGTGCCGACAGGCCCACAAGAACTCTTCATCCTGATCTGGGAGCGCGGGGCCGGTGAAACCCAGGCCTCCGGGTCCTCCTCCTGCGCCGCTGCGGGTGCGGCTGTCCGGCTCGGGCTGGTGAAAAGCCCCGTCACGGTGAAAATGCCGGGAGGCCAGCTGAACATCGAGGTCGCTGCGGACTTCAGTCTCACCATGAAGGGGCCGGTCGCGGAAGTCGCGCGCGGAAGCCTTAGTCCATCTTTTGTGCGTAGCCTACGCTGAGCGAGCAATCAGCCGTCAGCGAACAGCTTTCAGCCTCAAGCCCAAAACCGAGCCCAAAACCGAGTTGCCCCAGAGTGCCTCGGGCCTTAGAATGGTGCCTTACAAGCACTCTCCCCTTGCTGACCGTTGAAGGCTGACCGCTGATGGCTACTTCTGCTGAATTCCAATCTAAACTCGACCACCTGCCTGACCAGCCTGGCGTCTATCTGTTCAGGGACGAGCAGGGTGATTTGCTCTACGTCGGGAAAGCCGCAGCCCTGTCTAACCGCGTGCGGTCCTACTTTCAAAAAGGGACCGACCACTCCCCGAAAACCACCGTCCTGGTCAGCCACATCGCAGACCTCGAAACGATCGTCACCCGCTCAGAACTCGAAGCGCTCATCCTTGAAAGCAATCTGATCAAGCAGCATCGCCCCCGGTTCAATGTGGTTTTGCGGGACGACAAGCAATACCCCTATCTTCGCCTGCCGATCAAAGAGGACTTCCCGCGCCTCTCCATCGTCCGCCGCGTGCAACAAGACGGCGCGCTCTACTATGGCCCCTACACGCCGGCAGGCGCCTTGCGGGAGACATTGAAAGTCATCAAGAAAGCCTTCCCCTTGGCCACCTGCACGATCGAGATCGACGGCAAGGCGGAGCGAGCCTGTATCGAATTCGAGATCAAACGGTGCATGGCGCCTTGCACCGGCAATCAATCAAAAGAGGACTACCAGCACATCGTCGCGCAGGTCCGCCAATTTCTCGAAGGGCGCGACCATGAATTGCTGGACGACTTGCGCACTCAAATGGAAATGGCGGCGGAGCATGAGAAATTCGAGGAGGCGGCGCGCTTGCGCGATCGGCTCTTCAACATCGAACGCACACTTGAAAAGCAACGCATTACCCAAACGACGACGACCGACCAAGACGTGATCGGTCTGGCGCGGCAAGGCTCGGCGGTCGATCTCCAGATCCTCTTCGTGCGCGGCGGTCTTCTGATCGGACGCAAAGACTTCTTCTGGCCCCATTCAGCAGACGCCGGCGACGAGGAACTCGTTCGATCCGCCATTGAACAGTTCTACAACAAAGACGGTCAGCCGCCCAAAGAGCTGCTCATTCCCACCGACCTCGACGACGTCACGGTGATCGAGGAGTGGCTCTCAGGCAAACGCGGGAACGCCGTCCGCGTCGTGGCGCCTGAGCGGGGCGTGAAACACCAATTGCTCCTCCTGGCGGAAGAAAACGCCGGCGCCGCAGTCGCCAATCACCTGCGAGACGAAGAAATCGGACGGCAGGCGGTTGAAGAACTGAAGCGGCTCGTACGACTGGACATTGTGCCTCGGCGCATCGAAGGGTTCGACATTTCGAACACCATGGGCGACCAGTCCGTTGCGTCCATGGTCGTATGGGAAGACGGCCAGATGAAGAAAGCCGACTACCGCCGGTTCAAGATCCAAACCGTGACCGGCGCCAACGATTTCGCGAGCATGCAGGAAGTCGTCACACGCCGCTATGGAGATAGCCAAGATCTCGCGCGCCCGGATCTCATTCTCATCGATGGAGGATTGGGCCAGCTCGCCGCAGCCATGGAAGGGCTGAAACAGGTCGGCCATCAGGACCTGGCGATTATTGGATTGGCCAAAGCACGCGGCGAGAAAGACGAGCGGATTTTTCTGCCCGGCAGAAAAAACCCCATAGTGCTTCGCGCGAACTCCCCGGCTACCCATCTCGTGCAACGCATTCGCGACGAGGCCCATCGATTTGCCATCACCTTCCATCGCAAGCTGCGCGGCAAAGCCCTTATGGCCTCGCAACTGGATCAAGTGATCGGCATCGGCGAGATCAAACGGGCCCGCCTGCTCAAACAATATGGCAGCCTGGCGAACATCGCTGCCGCCACGGACAACGAATTGACGGCAGCCGGCCTCAATGCCAAGACCGTCGCGGAGATGCGGAAAGCCCTCGCGAAAACTACTCCGTCGCACAGTTGAACGCGGTCATCTGCGAGGTCTGTCTGGTTCATCTGGTCTATTTGGTTTGTTTCGTTGGTCTGGTTCAACCAAATATACAAGACAGACCAAACAAACCAAATGAACAAGAGAAACTGTCGGACTTTTTCAGCATCCTGCTAAGCATTACCCACAGCACCCGTCACTGCCACGATTGGGTCAGGACTCCCTTCCCATCCTGCCAGTGAGGCGTCCAGGCGAGGGCGACGAGTTTCACGGCGATGTTGGCTTTGGTGGGTTTGAGAGAGACGGTTTCGAGTTTCTCATTGAGGGGATCGGTCGCGGCAGCGAGGGCATCGGTCTCCGTCTTAAACTGGGCTTCGAGGTCGGCCAATTGTTGCTGCAGCGCCGAGACGTTCTCTTCGGCTTGCCCCACATCCTTCGATTCCTTGATCGCACGTTCGGCTCCACGGACCGCCGTTGTCGCCCGGCCGATGTTCGTCGCGCTGACGGTTTTTCTTCCGAGAAACGCCCCTAGAATCGAGGCACCGACCGAAATCGCCGCTTGCATTTGACTCGACCGAGACTCCGCTTGCTGCCGTTCGACCATTTGTCCTGCACGCCTGATCCGATCTTGCAAGGCGGCAATCTTCGGTGCGTACTTTTTACGTAGGCTGTCCGATTGTTTGTCCCGTGCTTCACGACCGGACTGTTGCAGCCGCACACGGAAGTCCCGCTCGGACTCGCCAGGCTTCGAGCTCTCTTTCGTACTAGGGCTCTTCAACAGATCGACTTTCTGGGTGCGGAATAGCCACCCGGCGAAGTCCTTATTCCAAACTTCATAACTCTTGGCTTTGCTCGCCGTGCTGGGAACAGACCCGAACTGCGCACCGTCTAATGGCGATGACTCCAGATCAGCCAGGGCCAGCCCGGATCCCGCCGCACGATCCCAGTCCACCGCCACCGCACCATCCGAGATCGGCGCAAGCAGGGTCACATCCTGAATCACATCGACACCGGCCTTGCTGTCCGACACACGCACTTGCGAGGCAGCAAGCAGCATTGGCTGATAGATCAAGGTGCTGCCGCTCGGTTGGCTTCCTCGGACAGGAATAAAATGCTGCGGCACATCGGGGGGGAGCATCGGACGTGAGGCGTGAGGCGTGAAATGTGAAACGTGAAGCGGGGGTTCCAAAGACTCAAGATCCACGCCAGCCGTATTACCTTTTACGTTTAACGTTTTACGTTTCACGGGATCCATGAGCGTCTTGATCTGCGTCCGCGTCAGTGGCCCTCGAAGGTAGGACAGCGTCCATCTTGTCTGAAAGACTTCCGGCGCATCTTCGTGCACATTGTTCAAGAGAAAGACTCGATTGCCGAGGCCGGCGAGAAGCTGTTCCATCCCCTGTTTATCGAACTTCTTCCCAGAGCTTGCCGAAGCGCCTTCCAGCCCTTCCAACACACGCGCCTTGTCTCGTTCGGTTTGCAGCCGCCCAATAAACCAGGTGCCGGTATTCGCCAGGCCTTTGTAGTCCAGATCGACGGGGTTCTGGGTAGCCAGGACGACTCCGAGGCCATAGGCCCGCGCCTGCTTGAGGAGGGTCAACAACGGCGCTTTCGACGGCGGATTGGCGACCGGCGGGAAATAACCGAAGATTTCGTCCATATAGAGGATGGCGCGGAGGCTGGTCGTACCGGACTGCGCCCGGACCCAGCCAAGCGTTTGACTCAGCAGCAAGGTGACGAAGAACATCCGCTCAGCATCGTTGAGATGCGCGATCGAGAAAATGGCGAGCCGCGGCTTGCCCCCTGGCGAATGGAGCATCTGGCCGACATCGAGCGCTTCGCCTTCCAACCAGGCAGAAAATCCCGGCGCAGCTAATAAGTTATTTAACTGCATGGCGAGGGCAAAGCGTTCCTTCGAGGGATAGAACGAATCCAGATCCAACACGCCGATCTTGGCAACTGGCGGCGTCTGGATCTGCTGGATCAATGTGGCCAGATCCAGATCCTGTCCGGCCTTCCATGTGTGGTCGAGAACTGTCGACAAGAGAATGTGTTCGCGACTCTTGATGGGATCGGCCTCGACGCCGACGAGGCCAAGCAGACTCGTCACCGTCGTGCTGATCCGCTCGCGCAGCATCTCGGGATCGTCCAGAATCTCCTTCGACGGCGCCGCAAAGGACTTGAGGATGGAGACGGGAATGCCTGCGTTGCTGCCAGGCGTATAGACGGCTACATCGGCGGCATCACGTAGCTTCTGAATCCGCTCGCCGCTCTGACCCCAATCCCCCAAGCCCTTCTTCCACATCTCGGCTTGCTGGGTCGCATAGTCTGCCGGCGAGAGTCCCTTCTTGCGGGCATCGTCCTCATTGATCCATGGTGCGAAGTCTTCTCCCCGCAGTTGCGGAAAGTTCAGCATCAGATTGGCAAGATCCCCCTTGGGATCGATGATCAACGCAGGGATGCCGTCGATGGCCGCTTCTTCGAGGAGTCCGATACAGAGGCCCGTCTTCCCGCTGCCGGTCATGCCGACACAGACAGCATGGGTGACCAGATCCTTCGAGTCATATAACAGCCAGCCCGGCTTCGCTTGCTTCGTCGCGAGATCGTACGGCCGCCCCAGATAGAAGACGCCGAGCTTTTCAAAATCTCCCGCAGAACCGGCACCAATTGATGCAGTTGCGGTCTTTGCCGGTTCCTTCGCCTTAGCTGACTCTTTTTTCTTCGTAGCCATGGATTACCACTCCTTAAAGATGAGAGACACAACTCGCGCTAGGGTAATCACTTCCTGGACTGTTTTCAATTGAGCACCGGTGAATGTGCGGCTGAGGGCCATGAGCACCGTCAGCCGATCACACCCTTTCCCTCTCCGAAGGGGTGGAAGGGCGGATCTTTCGGGAGTCGCCATAGCGGGCATGGGAAGATAACAGCCAAGAGAGTGCCGCTGTGCGACGGCATGCGACTCTTGGTCGCGCTTCAGAGTCGCACGCGGCCAACTGTAAAGAGCCAGGTGCATACTTTATCCATCGCATCATGGCGACTCCCGAAAGATCCGCCCTTCCACCCCTCTCACACCCCTGCTTCTTTCAAGACCTGTCCCGTGTACGATCGCTTCGACTTGGCTATTTCCTTCGGCGGTCCTTCCGCCACGATCTCACCACCTCGATCGCCACCCTCCGGTCCGAGGTCAATGACCCAATCCGCGTTCTTGATTACATCGAGATTATGTTCGATCACTACCACGGTGTTGCCGGCTTCGACGAGCCGATCGAGCACGTCGAGCAACCGCTGTACATCGGCGAAATGAAGCCCGGTCGTCGGCTCATCCAAGATGTACATCGTGCGTCCGGTCGGACGTTTCGACAGTTCGCGCGAGAGTTTGACTCGTTGCGCCTCGCCCCCGGACAGCGTCGTGGCAGACTGGCCAAGTTTCACGTAGTGCAACCCGACATCATGCAAGGTGTCGAGCTTCCGCTTGATGAAGGGGATATGCTCGAAGAACTCCACGGCATCGTCCACCGTCATATTCAACACGTCGGCAATGCTCTTCCCCTTATGGTGGATCTCCATCGTCTCGCGGTTGTACCGTTGGCCCTTGCAGATCTCACAGGTCACGTAGACATCCGGCAGGAAATGCATCTCGATCTTGATCAATCCATCACCCTGGCAGGCCTCACAGCGACCGCCCTTCACATTGAAACTGTAGCGGCCGGGCTTGTACCCCCGCACGCGGGACTCGGGCAGATTGGAGTAGAGATCCCGGATGAAACTGAACAGACCGGTATAGGTTGCCGGATTCGAGCGCGGAGTCCGGCCGATCGGGGACTGGTCGATGTCGATCACTTTATCCAGCGCGTCGGCACCGAGAAGTTCCTTGCAGCCATCGAGAGGGGACTGGCTCCGCCGGGATTGGGACGGTCGCCGCACAGAAGGGCGCCCGTCCCCGGCGGTGCCTGTCCCTTTTCTTCCAAGCTGATGGCTGATGGCTGATGGCTGCTTCCCAAGCAACTGAGTGAGCGAGTGGAACAGCACTTCAAGAACCAGCGTACTCTTTCCTGACCCCGACACGCCGGTCACACAGGTGAGCAGACCGAGCGGAATCTTGGCGGTCATCCCCTTGAGATTGTGTTTCGTGGCCCCCACGATGGACAATAGCCCCTTGGCCTTGCGCTGGCGGCGAGGAAGAGTGACCATTTGCGTGCCGCGGAGATACTGGCCCGTCAGCGAGTCAGGATTCCCCATGACGTCGTTCGGCGTGCCTTGGGCAATAACCCGCCCCCCCTGCGTTCCGGCACCAGGCCCCATATCCAGTAGATGGTCCGCCGCCATCATGGTTTCTGCATCGTGCTCGACCACCACCACCGTGTTGCCCAGGTCGCGCAGGCGAAGCAAGGTCTGGAGCAAGCGCCGATTATCCCGCTGATGGAGACCGATCGACGGCTCGTCGAGGATATAGAGGACGCCGACGAGGCCGGAACCGATTTGTGTGGCGAGCCTGATGCGCTGGCCTTCCCCACCGGACAAGGTGGCGGCCGCCCGATCCAACGTCAGATAGTCCAGACCGACGTTGACCAGGAACCCGAGCCGCTCGCGAATTTCTTTCAAGATGCGATGGGCAATCACCAGTTCGCGCTCGGTGAATTTCAACGAGCTGAAGAAGTCGGCAGCGGCTCGCACGGAGAGATGCGTCACCTCCGCGATCGACTGTGTGGCCACCTTGACGGACAGGCTTTCAGGCCGCAGTCTCGCGCCCTTGCAGACCTCGCAGGGTTCCAGCAACGTGAAGTCTTCATCGTCTGGACAGCCGGGTGCCATGGCGTAGCCGATGCCGTCGCAGGCCGGACAGGCTCCATGCGGACTATTGAACGAAAAGACGCGCGGCGTGATTTCCGGATAACTGACGCCGCATCGGATGCAGGCGAGCTTCTCGCTAAAGAGTGACACTTTCCCATTGTCCGTCAGCACCGCGACAAGCCCACCGGCGAGTTTCAGCGAAGTTTCTACCGAATCGGCCAACCGCCGCGTCATCGCCTCGCCCGGCTTCATCACCAGCCGATCGACCACGATTTCGATCGTGTGTTTCTTCTGTTTATCGAGCGTGATGTCCTGGCCCAACTCAACCAGCTGACCATCGACCCTGGCCCTGACGTAGCCGGCCCGGCGCATGTCGAGTAGTTCTTTTCGATACTCTCCCTTCCTGCCGCGAACGATCGGGGCCAATATCTGAAACCTGCTCCCCTCCGGCAGCAAGCCAATGGCATCGACCATCTGCTGCACGGTCTGCGCCGTGATTTCCTTGCCGCACCGAAAGCAGGAGGGGCGTCCGACCCGGGCAAAGAGGAGACGGAGATAGTCATAAATCTCCGTCACGGTTCCGACCGTGGACCGGGGATTGTGGCTGGTGCTCTTTTGCTCGATGGAAATGGCGGGCGAGAGCCCTTCGATCGAATCGACGTCGGGCTTGCCCATCTGTTCGAGGAACTGACGGGCATAGGCCGAGAGCGACTCGACGTACCGTCGTTGCCCCTCGGCATAGATCGTGTCGAAG
>Ga0315278_10003351_pt1 | contig 14321 bp, 11 predicted proteins | sample YL17G06_0_MG_FD_203880 | JGI IMG/M metagenome (GOLD analysis project Ga0315278, IMG submission 203880) | Sediment microbial communities from Yellowstone Lake, YNP, Wyoming, USA - YL17G06_0 | ecosystem: Environmental > Aquatic > Freshwater > Lake > Sediment | place: USA: Wyoming | collected... | reverse complement strand
CTCCTCGCAATACTCAATATTGATCTCCTGTAGTGCAAGCGCGTGCTTGCAATGGTTGAGACCCTCACCTATTATTCTCCAATACGCCACATGAGGCATTAATGATTTGGTTGCACGCGATCCCTTACCCCAACATCAGCCCGGTCTTCTTTGAGCTTGGCCCCCTCCAGTTTCGCTGGTACGGTCTGATGTATTTGATCGGATTGGCGAGCGCCTATTTTCTGATCACGCATCGAGCGGAGTCGAAGGGCCTATCCCTCACCAGGGATCAGGTCTATGACATGGTGGTCTGGGCTGCAGTCGGAGTCTTTATAGGAGGGCGGCTGGGCTACACGTTGTTCTACAACCTATCTTACTACCTGGAACATCCAACCAAAATCATCGCCGTGTGGGAAGGTGGCATGTCCTTTCATGGAGGGCTAATCGGCACCATCGTCGCACTAATCTGGTTCGGTAAACGCCAGCACATTCCAATCTATACTATTGCAGATATGGCCGCGGCCGTGACTCCAATCGGCCTAGGGTTCGGCCGCCTCGGAAACTTCATCAATGGCGAACTCTTTGGGCGAACAACCGATGTCGAGTGGTGTATGGTATTTCCGAACGGGGGGCCAATCTGCCGCCATCCATCGCAACTGTACGAAGCAGGTCTCGAGGGTGTGTTGCTCTTTGCGGTCTTGTGGGTGATCGGACGAAAATCCACACCTCCCGGCACGATCTTTTGGAGCTTCATAACCGGGTATGGAGTCTGCCGGATGGTGGTCGAACTCTTTCGCGAGCCGGATTTGCACATCGGTTTTATCTTCGGTTCCTTGTCCATGGGCCAGATGCTCTCCCTTCCTATGGTCATCATTGGAAGCTTCATGCTGGCCCTCGGTTATCAACGGCAGGCGCTAGCCCGCCGGGTGAATTCCTCACTCAAGACTCAGTAGATTCCCGCTAGAAAGAATGGTCAATAAGGCCTCTCAGTAAAGCCGTAGCAAGTGAAGAGGTGAATCGTACTTTATGCCGTACGGTGAGCCTCTGAACGATGCGAGAACGAAGCTTACTGGTTTATTCAACAACCTAGTAAGGCATCTCCTCGTCATCCAGCCCGACATGGTGTCCGAGTTCATGGACAATCGTGTCGCGGACCTCGTGAATGACTTCGGCCTTGGTCCGGCAGAGACGCAGGATGGGGCCTCGATAAATGGCGATACAGGCTGGCAGCTCACCAGCAGGCTGGAAGAACGACGTCTCATCAATCGGGACACCATGATACAGACCCAGCAGATCGTCTTCTGATTCCAATTCAAGATCCTGCAGGACATCAACAGAAGGCTCGTCTTCGAGCACGATGGAGACCTCGTCGGCAAGCGTCGCGAAATGGGCCGGCAATCCGGCGAGTGCCTCTTGAATCCAGGCGCTGAATTCATCCGGCGAGACAGTCAGTGTGTGTCGAGATTGCGACATCGAACCAGTACCTCGCAATGGCTATTGAGGCTTGGCGTCCAAATACGACTTCTTACTAAGATCATCGTTGAAGCTACTCGCACGAAGTGGAGGAGCATCCCAGATGACCTTATTTCCCGGAGCCAGATTCGCTGCCTCCATATAGTGTTTCTTGGCTTCAACCTTGTTGCCTGTACGATATAGTGTGTTTGCCAGGTTATAGTGCGCTTCGGCCAACGTCGGCTCGGCGGCAATCGTTTGACGATAGACCTGTTCAGCCTCGACCCACTTCTGAGCTGCGAAGAGGGCGTTGCCTCGATCTAATTGTGCAGCCACGGTAGGAGAGACTCCCGCTGGAGCCTGCAGAACCGTCAGCGGCTTCGACGTCGGACTCGCGCAAGCCACGAGGAACCATATTCCGATCACACTTACGAATATTGAGTTCATAAGCAGACCCTCCTAAACATCAATGGCGACACCTGGCCGCAAAAATATAAATTGAAACGAGAGAGACGACAATCCTAAAGAACTCGCGACGGCTCGCGCATAACTATCCGCTTGGGATCGGTAACGATCCGCCCTAGTCTGTGCGTCCGCAGCCGCCACATCGTCCGTCTTATAGTCGGCAATCCAGATCCTGTCGTTAAGCCGGTAAATCAGGTCAATCACCCCTTCCATCATCTGGCCCTCGCCCAAGGGCATGACGAACTGGACTTCCCGCCCGAGCACCGTCGCACGTTGCAGTCTATTGTACGGCTCGGAGGAAAAGAAGCCTTCAAAGAGCACGGTAAGATCCTCCGTGACGTCGGCCACTAATTGCGGATAATCCTGCGCCACAGACCGACGAATGGCTTGCTCGATGACAGTACTAATTTCAGCGCGAGGCCTGGAGAAGTCCCACTGTTCAAGTACCGCATGGGCGCAGACTCCGATGAGCCTGGCTAGATCTGCGTCCCGCCCTCCCACAGTAAGAGGGGAAACGACCTCGGGCTTGCTTCCTGCGAGGCTCGAAGGGGTCAGTCGACGTGACGTCGTTCGACATTCCTCCCACTCAACCTGCCGCGCGTGGCGGCGAATAAGAATGGGGCCAAGGACCGGAGCAGGAGTGCCCGTCGACAGAGGCTCTGTCCGATGCCGTCTCGCTTCCACCGTGGCCGGCGTGATGACACGAGTGAGTCGGCTTGTTCCGATGCAGATCTGGTCGGGTGTCGATGGAGCCGCTTCGTCTGACATCGCCTCTCCGAGCAGAGAGAGGACGGTGTCATGTCCCGGTTTGGTGGTCTGCCCGCCGGATAAGACCAGCAGATCGCGCGCCCGTGTCATGCCGACATACAGGAGTCGCCGCTGTTCCGCCTCTTCCCGTGCCGCCATCTTTACGTCCACGAGCACGGCTCCGAGATTTGAGCGACCTCCCATCTGCAGGCTATAACAGCGGCTTGACCAATCATGATGGATGGACGGCCCCTTGCGAGGATTCTTTGAGCCCTGGTGCAGGCCTGGAAGAATGACTACAGGAAACTCCAATCCCTTGGCCTTATGGATGGTCAGCACGCGAACAGCGTCTAGTGATTCCTCAGCCAGTGCGCTTTCTGCCTCATCCGGTTGTTCCGCCACCCTGGTCATCATCAGGTCAACGAACCCGGTCAACGTGAGATGGGGGCGATCGGCGAGTGTTTCGGCCATATCCCTTGTCTTCCGTAGATTGGCCACGGCTTGCTCGCCATGGAGCGACGCCGCTGCTAACTCGAGTACGGGCAACCGATCGAAGATCAGATCAATGGCGTCAGGCACAGGTCGCAAGGGAGCGAGCTGGTGTAGTTCGGCCAAACGCTCATAGAGCCGCTTCACCATTCCTGCCTGGGGATGGTTCCAGGAAGACAGCCGTTCCCGTTGCTGGTAGTCCAACCCCTCTATCTGTTGGAGGGCCAAAAGATCACGGTCCGCCATACCGCCTAGAGGTGAGCGCAAGATTCCGACCAGCGCAATCGTATCGTGTTGGTTGTCGATGATCCGGAGGAGGTTAACCAAATCGATGATTTCCTGCCGCCGATAAAAATGTTTTTCCCCGTCAGTGATATAGGCGATGTCGTAACGGCGAAGGGCATCGAGATAGACCTGTGCCTGGGTCAACTTTCTAAAGATCAGGGCGATGTGGCCAGGTTGGAGTGGTCCTTCGCGTCGATCGCGATCCGTGACCGTCGTGCCGGCGAGGAGTTCCTCCTTCAGCCAGCGCGCCAGCACTTCCGCCTCCGCCCGAGTTGCTGCCTGCACATCGAACTCCTCGTCGTCCTCTCCCGGCGTGACGAGGCGAAGCTGCACCCCGGAGACTGAAACTTCCGGTTTCCGTTGAGGCCTGGCTGCCAATCGTTCGTTGGCCGGCTGAACATGTTCTGTCGGTTGGAAGAGCCGGTCGAAGACATTGTTGACGACGTCGAGCACGGCCCCGTCGCTGCGAAAGTTCGTCACCAGGGAATAGACGCCTCCCCCGCCAATTCGAATTTTCTCCACCACTCGTTCGAAGGCTTCAATGTCAGCTCGGCGGAAAGCATAGATCGATTGCTTGGGATCCCCCACGATAAACAATTTACCCGGTTCCAAGTCCACGTCCTGCCACGCAGTCTGGTGGCTGCCCCACCGTTCGCCGAGGTAGAGGATGATCTCGTACTGGACCGGATCCGTATCCTGAAACTCATCGACCAGGATCGCCCGATAGGTCTGTTTGATCCGAGCGCGGACGGCAGGATGGTCGCGCAAGAGGGTTTTGGCTCGTGCCAACAATCCATCGAATGCAATCCACCCCGAGGTGAGAAACCCCTGACGGATCTGATTGAGGAAAGGGCGTACGAGCGTCACCACCTCTTGGAAATATGACTGGTCGACCGTAAGGAGTTGTTGGGCGAGTCCAATGATGGAGGCCGCCTCCTCGAACGCAGCCTCATCCCATCCGGCAGGGGCCTTTCCCAGATCCTTCTCCAGGACGGCCCGTTCATCATCAGGCAAATGAGCGAGCCCGGGCGGCCCTTCCTCCAACAAGAGTGCCAGCGACTGCACGGCTGCTGCGAGCATCTGTTCTGCCTTACGTCGTTTTGGTCGATCCTGTGCAGCAAGGATTGTAGTGGCACGGCCATAGGTGGCCGCGACCCAATCACACAAGGCACCCTCCTGAGAGAGGGATCGGCACTGACGTTCCAGCTCATCTAGATCCACAAAATCCCCTGCGAGAGCAGCGGTAAACTGCTGGAGATCGTCGAGGGAGGCCCCAGCGAGGACCAGTCGCCATCGGTCATGCTGTCGTCCGGCTGATCCGAGCTCATCGTCCAACCAACGGTCCCAACTTGAATGAAACAGTTCCTTGAAGCGTGACCCGTCATCCTCTTGAAATGATGGATCAATTTCAGACTCCAATGGATGGAGCCGCAAGAGGTGCGCGGCAAAACTATGCAAGGTGCCGATCTGGGCTTTCTCCATCTGCTCAAGCGCCATCCTAGCCCGTTCGATCACTTGTTCAGCTGAGAGATGATACCGGGTCCGGAAGGTGGCGATCAGGTCATCGGCCTGCTCGGTCAGGCGAAGGAGCTGCGCGCGAAGCCGTTGCTTCATTTCAGTTGCGGCTTTGTTGGTGAAAGTGAGGGCCACGATCTCCGTGATGGCCAGGGGATTTGGCTCTCTCAGGAGGAGGTTGAGGATGCGATTGACAAGGATGGTGGTCTTGCCAGTCCCGGCTCCCGCGATCACCACGACATTGCGGTCCCAGGTCGTCTCAGCCAGAAACCGATCATGGGAGTCCGTGAGTGTCAGTAATTCACTCATCGCTTACTTTTTGCTTTCTCAGCCGGCGTAAGACTCGGGCCTGGGGCGACCGATAGGAGCGCCACCAGGCCATGGCGTCGTGGCGTCGGCAGGCGCCTGAAAATTCGCAGTAGTCGCAATAGCCATCGGGAAGAATAAAAAACTCTCTGTTCGCGATGCCTTGGATCAATGTGGAGAGGGTCTGTCGGATCATGTCACCGGTGTGGCCGGTCCAGTGACTCGCGTCAAACGTTGAGCGAGAGATCGGCTGCTTCCACTGCGGAGCCAGAAAGAGCAATTGGACATCGGCTACTGCAGGCAGCGACGGCAAGGTCATACGGGCATAGAGCGGTGGTTGCAGTCGAAATCCGCGCACGGCCGACAGGGCAAGGTTGCGATCTACGGCGGTGATCTCATTCCCCTGCTTAAATTTATAGTCCACGATACGGAGCGCCGGAGGCTCAGATCGATAATCGACACGGTCCAAGGTGCCATGGATCTTCAGGGAAACCGATGATGCATCCGGCTCCAGCGGGACGATTCCTTGAGCAGCAGCCTCAAACGCAACAGGGCGGAATCCGGTTGTCTGATACTCCAACTGGTCTGAAAAAACGGCAGCCGTTACCAACTCGGTCACCTGTTCTCGAGCCAACGTCCAGAGCAGAGCGTGCCCCGTCCCCTGGCTTGCAGCATGGTCGGCGAACGTATCGGTCACTGCCGCATGCACCGTGAATTGCACCCTGGCCTCGGCCAACTGCTCGTCTGGCCACTGAAGCAGCACCAACCGTTCGTAGCTTAACCGAAGCGATTCATGAACCAGGTTCCCGAGCGTTAAAGGGGGTAGGTGGTCGTGCTGGTGCCGTCTCACAAGTTCCAGGCGCAGAACTTTCTCTACGAAAAACTGAAAGGGACAGGTCGCGTACCGTTCCAACGCTGTTGGCGAGAAGCTCGGCTCTTTGGCCGGATGTGCCGCAGGCGCTTGTGCTCCGACCATGCCGTCGAAGGGACCAAGCTCGGGGGACTCTCGTTCAATGGTTTTCAGGGTGGCGAGGCCCTGTTCAAAGAGGGGCTGGTCCAGCCCCATCACCGCGAGTACTGGTCGCGCATCGTGGCCCTGCAACAGGCAACCCAAGGCCAATTCCTGGGCCGGTAACAGGTCTTGGATCGACGGCTGTTCGCTGATCCGCATGGTCAGCCGGCGAGGAACCATCTCCTCCGACTTCCCGACGAACCGTGGATCTCGCATCGCCATGGCGATGAAGCCGGACGGCGCCATAACTCGTCCTGCTTCATCGGCTCGCTGGTACGACAGATAGAGCCGATTGGTTGCCGAGCGGCTGAGGAGTTCAAACAATAGCAATTCCTCTTCATGCCCGGCTAATTTCTCATCGATCTTGTAGCCCAGGGTCGATTCCATTACGACCCGTTGACGGTCACGAAGAAATGGGTCTTCACGCACATACCGGGGAAAGAGCTTTTCGTTCATGCCAAGAACAAAGAGCGCCCGAACCGTCTGGCCACGGGCCGTCATAGCATCCAGCACCTGAACCCCCTGGTGCCGGTTCTCTTCAATGGGGATGCTGGTCTCATCCAATACCCTCCGGAATAATTCGACCCATTCCTCCCATGAGAGGTCCCCTCCCAGCGGGTCCAGTTGCTGCAGACGGGCCAGGGCGGATCGGATCAACGAGCCAACCTTGGTGAGATCGACAGACTCGTGTGACTCGGTCGAAGGAACGTCGAACAGGTCGGGCACGTGAACATGGGACTTCACCAGCGTGAGAAATGCGTCGGTCATTGTTCCGATTGATCCATGCACAGGGAGAGCCCGGCAATCGTGAATCAGTCGTGACACGAGTTCCCACAAATAGGTCAACTGAGAGGCCTCACGCGTCCCGACCGATACCTCATCGTCTTCGTCAAACTCCGTCTCTGCATCGCGAAGAATCGACCAACTAGCCGGCTCTGCCAGGCGCCTCCATTCCGCTTCCCCTTTCGTTATACCCAAGCGGTAGACGAGGGAGCGCCAGATATCAGGCCGAAGATTCGTTGTAGCGGAGCCGGCACCCTGTTCGTGGTAAAAGGGCGACGTAACCACATCCATCATGGCAACACGGTCGAAGTCATTCAGTGGGAGCGAGGCGAGGCGCAAGAGGGTTTTGACAAGGGGTTCGCGAGCTAGCGGCAGCCCGGCAGTTGACGTGAAAGGCACCAGATGATGATCGAACACCGATTGTAGCCGAGCCTGGTAGGGCTCTAGCGTACGGGCCACCACGCCGATCTCATCGAAACGATAGCCGTTCACCTCGACCAAGGTCAGGATTTCACGGCAGACCGTAGCCAACTCCTCCTCGACCCCGATTACGTTCGTGATGGAGAGTTCAACCAGTTCGGATGTTGCAGCTCGTTCCCCTGCCTCACTCCGATCCTCAAGGGTCTCTGCCAGCGGGAGAAGGTGACGCTCGAAAAATTGGCGGGCAAAGAAAAAGGCCGGGCGGTTCTGCAATGGAAAGTACAGGGTGGTCGGCGCGACGCGGACCACCAATTCGAAAAACGAGAGTTGGACCTGCGAGAGGTCATAGAAACCATAGTAGAATAAGCGTTGCAGCCCCTTGAGGAACAAGGAACCTGAGAGATCCTTGCCGAGTGAGGCAGCCAGGTCATCCGGAGAACCGACCCAAAGCGACCGGCTGGCTTCCATCATGGCCGCATGCAGGGTGAACAGGGAACGGAGCCAAGTTCGGTCATCCTCCTCAAACACCTCTTCGGTGAGGGCTTTCAACGCCGTTGTTGGTGCGACCACCGCGTCTTTCAAATCGCGCACCGTCGCCCACAAGCCTTTCCAGGTTCCTGGTGAGGCAGGCAAGCGCATGAGCGGCTCGAGCCCTGGAAGCTTGCGCCGAACCACCTGCTGCACCAATTGCTCGAAAAAGAAATCGTCGACCAATTGCAGGGGCTCCGGTCTGGCCTCGGAGACCGGCGTGAAATCATCACGCAGACGGAGGGCCAACTGGTGGAATGTCAGAAAGTGGATATTGAGAAAGGCGCGAGGCTCGTGACGCGTGAGTAAGTGTTTGAGATGCTCGACCAGGGAGGCCGAGGGGACGATGACGGCAAGCTGAGCAAAGGGGTCGTCGGTCTTATAGGACCGAATGTCCTCGATCAGGGCACGATCTAGAGCTGGATGAAAAGGCCCGGTGACGATGCGAAGCATCAGGAACCGTGACGAGTGATCGGTGATGGGGGGCGAGCGGAAACCGGACTGAGAGCCATGATGTTCTCTTTGTGGCTAGAACGCATCACCCATCACATGTCACTACTCACTGGGCTAGCCGGTTTCCGGCCCCAGCAGCTCGCCATTACAATCCGGACAGCACCAGTCGCCATCGATGAATTTCATCGGGTCGCCGCACATGGGGCACTCGGGCGGAGGTCCCTTGTCGATGACAGGGAGCTCAGGTAATTCAAAATCGTCGTCTTCGACCATGGGCGGTCCTTCTCCCCTACTCGCGCGGTTTCATTTTGAGTAACAGGGCTTTCTCGGCACTCTCGCGACTCGGCACGCCGACGAACGTCAGCCGTCCATCGATAATGGTGGCAGGCACAGCCCTAACCGAATGACGGTCAGCGAGGCTCCGTCCATCCTCGGTGGTGATATCCACCTCTCGATAGCCGAAGCTATATTTCACCCGCAACTGTTTCCAGAGACTCTTCGCCGATGGGCAGGCTCCACAGCTCGGCGAGATTAAGAGTACAATGTTCGGCATCTATTCCCTCCAACAGCTGTGCGATCTTAACATCGGGTCGAACAGGGGAGCAAGCAAACCGATGGTGGTTCTGCGCTGGATTGACTTCCTGCGGTGGAAGGAGCATCATAAGCGAGCGCTATCCATGATGCACAGAGGTGCATGGTGATACCTTGTTAGCCTTTGCCAATCCAACCTCACAGAATCGTTCGGAATCTGAGTTGCCCCCTCCTGGTGTCCTTCGCCATGAGGGCGTTGTTGTCTGTGCAGCGGTACCACCATCGACATGACATCATGGGCCTTAACCTCATCGAGAAGGAGACTGAGATGAAACGACTGGCAGCCCTTTCGGCCGCACTGATCCTGGGATCGCCCACGCTCGCTCTGGCGGTAGAACATAATGCGGGGTATCGAGGGATCGGACAGCTCTACTTCGGCCTCATGGCCGCGATCTTGATTTATGGCGTGTATGATAGCTTCGGCAAGAAGGCGATGTACGTGGCTGCGCCGATCATTCTGGTCGGGCTCTACATGATGTTGCCAGAAAACTAAATCCTGATGTCAGGCTACGACTGGCTGGCCTAGTCCAGCCAGTCCTGCTCTTTCAGTTTTCGTGGAAGATATATTTTCGTAAGATACTGGAAGTCTTTGTTGGCGAGGGCGTCCAGTTCGTATTTAAGTCCGCTCGCGAGCATCCGCTTAATTTCCGCCTGCCACGCTGGTTTTTGGAACCACTGATAGTTGAGCAGCTCCTTCGAGCGGGCAATGTCCTTTTCATTGAGCTTGATCCCGACGTTACGCGGGAGTTGGTACCGTTCAGGGTCGGCGCTGGAGAGACCGATGAACTTGGCTTTGGGAATCGCCATGCGTTGGCTTTCGAAGGCCAGATTGATCGAGCCTTGCTTGACGACGGAATAGATATAATATCCCCAGGGATCATTATCGACCAGGACATAGACCGGTAGTCGATATTCTTCGTGCAGTCGCCTCGCCAAGCGGCGGACCCCGCGTGGAGGTTGCCCGTTCCCCGTCAACAGTACACAGTTATAACGCCGCCAGAACTTATCTTCTGAGAGGCGGTTCCACTGCGTGCCTTTTTCGACCAGCAACACGAAGTCCGCCGTGCAGCGACGGATTTCCACATACTCCGGCTCGACAATCGACGGAACTGAGTAGCCACCTTTCCCCAGCTTCGCGCAATCCACGCGATCGCCATCATCGCCGAGCACGAGCGGGCCGACCACGCTTCCGCCGTTCTCCGCGCGCACGTGCAACTCCTCACGAAGCGCCGTGAGCGACACTTCCAGATCTTCGATGATCGGGTCCGACTCGTCTTGGGTATCGAACGTATTCTCATTGGAGTCCTCAATGGTGTGTTTGGTCCGGTAGTAGATCTCTCTGAGAGAGGTTGTCAATCCCGCACGCTGCAGTTCGGAAAGGGCATCTGCGACCAACATCGTCTGCATGAATTTCTTGGCCATGCCCACGTTGAAGAATGAACGCGCCTGTTTCTTGTCTCCCATCTCGAGCAGACCCTTACGTTCATTGAAAATCACGTTCGAAAGGGCGCGAATCGGAATCGCCATTGTCGGATCTTTTGCGTGTTGTGCGGCTGTGATTACCAGATCGGCCAGCCCGATCAATTTCTTCTCGACTGTCCTATTCTTTGTCTGTTTCGATTTTGCCATGCGTCGTCCTATTTCTTTTTTCGTGTCAACTGAGCCATGCGACCAGCGCGGTCCGCGCCTGCTCGCTGCTGTGCGGAAAAGCCCTATTTCGGAAACGATGGGACGGTTGCGGCCTTGCCCGTTCCTTTCTTGGCAGATCTCGTCTTCGCGGCCTGTCTCCGTCCGGGCTTCGCAGAGGGCTGCTTCGCTTCGATGACTATTTCGTCAAAAACTTCGGTCGCCGGAGCAGCGGCACGTGATACATCAAGAGTCGGCGGAGCCTCTCCTTCAATTCCTTCAGCAGTGACAATGATGGAGTGCGGAAGGCCTTCCGGTCCGGCACCCGTCTTGCCGAGCGTTTCATCCGTCTTGATGCCGCCTGTCCGCGATGACGCAATCTTTTGCAGCTGTGCCTTCAGCTTCTCTGTGGGCAGATTCCCACCCTTCAGCCGGTTACAGGCCTCGACGACTTCCTCGATATAGAGCTCGAAAATATTGCGCCTCCGGAATTCACTCGCCGCCCTCTCGCGTCGACGCAGGAAGAGGCCGAGTCGACGCCCGCACTCGCGGAGTGCCAGTGTGATTTCCTTGTGTATCTCATCATACTCCGCGATCGCTTCTTTGGACTCGCTGGTAAAGGGAACCCACACGGAGGCGATGTGCACAAAGATAACCATCGGCCCGGCCGGCAGGGCCCCGCGTGACTGGGCAATCCCATAATTGCGCCAGGTCGTGGCGAGCACGGCTCTGAAGGTGGCACAGGAAGATTGCTGATAGAGCAGCGGGACCCGGTTAGCGTAACGAATCACGCGTGCGAGTTCCGAGTCACCCTCCTCATGCTCCCCCTCTGCCAGCGGCATCGCTGGTTTCTCAGGCTTCGTCGCGTTGTCCGGTGCTTTCCCGAAAGCCAACCCCGCTTCCATGATGAAGGGATTGCCGCGATACACCGAGGGAGGCCGACTCACTGCTGTATAAAACTCCCCTTTGATCTGTTTGTAGAGGCCAGAGAGAATCGCCTTCTCGCCGATCGGCGAGAGACAATTGGTCGGCGGGGCCATGATCTTCGTCGCTTGAATGGTGTGATAGAGCGTTTCGGCAATCGCGCCGCGAATGTCCCGAGGCTTCGCCTTGGGCGAGACCTTCGCCGCTTTGCATATCTCATCCGCAAGCGCCGGCGGCACCCGACAGAAATCGCTCGACAGAAAGCTCGAAAGGGTCTGACTCTTGCTATCCTGGAGCATCTTGAGGAGCATCCCGAATTCGATGCCGTAGGGATGCGGCTTGATCTCCTTTGGCGAGGGAGGCAGCTCGTGATAGGCGTGAGGGTATTCCTTTGTCTCGCCTTCCGGTGTTCGATAGATGAGTCTAACGTGCGGATTGGCAATAGACGTCTGCTCGAGATACTCGTCCACAGAGGCGCGGCCTTTATGATAGCGGCCTTCGACCTCGATCGTTACCTGTGTGCCTTGCGGCCGGTCCCACTCGATCTGCTTGTTCTCCAATACCAGCGGCTCATTTTTTTTCGTGTCAATCTGAACAGCGCAATACTGGGCCGTCGCCCGAGGGCCGGTGCGGGAGATGATCTTCACCGGCTTGCCCGTCGTCAGTTGGCTGTACAACCCTGCCGCTGAAATACCGATCCCCTGCTGGCCACGGCTCATGCATAGGCGATGGAACTTGGAGCCGTACAAGAGCTTCGCAAAGATTCTGGGAATCTGTTGACGGACAATCCCGGGGCCGTTGTCCGTAACCGTGATCCGGAAGCGGGTCGCCTGACTGACAGGCGGCACAGCTGAAGATCCGGTTGCCACGACCTCCAGCTGTACCGTGACCTCAGGAAGAATTCCGGCTTCCTCACAGGCATCCAACGCGTTGTCGACCGCTTCCTTGACGCAAGTCAGGAGGGCCTTGCGCGGGTTGTCGAAACCGAGTAGATGCCGGTTCTTTGTAAAGAACTCTGAGACGGAAATCTCCCGCTGCCTGGCGCCCATTTCCACCGCCGTCACTGCCGAAGCAGCACGGGGTTCTGTTTTCTTGAGCGCAGATGGTTGAGGCAGAGCCTTCGATGGAGATACAGACTTCGGCGCAGAGGCAGGTGACTTGTGCGTGGCCATTGATCCTCTTAAAAGATTTACGTGACGAAACCGGTCGGCATTGTACATAGATTGAGAGGATCAACAAACTCTCAATGCCATCCCATGCGAGTGAAATGGGAAAGTGTACCTCTAGACGGCAGCGTGAGGGATGAGGCGCAAAGGAGTGAGATAGACCATGGCGTGATGGTGAGTTGGGAAAACGCCAACCTGAATGAGTGAGATATTAGGGTGGGAGGAGCGCGCACCTACCGAGGACAGCATAGGTACGGCGGAAATCTCGGCGGGACTTTAGGCTTCCCAGTCAAGCTGGGCTTGCACACCATCCCAACGCTCGATCCCCTGATGAACCATATACCCTCGGGGCATTAAGCTCCCCCCACACGGATACGATATTCCTCAGATGTGGGTGAGTCAAGCATTGGCGCACAAGCAGGATGCTGAAAAAGTTCATCAGTATTTCAGCCGCACAACAAGCAAGTTGTATTTCCGAGTGTCTCACCTTTCACGCCAGTCTTGCGCGGCAATCCTGTTATGCGTGGCCGCTGCCTTCGGCCTCTTCGTATTCGTCGATGAGCTGTTCGAGTTCATCGAGCTCGCCTGGTTGAACGTTCTGAAACGAGACCCCGAATGTGTCCTCTCCGACCCACTGCACGCGCGCGTCTTCGATCGAGACCGGTGCCTCCGCGCCGGGAATGACCAGTCGCACACGGATCACCTTGCCGGGGTAGACTTCGAGGTCACAATCGAACTTGGCGCCACCGACTGAGAGGTCGAGGGTGACCCCTTCGATTTCATGCGAGTTCCCCAACAGGAATCCCTGCACCTGTGCCGGCACCCGCCGGTGTTGTCGTCGTTCCATGATACTCCCAAGGCTCCTGTTTCACGTACGATTCAGGGGCGATGCCGAGGGGCTGATCCCCGGCATCACAGGGCCACCCACACGTATGAATATGAATGGAGAATTCCGTTATCGGAGCTTGAGGATCTTGCCATCGAGTTTGGTATCCGCCACAAACTTCTCGAAATTCTTGCTGTACAGTTCGTTGATCAACTCCTGGGCATCCTCTGGTGTGAACCAGAAGACCTGGTTGGTCCCGGTACTCGTGAGGGTCTCACGAACTTGACTGCCGTCAGCGTGATTCTTCACTTGGACGACCATCCGGCTTTTAGCGTTGAGAGTGGTCTGCCCGATTCCGCCCTTAGCATCAACCCCGACATCGACAAGCTTGCCAGTGATAGTCATATCTGCCCCGACTGCTCCGTTCCCTTTGGTAACGGTCGCGTTCCAGCCTTTCCCCTTGAGATACTCAGCGAATGCCTGTGCCGTGGCCTCGCCGAGGGTGCCGCTGGGGAGGCTGAAGTAACTCTCCCCGCCCCAAAGGTGATGTCTGGTGCCGAGATGCGATCGGTCGGTACGATTATCTTCAAAAGGCTGAATCACGACGATTGCGGAACTCATCGCGACGACCTTCTCATCGACCCCGCTCGCAATGGGGACCTTGAGATCGATGCGCTCGCCCTTGCCCGTACAGCCAGTCGCCAAAATGATCCAAAGAAGCCCGATCCCTACGATTTGATAATGCCTCACATAC
>Ga0315278_10003348_pt1 | contig 14323 bp, 9 predicted proteins | sample YL17G06_0_MG_FD_203880 | JGI IMG/M metagenome (GOLD analysis project Ga0315278, IMG submission 203880) | Sediment microbial communities from Yellowstone Lake, YNP, Wyoming, USA - YL17G06_0 | ecosystem: Environmental > Aquatic > Freshwater > Lake > Sediment | place: USA: Wyoming | collected... | reverse complement strand
ATGAGCGACGCATTGATATCGATTCCATAGTAGTGCCCTGCGTTCAGGTAGCGTATGAAATGGATGCCTCCCCGCAACGCACCGCAACCCAGATCGACCAGTCGATGGTGGGGTTGCAGGCCATGATCCTTCAGGAAATTGAATTGCAGAGCTCCGAGCTCCTCCCACAGTCCTCCGACGAGGTTTCGGTGTTCCTTCGTTTCAATTTCCGTGGGTGACAGCTGTCGCCCATAGGCATTTACGCTCACGCTAGGAGACTCAATCGACGGCGGCCAAGTGGTGCTGAAGCGAATCGAAATTTCCGGATCTAGTCCTTCCTCACCTGCGCCAAGGCTTCCGGCGACAGCGTATAGGAAGTCGCTATCAGCGGATCATCCTCCTCCAGAATTGCCGGGAACCGGATCCCATGCAACACCTGCACCGCGAAGATTTCCTGCACCCCGGACTCGAATTTCAGAAAAGCCTCCCGCTGTCCGGTGGAGAGGTTCAGCACCTGTATGCCGCAAAACCGCTCCTCTTCCGGAAGCCGGTCGGTCAGGGGCAACCCGCCAAACACGTTGCTTTGGCGCACCTGGGATAACCCCACAAAGGCCAGATTGCCCGAGAAATCCAACCCGCGCGTGAAACCCGAGAATTCCGCGATGGTGTCCAGGCTCCCGTTCCGTCGATCCACCCTCGCCAGGGTTCCTCGCCCCGATTCCAGCACCCACAGTTCATTGCCATAGAGGCGCGGCGAATGGGGCATCGACATCCCTCGCACCATGATTTCCCCCGACGCAACCTCCATGAGTATCCCGCCCGTCGTGCGCTGGGGTCGCCAGCCCTCGGGTTCGTCGTTCACTGCAAAGGCGGTGACAAAGCCGGGGCGATCGTTGAGCATGGCCAGCCCATTGAGGTGACAGCGATCGTCGCCGCTCAAAGCCTTGACAAAAGGCGGCCGCCATTGGGGGGCAAAGCTATAGGCCGGATCCAGCGTGCAGAGGCAGGAGAAGCGAGTATTGACGAACCATAGCTCATCGCCGGCGAACGCCATTTCGTGTACATCGATGTGTCCCGTCACATGGCTGTGGCGGGGAACATAGCAGGCATCATGGGTCGGTTGCGGTGGCTCTGACTGGGGCAGCTTGGCGCAAAGCGCCGGAATATTGCAGAACTGCTCAATGCGTCTCGCCGTCCCCACCGCAAGGCGGGTGGGGTTGGCGACCACGCCCATGGCTCGGTCGGCCTGGACAAAATGGGCATTGAGCGTCTCGCCTGCGGCGCGCAGGATGATCAGCTTGCCCGCTTGATAGGTCGTCACCAGCAAGGACACGCGATGTTGCGCCAACAGACGGGCAAAGCTGGGGGAGGCACTCAGCTTCAAGTCCAGCGTCTTGGGCTTTTCCGCCTCGGGCGAATCGGGGGTTGCCACGGGCGCAGGGTTCTGCTCCGAAGAGGGCGTCGTCATGATCGGGGACCGAGAATCGGCGGGCGAACCGCGAGGAAAAGGGGTGGGAAGTTCTGTTGCGCCTTGGGAATTACCTGTTGATCCGGTTTCAATGCCAGCAGAATCGGGCTTCAGCGACACGGCGGCCGGTCTATTGTACGAGCAGCGCCGCCTGCGCCAGTTTACCGAGATTCTCGTCCAGCGCCTCGCTCAGAATCGCGCGAACGGCCGCCGTTTCCTGCACCGGCTGACCCTGCCGCTGTACCGCCAGCACATCCCGGCTTACCAACTCCGCGAGGACCTCCAACAGTGCGCTCCGGTCACGGCGCCCGTCGAGATGCCGCAGCAATTGGCGATTGAATTCATCAGGAATTACCGTTTCATGCCGCAGATTGGTGACCGGGGAGCCTTTCTCCGCCTGGAGGCGCGCCAACGCGCTCGCTTTGGGGCGCTCGCCGGCTTCCCTGGCAAAACGAGGCGAGCGCATTCGCAGTTCCACCACGCCCACGGCAAGACACTGGAGCAGATCCGTTCCCAGCACTTCGGCATCGAGAGCAGCAGTGGCGGCGTACGGCACCGAAAGCAGATTGTTGTCGACGCGGCTGCGGGCGGCGGCGCGCAGGTCAGCGAACGAAATCGCTTGCGGCCAGCGCTCGGCAAGAATCATCATCGCCGCCTTGACGATCGAATTGGGTGTGCTCAGGGTCGGGCCGTGCGGGGCGCGGAACTGCTCGACGGCGGCCGAACGAAGGTCCGGCGTCCCGGCAACCGGCCGCGCCGCGGAAGCGAAATGAAAGCCTTCCATGGTTCTCCACTCGAGCTTGCGGTTCAGAGGCATGCCCTGGTGGACCAGCAAGGTCTGACGGAAGACCCGATTGCGCAGGAAATCCATGTACTGCTCCAGGCGAATGATGTCCGGCGCGATCTTGCGCAGGGTTTCCGTCACCTGAGGCGGAAAGTTGGAGGCGAGCATCGTGTGGAACTCCGCCTCCCCCAGATATTGCAGGCCATGCCCTGCCGCACGCTCCGCGAATTGATGGAAATACAGCGGTTCGTTGACGTCGACCAGATGTTCGTGCGCCAGGTACCAATCCGGTTCGTTGCGCCGCCCGTCCAGTTCCTGTTTCAGCAGGATGCCGAAAGGGTTGTTCTCCGTGGGCACGTTCTCCGCCATGAAGTCCAGCAACGCCCGCGCTTGTTGGACTTGGAGCGACATCTCCCCGAATTGCCGCGCGTGGTAGAGCATCATGTCGCGAACCATGCCGCGCATGCTCCAGCCGGGATAGGTGTTGTAGCTGACGTAGGCCACGCCGTTGGGTGCCAGGTTCTCGTTGCAGATGGCGAGGACTTTGTCCTGCACCTCCCGCGGCACCCAGGAATAGACGCCATGGGCAATGATGTAGTCGAACTTGCCGAGGGCTTCGTCCACATCGACAAGTCCGAATTGCCTCATTTCGATGTTGGGCAGGCCGAGTTCTGCGATCACCGCCTGTCCATCGGCAACCTGGCGGGAGGAAAGGTCCAGGCCCACGAATGAGGCATCCGGCATCTGCTCCGCCATCGGGATCAGGTTCGCGCCGCCGGCGCAGCCGAGTTCCAGGACCCGGCAACCGGTCAGCGGTGCCGGCGCCATGCCGAACAGCTTGGCCATGACGGCCAGGCGATCCGGATGGGTCTGCGGATACGCTTGGCCGAGGTACGGCATTTCATCGAAGGAAGTTCGGTGGGGCTCGGTCATCTCAGGACTTCCTTTCGGATCGTTTCCTGCCATTCCGGAACGTGTTGGCAACGGGGAGGAGGCCCCGAGGTTGGAGTCGCGACCATCACCGGTATTTGATGGCGATCGCCTTGAAGGCGGGAACGAGCTGTCCGCCGGTCGAATCGTAGGTGCCGGTGGTAGGGTTCAACCGGGTCACGACCGGGGCGGGCCGGCTCAAGTCCTGGAGTATGACGGCGTCGGCTCCGAGCTGCTGGGCCTGCTGCCTGATTTGCGCCAGCACCTGCGATCGCAGGGCACCCGGCTCGCCCGGCGCATCGATGACGGCGATTTCCTGATAGGGTCGCGCGGGAGCGCTCTCCAGCAGATCCACGTACTGCGTGGGAGGGTACACCGGACTTCCTGCCGAGCGGATCACTTCGGGTGACGAAGGCGTGCATGCGGACAGCACACTCGCGGCAAACAACACACAGGCTAGGCGGCACATCGGCATGGGTGAGTCTCCTGAACATGAATGCGATTTCCGGACCAAGATCGAGCGGAACCCCCCGAGCTTTGCCGCAATGCCCTTGAGTTTGCCATAGATCGACGAGGTCAGCGGCCCCGGCATTTGCTTTGCGGGCTCTTGAGAACAGCTGAGCTTTACGTCCCGATCTTGCAGACGAATTCTTCGAACTTGCCGTTCGCGGCCCGCGGCAGTTTGTCCGGAAAATAGCTGAACTGCAGATTGAATGGAAACCCGAGGGCGTTCTGGATGATGTCGCGCAAGGCGTGCTCCTGGGCTTGCGTCAGCGGCACTTCGGTCACGAACCGCACTTCGATGTCTTCGCGACCGTGCTGGATGAGTTGATACTGGACGACCGGAGCGACATCGCGAAAGCGGTTGCGCCCCACCTTCGGCCAGTGCCGCGTGCCGTCCGGCATGATGATCAGATTGCGCTCGCGCCCCAGAATCCGCTTCAGCGTCGGCAGCCCGCGACCACAGGGGCAAGGTGCCGACACTTCGGCATAATCGCCGATGTCGTAACGGATGAGCGGCGTCGCAAAATTATGCAAATCCGTCACGATGACCCGGCCGATCTCGCCTTCCGCGCAGGGGCGCCCGGCGGCGTCGATCACCTCGATGATCAGCGTCTCCGACATGACGTGATAGAGCCCGCTCGCGGGACATTGGAGCGCGATCACGCCCGCTTCCTGCGACGAGTAATTGTCGAAGACCCGAGCCGATAGCGCGGTCTCGACCTCTTCCCTGAGACGCGGCGAGAGCGTCTCGCCGACGGTGCAGATGTGGCTCAAACCGTCCAAGTCAATGCCGGACTCGCGGCAGTGCCCTGCGATCGCATCGAGCATGCTGGGATAGACGAGCAGGACGTTGGGCTTGAAGCTCGCCAGCCATTCGACTTGCTGCCGGACGTCGGTCGTGACCGGAATGCGCTGGCTGGCACCGGTGCGAAACAGCAGACTCGTCGGCGGGCCCCAGTCCTCGCCGCAACCATAGGCCGAAAAATTGGCGCGAATGGCCGACAGACGCCCGCCGAAATCGCTGCCGCTCCACAACAGTTCGCGCAGCGTGATTGCCGACCAGAACAGCTGGTTGACGGCCGTGCGCCGGACGACGACCGGTTCGCCGGTCGAACCCGAGGTCCGGTTCTCGCTCCACGGTCGATGAAACTCGGGGATCTCGGCGCAATGGATTGTCGCTTCTGCCGACTGGAGATCGCGTCGCCGCAGCACCGGCAATTGCTGCAACCCTGCGCGCGAGCCGAGGCCACCGGCGCCGAGCCCGGCCTCCCCCAGCCGGCGGCGAAAGTGCTGCGAATGCTTGGCCGCGTGCTCGGCCACCGCGACGAGCTGGCGGTGCTGATGGGAAGCGATTTCGGCTGCCCCCAGCCACTGCGTTTCTTCGAGCCGCCCCAGGAGGGCTGCCAGCACTGCGGCCTGGCCATGGATCACCGGCGGCCAATCGATGCCCGGAACCGTGCTGCGCAAGTGGGACCAGGCTGACGAGCGGTCGCTCATGCGCGCCGTTCCACAATCACCAACGGGCACCGTTCGGCCAGTTCGTAGGTTCCGACCGGCAGGGTCCGAAGATTGCCGAACGATCCCGGAATGACCGCGTGCAACTGGCCGGCGGTCGGAAAATTGTAGACTTCGGGGGAATCCCTGTAGACATCGATAGTCGCGATGTCGTCCGGGTGCCACCCCGTCCAGGACGACAGCGCCGCCCGGTCGGGGAATTCGTGATTGAAGACGTCACGGATGGTCGTGACCTTGACATTCGGATCGCGCGCGTCGGCCACGATCGCCATCGCGAGGCGCCATTTGAATGCGTGGAACGATCTGATCCGGCCGGCTTTCGTCTCGTCGCGGACATCGAGCACCGATTCGGCGACATCGGGTGCCATGAATACGCGCGCCACAAATACTCCGCCCGCTTCCAATACGCGGTCGAGTTGCGCATAAAGAGCCTGCGGGCCGTCGGGGAATGTCAGGATGTTGAGGCTGCCGTCGCCGATGGCCGCGGAAAAGTGGCCGCCCGGAAACGGCAATGCCAGCCAGTCGCCCCTCTCGGCGCGCCGCTGCCCGGTGTCTCCGGGCCAGACATGCGCGATCATCGCTTCGTTGCGGTCGACCGCGATGACCTCGGTTCCCAGATCGGCGAGCTCCGGGGTCACGCCCAACAGCAGGACGCGGCGCATGCGGTTCGCCAGCAGGCTCCGAATCGCTTCAACCACCTCGGCATTCGGCCGCAACGGCGGCCCCAGCCGCGACCACCGCTGATGGAATTCCTTCCAGTGACTGACCGCCAAACTACCCCCCTTGCGACCGGCCGATGCGACAGCGTTCGGCGGCCGCGGACACCGGCTCAACTTTGGACACTTGCCGGATGTGTTGCGACATCTATCTTATCCCGCGAGCGTGGGCAGCGAGCAGGAACGCCGCATTCGTGCAGGCGTGAATGCGGTGCTTGCGATCCCCAGAGAACTTCGTCTGCGAATGCGGTGGACAGCCGGCCGCGTCACCGCCGGGTCGCCAGCACCCGCACATAGTCCGCGCGATCCGACGAAGACGGGCCGGCCACCGCGTCGCTTCCCGGCAACCCCGGAAACAGGGCGGTATCGAGCCGGTCAGGCACGAATCCGGTCGAGCGAAGCAGCTCCAGCACGTCATCGACCGACCGTACCGGATACGACTTGAACCGCGCGGTGTACACGCGCGCCCAGCCTTCCACCATCGCCGGATCGAGGCCGAGGGCCTCCTGCCTTCGCTCCGCTTCACGGCGCACCGCCGCACAGAACACCTGCGCCTGGTCGGCGGTGAATCCGAGCGGCGCCGCCGGGGCGCCTGGGCGCAGGCGGTTCGTCAACAGCAGCTTCCCGCCGGACCGCAGCAGCGAGGCCCAGCGCGCAAACAGTCGCGGCCGGGCCGCGGGCTCGAAGTACGAGAGGAAACTGTTCGACATCACGATGTCGAACGGCACGTCAACCGCATAGTCGAGGATGTCAGTCCGGTGCGTGGCCACCGTGCCGCCCACCCGCTCGGCGCTCCAGCGTGCCAACGCGAGCGGCGTTTCGCACAGGTCGACCAGCGTCAGTTCGGGCCGCGCCTTCGCGTCGCGGAACGCGTCGAGCGCGATCAGCGTCATCGCATCGTCGGCCGATCCGGAGATCAGCACCCGCCGCACCTCGCCGCCGGCGACGAGCGAGCGCAACGTTTCGGTGAGGAACGTCGCGTGGCCGCCGGCCGTCTTCGATACTCCCAGCGCGCGCAGATACTGCCAGGTCCCGTGGTACCAGGTGCAGTCCGCTCCTGCGGTGTCCCGGCAGTGTTCGAGCGCAAGCCGATGGGCAACATGGGCACTCTGCACCAGCACATCGCCTTGCGGGGGGACATTCGCCGCAAGCACCCCGCCGGCGCCTCCCGGCCCCTGCCTATTCCAGTTTGAGTCCTGCACGCCGGACCACCTCCGAGTACTTTTCGATTTCGGAACCGATGACGGCGCGAAACTGCGCCGGCGAATCTTCGATTGGATCGTAGCCCAGCTGCTCGAGGCGCCGGCGCACATCGGGCAGGCTCCGGATCTGGTTCAGCGCACCGCTCAGCTTGGCGAGCACATCGGGCGGTGTTTTCGCGGGCGCCAGGAGCCCGTACCACGTGTTCACCGCAAAGCCCTGGATTCCCTGCTCGGCGATGGTGGGCACATCGGGCGAAGCCGCAGCCCGCCGGTCGCCACCGGTGCCAAGCACACGCAACGCGCCTGATCTGACGTGCGGTGCCAGAATCGCGTAGTCGGTGAACATCACGTCGACCCGGCCGGCGACCACGTCGAGCAGCGCCGAACTTGCGCCCCGGTAATGGACTGCCAGCATGTCGACTCCCGTGGCAGCCTTCAGCAGTTCGATCCCGAGCTGGCTCATGGTGCCGCTGCCGGCGGTGGCGTAGGTAAGTTGTCCGGGATTTTTTTTCGCATACGCGACCAGCTCCGGAATCGTGCTCGCGGTGACCTTCTGGTGAACCGCGAGCGCGAAGGGAACGTAGGCCATCCGCCCGAGCGGCGCGAAATCCAGTAACGGGTCGTACCGCAGATGGGTGCCGGTGGCCTTCGCCAGCACCAGGTTGCTATGACTTGCCAGGAGCAGCGTGTAGCCATCGGCTGGCGCCTTGGCGGCGAGTTCCGCCCCGATCGTCCCGCTGGCTCCGGCCTGGTTTTCCACCACGACCGACTGTCCCCAAAGCTCCGTGAGCTTCTCCGCGACGAGGCGCGCAATGACGTCGCTCGGGGTACCCGGTTGTTGTCCGGTGAGGATTCGGATCGGCCGCGACGGATACGTTTGCGCGGACGTGGGCTCGGGCCCCTGCGCAGCGGCGGCGAGGATCATGACACCCATCGCGCTCACTCCCAGCGCGACGCACAAGAGGCATCGGTACCGCGATCTCGACATCATCATCGGGAAAGGCTCGAGCGTCGAACGAGGGTGCGCAGAGCTGCGCAACGGACAGAGGCGTCCATTATGCCGCCGTTTGCGTCATTCTCGGCTCACCCCGCGCGCGTCGTCCACCGTCGGGCCAACCGCTGCGACGGCGCTTCGACCCAGCGATAGGAGGCGGCGCTGATGGCCACGACCAGCAGGAAGGAGAGCGCGAGTGCGGCGGGGTAGCCGAGCCAGGGGTAGAGCAGTGTCAGTGCCACCAGTCCAAGCCCGCCATGATTGAGGTAGAGCGAGTAGCTGATTCGCGAAAAGAAGGCGCTCACCTTGCCCGGCCGAAGCTTGTCATCGAGCAACAGGAACACCAGAAAGGCAAGCCAGGCCAGCGCATAGGAGACGCCGTAGTCCGACAGCTCGTAGGGGGGTTGCAGCACGATGTCGCGGATACCGCGCAGGAACAGGCCCGCGAAGGCGAGGGTCCCGGCCAGGTAGAAGGTGTTGCCGATTCGTCCGGCCCACCGCAGATAGATCAGGCTGCCCAGGAACAGATAGGCCACGTAGACCCCATTGACCGCCAGCAGGAACACGACGGCATTGGCATGCGCGACGATCTGAAGCAGCGTCAGGGCGCCGAATGCGACGCACATGGCCGCGCGTGGCCGCGCCTTCAGCAGCGGAAGCAGCAGCGCCACGACGGCGTAGAACAACACCTCGATGATGAGGGTCCACGCTACGCCGTTGACCGGTGGCGTGCCCGTTAGGTAATTGACCAGGGTCATCGAGGCAAAGATGTACGGCCAGGGATTCGGTTGCGCAAGTACGTCTGCCACGGCGTACCCGCGCAAGACCGGGTCGCTACTCCACGACAGCACTGCCGAGTACACGACCAGCAACAGGATGATCGACAGCCACAACGGGGGAAAGATGCGAAGCGCACGCCGGATCACGAACTGCCGGCGCGTTTCGCGCTGCGCGACGTAAACGATGACGAATCCGCTGACCAGAAAAAACATCGCCACGGCCATGCCGCCGCCGTGCATCATCAAATGCAGGGGCTCGAATATCCAGCGGTCGGCGAGTTGCGCCGGAAACCATGAAACCCCGTTGCGCTGTGGCCAAATGCCGACCAGGTGGTCGTACACCACGAGCAGCGCGGCGACTCCCCGCATCAGCGCGATGCTGGGCAGAAACTCCGAGTTCCTGGATCGAGGCGAACCGACTTCAGCCATCAGCACTCCACAGCTTCATTGTCACCGCAGCGAACGCCCGGCGCGAGACCGCCGATCATTCGCTCCGGAGCGACTTTGCGCAATCAATGGACCGAGCCTCAGTCAGCGCCGAGTCACGAACGCGTTGGCGAAGGTCAGCGTACCGCGACTCCCGGCGTCCGAGCGCGCGATCGCGTGCAGGCCTGCGGGGGCGGCCGTTGGCGCCAACGCCCAGAGGGAGTCGACGACAACAAACAGGCGGTCGGCAGCGTGATTGAGCACCAGTCGGCGCGTGCGGCAGTCGACGTTCCACCCGGGCGGGTCGCCTTCCTCTCGCTCTCCCGCTGCCGATTCCAGATGGCAGGCCCCGTCGACCCGCCGGATGCCCGCACGGAAGCGGCCATCATCGGATTCGACGCCGATCCAGGCGCCGCCGGTGCCTGCGGGCAGTTGCAGGTCGAGAACGATCCGATTCGCCGCGGGAAAGGAGGGAGCGAGCTTGGCTTCTCCCGCTCCATCGAACGCAATCTTGCCGCTGTCGCAGCGCCATCGTTCCGGACAAATCGTCGCGCGCAACTCGACCTCGCTGCCGGCGCGCCACCCATTGCTCCACAGCGACGCGATGGCCGCCCCGACCAACAGGCAAATCGAGAGCACGGGGATCGCAGCCGCCACTCCGCCCGGTTGGATCTTCGTTCGTCCCTGGCCCGATTTGACATACAGGCGATCTCGCCAACGGTCGAGCGGGTATTCGAAGCCCAGCAGCAGCCCGACGCTGAGCAGGTAGGTCAACGCCAACGCCCACATCGTGGCGTGGGGGAATGCCAAACGCTGCGCCAGCAGCAGCAGCGGCAGGTGGAGCAGGTAGGTCGCGTACGTCAGGTCGCCCAGCAGACGATCGACGCGCGGATTGGAACTCGGTCGCCCAAGCATGGCGACGAGGGGAGTAAAAAGGAGGACGGCGACCAGGCTATTGAGATAGGCATTCGCCATTCCGAGTGGAAAGTACGTGACCCAAACCAGACCGACAATCAAGGCCGCCATCCAGCCGGCGCCGGGTTGCAGCGCGCTCCGGTAATGGTAGGCCAGCGCCCCGCAGGCAAACATGAACAGGTACGGCATTCCGGTTCCGTAGAAGAACTGGAACCAGACGGGCGGCCGGTGATCGGCGAACACGATGAAGGCAACGACATACGCGAAGCCGAGGGCTGCAACCCACCGGCAGGTGCGGACTCTGACGAAGAGCCACGGCGCCAGCAGATAGAACAGCAGGTCGTAGCAGAGCGTCCACGCGGGCCCTATCAGCAGCGTATCGGTCGTCGTCAGGCCAAACACGTTCTGGTCGGCCGCCATGCCGGCGATCCCGTAGGGAATGAGCGACAGCTCGCCCGGCAGACGTCCGGATTCGGAGGGCGGCGCGTCGCCCAGCCAAACCCGTGCCATCCAATAGGCAGCGAAAACCAGCCAATAAAGCGGATAGATGCGCAGCGCCCGGCTTACGTAGAACGCCTTGGCGCCATGCCAGCCGGCGTCGTACTTGCGGGAAAGGACGAGCGTAATCAGATAGCCGCTGACCACGAAGAAGCCGCTGACGGCGATACCCCCCGAACCGATGTAGGCGAGGCGGTCGACGCCGAAGCGGCCGACCATCGCCATCTGGAGGCGATGGCCGGCGAAGCCATAGTGAGCGTCGATGACCAGCAGCGACAGGCAGAATCGGAGTACCCCCAGGCCCATCGTCAATGATCCTTGCGTGTGGACAGTGAGACGCAAAAAAAAGGGCGCCCGAAGGCGCCCCCTTTCAGTCCCCCGCGAGGGGGGATGAGACTCAACTTAGCACGTGAACCCGATCGGGCAGGTGTTGATTGGTCCGCCGGCGATTTCGGACGAGTACGTGTTCTTGTGCGGCGCCAGCGGGTTGATCACAAAGTTGAACGTCGCCGGTGTCGGTTGGGTGATCTGGTACACCGAGTTGATCGGCGTGTTCGGCGGGTGACCGGTCGGCAGGGTACTCCAGTTCACCCACGAATTGCCGTTGGTGGCGAAGTAGCTCAGCGTGTTGATCACCGGCGCCTCGAGGAACACGCCCTGGAACGCCTGGGACACCGTGGTCCAGGCGTTGTACACCGGATTGAGCACAGTCAGCGAGTCACCGGCCTTGAACACCAATCCGCCCGGGAACTGGAAGAAGCTGCCCGCTGTGCCGCCCGGGTTGTTGCCCCCGTGCACGAACATGTTGTGTTCTGCCTGCAGGATCATCTGGCTGCCGGCGTTGCCTTGGAGCCCGCCCGCGGCGCCGGTACCGGTGGTCAGGCCGACCGCCTCGAACGGCGTCGCAGTGTCGCCGGACCACAGGTCCACGCCATCGCCCATGAACTTCAGGTTGATGGCCTGGAAGCTCGCGCCTTCAGCCGAGATGGTGGCATCGATGAACCCGCCCGGCGTTTGCGGCGCCACCACCATGGCGTTGTTCAGCCAGTTGGTGTTGCCGGCGATCGGGGCGTTGACGGAGCCGTAAGCGACGATGTCCAGGTGGTCGGTGACGATCTGCGCGTCCGGCTTCTGGCTTGCCGAGGTGTACGGAAGGCCGGACGCGTTCACGCCCTGGAAGTTGCGCACCTCGAGGTGGACGGAGGGTGCGGTCAGCACGGCGGCGGGCAACACGTTGGTCTGTGCAATCGGAGCCTCGTACCAAATGCCGTCCGAGCCCCGTGCCGTCAGCGGGCCGTTGAGCTGGCTATGCAGCCCATAGACGCCGATGTCGATATAGGTGCTGGCATCCACTTTACCCAGCTGCAGGTCGCCGTAGCTGACCACGTGCACACCTTCATTGCCGGATTCCACGTTGCCACTGATGTTGAGCTTGCTGTTGAGCAGCCCGTAGTTGCGGATGTCGACGTAATCGTACCCGTACACCGAACCCGTGATCGTAGTCGTGTTGCCCGACGCGAGACCGAAGTTATGGATGTTCACATCGTTGCCGGCGTTGATGTTCCCGCCGATGGTCAGCGCTCCGTAGACATCGATATGGATGTCATCGCCCGCATAGATACTGCCGTTGATCGTGGTGGCAGCGCCGATCCCGTTTTTCTGAGCGAGGTTATTGATGTTCACATCGTTATCGGCGTACACATTGCCGGACATGGTCAGCGTTCCGGACACGTTGACATTCACGTTGCGGTCCGCATAGATCCAACCGGTGATCGTGGTCGCATCACCGGCACCGTCGCTGATGGCGTTGTTGGTGATGTTCACACTGCCGCCGCCGCTATGATAATAAATACCGTCACGGGCTGTCAGGCTGCCGGAAATGTTCAGCGGCCCGCTGACGGTCACATTCACGTTACCTTCGCCGCCGAAGACCGGACCACTGATGTCGGTGGTGGCGTGGGCAAGGTTGTTGGTGATGTACACACCGCCGCCCCTTGCCGTGACCGCGCCGGAAATGTCCAGCGGCCCGTTGACGTTGATACTTACGCTCTCACCCTGGAAGTACTTATACGAGAACGCATTCGCCGTCAGGTTGCCGGTGATCTTGGTCAGGGCGCCCGAACCGGTGTTGGTGACATTGAGATGGCCGACAACCCCGCCGTCGGTGTTGGAATTTACGTTGCCCGAGATCGTCAGGGGCCCGTTGGACGTGATGTCGACGTTGTCGCCTGCGCCCACATCGGCCGAAATGGTAACCGACTTGGTACCGTTGATGACCAGGTCATCGCCGCCGTACGTACCGTAGCCGTAGACTTCGTGGTTGATCGTGCTCTTGATCGCAACGTTGCCGCCCTTGATCCGCACGTCGCCCGTGGTATAGATGCTGGACGGCTGGGAGGCACGGGTGAGGGCATCGATCGTGACGTCGCCCTTCGCGCCGCCTTGCTGATTGATATCCAGGAACGGCAGGGTAACGCCGGTGGTGTAGCCGGTCACCACGTTGTAGAGCTCGATCTTGCCGGCGTCATCGAAGGTGCTCAGCACCACGCCGGCGTCGGCGAACAAACCGACCAGCAGGTCGCCGCTGCCCGCGGTGCCGCTGCGGATGTTCTTGGAGGCCTCGATGCCGATGAAACCGCCATTGGCGGAGATGGAGCCGGTATTGACGAAGCTGCTGGAGGCGCGGCCAACTTCGACATTGCCCGGAAGGCCACCCAGGTCACCGTCGACCACGGCCTGGCCGGTATCCACGTTCCACAGGCGCTTGACCGGGACGAGGGCGCCCGGCGGCACCAGCGGGGGCGCACCGCCAACCACAGCGGAGTTCACGTTATGGAGCGTCGCCACGGCCTGCATGCCGGCAGCCGCGACCACCTGTTGCGCATAGAGGTTGCCGGCGTTGGTGATGTCGCCGCCTACCAGCAGGATGTAGCTTGCCGGCGTGTTCGTGGTCAGGCTGCCGTTGATCGTGCCGTTAATGTTCAGAGCCGACTGGCCGCCGTTAACGTCGATGTAGGACGCCGCAGCTTCAGGGGCTCGCGTCGGAGCCGCCGTGGAGCCCGGGTCCGCGTTGTTCGCCGTGAACTCGTTGATCGCGGTGGCGTTGTTGAGGTTGGCGCCAATCAGGCCAAGGCCGTTCGGCGCAGCGATGCGACCGCCGCTGCCAACGATGATGCCGTTGGTGTTCGCCACGAAGATCGCGGGGGGGTTAGCGCCAGCGGCGTCGAGCTGACCGAAGATCTGCGAGGGGTTGCCGCTGGCATCGATGTTCAGCACGGCCGCCTTGACCGCAGCGGACGCGAACGTCAGCTTGCCGCTGGACCCGATGTTGAAGCCCGCCGGGTTCAGCGGGTCAACGGGGGCACCTGAACCGCCCCATTGAATCACCGCCTTGGGGGCCGCGCCGGCCAAGGTAATCGTCGACGGCGTGGGCACGTTTATGAATGTGGTTCCGACTCCGCCACCGCCCCCACAGCCCGTTGTACAAGTAGCCGTTGCCCCGGCGCTGACCGCAGTAACCGTGCCCGCGCCCGGCATCTGGTTCGGCGTAGGCGCCGCGTAAGCATTGACCGCGGATAATGCCAGCGCCACAGCTGCCACCAAGGGCTTGACC
>Ga0315278_10003347_pt1 | contig 14324 bp, 13 predicted proteins | sample YL17G06_0_MG_FD_203880 | JGI IMG/M metagenome (GOLD analysis project Ga0315278, IMG submission 203880) | Sediment microbial communities from Yellowstone Lake, YNP, Wyoming, USA - YL17G06_0 | ecosystem: Environmental > Aquatic > Freshwater > Lake > Sediment | place: USA: Wyoming | collected... | reverse complement strand
AGACCACCACCGGGATCGCGGTCCTCGACATCCGCAACGGACGGACCATCCTGCGCGCCTGGAACCGCACGGAGCACCTCGCCGCCCTGGAGCTCGAGGCCGCCGATGCGACGCGCGCCGAGGAGGACGCCGCGGCCGACCGGGCGCGCTCCGGCGCGCTGTAGGGGGCGGCCTAGCGACGCGGGCCCCGCCGCAGGGCGAGGCGCAGGAGAGCGACGCGCAGCCGGCGCTGGGCCTCGCCGAGGGCCGCCAGGCGGTCGGGCGGCATTCGGCGCCGCCCGTACGTCGTCTCCACGGTGGAGCGCGCCACGAGCTGGAGCTCGGGCCGGGCCGTGGGGACGGCGTCGGACAGGCTCCCGAGGTACTCGTAGACCGTCTGCGTGGGTCGGCGCGGATGCCCGAGGCGACCGGCCATCCGGGCGACGGTCCGGTAGACGATCTCCGGCTGCACCGGTCGCGCCAGCCGCCGCCGCAGCCACAGGACGGCAACGACGATCAGGGCGACGACCGCCGGGATCACCACGAGGATCATCGGCCCGATCCCGGGCCTGCCCGCCACGGGTCCTCCGCCGCCGGCGGGCCCATTTGGCTCGTCGACCCCGTCGCGGCCGCTCGGGCGGGGCGTGGCACCGGCGGCGCCGCTCGGGGCGGGCGAGGGCGTCGGGACCGCGGGGCCGGGGGCGATCGCCTGGGGCTGGCCGACGCCGGCGGTCGGGTCGAAGTCGACCCAGCCGTAGCCGGGGAACCAGGCCTCCACCCAGGCGTGCGCCCGCGACCGCCGGATCGTCTCCTCGCCGGCCGCGTCGCGCTCGCCGGGCAGATAGCCCTCGACGAGTCGCGCCGGGATGCCCTGCACGCGGAGCATCACGACCATCGTCGTGGCGAAGTGCTCGCAGTAGCCTCGTCGGGAGACGGCGAAGCAGTCCGCGACGCCGCGGTCCCCGCACTCGACGTCGAGGACGTCCGTGTCGTAGGTGAAGTTGCCGGAGCCGGCAAGGTACGACTCGATCGCGCGGGCCGTGTCGTAGGGGTTGCGCGGGCCGGCCGCGTCGAGGATCGTGGCGAGGAGCGCCCGAACGTCCGCCCCCGCCGTTCCCGGCTGGAGATCGAGGTAGACCGCCCGGAGGTCGGCCCCGTAGTCGGCGCCGGCCGCCCGCAGGCGGTTCTCGGTCAGGGCGTCCTCGACCCCGTCGGTGACGATGGGGATCCGGGCGGTCGCAGCGTAGGAGGCCGCGCCGTCCACCCGGGCGCTCGCGAACCAGACCTCGCTGCCCGCCTTCACGAGCGCGAGCCGTGTCATCCGGTCGACGGTCGCGGCGGCACCGGGGGCGACGAGCACGCCGAGCGACCCCGAAGCACCACGCACGACGTACGAGACTTCCTCCGTCGCGACCGTCTCGGTGGGCAGGTCGCCGGTGCCGGCGAGCAGGTCCTGCCCGGCGGGGATCTCCAGGTCGACGGTCTCGCTGCGGCTCCACTGGTTGCCCACCAGGCGGTCGTAGGCGACCGCCCGCCACTTGAGGCGGGGGGCGTCGGGGTCGCTCGTGATCGAGAGGACCGGCGTGTCGTCCGAGGTCCAGACGCCCTCGACGGTGACGGCCGCGCCGAAGCTCGCTCCACCGAAGCTCGTCCCGGGTCCCCCGGACGGGAAGAAGCGGGCCAGCTCCGTGCCGGCGTCGATGAAGCGCTGGTCGAGGCCCTGCCACCAGCCGGCGAGCGGTGCCGAAGAGGCGTACGTCGTCAGGACGAGGCTCCCGACGAGGGCGACGCCGACGAACGCGAGCCCGGCCCGCAGGGAGAGCCCGACGGCGTTCCCGACGTCGGCGATCCGGTGGCGCGCCCAGGTCCGTTGCTCGTCCGCGACGTGGAAACGGATCAGGAACAGGAGGGCCGCCAGGGCGAACAGGACGAGGGCCGCGAACTGGTCGAGGACCGTGATGGAGACGTTGACGATCAGGATCGTCCCCGGCAGCACGACCGCCGCGAGCGGCCTTCGATGGGCGTACGCGGCATAGCCGGCGAACTGGCCGGTCGCCCAGACGAGGCAGCCCAGGACCAGGAGGTAGTGGGCGATCTCGGTCGTCGTCGCGCGGCCGCGCACGATGAGGTCGTCGTAGGCGCCCCAGACGCCCTCGGCGGTGACCCGGAGCATGGCGGCCAGGTCCTCGCCGGGCGCCAGGCGGCTCCCGACAGCGAGCAGGAGGAACGCGGTCGCCAGCAGCGCCCCCAGCCCGTGCGCGACGAGGCGGCCGCGCCCGAGCTTGGCCGCCACGAGGCCCCACAGGACGCCGAGGGCGCCGGCCCAGGGCAGGAAGTCGGTGTTCGACTGGTCGCCGAGGACCCAGTGCGCGTCGTCGATCGCCCAGCCAACGAGGGCGCACATGAGGACGAGGAGCAGCACGCTCGTCCAGCCCTCGGCCGGGGCCAGCGCGAAGCGACGCTCGGCCCGCAACGAGGCCGCGTAGCTGGCGCCGAGGTCGAACGGCGTGCGGGCGGCGCTCACCCGACGAGAACCTCGCCGAGCGGCACGCCCGGCGGCACCGCGTGGGTCCGGATGTCGAACTCGGCGACGTGGTGGCGCATGTTCCGCGCGGCCGTCTCGCGCTGGGCAAGCGCCGCGACGACCGCCGGCTCGCCGATCGTGCCCTCGACCTCCGCGGCCCGGCGGGCGAAGACGGCGGGGTCGAGCCAGATCACCTGGCAGCCGATCCCCCGGGGCCGGAGCGTCGCCAGCGGGCGGACCCAGCCCGGCTCGGCCGAGGAGGTGACGACGATCGCCGACATGCCCCGCCGGAGGAGCGGCAGCCCGGCCACGAGCGCCTCGACAAGCGGCGTGCTCCCGTCGCCGTCGACGGCGGCGAGCAGCTGCAGGATCTTCTGGCGCTGACGCGGGCCGCGGTCGGGCGGCAGGACGGTCACGCGACTCCCGGTCGTGGTCAGCGCGACCGAGCGGTTCTCCTCGATCGCCCGTTCGGCGACGGCGGCCGCCACCCGGACGCCGACCTCGACCGTGCTGTCATCGTCGGCGCCAACCTGGGCGGTGCGCTCGAGATCCAGGATGATCCAGACGTCGGCGGTCTGCTCCAGGTCGAACTCCTTGACCTGGATCTCGCCGGTGCGGGCCGTCGAGGGCCAGTGGATCCGGTTGAAGCCGTCACCCGGCGCGTACGGCCGGACGGACGTCGCGAGGGGGGTCGACTGCTGCGTCCGGACCGGCGTGGAGCGGCTGCCCTCCAGGCTCACGGCCTGGAGGCGCCAGCGCGGGATGGCCTCGACGCGGGGGTAGACGACCAGGGTGAGGCCGTGGCCCACGGCGGCGCTCGCCTCGAAGAAGCCGAATGGATCGCCGGTCCGGATCTGCAGCGGGTCGACCCGGAAGTGGCCGCGCCGCGCGAGGGGCACCTTCGCGATCCAGGATCGCTCGCCGTGTGGGCCGAGGGAGATTGCTCGGCCCGGCAGCGGGATCGGCAGCGTCGTCGGGTTGTGGACCTCCAGCCAGAGCTTCGGGATCCGGCTCGCGCTGCGGAGCGTGTAGGTCGCCCGGAGCACCTCGCCCACGTGAGCCTGCAGCTGGCTCACGGCGTACCCGGCCTCCAGGTCGGTCAGCCCGACCCGGGTGACCAGGTAGCTCCCGCCCAGCACGGCGAGGCCGAGGTAGACCAGGAAGAAGAGGAACGGTGCGCCCGTGGTGAAGGCCGCCACGACGAGCGCCGTCGCGACGATCAGGAACGGCAGGCGGCGGAGAACGACCACGACCACCCCCTCTGCGCGGCGCAGCCGGCGCGCCTAGCGCGCCCGCGCCTCGTCGGCCTCGATCCGGCGCGGGCCGCCGGGCCGGGCGGGGGCGTCGACGGGAACGGTCTCGAGCAGCTCCCGGACCACCGTCTCCGAGTCGACCTCGCGGATGGACGAGCTCGTCTTGATGATGAGCCGATGCGCGAGCGCGGGGCCGGCCAGGGCCTTGACGTCGTCGGGGATCACGTAGTCGCGGCCGAGGAGGGCCGCCCGGGCCTGCCCGGAGCGGTACAGGGCGATGCTGCCCCGCGGCGAGGCGCCGAGGTAGACATCGGGATGGGTCCGCGTCGCGGTCACCAGGCGCACGATGTACTCCGAGACGCTCGCGTCCACGTAGATTTCCCGCACCGCCCGGTGCATTTCGCGCAGCTCCGCGACGGAGAGGACCTCGCCGAGGTCGTCGAGGGGATGGGTGCGCTTCTGCTCGTCGAGGATGACGATCTCCTCGGTCGGCGTGGGGTACCCCAGGCGCAGGCGGAGCATGAAGCGGTCGAGCTGCGCCTCGGGCAGCGCGAACGTCCCCTCGTACTCGATCGGGTTCTGGGTGGCGATGACGAGGAACGGATCGGGCATCGGGTGACTGATCCCGTCGATCGTCGCCTGGCGCTCTTCCATGCATTCGAGGAGCGCGGACTGGGTCTTGGGGGTGGCCCGGTTGATCTCGTCCGAGAGGACGACCTGGCTCATGATGGGGCCCGGCCGGAACTCGAACTCCTGGGTCTTCTGGTTGTAGATGGAGAGGCCAGTCACGTCGGAAGGCAGCAGGTCCGGCGTGAACTGGATCCGCCGGAAGCTGCAGCCGAGACTGCGCGCGATCGCCTTCGCCAGGACGGTCTTGCCGGTCCCGGGGACGTCTTCGATCAGGAGGTGGCCGCGGCACAGGAGCGCCACCAGCGCGAGCTGGACCTCGTGGTGCTTGCCCACGATCACGCGCTCGACGTTCGCGACGACCCGGTCGCCAGACTCCTGGATCTTCGTCATCGGGCTCCTCGCTGTGCGGCGCCGGCGGCGGGCTGGACGCTCCGGTGCCGGGGAGCCCGCTCGACGTGCGGTGGTGGCGGACTCGGGGTTCGGAGATAGTACGCCGGGAGGCCCACATCGGTTCCGGAGGCCCCCGGGCCCAACGGCGGGCCGCGTCAGCCGCGCACGAGGGTCCGGATCCCGACCCAGGCAGTCATGACGGCACCGATCGCGGCCATGATCGCCAGGAAGGGCTCGCCCGACACGAACGAGACCGCGGCGACACCGCCGAAGAGGGTCGCCAGCACGGCTGCGATCGCCGCCATCCCGACCCGCTCGACGAGCGGGCGCCGGTCGACCCGATCGGGCGGGAGAGCGGCGGGGGGCTCGCGGTCGTCGGTCATGGCTGCGCGTCGAAGTATGCCCGCAGCATCCGCCCGGCCAGGGGCGACGCCCGCTCGCCACCGCGCCCCCCGCGCTCCACGATGACCGCGATCGCGATCGTCGGCGCGTCGGCCGGGGCGAACCCGATGAACCACGAGTGGGGCTCCCCTGCCCCGCCGATCTCGGCCGTTCCGGACTTGCCGGCGGTGAGCACCCCCGGCACCTTCGCCCCCTCGGTGAAAAGCCGGCCGCGGTCTCCCTCCACCGCGCGGGTCATCGCCTCGACGAGTGCGGCGTTCGCCGAGGCGTCCAGGATCCGTCCCATCGACCGCGGCCCCACCGACGTCGTGCGGCCCTGGCGGTCCACGAGTGCGGTCGCCAGGCGCGGCTCCATCAGCTCCCCCCCGTTCGCCACGGCGGCCGCGACGAGGGCCATCTGGAGCGGGGTCGCCAGCACCTCGCCTTGGCCGTAGGCCGCGTTGGCCAGCTCGACCTCGTCGAGGAAGCCTCCCGGGAGGGGGCCCCCGCCGTTGGTCAGCTGCGACGGGGCCGTCGGAACGTCGAACGGGAGCGGCCCGCCGAACCCGAGCCGGCGGGCGAAGGCGTCCAGGTTCGCCCCGCCGGTGTCGAGGCCGGCGAGGGCGTACCAGATGTTGCACGACACTTCGGTCGCGGCGACCAGGTTGAGCTCCTCGTCCCCGGTGAAGGCGTGATGGCCGTCGCGGATGGTGAAGCCCGACACGACCAGCCCGTCTTCCTCGGCGCCGGGCTGCTCCGGAAACGTCGTCGCCGGCGACAGCGAGCCGCTGCCAAGGCCGGCGATGGCCGTCACGATCTTGAAGACGGAGCCGGGGACGTATCGCCCCAGCGTCGCCCGGTCCAGGAGCGGCGATGCCTCGTCCTCCCGGAGCGCCTCGAATCTCTCCTGCGCCGTGGCCGGGTTCCCGATCCCCGAGGCGTCGAAGACCGGCGTCGAGGCCAGGACCAGGACCTCGCCGCTCCGCGGGTCGAGCATCACGACTGCCCCGCGATCGTCGCCGAGAAGCCGGACGGCGAGCCGCTGAAGCGGCAGCGAGAGCGCCGTCTGCAGGTCGCTCCCGCGGTCGGCGGGCGGGAGGAACTTGGCGAAGAGCCGCGAGGACGGGTCGCTGCCGCCGGCGCCCGTCAGCTCGGCCGTGTACGCCCGCTCCAGGCCGGCCGATCCGTACAGCGCAGAGGCATACCCGACCGGGTGGCTCACCGCCGGGTCGGCGTAGACGCGATACGGCGTGCCGTCCTTGGCGCGCCGGCTGTCGGCCAGCATCCGGCCGTCCCGATCGAGGATCTTCCCCCGGACGACGGTCCGGGCGGCGACGAGGACCGCCGCGTCCGTCGGGGAGGACACGAGCTCGTCGGCCCGGATCACCTGCCAGTACGAGGATCCGGCGGCGAGGATGCCGAAGGCCAGGACGAGGACGACGGCGACCGCAGGAACGCGCGCGGTCGGCCGACGGCCCGGCGTCACGACGGGCCGCGCGGCGAACCGCGCAGGCGGGCGAGGCGAGGCGGGCGCGGCAGAGCGGGAGGCGCAGCCCCGCGATCCGAGAGCGCCATGAGCGTCCCCACGACGATCGCGTTGGCGAGGAGCGACGACCCCCCGTAGCTGACGAACGGCAGGGTGATCCCGGTCAGGGGGATCAGCTTCAGGTTGCCCCCGGCGATGATGACGGCCTGCACCCCGACAACGAGCGCGAGCCCGGCCGCCAGGAGCGCCCGGAAGTCGTCGCGCGCCGCGGCCGCGATCCGCAGCCCACGCCCGACGATCACGAGATAGGCGGCAAGGACGGCGACGACGCCGGTCATCCCCAGCTCCTCCCCGATCGCGGCCAGCGGGAAGTCCGTGTGCACGGCCGGGATCGGGAGCCGCCCTCCGATCTCCGGGAGCCCGGCACCCAGCCCCGTGCCGACGAGGCCGCCGCGGGCGAAGGCATGGAGCGCCTGGATCAGCTGGTAGCCATCGCCGAGGGGGTCGGCCCACGGGTCCAGCCACACGGCGATGCGCTGCTGGACGTGGGGGAAGATGAGGGCCAGGAGCGCGAAGCCCGCGGCAAACAGGAGGAGCCCCAGCACGACATCGGTGAGCCGGCCGGTCGCCAGGAACAGGAGCCCCAGGAAGACGGCGTAGAAGAGGAGCGCCGCGCCGAGGTCGCGCTGCACGACGACGATGCCGAGCGCCAGGGCGAGCATGGCGACGATCGGAGCGAGATACGTGAGCGGGGGAACCGTGATCGGGCCCACCAGACGGACCCGGGCATCGGCGAGCAGGACCCGGTTCTCCGCGAGGTAGGCCGCGAAGAAGACGACGAGGATGACCTTCAGAAACTCCGAGGGCTGCCCGCTGAAGGGCCCCACCTGGAGCGTCAGGCGCGAGCCGTTCACCTCCGATCCGAAGACGAACGTGAGGGCCAGGAGCGCGAGGCCGCCCGCCGCCCACGTGTACTTGTAGGGGCGGAGCCAACGATCGGAGCGCAGCGCGACCGCGATCGCCGTGGCCACCGCCAGCGCCACCCCCAGCCAGAGGAGCTGGAGGTCGCCGAGCCCCAGCGTCAACGGTCCGATCTCCTGGACCACGAGGTCCTGCGGCAGGCGCTCCATCACGAGGAGGCCGATGCCGCCGAGGAACGCCGCGGCGGGGAGGAGAACCTCGTCGAGCCGCCGCCCCGAGACGACGAGCACGACGTGCGCGACGAGGAGCCCGGCCGCGTACAGGACGAGGCCCAGCGGGTCCGCCGGCTCCAGGCGCCCGGTGCGGAGGAGCCCGAGCGAGAGGCTCCCGATCGCCAGCGCGGCCAGGACCGCGACGAGAAGGCCGAGCTCGCGCGGCCGGGCCCGGGGGCGGGGGAAGCCGGGCAGAACGGGCGCGGCGCCCTCGGCGGCGAGCCCCGTCATCGACGGCCCCGCTCCAGGCGAAGGCGGACGTCGCCGATCCCGATCTCGTCCCCGTAGCCAAGCGCGGTCACGCCGGCGACCTGGGCCCCGTTCACGTGCGTCCCGTTGGTGCTGTGCAGATCCTCGACGTACCACCCCCGGCTGCGGAAGGTCAGCACGGCGTGCTGCGCCGACGCGAACGGATCATCCACGACGACGCTGCTGCCCAGGTCGCGCCCGAGCGTCGTCACCGCGTCGAGGGCGAACACGGTGCCGGGCGCGGGCTGGCCGGACGACGCGATCACGACGAGGCGCCCGAGCGACGCCGCCGGATCGCGGGAGGCCGCGCGGACGTCGCTGAGGAGCGCCCGCGCCATCAACGCCAGGGCCACCCAGAGCAGGGCGAGGAAGGCGAGGCGCAGGACCCACAAGGCGAGGTTGAGCCCGGCGTCCATCAGGCCTCCCGCGGCGTGCCCGCCACCACGATCTCCAGGCGCGTCGCGCCGACCTCGATCTGGTCACCCGGGCCGACGACCGCCTCGTGCACCGGTTCGCCGTTGACCCGCGTCCCGTTCATGCTACCGAGGTCGGCCAGGACGAGCCGTCCGCCCCGCGTCGAGAGGCGCGCATGGCGCCGCGAGGCGAGCGGGTCCACGAGCACGAGCTCCACGTCCGTCGCGCGCCCGATCGTCAGCGGGCGCCCGTCCAGGGCCACGTCCCGGGTCGGACGTCCCGGCGCAGAGACCCGCAGCACGGCGCCCGGCGGGATGGCCGGCGGCAGCGGGTGCACCAGCGTCATCTCCGGGCGCGCGTCGGGCAGGACGGGCGGCCGCCGCCCGTCGGCGAAGCCGGCCGTCACCTGGACGGCGCCCGGCGCGAGCTCGGGCGCGCCGAGAAGCGCCACGGTCGGTTGCTCCGGGATCCGGTAGCCGCGCCGCCGCGCATGATCGAGGGCAGCCCGGGCGAGGTCCTCTTCGAGCGTCGGGAGGCGTGCCAGGGCTGCGGCGTCCGCCCGGGAGACCCGGACCGAGAACCGGGTGGGCGCCAGCATGCCGTCGGCGTCGACGCGCCGCTCCTCGTCCATGGCCCGCTCCAGGCGCCGCGCCAGGGTCACGGGCTCCAGGTGGGCCCCGAGGAGACGAGCAGTCGGACGCTCGAAGAGCCGCTCCAGGAAGCGCTCGAGCGCGGCGAGGGGGCGCATCTACCGGTAAAGGCCTCCGTGCGGCGCGTCCGGGGACGCTGGCGAGGGACGATTGGGGACGATCGGGGGCGCCGGGGGGTACCTCGGTCCCCGGGGCGCTGGGACCCCTACGGTATACTCTCGGCCCCGCGGATGGGTCGACGCGACTCACGCCGGGGTCGCTTCGCCCGGGAGCCTGATGACCGACACGATCACCGAGTCGTTCTGCGAACGCTGCGGCACGCGGTATTCCCTGGGGAGGACCGCGAAGCGACGCCGCGGCGGGATCGGCCGCGTCCGCGTCCTGACACGGGGCCTGAAGAACTACGTCGCGAACGACGGCATGCCGATGGACGAGGCCATCGCCGCCGCGCGGAGCGACGAGGAGCGGGCGGGCGTCTCGCGCCAGCTCGACGCGTTCCACAGCACGTTCAACTTCTGCATGTCCTGCCGCCAGTACACGTGCGCGAACTGCTGGAACGAGAAGGTGGGCGAGTGCCTGACCTGCGCTCCCGATCTCACCCGCGAAGTGCTGCCCGCTCCCTTCCCCGACTTGCCGCTCGCCGGTCCGGCGGAGGCTCACGAGCTGCTTGCTCCTTTCCCCGACTTGCCGCTCGCCGGTCCCGCCGATGCTCACGAGCTGCTCCGCGACGACGAGCTCGACACGCCCGCCGCGTGGCCCACCGCCGATCTTGCGCGCGCCACGACGTATGCCGCGGCGGCGGCGCCGGAGGCAGTGCCGGCCCCGGAGGCAGTGCCGGCCCCGAGCCTCGAGACACCCGTCGAAGAGCCGGTCGTCGAAGAGCCGGCCGTCCTGGTCCGGCTCGAGGCATTTGTCGCCGCGCCCTTTGGCGCCGGGGCCGAGGAGCTGACCGCTGCCGAGCTGGCCGAGATCGAAACGGCATTGGCGGCCGCGCACGCAGCGGCAGAGGCGTCGGCGCAGCCACGCGTCGCCACCGCGCCGGCGCCCGAACCCGCGCCCGCGCCCGAACCCGAGCCGGCGTCGTTGGCGTTCGAAGCACCGGCGGAGCCCGCCGACGCCGCGCCGGTCGCCGACGAGCCGCCGGTGGCCGAATCCGCCGATCGCGTCGCCGCCTCCCGCGGGCGGATGCGACGCTTCCTTGGTCGCTTCCGATTCGGCCGCAAGTCAGCGGCTGCCGCCGACGTCGCGGCTGTTGCCGCCGAGCCGGCGCCCGAGGCCGAACTGGCGCCCGTCGAAGCGGCCGAAGCTGCCGCAGCCGCGGACGTGGTCGGTGTCGCCGCCGAGCCGGCGCCCATCCAAGCCGTCGAAGCAGCCGCGGACGTCGCGGCTGTCGCCGCCGAACTGACGCCCGAGGCCGAACTGGCGCCCGAGGCCGAACTGGCGCCCGAGGCCGAACTGGCGCCCGTCGAAGCGGAAGGAACCGCCGCGGGTGTCGAAGCTGTCGCGGACGTTGTCGGTGTCGCCGCCGAGCCGGCGCAGGTCGAAGCCGTCGAAGCTGCCGAAGCTGCCGAAGCCGCAGCGAACGTCGCGGCTGTCGCCGCCGAGCCGGCGATCGAGGCCGAGCCGGCGCAGGTCGAAGCCGTCGAAGCTGTCGCAGCAGCCGCGGACGTCGTTGTCGCGGCTGTCGCCGCCGAGCCGGCGATCGAGGCCGAGCCGGCGCAGGTCGAAGCCGTCGAAGCCGTCGAAGCAGCCGCGGACGTCGTTGTCGCGGCTGTCGCCGCCGAGCCGGCGATCGAGGCCGAGCCGGCGCGGGTCGAAGCCGTCGAAGCAGCCGCGGACGTCGATGTCGCGGCTGTCGCCGCCGAGCCGGCGCAGGTCGAAGCTGCCGAAGCCGTCGAAGCAGCCGCGGACGTCGCGGCTGTCGCCGCCGAGCCGGCGATCGGCGCCGAGCCGGCAGCCACCGAGACCGCCGACCGCGCCACGACCGCACGCGGGGAGACGCGAAGCCTTCTGAGACGCTTCCGACCCGCCCCCCGGCCCGGGGCAGCGACGGCCGAGCCGGGCATCGTCCCGCTCGCACCGCCGGAACTCGGCGCGCAGCCGGCGCCCGAGCCCGGAGTGGCGCCCGTTGAAGCCACTCCGGCCCGTGGCGCGCAGCCAGCGCCCGAGCCCGAGGCGGCGCCCCAACCCGCGGAGGCTCCCGCCCCTGTCGATGCCGTCCAGCAGCCGACCTGGCGCGTCGTCGCCCCCGACGTCACGCCGGCTCCGCGACCAGACTGGCCCGATGCCCCGGTATGGCCTTCCCCGGCTCCGGGGGCGGGCCAGGGGGCGGGCCAGGGGGCGGGCCAGGTCCCGGGACCCGCCGCGGCCCCGTGGGCTTCACGACTCGCGACCGCACGCCCCGAGCCGGGGGGTGTCTGGGCGGCGTCAAGCCAGGCTGTTCTCGCTGCACCGGGCACGCTCGCCGCGAGCGGCCCCGTACCGGCCGTGCGGGCCTGCATAAGCTGCGGCCTCTCGCTTTCGGCGAACGCCCGCTTCTGCCGCCGATGCGGCACCCGCCAGGCCTGACACGCCCGCAGGGGCGTTCGCCCTGCCTCAGGGCCCCGGCGCCTCGGCGCTCCGCTCTCGTCCCGCCGGGCGAGCGCGACGGTCGCGCTCGGCGACCCAGGCGGCGCCCAGCAGCAGGACCTGGGTGACGTTGCCCAGCCAGACGAGGCCCAGGAAGAGCGCCCCGAAGGCCCCGTACAGCTGGGCCGACCCGAACAGGAGCGGCCCGAGGATCGCGAAGAGCTCGGACATCAGGTAGATGACCAGGCCGGTCGCAATGGCGGGCAGCCAGAGCGCCCTCAAGGCGGGTCGCGGCCGAGGAACGAATGCGAAGGCAAGCGCGATGAGGCCGGTCACGCCCGCCAGCGAGGTCAGGGCCCGCACCAGCCGCCCCGACGGGCCGACGGCCTCGTCCACGACCCCGGGGAGCGTGACGAGCACCAGGATCATCGCCGCCACGAACGTCCCGGCTGCCATCGCCAGCACCGCCACCACGTCGCGGATCGGCGTGCGCCCCTCGCCGCTGTCCTCGAAGATGATCCGGAACGCCCCGTCGACGGCCCGCACCAGGGAGCTCGCGCTCCAGACGAGGAGGGCGAGGCCCACGAGCCCCGTCGTCGGGGCCAGCCCCGAGAAGGCGGCCAGGGCCTCGTCGAGGACCGGTGCCATCGACGGGAACTGGGCGGTCAGGATCTCCACGATCTCGGAGTGCACGGCCGGATCGGACACGAAGACGCCGACGATGGAGAGGATGACGATGACCGCGGGCACGATCGCGAAGAGCGCCACGAACGCCAGGCCGCGAGCCAGGATCGGCCCGCTCGAGGACGAGAAGCGGGTGTAGACCGCGTTGGCCATCGCGATCCGCGGCACGCCGAGAATGCGGGTCACGAGCGGCTCGACGACGGCGACCCCTCGCGCGGCGACCCGCGCGATGAGGCTCGGTCGATCGGCCAGGGCCGGGCCGCGCGGAGGCTGGTCCGCCGACCCTGGCGCGTTCACAGTCAGAGTTCCTCGAAGAGGCCCGGCTGCAGCTCCTCGGCCGCCACCCGCCGCCGAGGCCGCAGGAGCGCGCGGATCTCGACCCTGCGCACGTAGCGCCGGCCGCCGAGCTTCAGCGTCTGGAGACGACCCTCGCGCGCCCAACGGCCGAGCGTCTCCGGGCGCAGGTGGATGTTGGCGCTACCGAGGATCTCGACAGCCTCGGCGAGGCTGATCCAGTCGGAGGCGACGCGACTCATCGGGGCCGGCTCAGTCGCCGGAGCCGGATGACGCGGGCTTCGACTCGCCGGAGCCGGACTTCGATTCGCCGCCCTTCGATTCGCGGGAGCCGGACTTCGATTCGCCGCCCTTCGATTCGCGGGAGCCGGACTTCGATTCGCCGCCCGACGATTCGCCGGAGCCGGACGAAGTGGACTTCGATTCACCGGACTGCGACTCGCCGGAGCCGGACGAAGTGGACTTCGATTCACCGGACTGCGACTCGCCGGAGGTGGCCTTCTTCGTGGGAGCCCCCAGGGATCGCCGGTCCATCTTCGCCCAGCCACTCCCCTTGAACAGGATGGTCGGCGGGGCGAACGCGCGGCTGACCGGGCCCTCGCAGAGCGGACACTGGTGGGGGCCCGATTCGTTGAGGCCGCGGAAGACCTCGAACCGATGGCCGCAGGAGCTGCAGACGTAGTCGTAGATGGGCACGGCGGTCGCTCGTCGCCCCTCAGCCGCGCAGGAGCCGCATGCCGCACTTCGGGCAGTAGAAGGCCCGTTCGTGGGCGGAGGCGAAGCCGCAGTGGGCGCAGACCAGGCCGCCGCGGCCGGCTGCCGGAACGGGCCGATCCGGGGGCGCGACTCCGAGCGCGTACTGGTTGGCGAGGAGGTTCTGGAAGAGCCCGGCCAGGCCGCGGGCGGCGATCCGGTCGGTGTCGCCGCGGACCCCTCGCCCACCCCAGCCGACGACGGCGCGCACCAGCATGTCGCCCGTGCCCTCGTCCCAGTGGGCCGCCACCCCGCCGACGATGGCGCTGTATTCGGGGTAGCCGGAGGTGTCCACTTCCCCATCGAGCAGCGCGACGGCCAGGGTGTCGAACGCGAGATCGATGGCGTCGATCGACTCGAGCACGTAGATCGCGTGGCGCGTGATCGGTCCGTGCCCGTGGTGGGCGTTAACCCACTGCATCGCCTCGGACGATCGGACGATCGACGGGGACGCCTCGCTGAACTCGATCGGAAGGGGCTCGACGACCTCGATCTCGCTCCGCGCGAGCCCGGCCAGCGTCGATGGCAGCTCGGCAAGGGCGCGCGGCCCCGCCTTCAGGCGGACGCCTTCGCTGCTCTTCCCGGCGTAATAGAGCTTGAGGATGTACTCCTGGGCCGAGGCATCCTCGGGCACGATCGGCGCCGGAGCCGGCGGCACCTCGTCGCGGCCCTTGCGCTTCAGGAACTCGAGCGGCACGGGACCTCCATCGGATCGGTGGATGCAATCCTACCAGCGGGAGGTCACCACACGCCGCGCACGGCACCGGCGCGGGAGCGCGTGCCGCCCCGGCCCGGTCGACACTCGCCGCGGCGGCCTTCAGGTCGGCCGTGGCGCGTACCAGGCGGCCGTGTCGGGGGCGAGCATGCTGGTCCACG
>Ga0315278_10003346_pt1 | contig 14325 bp, 10 predicted proteins | sample YL17G06_0_MG_FD_203880 | JGI IMG/M metagenome (GOLD analysis project Ga0315278, IMG submission 203880) | Sediment microbial communities from Yellowstone Lake, YNP, Wyoming, USA - YL17G06_0 | ecosystem: Environmental > Aquatic > Freshwater > Lake > Sediment | place: USA: Wyoming | collected... | reverse complement strand
TAGACCTGGCCCGTCGTCAGGTTGTTGAGCTTGCCGAGCTTCGAGCTGGTGAAGCGCTCGTAGTGGCCCAGATCCAGATCCGTCTCGGCGCCGTCGTCGGTGACGAAGACCTCTCCGTGCTGGAAAGGGTTCATCGTGCCGGGGTCGACGTTGATGTAGGGATCCAGCTTCATGTTCGTCACGGTGAGGCCTCGCGCCTCGAGAAGGCAGCCGATGGAAGCCGCCGCGAGCCCCTTGCCCAGGGACGACAAAACACCGCCGGTGATGAAGATGAATTTCGTTCTCATGCAACCACCTTTCAGTCAGGTCTATTCGGTCTGTTCAGTCTATTCCGTCTTGTTCCGTCGAAATCCCCTCTGCCCCCCTTTACGAAAGGGGGGATCTTTTTGTGTTTCCCCCTTTCGCAAAGGGGGATGTAAGGGGGATTTTCTTGCTCTTCACTCAGACACTTAGACACTCATGCACTCAGTCACTTCCTCTCTACTCCCACTCGATCGTGCTGGGCGGCTTGGTGCTGATGTCGTAGACGACGCGGTTGACACCCTTGACCTCGTTGACGATGCGGCTCGAGATCTTCTCGAGGACCTCGTGGGGAAACCGCACCCAGTCGGCCGTCATGCCGTCGGTGCTCGTGACGGCCCGCACGGCGATGACGTTCTCGTAGGTCCGCCCGTCGCCCATGACGCCCACCGTCTTGACGGGAAGCAGCACCGCCAGCTCCTGCCAGACGTGGTTGAAGAGGCCCGCCTTCCAGATCTCCTCGCGGAGGATCGAATCGGCCTTCCGGACGACGGCGATCTTCTCCTTCGTGATGGGGCCCAGGATGCGCACCGCAAGGCCCGGCCCCGGGAAGGGGTGCCGCCCGACGAGGGACTCGGGCAGGCCCAGCTCTCGGCCCAGCTCCCTGACCTCGTCCTTGAAGAGGACCCTGAGCGGCTCCACGAGCGACATCTTGAGCTTTGCGGGAAGGCCCCCCACGTTGTGGTGGCTCTTGATGACGGCGGAGGGGCCCCCGAAGGAGGAGGTGCTCTCGATGACGTCGGGGTAGAGTGTTCCCTGCGCAAGAAATTTGACCTTGCCCAGCTTCTTCGCTTCCTCGTCGAAAACGGCGATGAACTCGCGGCCGATGATCTTTCGCTTGCGCTCGGGGTCGGTGACGCCCTCAAGTTTTTTCAGGAACCGCTCGCTGGCCCGCGCGAGCCGGAAGTTCAGGTGGTACTGGTCGCGGAAGGTGGAAACGACCTCTTCCACTTCGTTTTCCCGCAAAAGACCGTTGTCCACGAAGATGGACGTGAGTTTTTTCCCGATGGCCTTGTGGAGGAGAACGGCTAGGACCGACGAGTCGACACCGCCCGAGAGCCCGCAGATCACGCGTTCGTTCCCCACCTGCTCGCGGATCCGCTGGACGTTCTCCTCGATGAAGGAGCCCATGGTCCAGGTGGGGCTGCAGCCGCAGATCCGGAAGAGGAAGTTCTGGATGATGGCGATGCCGTTGACCGTGTGGTGAACCTCCGGGTGGAACTGCACGCCGAAGAGCTTGCGCCCGGGGTTTTCCATGACGGCAACGGGGCAGTTCACCGTGGTGCCGGCAATTGAAAAGCCTTTGGGGAGCTTCGTCACCCGGTCGCCGTGGCTCATCCAGATCCGCTGGCGGCCCTCCAGGCCCGCAAACAGCAGGGAGTGTTTTCCCCTGTCGTTGAGCTGGAGCTCCGCCGGCCCGTATTCGCGAAGCGGCGAGGCGGTGACCTTCCCGCCCAGCGTGTAGGCCATGAGCTGCGCGCCGTAGCAGATCCCGAGGACGGGAACGCCCAGCTCGAAGATCCCTGCATCGCACTTCGGGACCCCCTTGTCGAAGATGCTGGCAGGGCCCCCCGAGAGGATGATGCCCTTCACGTTTCGGGCCTTGAGCGCGGCGGGGGATACGTTGTGATCGAGGATCTCGCAGTACACGCGGCACTCCCGGACGCGACGGGCAATGAGCTGGTTGTACTGGGAGCCGAAGTCCAGAATGGCGATCATACAGGGGATCCCTCCTTCTTGGGGTCCAGGGTTTTACGGATCTTGGTGGCGATGAACTCAACGGATTCGCCAAGCAGAATCTCGATGGGCATCTCCCCGAGGTAGGCGTCGTCCCAGGGCAGGTTGTACTCGTTCACGAGATTCAGGATGTCGCGGTATCGGTCGCCCAGGATCTCCACCTTGTCGGCAGCTGTCAGGGCGGCATTGAAGTCCACGTGGACGAGAAGAAGCCCGCTCACCCCTTCGCCACCCCTGAGCAGGGGAATGATGACGAGCGGCCTGCCGTCAACGCGGCCCAGCCCTACGTAGAGATTACCCGTCCGGGCGATTGTGCGCTTCGTGCCCATGAGGCTCTTGGACATCTCGGCGCGGGAGACCATGCCGACGGAGACACCGCCGCGGTTCACAATGGAGATCGTCGTGCCGTCCGTGGGGTGCCCCTCCACGTCGAGGTCGCCGATCTCGTAGAGGGTGTAGCCGCGCACGCCGGCGATGGCCTTCTGGATCCGGTCGAGGGCCAGCATGTTGTCGGCCTTCAGGTTTTTGGCGGAGCACTTGAGGCTGGCGAACAGGTCGAAGAGAACGCCGCGGGGCATCTCCTCCTTGCGGCTCGTGCCGACGGTGACCGTCTTGGCCTGGTGGCGGATGGCATCGATGGGGCGCGACATCTCGTCGATGGCCTGCCCGAAGGCGATGTTCAGCAGGTCGATGGGCGAGGCATTCGAGCCCTCCTCGCCGAAATCTCCCCAGAAGTCCTCCAGGGGGAGCTTGCCGGCCACGTACTTCGTCAAAAGCGAGATGTCCGTCATCGTGCGGGCGTTCATCAGGGTGAAGATACCGCGGTTCTTGCGCTCGGTGAACTGCTCCCCGAAATCTTTAAGAATCCGGTGCAGGTTGCGATCGAGCATCCGCTGGTAGAGGGTGTAGTTCTTGTGGTCCTGCTCGACGACGGCGAGGCTCATCTCGTTGCGGAACTCGCGGAAAAAGGCGGCGTCGTCGTCGATTGCAGAGGCGGCATAGTAGCCCCAGAGGTGTCCGGCCAGGGTGTTCAGGATGACCGGAAGCGGCATGGGCGCCTTCGGGAGGGTAATCACCGAGTCGGCGATCCGGTCGAAGCGGGTCTCGCCCTCCTCGGCGAAGACGACGACGGAGGCCTTGTGGGCCTTGAAGATGGCCGTGTCTTTGACGACATCTCCAGCGACCGTCTCGGGGTTGCCTGCGGCGCAGACGAGGATGAGGGGCTCCGAGGAGAGATCGATGTGCTTCTTGTCCTCGATGAAGTCCGACGAGATGGTTTTGTAGCAGAGCTCCGAGAGCTTGATGCGGATCTCGTCGGCCGCGGCCTTGTTGGGTCCGCTTCCCACGATGGCCCAGTATTTCTTCTGCCGGGCGAGACGCTCGGCCGAGCGGCGGATCTCGTCTTTTTTCTCCAGCACCTGCTGCATGAGGCCCGGCGCCTTCTCGAGGGTCGCAAGCTCGGCGGCGATGAACTCGTCGGCGCGGGTCCTGAGGATCTGCGCGAAGGCCAGCGCCAGCACGTAGCCCGCCACGATCTGCGAGTAGAAGGCCTTCGTGGAGGCCACGGACATCTCGATGTCGCGGCCGTCGCTTGTGTAGAAGACCCCGTGGGATTTCGTCGTGATGTCGGACTGGCGGCGGTTCACGATGGAGAGGATCGTGGCGCCCCGCTCGCCCGCCATGGCCACGGCGCGGTTCGTGTCCGTCGTGGTGCCCGACTGGGTCACAGCGATGACGAGCGTGTCCGCGAGGTCCTCGCAGATGAAAAAGCCGCTCATCTCGGAGGCCTTCTTCCCCAGGATGTTGACGGGCGCGCCCTTGAGGTACATGCTGAGGCCGTCGGCGATGGCCTGTCCGGCCACGGCGGCCGTTCCCTGGCCGATGACGAAGATCCGGCGGATCTTCTTCGTCTTGAGATTCTTTACGAAGGCCTCCGGCAGGATGTCGGGCCCGAGGTTGAAGTGAACCTTCTTTTTCCCGTCCTTCTTCTGCCCGATGCGGTACTTGCCGCGCAGGGTCTTGCGGACCGACTGGGCCGACTCGGTGATCTCCTTGAGGAAGAAGTGTGGGAAGGCGCCCCGGTCGATGTCGCGGGTGGTGATCTCGGCCTTCTGGATCATGGACTCCGCGAGCCCCACGGGATGCCCGTCGTAAAAGAGCGCCCGGATGCCCGCAAGCCCTCCCCCCGAGTGCTGATCGAGGACGAAGATCTGCCCCGAGGACTCGGGGTTGTCGGGGTCGCGGGGCCTCTCGCCGTCCATCTTGACGAAGCGCGCCGTACCCTCCACGAGGCCGTAGAGCTCCGAGGCAAAGAGGTACTGGTCCTCGCGCAGGCCCACGAAGAGCGCCTGGCCGCTTCCCTTGAGGGCGAGGTAGATCTTTCCCGGCTCCACGTCGCTGGTCAGCGCGATGGCGTGAGAGCCCTCGAAGTCGTTCACGGCCAGGCGGAAAGCCTCCTCGAGGGTCTTGCCTGCCAAGAGGTAGCGCTCGACCTGCAGGGGGATGATTTTCGTGTCCGAGGTGACCTCGGGGGCGATCTCGTAGCCGTAGGCCGACTCGAGGAGCGAGCGCAGCATCTGGTAGTTGTCAATGTCGCCGTTGAGGACGACGCTGATCGTCCAGCGGCCCGGCCCGTAGGCCGGGAAGAACTTCATCCCGGGGACGATCTCATCGGCGATCGGCGCGGGGATCGAGCACAGGCCCGCCGGCGGGATCTGCCCATCGGGGCTTTGCGCGCAGAGGGTGTAGCTGCTGATGGGGTGGCAGTTCTCCTCGGTGATGGAGCCCACGGAAGCCCAGCGGGTGTGGGCGAAGGTCGACTCCGAGATTGCGGCCTCGCGGGCGAAGGCGCGGAAGATGCCATCCGCGCGGATTGCCTCGCGGAGCTTGCGGACGTTCTCGCCGAGCTTGCCGATGATGGAGGCCGTCTTGTAGACAAACGAAAGAAAGACGCCGCCGTCGGGGTGGCGGTGGTCGGCCACATGGATGGACCCGTTCAGAAGGTCGCGCTCGACGGAGCGCCGGCGGAATTCCTCGTGAAGCCCCTGGCCCCGGATCTCTTCGATGATGCGGCCCAGGGTTTCGCGGTCTTTCATTGTGAGCGAGAACTGGATTCCCGCAGAGTCCCGTCCCCGAACCTCGAGACGGTCGATGCAGTTGAGCAGGAAGTTGACCCGGGCGTATTTGACGAAGCTCTCCGGGGTGATCTCCTCGACGCGGTCGGCGCCGGCCAGGTGCAGGATCTTTTCGACGTTGGCGAGGATGTCCTTCTCGAGGCCCCAGAGGACGTCCTTCAGGAGGATGAGACGGCTGTTGATGATCTCCATCTGCGCCGTGGCAAAGCGTCCGGCTTCGGCCTCGAGCAGGCCCTCCTCCCCGGCCAGAAATGCCGTCATCTCGGGAATGAGGGATTGAAGGGCCGCTGCCTTGGCGGGATTGAAGAAAAGGGCCTGAAAATGGGATTCCTGCCGCAACAGCACGAGGTCGCGCTCCATCACCTTGAGCGGGCCAACGCCTGCGAGGTACCCCTCGGGCTTGATCTTTCCCGCGATCACCCTCGAAAGCGGGGCCTTGCGGATTGCAGCGAAATGCTGTGCGAGGTTGGCGCCGGCGTCGACTGCAAGGGGCTTCGGACCTTTCTTGACGGCCAGGATGCCGGCGATGCCGCAGCACAGGAGCGTGGCGTTCACCGGGAAGAGAATGATCGAGAAGGCAGGGGCCTGACGGGGGTTGCGACCCAGAAAGAGATGCCATTGCAGGAGAAACGAGATGAGCCGTTTCACGGATATTGCGATCATGATTCCCTCTCAGACCCTGTCGATCCCGGGGTTCATCCTGTTTCTGTCAGCGGCAACGTCCCGTTCCCCCGGAGCGGCTCCCCGCAGGGGCTGCGCCTTACCTCCGGAAGGAGGGAAGGGCGTCCAGGGCACGGGATACGACAGCATCCACAACAGACTGTAACCAGGCCGAACCGGCATCCGCAGATTCCCGGTCCAGTGCCCGGATGAATTCAATATAATCACCGGCCCCCTTTGAGAGCCGATCGTCGATCCTGTTCATGAAAAGTCCGCGACCGTCCGCGCCGATCGAGTCGTCGGCAAGACCCGAAAGCCTCTTCTCGGCCTCGGGCCAATTCTGCAGGAGTTCCCGCTTGTGCTTCAGGTGCATCTCTTTCGTCCTGTCCTGAAGGACCTTTTCGGCCATGGCGATGGATTCCTCCATCTTTGCGGCCAGGGCGCGAAGCCGGCTGATCCGCTCTTCCAGGGCTGCGTCGAGGACCTCCAGGGCGCCCTCGCAGAGTGCGTCGCCCCCTTCCTGGGCCTTCAGAAAAGGCTTGCGGACATGCACGTACCACTGCCGCAGGGCGGCGAGGTTTCCGATATAGAGGAGGTTGTTTGCAACCTTTCGCCTCACCTCGCGGTACAGGCCGGTGTGCAGGGGGCGCTCGGAGAGCAATGCCGAGCCCTTGAGAAGCATCCCCCCCTGGGGGCAGTCGTTTTCCCAGACGGTTCCCGCGGCGATCAGCGTGCCGTAGCCCAGCCTCACGGGACCCACAAGCCCTCCCTGGCCCCCCAGGAAGATCGGGGACTGGCGCAGCATGACGCCCCGGGGCACATCCCCGATGAGCGAGGCCGTGGCCTTGTCCTGGTTGGGTGTGTAATTGAAGTGGATGTAGGAGCTCCCGACCTCGCTGTGATCCTGGCGGCTCGTGCCCCCGGCCATGAGGCAGTCGCAGAAGTTGATGAGGCTCCCCAGGGTGACAAAAGGAAAGAGGATCGTCTGTTTCAGCCCCACGGTATGTGCGCCCGAGGCCTCTTCCTCGATCAGGCAGAACTCCCTCACCTGGGCGCCCGAGCCCATGGAGGAACGGGCGAGAAAGACGGAGCCTGTGAAAAAGCCGCCCTTGAGCTCCACGTTGGCGCCAAGGCGGCAGTCCACGAGGGTCACGGGGGATTCGAACCCGATTTTCGCGCCGGGGCCGATCAGGGTCTTTGCGCCGGCGAGGCGGCAACCGGGGTAAAGGACGGTGCCTTTTGCGTAAATGCGCTCCGTCCTGACCTCATCGCCGATCACGACAGCCGACGGGCAGGGGATGGATACCCCTTTGTCGAGCAGCGCGGTGATCTTTTTCGGAATTTCCGTTGTCATCCGGTCTCTTCGTGGGGGCATGTTAACCCCCGTCGTGTTTAATTATCGTGCCCTGCGGGCGAGCATCTGCAGAAAAAACTTGTGAACCCTCGCGTCGTCCGTCAGCTCGGGATGGAAGGCGGCTACGAGGATGTTCTTCTGGCGCGCAAGCACCACCTCACCTTGGTAGAGAGCGAGCTTCTCCACCGCGGGGCCTGTTCCCAGAATTCGGGGGGCCCGGATGAAAACAGCGTGAAAGGGCTCCTCCCCGAGGGCCTCGCAGGGGATGTCCACCTCGCGGCTCTCCAGCTGGCGGCCGTAGGCGTTGCGCTCCACGTCGATGTCGATCAGGTTCAGAAGCTCCTGCCTGCGGCCGTCGATCCGGTCGGCCATCACGATAAGGCCGGCGCAGGTGCCGAAAACGGGCTTGCCCGCCGCGGCAAATTCCTTGACGGTGTCAACGAACCGGTACTCGGCCATGAGCTTTCGCATGGTCGTGCTCTCGCCGCCCGGAATGATCAGCCCGTCCACGTCGTCGATCTCCGAAGGCAGGCGGATCTCGACGGCATCGACGCCCAGGGACTTCAGCATCCGGATATGTTCGCGGAAGGCCCCCTGGAGGGCCAGCACACCGACTTTCATGAGTTGCTATTCCTCTTGCGCGTGCCGGCGGTCGCCGGGGGGGAGGCCCCGTTGCCGAAAGGCTCTGGTTTCGTGTCGGATGGAGAAAGGCTGAAAAAGCGCCGGCTGCAGATCATGGTGGCAAATGGCATGGGGCCCGGCAGTTCCTATTTCGTTTTCCTGCAGGGGATTCCCAGCGCGGTCATCTTCTTCTGGAACGTGTTGCGGTTGATTCCCAGGTAGGAGGCGGCCGCCGACTTCACGTTTTTGTTGCGCTTCAGTGCAATCCGGATCAACCCCCGTTCCACGAGGGAAAGGATCTCGTCGTAGACCTGGCTCTTGGTACCCTGTCCCGCCGAAAGGACGATGACGAGTTCTTCCAGTTTCTTTTCGAGGACCTCGTCGATGCCGGGAAGTGTGGATGCCGCCCTGCGGGGTTGCTGAGCCTTCATGACTGCCATGTCCGTTCCTCTCCTGTCCGTCGGGGTCTGCTTGATTTCTTCGCTGCGATTAGCGATGCGCGTGCCATCGTTTTCAGGACGAACTCTTCATGGCGATCACCACCACGAGCAGGATCGCCGCCAGCCAGGCTGCATAGATGTTCGAGCGGTTCACGGCGGATCCCTCGAGGATATCCCTGGCGCCTTCCTCGACCCGCTCGGCCTCCACGTGGCCCGTGACGTCGCGGACGAGGTCTCCGAACCGGCCATAGGCGTTGGACAGGACGTGGAAACCTTTCGTCGTGGTCAGAACCAGGAAGACCTTCTTCCGGACCGCGAGGGCCCCCACATGGGTGATGTCCGCCCAGTTGAGCGCCCGCCGCTTGAAAAACTTCGTCAACGCAAGACCCGCGTCGCTCGCCTCCACTTTCCTGAGTGACGACTCGATTGCGATGAGAGCCATCGGGATGAGCGCCGCCAGGAGGAGAAACCGCTCCGTGGCCGTTCCCTGGCGGAGGAAGGTCAGGATAAAGACCGCCAGCAGGAGCAGGGCATCCAGGGCCAGCGGCAGGACGAGTGCCCTGTTGACTGTGTAAATCCGGGTTGACATGGGTTCTGGCAACGGACGAGTTGCCGTCAATCCTTTCGCCGGTAGGTTCCGCTCTTCCCGCCCCGTTTGAGCATCAGCCGTATCTCCGATAGGGTCATCCCCCGGTCCACGGCCTTGCACATATCGTAGATGGTGAGCGCCGCAGCGCTGACTGCCGTGAGCGCTTCCATCTCCACGCCTGTCCGGCCCAGCGTCCGGACCGTGGCCTCGATTTCGATTTCGCCGCGGCGCGCATCCGTGCGAAAGCTCACGTCTACGGCCGTGATCTCCAGAGGGTGGCAGAGCGGAATGAGCTCGCTCGTTTTCTTGGCCGCCATGATGCCGGCGATCTTCGCGACGGCAAGCACGTCGCCCTTGGCGATCGACTGCTTCTCGATGGCCTCGGCCGTTTGCGGCTTCATGAGGACCTTGCCCCGGGCCACGGCCTCCCGACGGGTCGTGTCTTTCTCCGACACGTCGACCATCCGGGCCTTGCCTTTTTCATCGAGGTGCGTGAACTTCGGCGTGAACTTCGGCATGTTCAACCTGCGACGGCATGGCTTGCCCGCCGCAAAAATAATGGCGTACCGTAGCACAGAAGAAAAGGCCCGTCAAGGCGCTTGCCACGGCGCAAAAACGGCGGGGTGATGATAACCAAGTTTCTGATATTAAAAGAGAAATCTAATTTTCGAGTCCGGTTACAATTCCGAAACTGGCCGGGTTAAGGTTGCCGGGCGGGACGCCCGGCCTACGCGAGCGAGATGAGCTGGGAGTGGATCGGCTCTCCGAAGAAGGTCCGGGCCAGGCGGTCGAAACGATCGGTGAGATCCGTTGTGAGAAAAGTCCGCGTGGCGCCGCGGGTGAGTCTCTGTTCCATCTCCGGGTGGCGGCGCAGGTAGTCCTTGAGCTTCTGGGCCACGATGGAGCCCTGTTCCAGGACCTCGACATGCCCCGGGACGCTTCGCCGGATCGTGTCGTAGAGGATGGGGTAGTGGGTGCAGGCCAGAAGCAGCGCATCGATCGAGCCGGCCTCGGCCATGAGTTCCCCGAGATAGCGGCGGACGATCATTTCGGCCCCTTCCCAGTCCTGCTCCCCCGCCTCGATGATGGGCACGAGAAGCGGGCAGGCCTTCTGAAACACGCGTATGGAGGGGTTGAGCTTTTCGATCTCTCTCAGGTAGGCCTCCGAGGCGACGACCCCCTCCGTGGCCAGAAGGCCCACGCGACGGAAGGTTTCCCTGTCGGCCACCTCCTCGACGAGCGGACGGACGACGCCCAGGACGCGGCGGTCCGGGTAGCTGACGGGCAGGTACTCCTGCTGGATGCGCCTCAGGGCCTTGGCCGCCGAGGTGTTGCAGGCGATGATGATGAGTGGGCAGCCCCGGCGGAAGAGATACTCAACGGCCTCGCGGGTGAACTCGTAGACCACCTTCTGGGAGCGGCTGCCGTAGGGCGCACGGGCGTTGTCGCCCAGGTACAGGTAGTCGTACTGCGGCAGCGTCTCGACGACGCGCCGCAACACCGTGAGCCCCCCGAACCCGGAGTCGAAAAAACCAATCATGGCAACACAGGAATTGGGAAATTGGGTATTGGGTAATTCGTTAAATGCGGGGAATCATTTACCAGCTGGGCGTCGCATAATCAACCAAATCCTTCCTCTCTTAACCCAGATCCCAATATCCCATTACCCAGTTCCTCTTCCTACGGAAAGTGCTTGCAAAATTCAATTCATGTTATAATATGCGCAACTAGGTATAACTTCAATGAAAATCGGGTTTGAGCCGGGTATGTCGACTTGATCGTCAAGGTCCTGAGCAGTGCTGTTGTCGGTATCGATTCCTTTCCCGTCGACGTGGAAGTGGACCTTTCCGCGGGCCTTCCCCAGTTTTCAACGGTGGGCCTGCCCGATACGGCCGTCAAGGAGAGCCGTGACCGCATCAAGGCGGCCATAAAGAATTCCGGTTACCGCTTTCCCGAAAGCCGCGTTACCGTGAATCTCGCTCCGGCCGACATCCGCAAGGAAGGGACCGGTTTCGACCTGCCCATCGCCCTGGGGATCCTGGCGGCCGAAGGGTTCGTCGAGCGCGAGCGACTCCGGGACTACCTGGTCATGGGGGAGCTTTCCCTGGACGGCCGCGTGAAGGGTGTGCAGGGGGTCCTGCCATCGGCCTTCATGGCACGGGAGCAGAAGTTGAAGGGCCTGATCGTGCCTTCGGACAATGCGGCCGAGGCGGCCCTGGTGCAGGGTCTCGAGGTGATCCCCGTGGCCTTCCTCTGCGACCTGGTGGACTTCCTCAATGGCGCGAAGGACATCCCGGCTTTCACCTGTGAGTTTGCGACAGCCTGTGACTCGGCGAGGAATTACACTGTCGATTTCAATGATATTCACGGCCAGGAGCAGGCCAAGCGGGCCATGGAGGTCTCCGCCGCCGGCGGGCACAATATCCTGATGACGGGCCCTCCCGGTTCGGGCAAGACGATGCTAGCCCAGCGGATCCCGACGATCCTGCCGGAGCTCTCCCTCGAGGAGGCACTGGAGACGACTAAGATCTATTCCGTGTCGGGGCTTCTGGAGAGGCGCGAGGCCATCATGGCGACAAGGCCCTTCCGGGCGCCTCACCACACGATCTCCGATGCGGGGCTCGTGGGAGGCGGTCACACGCCGAAACCGGGGGAGATCAGCCTGGCTCACAATGGCGTCCTGTTCCTCGACGAGCTGCCCGAGTTCAAGCGCAACGTCCTCGAGGTTTTGCGGCAGCCCCTGGAGGACGGGCAGGTGACGATCACGCGCTCCGTCATCACGGCGACCTTTCCCTCGAAGTTCATGCTCGTGGCGGCCATGAACCCCTGCCCCTGCGGGTACCTGGCCGATGCGCGCAAGAGCTGCCGCTGCAGCGCCCAGCAGATCCGGCAGTATCGCTCCAAGGTGTCGGGGCCGCTTTTGGACCGGATCGACATCCACGTGGAGGTGCCTTCGCTGCCTTACCGGGAACTGGCAGGGGGAAACCGGGCGGAGTCTTCCGAGCTCGTGCGCAAGCGCGTGCAGAAGGCCCGCGATATCCAGCGGAGCCGCTTCGGCGGCAACGCGACGCGGCTGAACTCCCGGATGACGGGAAAGCAGCTGCGTGAGTTCTGCCCGCTGTGCGAGGAGTCGCAGAAGCTCCTCGAGATGGCCGTCGACCGGCTGGGGCTCTCCGCGCGAGCCTACACGCGGGTGCTCAAGGTGGCCAGGACCATCGCCGACCTGGAAGGCGAGGCGAATGTCCAGCCGCAGCACGTGTCGGAGGCGATACAGTACAGGGCACTGGACCGCTCCATATAGAAAAAAAGGGTCTAGGGGCTCGTGTATCAGAAGATGAAGCGGGGTATCGGGTATCGGGGCTAGGGTATCGGGAAGGAAGAAGATTTCATCTATAGAATTCTTTGTACCTTCGGACCCTATACCCTATACCCGAAACCCGAGTCCCCAGAGTCTGGACCCTGAACCCTGATTAAGAAGTCACAAGGAGGCTTGGAGATAGATGGAAAAGTTTGGAACCTTAACCGTAAAATCCGGTCTGGCCGAGATGCTCAAGGGCGGCGTCATCATGGACGTGACGACGGCGGACCAGGCCAAGATTGCCGAGGAAGCCGGCGCCGTGGCCGTCATGGCCCTGGAACGCGTCCCAGCCGACATCCGGGCCGAAGGCGGTGTCGCCCGCATGACGGACCCCGCCATCATCGAGGCCATCATGAAGACCGTCACGATCCCCGTGATGGCCAAGTGCCGGATCGGCCACTTCGTCGAGGCCCAGATCCTGGAAGCCCTCGGCGTCGACTACATCGACGAGAGCGAGGTCCTCACGCCGGCCGACGAGAAATATCACATCAACAAGTGGAACTTCAAAGTCCCCTTCGTCTGCGGCGCCACGAACCTGGGCGAGGCCCTGAGGCGGCTCGGGGAAGGGGCCGCCATGATCCGGACGAAGGGGGAGGCCGGCACGGGCAACGTGATCGAGGCCGTCCGCCACATGAGGACGATCCACGACGAGATCGCGAGGCTTTCCGTGCTCCCCGAGGAGGAGCTCATGACGGAGGCGAAAAATCTCGGCGCGCCCTACGAACTCGTCCGGCTCGTGGCCCGGGACCGCAAGCTTCCCGTGGTGAACTTCTCGGCAGGCGGGATCGCCACCCCGGCCGATGCGGCCATGATGATGCAGCTTGGCGCCGACGGCGTCTTCGTGGGCTCGGGCATCTTCAAGTCGAAGGAGCCGGCAAAGCGAGCGGCCGCCATCGTCAAGGCCGTCACGCACTACAAGAACCCCGAGATCCTCGCCGAGGTGTCCAAGTCGCTCGGGGAGTCCATGAAGGGCCTCGAGATCTCGAAGATCGGCAAAGAGAACCTGTTACAATATCGCGGGAATTAACAGGCCGGTTGTATCTTGACGAAGGGATCATAAAGGCGTATTGCAGAAAACATCGTGCAGGTTGCACGTTTGGTACGCCAGGGGGGAGAAACGTTTCAGAGAAGAGGAGGAAGCAGCAAGCGCCATGGAAATCAAAGTGAACAGGGTTCCCGCAGACAAGATGAAACCGAAACCGACGGACGAGTCGAAACTGGGATTCGGGCAGCTCTTCACCGATCATTTCTTCACGATGAAGTACAAGACGGGCCAGGGCTGGTATGACCCGCAGATCGAGCCCTACGGACCTCTCCAGATGGACCCGGCCGCCATGAGCCTTCATTACGGCCAGCTGATCTTCGAGGGCCTGAAGGCCTACCGCGGCGCCGACGGGTCCGTCTACCTGTTCCGTCCCTGGGAGAACATCAGGCGGTTTAACGAGTCCGCCATAAGGCTCTGCATGCCCCCCCTCGACGAGAAGCTCGCCCTCGAGGCGCTCAAGCAGCTCGTTGTCGTGGAAAAGGACTGGATCCCCAAGGGGGTGGGGACGTCCATGTACATCCGACCGACCATGGCCGCCACGGAGCCGGCCCTGGGCGTGCGCCCGGCCAACGAATACCTTTACTTCGTCATCGTGGGGCCCGTGGGCGCCTACTATCCCCAGGGCTTCAGCCCCACGAAGATCTGGGTCGAGGAGGAGTACGTCCGCGCCGTGCGGGGCGGCATAGGCTTCTGCAAGGCGGCGGGCAACTATGCCGCGAGCCTCATGGCGAGCCAGAAGGCCGGAGCCAGGGGCTACACACAGGTCCTCTGGCTCGATGCCGTCGAGCGCAAATACGTGGAAGAAGTGGGGACGAGCAATATCTTCTTCGTCATTGCCGACGAGCTCATCACCCCGCCGCTTGGGGGGAGTATCCTGCCCGGCATCACCCGCGACTCCGTCATCCAGATCGCGAAGCGCAACGGCATGAAGGTGTCCGAGCGGCCGCTCTCGATCGACGAGATCCTGGCAGACGGGGCCAAGGGGACCCTGAAGGAGTGCTTCGCCTCCGGCACGGCGGCCATCGTCTCCCCCGTCGGCGAGATCTTCTGCAGGGGCAAGCAACTCCTGATCAACGGCGGAAAAACG
>Ga0315278_10003345_pt1 | contig 14325 bp, 14 predicted proteins | sample YL17G06_0_MG_FD_203880 | JGI IMG/M metagenome (GOLD analysis project Ga0315278, IMG submission 203880) | Sediment microbial communities from Yellowstone Lake, YNP, Wyoming, USA - YL17G06_0 | ecosystem: Environmental > Aquatic > Freshwater > Lake > Sediment | place: USA: Wyoming | collected... | reverse complement strand
CCCCGTGCTGGCACTCGATCACGGCGCCCTCCGCCATGCCGCCCGACTCATGGACAAGTACGCCAAGGTGCCCATGGATTTCGCGGACGCGAGCCTGGTGGTTGTGGCTCTCGCGCTCGACCTGAACACCGCACTCAGTACCGACCGGCGCGGGTTCCGGGCGTATCGCTCCGGACGCGGCACCCCGTTCCGGCTGCTTCCCGCGCGGTCGCCCGACCCCGGAACTTGACATCCCTGCCGGAGCCCCGCTAACCTCCATATATGGAGGTGGCTATGGAACAGCTCTCAAAGAAGACGACCATCCTGTTCTCCCCCGAACTGCACCGGCGGCTCACGGAGTACGCCGCCCGCCGCGGCGTGAGCCTGGGTGAACTGGTGCGCGAGGCCTGCGAAACCACCTACGGTGTGGCCGGTACGGACGAGCGCGTGGCGGCGGTACGCGACCTGGGCCGCCTCCGCCTCCCCGTCGGTCGCCCCGCGGACATGAAGCGCGAATCGCAGCCCGACCCGGCACGGCTCCTTCCGTGATCCTGGTCGACGCGAACATCATCATGTACGCGGCAGGGGCGGACCACGCCCACAAGCAGCCAAGCCTGGCGTACCTGGAGAAGGTGGGGAGTGGCGAGGTCGAGGCCACCATCGACGCCGAGATCCTGCAGGAAATTTTGCATCGCTACCGCGCCATCCGCCGCTGGGCCGATGGCCGCCGGGTCTACGACCTGAGCCGCCAGCTCTTCCCCAGCGTCGTGCCGGTCACCGCCGAAGTGCTCGACCGCGCTCGGCAGTTGCTCGACCGCGATACGCGGATCATGGCCCGCGACGCCCTGCATGCGGCGGTCGCCCTGACTCATGGCCTGGATGCCATCTGCAGCTACGACCGGGATTTCGATCGCATTCCCGGCATCACGCGACTGGAGCCCACTGCCCACTGACGACTCACTGACGACGGCCCACTGCCGACTGATGACTCAACGGGGAAACGCCTCCGGCAACCCCCCATCCACCGTCAGAATGTCCCCCGTCGTGTACTTGAACTTCTCGCTCGACAACAGCACCGCCAGATCCGCCACCGCACGCGCCGGAATCAGTGACGCCCCCAGCAGGTTCCGCTGCTTGTAGACCTCCAGCTGTTCTGCCGTTGAGATTCCCTTCCCCGCCGCCCGCTCCGCCACAAACTTCAGGAACAATGGCGTCTCCACCTGGTCTGCGTTGATCGCATTCACGCGAATGCCGTCCCCACCCAGTTCCACCGCCGCCACCCGCAGCGCCTGAAGCATCGCCGCCTTGCTCCCGCCATACGCCGCCGCATCCCGCCCGGGCACCAGTGCGGCCTTCGACACCGACGCGACGATGCTCCCACCGAGCCCCTGCCGCCGCATGATCGCCGCCGCCCCCGCGATCGTCATCACCGCGCCGAGATAGTGCACATCCAGCTGCTTCTGCAGGTCCTCCCGCGTCAGCGCGGTGAGTGACGCGAACCTGGGCGCGAGCCCCGCCGTGTAGAACAGGGAGTCGACGCCGCCGTACTCGCGCACCGTCCGCGTGAACAGCAGCTGCATGCTCGCATCGTCCCGCACATCCACCGCCACGCCGATCGCGCGCCCCGGCCACTGCGCCGCCACCTTCTCCGCCGCCGCACCGTCAACGTCGGCCACGACGACATGCGCCCCCGCCTCGACATAGGCCTGTGCCGCCGCCGCGCCGATCCCGCTCCCGCCGCCCACCACGATCACGACATGCCGCGCCAGAAGCAGCGACTTCCGCTCCCGCTCGATCTCCTCGTCGATCTTCCGCCGTTCCAGCGGCCAGTGCTCGAACTCGAACACCTCCGCCTCGGGGATGAACTGGAAGGCATCTACCGCCTCCGCGTTCTCGATCGCCTTGAGCGTCGCGCGGTAACACACGTTGGCTGTCACCGCATTCTTCTTGTCCTTGAACACCGTCACCATGCCGAGCCCCGGCACCAGCACCACCTTGGCCCAGTCGCGGAGCGGCGGGGCGTCCTTGGCCGCGTGACGCCGGTGATACGCCTCGTACTCCGCATACGCCACCGCGATCTGCTGCCGAGTTGACGCCGCGAGCTGATCCACCGGTGCGCCAAGATCGAGTTCTACCCACACCGGCCTGGTGCCCGCCCGCAGGATATGCTCCGGCGTCGCGACGCCACGGCCCACCACTTCCTTCAGCCGCTCCGATGCCAGCGTAGTCAGCACATCATCGCTGTCGTCGAGGTGCAGGATCACCCGCTCCGACACGCCGAGCGCACCACGGATCGCCGGCAGCACCGCCTCCGCCGCCCGAGAGCGCACGTCACTCGCCTCCGTGCGCACGCGCGGCGCACCCAGCACGTGCCGCCCACGACGACTCGCCTTCAGGAACTCCTCCGTCGCCGCGATCGCCCTCATCAGCCGCTCGTGACACTCGTCCGCATCGTCTGCCCAGATCACCAGGCCATGATGTGCCAGCGCCAGCCCGATCGTCCCCTTGGGGATCGTGTCGGCAATCAAGTCCACCGATCGTGCCAGCGGAAATCCCGGTCGCGCATACGGCACATACGCCACCTCGCCCGCAAACACTTCCTTCACCAGCCGCTCCGCCACGCTGTCCTGCACATTCGTCAGGCTCATCGTCGCCACGTCGTGCGTATGCACGATCACCCGGTGCGGCAGCAGCGAATGCAGCGGCGTCTCCACGCTCGGCGCCGGTCCCTCGCGACCCAGCATGCAGTCGCCCATGAACCGCATCATCTCGTGGTCGCTCATCGACGACACACCCCTGAGCCCCGCCAGGCCTTCCAGCGACAGTCGCGAGAACCCCTTCCGCCCGATCGATCGCAGGTCCGTCCCGCTCCCCTTCACCAGCAGCGCGGAAACCATCCGCCCGCTTGCATCGGGGAGCGTCGTCTTGATCGAGCTGTTGCCCCCGCCCGGCTGCACCAGCCGCGTCTCCCGGCCCACCAGGTTGGACAGGGTGACGAGCTGGTCCAGCTCGTCTGCAATGGGCGAGGAAGGCGTGGCAGTCATGAGGGAGGAAGATAAGACCGAACCGCATGAATGAGCGGACAGGGGGGATGGGGCGCCCCGAGAGGGGATCGTGGAACGCACGGTTGCATCGGATCGACGGGGAACTCCGGCGTGCGTTCCCCTTTCCCTCGAGGGGCGCCCCATCCGACTGGCCGCGCACCGGCCCACCCCCCATGTTCCACCATGACAACTTTCGCGAAGCTCGGCCTCACCCCCGCCCTCGTCGAAGCCCTCACCGCCCTGGGCTATGAGGAGCCGACCCCCGTCCAGCGCGAGGCCATCCCCCCGCTGCTCGACGGACGCGATCTCCTCGGCCAGGCCGCGACCGGCACCGGCAAGACCGCCGCCTTCGCCCTCCCGCTCCTGCAGCGGCTCTCCACCGATGCGCCGGCGCCTTCCCGACCCGCCGTGCTCGTCCTCGTACCCACCCGCGAACTCGCCATGCAGGTCGCCGAGGCGTTCCATCGCTATGGTCGCGCCGTGCAGGCGCGCACCGTGCCGATCTACGGCGGGCAGTCGTTCAGCCAGCAGATTTCCGTCCTCCGCCGCGGCGTGCATGTCGTCGTCGCCACCCCGGGCCGGGCACTCGATCATATCCGCCGCAGCACCCTCGACCTGAGCGGCATTGCCGCGATCGTGCTCGACGAAGCCGACGAGATGCTCGACATGGGCTTCGCCGATGAACTCGAGGCCATTCTCGAGGCCGCACCGGCAAAGCGGCAGACCGCCCTCTTCTCCGCCACGCTCCCGTCACGCATCGCCAAGATCGCCGAGCGACACCTCGATGATCCGGTGCGCGTCCTGGTCCTCAGCGAGAAGACCCCGGCCGGCACACTCCCCAAGGTGCGGCAGACCGCGTATGTCCTCGCCCGCGCGCAGAAGGTGCCGGCCCTGGGCCTCGTGCTCGACCTCGAGGCGCCTACCCTGGCACTCGTCTTCTGCCGCACTCGGCACGAAGTCGACAGCCTCGCCGAGAGCCTCTCCGGTCGCGGCTATCGGGTCGAGGCGCTGCATGGCGGCCTCACCCAGGTCCAGCGCGACCGCGTCATGAAGCGCGCCCGCGGCGGCACCGTGGATGTCCTCGTCGCCACTGACGTGGCCGCCCGCGGCCTCGACATCGAGCACATCACCCACGTCATCAACTACGATGTCCCCGAGTCGCCCCAGACCTACATCCATCGCATCGGCCGCACCGGGCGCGCCGGGCGCGAGGGCGTCGCCATCACCTTCGCCGAGCCGCGCGAGCACCGGTTGCTCCGCAGCATCGAGTTGCTCACCAAGCAGAAGATCACCACCGCACCGCTGCCTACCGTGCACGACATCAAGGCCAAGCGCCTCGAGATCACCCGCGCCGATATCCGCGAGACCATCGCCGCCGGCGGGCTCGACAAGTACCGGGTGGTGGTGGAGACGCTGGCGGAAGAGTTCGACGTGATGGATATCGCCGCGGCGGCGGTGCAGCTGGCCCATCAGGCCGAGGCGGGCGAGGAGCCCACCGAGATTCCGCCCGCGCCGGAGCCCCGGACGCGCGAAAAGGCGGTGAAGAGCGAGAAGTACGGGAAGCACGGCGAGAAGTCCGATCGCCCGGCGAAGAAGCCCGCCAGCCGCGGCGCGAAGATGGTGCGCGTGTTCATCGGGTCGGGCAAGACCGCCAACATGCGTCCCGCCGACCTCGTCGGGGCCATCGCGAACGAGGCCGGCATCGAGGCGAAGAGCATCGGCGCCATTGAGATCAGTGAGAAGTTTTCGCTGGTGGAGTTACCAGAAGAACTGGTGGACGACGTCATCAAGGCCCTGCGCAGCACCACCATCAAGGGGAAGAAGCAGACCGTGCGCCGCGATGTGGCCAACCGGGCATGATGGACGACCTGCAACGGCACTTCGAGCCCTTCCGGCTCGACACGGTCGGGTACGACCAGACCTTCCCGACGCCGTACGGCGAGCAGCGGATCGTCTACGCCGACTGGACGGCGAGCGGGCGCCTCTACCGTCCCATCGAGGCGCGGATGCTCGACACCTTCGGCCCCTTCGTCGGCAACACCCACTCCGAATCGAGCGCCACCGGCACCGCGATGACCCGGGCCTACCACGAGGCGCACCGCATCCTCAAGGCGCATGTGCACGCTGGCCCCGACGACCTCATCGTCACCTTCGGTTCGGGGATGACCGGTGCCGTCAACAAGTTCCAGCGCATTCTCGGGCTCAAGGCGCCGGAGGGTCTCCGTCGCTTCATCGAGATCCCGGAACGGGAACGGCCCGTGGTGTTCGTGACCCACATGGAACACCACTCCAACCAGACCTCCTGGTACGAGACGATCGCCGACCTGGTGGTGATCCCGCCTGACGCGCAGGGACTGGTGGACGTGTCCGCCCTTGAGGAGCTGCTGCACGTGCATCGCGAGCGGCCGATCAAGATCGGCGCTTTCACCGCCTGCTCCAACGTCACCGGCATCGCGACACCGTACCACGCCCTCGCGAAGCTCATGCATCGAGCGGGCGGCGTGGCATTCGTGGATTTCGCCGCCTCCGCCCCGTATGTGCCGATCGACATGCACCCGGCCGACCCGGAAGCGCGGCTCGACGCGGTGATGTTCTCGCCGCACAAGTTCCTGGGAGGGCCGGGATCGTCGGGCGTGCTGGTCTTCAATGCGGCGCTCTACCGGAACACCGTGCCCGACGACGCCGGCGGAGGCACCGTGGCGTGGACCAATCCGTGGGGGCAGTACGCCTTCCTGCCCGACGTCGAGGCCCGTGAGGATGCCGGCACCCCGGGCTTCCTCCAGGCGATCCGGGCAGCACTCGCGGTGCAGCTCAAGGACGTGATGGGCGTGGACGCGATCCGGCGGCGGGAGGAGGCCATCGTGGCTCGCGCCATGGCTGGCCTGGAGGCGATCCCGGGCGTGCAGCTCCTCGCCCGGAATGCCCGGCACCGTCTCCCCCTGTTCTCGTTCTACGTCGAGAACGTGCATTACAACCTGGTGGTGCGCCTGCTGAACGATCGCTTCGGAATCCAGGCGCGGGGCGGCTGTTCCTGCGCCGGCACCTACGGTCACTACCTCCTGCACGTCGATCCGGCCCACTCCCGCGCCATCACCGACCTGATCGACCACGGCGACCTGTCACAGAAACCCGGCTGGGTGCGCCTCTCGTTTCATCCCACGACCGCCGACACCGAGATCGACTACTGCATCAACGCGCTTGGGGAAATCGTGCGGAACGTGAAGCGCTGGGGCGAGGACTACACCTACTCCGCTGAGACCAACGAATTCGTCCATCGCTCCGGCCGCGCGATCGGCACGCCATCGATGCGGGGGTGGTTTGACATGGGTTAAGGGTTAAGGGAACGGGGAACTTGCAGACAAAGGGGCCGCCCATTCGGGCGGCCCCTTTGCGTTGCCGGCGGCGCGTGGCGACTAGGCCGTCTGCCGCCGCTCCCAGCGTCCGATCGCGTTGAACAGTACGAGCGAAATCACCGCGAGCGCCGCAATGTACACCCAGGGCGAGATGCCAGTGATGTCGGCCAGCGTCACCTTGCCCCGGTCGCCGATCTTCATGAAGCCCTTCTCGAGCATCGGGTACATGGCGGTGAAGATGCCCGCACCCGTGACCATGCCGGCCACGCCCCACATGGCGCGCCGCGATCCCTCGCCGCAGGCCCCGACGCCCGTGCCGGGGCAGTACCCCAGCGTGGCCATGCCCACACCGAAGATGAGCCCGCCCGCCGCGTTGGCCGCGAGCAGCGCCGGCTTCACCAGCAGGTGCGAGATGAGCCCCAGCTGCAGCATGCCGTACACCCCGATGGCGCCCACCACGACGGCGCTGAGCATGATCTTGAGCATCGTGTAATCGGTGAACAGGAACTGGCCGATGATGGTGGCGTACCGGGTGACGCCGCCCTTCTGCAGCAGCACACCGAACACCACGCCGGTCAGGAGGCCCGTGACCAGCAGGTAGGGAGTATCAATCCACGACATGGCGGCGCCCTCCAGGGCCGAAGATGGCGAACGCGGTCAGTACGCCCGACGCAAACATCGAGAAGAAGAAAACCCACGAACTGAGCGCCAGCTGGAGGCTGCCCGAGATGCCATGGCCGGAGGTACAGCCGCCAGCCATCCGCGCGCCGAAGAGCATCACGGCGCCACCGCCGAAGGCCCACCCATAGCTCTTCGCCTCGCTCGGCCCGAAGCGCCACTGCCAGAGCGACGGCACCCGCTCGGCCTTCCGGTCGCCCGAAAGGCGGCTGGAGACGAAGGCCCCGATGAGCAGGCCGATGACCAGCATGACCTGCCAGTCGATGAGCGGCGTCTTCTCATTGATCTCCTTCTGGAAGTAGCTGTTGGCCTCCGGCCCCGCCACGGTGCCCGGGCTCACCGGGTACTGCAACGCGCCGGCCACATGCACCATCGAGCTGCTGGTGCCGAGGGCCTTGTCCATGGTCAGGAACGTGATCCAGCTCAGCACGCCGATCAGCGTGCCGACAACGAATGGGCTCCACCGCTTGCGGCGCAGCGGGCCCGGTGTCGCGTCATTCATACAACCTCCTGGGCGAGAACCAGCGTGAACGGTGCAGTCATCTGAAGTTTTCCCCGCCGGTCCGGTTGTCCGGCACGAAGTGGTTGCGGCCCGGCATCTTCACCGCTGGGAGGGTCTTCCTGTCGATGATCGCGTCCTCGGCGATGACGCCGTTGGCCGCCAGCAGGTAAGCCACGAGCGAGTAGATCTCGGGCGGCGTGAGCGAGCCGGGTGCCATAAGCGGCATCGCGCGGTTGATGTAGTCGTACAGCGTGGTCGCGTAGGGCCAGTAATTGCCGATGGTGCGGTGCTTGTTGAAGTCATCGGCGAAGCTGAAGTCCGTGGGCTCGCGACCAACGAGCTGCGGGTAGAGCGGCGGCGTTCCCTCGCCAGTCTGGCCGTGACAGGCGGCGCACCGCTCAGCGTAGAGCTGCTTGCCCTCGGCGGGTGTGCCGCGGCCAGGCGGGAGGTTCTTCCCCTCGGGGTTCACGTCGATGTCCCAGGCCGCCACTTCCGCCGCGGTTGGCTTCCGGCCCAGGCCGAACGGCCCGTCGGGCACCGGGTGCCAGGCGACGGTTGTCGCCGGCGTCGAGAGGGCGCGTGCGGCTGGGGCGCTGGCGGCGGGCGCGGCGCGGCCCTCGCAAGCCGCGAGCCCGATGGTAACGGCCAGCGACAGCATCACTGGGCGGGTCATGCCTCCACTCCGTAGGAAACCGCCCCGTCGCGCGCGACGCTCCAGCCGCGAATGTAGTTGAAATGGAAGTCGGTACCGATGCCGCGCACGCGCTGGTAGTCGGCGCGGGTGGGCTGGACGGCGCCGGTCTCATCCGTCGCGCGGCTCAGCAGCATCGCCGGCTTTCCGTTCCAGTTCCACATGTACTCGAAGCGTACCGGAGCCATCGGGAGCACGTTCCCCTCGAGGCGCGCCGGCTGCCAACTGCGGCCGCCGTCGGTGCTCACCTCCACCTGGATGATACGGCCGCGGCCGCTCCACGCCAGACCGCGGACCGGCCACCACCCCTTGTCGGTGAGACGCCGTGGAAACGTGGGCGAGGTGATGACCGACTTCACGTCCATCAGGAAGCTGAACTGCCGCGCGGTGCCGTCGGGCAGCGGGTCGGTGTACTTGGAGGTCTCGTCGCGCGACATGTTGGGCTGGTCGATCAGCTCGATGCGCCGCAGCCACTTGACGCTGGAGTTTCCCTCGAAGCCCGGCAGCAGCAGCCGCACCGGGTAGCCGTTGGAGGGGCGAAGCGGCTCACCGTTCTGGCCCCACACCACGAGCGCGTCATCGAGGCCCTTCTGCACCGGGATGCTGCGCGAGAGGCGCGCCGCGTCGCCGCCCTCGGCCAGGAACCAGGTGGCCTTGGGGTTCACGCCAGCCTCGCGGAAGAGCATCGCGAGCGGCACGCCGGTCCATTCGGCATTGCTCAGCAGCCCGTCCACCTGCTGGGGTGTCATCTCCGGCTTCGGCGTGCGGTAGGCGGCGCGGCCGTTGCCGGCGCACTCCACGAAGTAAGTGCGGGTCACGGTGGGGTAGCGGAGCAGTTGCTCGAGGTCGATCACCAGCGGCCGGCTCACCATGCCGTGGATCATCAGCTTCCACTTCTGCGGGTCCACCATGGCCACGCCGGCGTGGTTGCGCTCGAAGAACAGGTCGGACGGCGTAATGGTGCCCGACATATCCTGCAGCGGGGCGAAGGATGGCCCACTGAGCACGCCCACGGGGGCGCGCCCCGGATGCACGAACGGCGAGCGCGCACCAAGCGCCGTGGTCGGCACGCCGGGCACCGCCGTCGGGTCGGGCGGCACAGCTGCGGTGGCGGTGTCGACCTGGGCGAGCAGCCGGTAGGACTGCGAGCCCAGGGTGACGGCGCCGGCGGTAGCAGCGGCGCCGGCCAGCAGCGCGCGGCGCGAGATGCCGCCATCGCGCGCGGGGGTATCGTCGGTCGGGCGCGTCATCGCGTCTCCTCAGCTCCTGCCCGTGCCCACCGGTGCCGGCGGGGGCACGAGGGCCAGCTTGGGGTTCTTGCGCGGCACCAGCGATGGCGGCGGGTTGAACGCCTCGTGGCCGTGGGTGGCATAGGGCACGTCAGCGGGCGCGCCGCCCGCAGGCCAGTCGTCCTGCTTGCCGGGCGAGTCCGGGCGCGGGTGGCTGTTGATGAAGGCCGAGAGGTCGAACGCCTCCTGCCACGTGAGCGTGCCGCCCTGGCCGAAGGGCATGTTGTGCTGAATGAAGCTCGCCGCGCGCTCGAGGCGCGCCATCGAAGCCCCGATACTGAAGCTCCTTGGTCCCCAGAGGGCGGGAAAGGCGGCCAGGCCCTGGCCGTCGGGACCATGGCAGGTGCTGCACTTCGACGCGAAAAGCGCCTCGCCTCGCCTCGCGTCGCCGGGAAGCGTGTCGGGCGCGTCGAGAATGCCCTTCGTGCCGGCGATCTTGGTGCCGATGGGCACGCCCTTCGAGATGTAGGTGATGTAGGTCAGGATATCCTGCATCTCCCGGCTCTCCACCGGCAGCCGGTTTCCCGAGAGCGACCGGGTGAAGCAGTAGTTGACCCGGTCGGCGAGGGGAATCACGGCCCCGGAGCGTTCCATGTACTTGGGAAAGCGGGCGGCAGCACCGGTAAGCGGCGCGGCCTCGATGCGGAGACCGTCCTCGAGGTGGCAACTGGTGCAGTTCAGTCTGCTGGTGGCGAACTGCGGCAGGCTGTCCCGGGTGTGGCGGAGCAGGGCGAGCCCGCGGCGGATCGAGTTGCCGAGGCTGTCGTCCGGGATGTGGTCGAGCGACGGGGGCGCCCAGCCCGCGAGGCCGTAGTCCTTGACCTTGGCGACGGGTGACGAATCGGCGCTGGCCCTGATGGCGGACGAATCGCCTGGGACGCCCGCGGTCGCCGGGGTGCGCGCTTGACAAGCCGCGACGAGGACGAGCGTCCCCACGGCCAGGACGCGGTGCCGCGCGGTGCAAGGTGGCATGCAAGTCCTCCGGGAAGAGCGGGCCGGGAAGGCAAATCAGGCACTATGGTACCATCGCGTAGTTCAGGTGGACAACCCGGCAGTCAGGACGCATGGCCCACCCATCGTGCCACCAGCAGGCTCAGGCTCACCAGCACGGCGAGCGAGGAGAGCACGGTCAGCGTCACCGCGTGGCCCACGCCGCGCAGGGTGCGCACGTCCACGCCGAGGCCCAGGCCCGCCATGGCCAGCACAGTGAGCCCGTGCGAGCCCGCGCGGAGCGGCCCGGTGAGCGGCTCGCCCAGGAGGCCCAGGCTCCTCAGCGTGGCGAGGGCCAGGAATCCGACGATGAACCAGGGAAGCGCGGCCGTCAGCGCGGCGGGCGAAAGCCGGGCGCGGCCGGTGCCGCCCTGCATCAGGGAGAAGGCAAGCAGCAGCGGACCGAGGAAGAGTACCCGAGTGAGCTTTACCAGGGTGCCCACATCTCCGCTCATTGCGCTCACCGGGAGGGTGGCCGCGAGTACCTGCGGGACGGCGTACACCGTGAGCCCGGCCACGACGCCGTACTGGTAGTCGCTCAGGTGGAGGAGTGGGATCAGGAAGGGCAGGCCCAGCACCACCGCCACGCCGAGCACGGCGGTGAAGGCGATGGCGGAGGCCACCTGCTCGCGGCGCGCGCCGATGATGGGGGCCAGGGCGGCGATCGCGGAGTTGCCGCAGATCGCGTTGCCGAAGGCCACCAGGCTCGCGTGCTTCGGCTCGAGGCCGGCAGCGCGGCCGATCAGCGTGCCGATGGTGAGGGCGACCATCACCGTGACCCCGATGCCGAGCAGCAGGCGCAGCCCGCCCGCGGCTACGAGGCCCAGGTTCACTGAAGCGCCGAGGAGGACAATGGCGAGTTCGAGCACGGGCTTGGCGGCGAAGTCGATGCCGGGCTGCCAGCGCGCGCCGAGGGTGGGCCCGGAGCGGACCGCCATGCCGATCAGGATGGCGAGGACGATGGTGTCCACCCAGGGGCGGCCGAGAAGGACCGTCTCGCTCTGGGCCGCGAGGTGTGCCGCCAGCGACACGGCCACGGCGAGCACAAGGCCGGGGAGCACGGCGCGGGTGTGCGAGGGGGAGTGCGACGCACGGGTCACGTGGTGGAGGACCAGCCGTTCCCCTCCCGGTAGGACTTCCATTCATCCGGTGTGATCCGCCTGGACGGAACGCCGCCCCACCGCTCCTTCGCGCCCACCCGCGTGCCCGGCAGCAGCACCGAGTGCGCCATGACGGTGGCACCCTCACCGATGATCACGTCGCCCATGATCGTCGCCTTCTCGCCGATCGTCGCGCGATCGCCGATCACGATCGGGGCGATCACCAGGCGGCCGGCGCCACCATGGTGACAGAACAGCGTCGCGCTCCCACCGATCACGACGTCGTCACCCAGCGTGATCATCCCCACGTCGGAGAAGTTCTCGCTGCAGATCCGCACCCGCCGGCCCAGCCGCATCCCCATCGCCCTCAGGAACAGGATGCCGATCGGCGTCATCGTCACGAAGGGGAGAAAGCTGAAGCGCACCAGGTAGAACAGCGCGTTGTGCAGGTACCACGGCAGCGCCGCGAACGTGAAGTAGCCGCCCGAGAAGGGGCGCAGGCGGGTGGGCAGGAGGAAGTTGTAGACAGGTACCACGACCAGCAGCGCGAAACCGGCCAGGAACAGTGCGCCGCCGCCGAGCACCCCCAGCGCGGGCCACCGGAGCCAGCTGTCCCACGACCCGAGCCGGGGGCCGGCGGCGTTCACCAGCAGCAGCGACGGCACCAGCGCCAGCCCGACCGCGCTGGCCGCCATCAGGTACACCGCGAGGACCGTCACGCCGTAGCTGAGCCGCGAGAACCGGCGGATGAAGCGGTCCGCGAGGTTTGTCGGTTCAGGATTGTCCTTCTCGTCGAAAAACTTCAACCCGTTACCGCACCCGGGGCATCGCCACCAGCCCCAGCGCCACCTTTCGCCATCCCGTCCATATCTCCGTGTCGCCCGGCGACCGGATCAGCATCTGGCACGAGATGCCCCCGTCGAGCAGCACGGCAGTCTGCGCCCCCAGCGCTCCCATCACCGCCGCCATCTCCGGTGTCGTCAGCCCCAGCGGAATGTTCGCCAGCACGCCACCCAGGGCCTCAAAGCGCGTCATCGCGATCAGCACCTTGCCGTCCCGCTGCAGCCCGAGGGCCAGCCGCGCATCGCGATGCGTGCGATCCACGCCGAGCCCATCCTCGCGCAACGGCCGGGGCACCTCGCCGTCTCCCGACAGCAGCGTCGGGTACGACTGGAACGCCATGCGCGTCGACGCGCGCGCCACGCCCAGCGAGTCGGGGGGCACGAGGCGCACCACACCCGACCCATCCACCACCACCCCTGGTGCCAGCGGACCCCGCCCCGGCGCCTGCCGCTCGATGCCATCCTGCACCAGCCAGCCCCATGGTTTGTCGTCGGTGAACTGTCCCGCGTTGACGGCGAAGATCGCGTCCTCGGGGGCTTCATCGACCGCCCACCGCCCCGCGAGCACCAGCCCATCCACTGGTTTTACCAGTTTGAACTCGAGCAGCGCCGGGTCGAGCCGCGCCACGATGACCCGCACCCGGAACGCCTCGCCGTCACCCGACAGCGAGAACTCGCCCCACTCGACGCCCGGCACCGCCTGCCGCCACTCCACCCGGTCCGCCACCGCCGGCAGCGGTGCGGCCCACCGCGCTGGCGCGGCATCGCCCTGCCACCACGTCTCCCATCCACTGGGCCCGCGCACCGCGAGGGCCTGGCCATCACCCCGGTTCGGGGCGGGCAGCCCGGCAACACCCAGTGCGATACCGACCAGGACGGTTCTCACACGAACGGCAGATCCAACTTGTACACCTGAGCGTACAGCTCGCGGGTCTTGGCCAGCCCCTCGTTGATCGCCTTCGCCTCATCATCGGGCGTATCGCTGCCACCCTGTACCTGCGTATTGCTCATCGCGAAGCCTTTCGCCTTCTCCTTCTCCTTCCGGTACTCATCTTCCGTCATCCCGGCCGCGGCCGCCGACACCTGGTTGATCTCGTCCGCCGCGCTGGTCGGCTGCTTCCCGCCGTTACCAGCCCCGCTCGCCGGATTGACAAACGTGGGCGCCACCGGTTCCGGCCCGCAATTCTTCTTGATGCTGTCGGGCAGCGCCCGCTCAACTGCTGAAACCTCCTGCACCGCCGCCATCATGGCGCCGCTGTTGCCTCGCGCACCGGCCATCGTCTTCTGGAAATCGGCCAGCGTCTGCCGGTCCGCCGCCGTGCCCGTTCCATTGGACACCCGTTCCGCCGCGGCCTGGGCCGCCTCCGCCTGGGCGACCATCGCGTTCTCGTCCGGCAGGCCCTGCTTGAGCTGCTCCCCCGCCGCATCGCTCTTCTTCGTGGCCGCATCCACCTTGGCCTGCGCCTTCGCCTTCACCGACGCGGCGCATGCGTCGTACTGTTCCTTCTTCTTCTGATAGTCGGCGTCGGCCTTGTTGTACGCCTCCTGCGCCTTCTCCCATTTCTTGATCGTCTCCGGCCCGATGCGCACCGCCGTCTCGAGCCCCTTGTTCACCTGCCCGATCTGCGCCGCGGTCATGTCGATCTTCTTCACGTACCGGGCCGAGCCAGACGACGTGGTCGGCACCCCCGCCGCATCGGCGGCCGCCTTCTTGATCTTGCTGAACTGCGCCTCGCCGGAAGTCGGGAGCAGGACGACCAGCGTGACAAACGCCATTGACCGCAGGGAAAGGAATCGCATGTGACGCTCCAGGGGGGGGGACGACAGGGATATCATATCGGAAAACCGGGCGCGGCG
>Ga0315278_10003342_pt1 | contig 14330 bp, 6 predicted proteins | sample YL17G06_0_MG_FD_203880 | JGI IMG/M metagenome (GOLD analysis project Ga0315278, IMG submission 203880) | Sediment microbial communities from Yellowstone Lake, YNP, Wyoming, USA - YL17G06_0 | ecosystem: Environmental > Aquatic > Freshwater > Lake > Sediment | place: USA: Wyoming | collected... | reverse complement strand
TCTCCGAGTACACCAAGGCGTCGGTGCACCTCGCGGTGAACGACCGGCTCTCCATGCAGGTCGTCGACACCTACTGGAACAGCGCGTCGTTCGTCATCGACATCGGATCGCGCGTTCCGGCGGCCACCACCTCGCTGGGGCGGGCCTACGTGTCGGCGCTGCCACCTCCCGAGCGAAAGCGCATCCTGGAGGCGATGCGCCTGGCCCGGCCGGCCGACTGGGCGGTGAACCGCAAGCGCTTCGAGCAGGCCTTCCGGGACCACGAGGAGCACGGATTCTGCCTCGGGCTGGGCGACTGGCGCCGCGAGATCAACGCCGTGGCGGCGCCGCTGGTGCTCGAGGACGGCTCCGGGCCCATCGTCATCGGCTGCAGCGGCGCGGCCTTCCAGCTCGAGCCCGAGATGCTGAGGCGCGACGTGGGGCCGCGGCTGCTGGCGTTGCTCGGGAACGTGCGGTCGGGGCTGGCGAGGGACTGAGGGACGGGAACTGCGCACTGGCGAGGAGTGGGTGTACCGCCCCCGTCGATTCCGACTGCCACCCGCCCCAGCCTGCGTCGGCGAGACCCATCTCTGGGCGCCGGCCTTCCCTGGGTCCCGGTAGGCTACCCCTTGTCGGGACGGACGGACCGTCCCGGACGAGGGCTGGCCCGAGTTCGTGTTCCCGAAACCACATTCCCCCCACCCGAGAAACGACTGAATTCCGTGCCCGCGGGGCGGGCATCGACGAGCGCCCATTATTCTATCATCCTCCCGAAGTCGCCAGTCCCGTCGGCTCTTCGCCGGGGACCGCGCGGGCGAGGTCCAGTTCCTCGACGACGCGACCGGCAACGGCGACGGCTTCGCCCCGCTGCGCCCTGGCGGACGACCTGCGCGCTCCCCTCGGGCGCCCCCTAGCGAGGGGCGATCCCTTCTCCCTGAGAGTTCCTGGGTCGTGGGGTCATGTGACGATGGACGGATGCCCGTTTGCGCTACACCGGAGGGGCCGGGATGGGTTGACCGGCTCGGGGGTGGGACATGGAAGTCCAGGGGACGACGGATGCTCCGCCGACGTGCATACATCGTCGGCTGGCCTGGGTCGCCGGGCTCGCACTCGCGGTGACGCCAGTCAGCGCATCCCCGAAGACCATCCTCATCTTCGGTCCGCACGAGGATGACGAGATCTTCCTCGCTGCCGGCATCGCCCGGGCCGCGCGCACGCGCGGTGACACGGTGAAGATGATCCTCGTCACCAACGGCGACATCAACGGCGCTTCCGTCGGGCTCGCGCGGCAAGGAGATTCCGTCGTCGCGGCGCAGACGATCGGGTTGTCCGAGTCGGACCTGGTCTTTCTCGGGTACGGCGATGCCTCCCTCGGCGCCATCTATCAAGCCACCTCCGGATCGCAGGTGTTCACGTCCAGCGCCGGCCAGACCGCCACGTACGGGACCCGCGGCCTCGCCGGCATGGACTATCACCGCTACCTGTACGGCGTCGCAGGGCGCTACGACCGCGACACGATCCTCGGCGACTTCAAGGCGGTGCTGGCGAACTTCCGACCGGACGAGATATACACGCCCAGTTACTTCGACGACCACGACGACCATCAGGCCACGGCGCTCTTCATCGTCGAGGCCCTCCTGGCCCTGCAGCGGTCCGGCGTCGATCTTCCGGCCAAGCTCCACCAAGGCATGATCTGGGTGCCGGGCGCGTGGCCCTGGCCGCAGGCCGAGCCCACCGGCTTCACCCCTTGGCTGCCCCACACCAAGCCAAGCTGTTGCCTCGACACCTCGACGCCCTTCGACTGGGCGCGCGCGCTGCGGGTGATGGTTCCCCCCGAGATGCAGTCCTCGACCCGCGCCACCAGCCTGAAGTGGCAGGCGATCCAGAACGGCTTCGGCTCGTACGAGTGGTACTCGGCGTGGGCGCGCCGCGACGAGTTCTTCTGGCTGACCGACTTCTCCAGCAACCTCGCCACGCGGGCCCAGGTCTCCGTGTCCTCCGAGGATGCCGCGAACGGACGGGGCCGCGACAAGGCCGTGGACGGCGTGCTCCACGGTTCCCTGGTGGCGGGCCGCAAGGAGTGGGCCACCGGTGGCCAGCTCGCCGGCGCCTGGATCCAGCTCGACTGGCCGAGCCCGGTCTCGGTGGCGCAGGTGAACCTCTACGACCGGCCCAGTCTCGGCGAGAACGTCATCGCCGGCACGATCACTTTCAGCGACGGCTCCATGATCCCGGTGGGCGCCCTCCCCGCCAACGGGCACGTCCAGCCCGTCGTCTTCCCGCCGAAGGTGGTGACCTGGGTTCGGTTCACGGTGGACCAGGCACAGGGCACGCAGGCCGGGCTCTCCGAGATCGAGGTGCTGGGCAAGCTGGCCGGGTCGACAACCAACACCCCACCCCACTTCCTGAGCGGGCCGGGCGGCCCGACGGATCGGTCGGTCGCGGGTGGCCAGAGCATCGCGCTCAGCGTGGAGGCCCACGACCTCGACGGAGATCCCCTCCAGTACCTCTGGTGGGCGGAGGCTGGCACCATCGCCGGTGGCGGCCCCGCCGTCACCTTCACCGCGCCCGGCGTCGCGGTCGACACGAGCCTGGCCTACTCGGTGACCGTGCTCGACGGCGCGGGAGGGTCGGCGACAAACCACGGTTTCCTCACCGTCACTCCGGGGCCAGGTGGGGGTGGAGTCGGCGTGGATTCACTTTCAGTGGCTCCTGCCACCGTGACGGCGGGAGGCACCGCCCTTGGCACGGTGACCATCGCCGGCACCGCTCCCCCTGGCGGCCAGGCGATCCCTCTCTCCAGCAGCAACGCGGCGGCAGCCATCCCCGCCACGGTCACCGTGCCCGCCGGCGCGAGCAGCGCCAGCTTCCTGGTGACCGCGGGCGCCGTGTCGGTGGCCACCTCGGTCACCTTCACCGCGTTCATCGGCGGCGCGCCGGTCACGGCCGCATTCCAGGTCACTCCGGTGGCGACGGCGGGTGGGGCCAACGTGGCGCCCTCCGCCACCGTCACCGTCTCCAGCGAGAACACCAGCACCCAGCAGCAGGGCGTCAAGGCGGTGGACGGCATCGTAGACGGGTTCGACGGGGCGACGGTGGGACTCCCTGGAAACTACACGAGGGAGTGGGCGACCCGGGGCGAGCTGTCGGGAGCGTGGATCCAGCTGAACTGGTCGCCGGCCGTGGCCGTCCAGCGGGTGGTGCTCTTCGACCGGCCCAACGCCAGCGACCAGGTGATCGCGGGCACGCTCAGCTTCGGCGACGGCAGCAGCGTCCTGGTGGGGGCCCTCCCAAGCGACGCCAGGGCGCTCATCGTGGACGTCCCGCCACGCACGGTGTCGTGGATGCGCTTCCGCATCGACCAGGCGGTGGGCCGCAACACCGGCCTTTCCGAGGTCCAGGTCTTCGGGGCCTCGGCCCCTCCCGACGCCTTCGAGGTGCATCCGGCCAGCGTCGTCGCCGGAGATCCTGCCCAGGGGACCGTGACCCTCGGCGCCGCGGCGCCCGTGGGTGGGATCACCGTCTCGCTCGCGAGCGGCCTCCCCGCGGTGGCATCGGCGCCGGCCAGCGTCCTCGTTCCCGCGGGCAGCACCTCGTCGAGCTTCGCGATCACCACCGCCGCCGTGGCTTCGCCCACGTCGGTCCTCCTCTCAGCCGCCCTGCCCGGCGGCACGAAGGCCGCGACGCTCACCGTGACCCCGCTCCCGGTGGCCGTCGGCATCGCCAACGTCTCCTTGAGCCCGGCCTCCGTGATCGGCGACCAGAACGTGCAGGGCACCGTGACGCTCACCGGCGCCGCCGGCTCGTCCGGAGTCACCTGCAATCTCGCCGCGAGCGACGGGACCCTCGCCAGCGTCCCCGCCGCGGTGGTGGTGCCGGCCGGTGCCACGTCGGCGATCTTCACCGTTGCCGCTGGCGCGGTGACGGCGACACGCTCCGTGATCATCACCGCCTCCTTCGCCGGTAGCGGCGCCAGCGCGGCACTCACCATCCAGCCACTCGTGCTTGCCTCTCTTTCCGTGAGTCCCGTCGCGGTGCCTGGCGGAGCCTCCGCGCAGGGGTCGTTCACCCTGAACGGCGTGGCGTCGGGAGCGGTGATCTCCCTCGCCAGCAGCGACCCGTCTGCCGCCACCGTTCCCGCCACCCTCGCGGTGGCGCTGGGCGCCTCCGGCGGGAACTTCACCGTGATCACCTCCCCGATCGCCGCAGATCGCACGGTGACCCTCACCGCCAGCGCGGGCGCGAGCACGCGGTCGACCACCCTCACGGTGGCCGCCACGGGCCTGGCCAGCATCACGGTCGATCCGGCGAGCGTGCCCGGCGGCTCCTCCTCCATGGGAACCGTCACGCTGACCGGCCCAGCTCCAGCCTCCGGGACCGTGGTGGCGCTCGGCAGCAGCGCCACCGCCGCCATCGTTCCTGCCAGCATCACCGTGCCGGCGGGCTCGACGGGCGCCACGTTCGGGGTGGCCACCACGTCGGTGGCCTCCAGCACCATCGTGGTCCTCACCGCCACCGTGGGGGCGGCGATACGCACGGCCAGCCTCACGGTCAGCCCCCCGGGCGGCTTCACGCTTCAACTCTCCTCCAGCGTGGTGCCCGGCGGGGGCATCGCCACCGCGACCGTCACTCTCGGTGGCGCGGCGGCCGCGGGGGGAGCGGTGGTGACCCTCACCAGCAGCAACCCCGCCACCGCCCAGGTCCCCCCTAGCGTGACGGTCCCGGGCGGCGCGACGACCGCCACCTTCCCGGTGACCGCCTTGCAGGTCACCTCCACCCGTTCGGCAACCATCAGCGCCGCCTTCGGCGGCATCACCCGCACCGTCACCCTCTCCGTTCAGCGGCTCAGCGTCTCCGGCCTTGCGCTGACGCCGCCGAGCGTACCCGGAGGCGGCCTCGCCGCCGGCACGGTGACCCTCAGCGCAGCGGCCGCGGGCAATGGATTCCTGGTGACTCTCTCGAGCAACAACCCCTCGGCAGCGGCTGTGCCGGGGAGCGTGACCGTCGCGGCGGGCTCGAGATCCGCCACTTTCACCATCTCCACTGCGGTGGCCGGCACCACGACCCCCGCCTCCATCAGCGCGGCGGGAGGCGGCTCGACGCGATCCGCAAGCCTGGCCGTGACCTCGGGCCCCGCCCCGCTGTCGCTCACGGTGGCGCCAACGTCGGTGGCGAGCGGGTGGACCTCCGTGGGAACGGTGACCCTGAACGGGTCCGCGGACGCGGGCGGCACGGTGGTGACGCTCTCCTCCGGCAACACCTCGGTGGCCACTGTCCCGCCCACCGTGACGGTCCTGGCAGGAAGCCTCACCGCCACGTTCCCCGTCACCGCCCGGACCGTCAACGCCTCGACGAGCGTGACGATCTCCGCTCGGGCGGCCAGCGTGACGAAGCGGGTCACCCTGCGTGTGACGCCGTAGGCGCGGCGGATGGGCATCCGAGCGGGAGGCCCTGGCACGGGCTCGGGGGCCGGTCACGGGGACGTGCCCCGGTGGATCGGACTCAGCGACAGCTACGGAGCGGCTCGACCGATGCCGTGATAGGCGAAGCCGAGCGCCTCGACCTTCCGCCGGTCCCAGACATTTCGGCCATCGAAGAGCACCGGCTGGCGCATGAGTCGCAGCAGCCGCTCGAAGTCTGGCTGTCGAAACTCGCTCCACTCGGTGATCAGGAACAACGCGTCGGCCCCTTCGGCGGCGGCATAGGGCTCCTCCACGAGCTTGACGCGCTCTCCGAACAGGCGAGCGGCGACTGCGGCTGCCACGGGGTCATACGCGCGGACCTGGGCACCATTGCCTACGAGCCCCTCGATGATGGTGATCGAGGGGGCCTCGCGCATGTCGTCGGTCCTGGGCTTGTAGGCGAGGCCCCAGATGCCGAAGGTCTTCCCTTGGAGCGAGCCGAAATGCTTGAGCGCCTTCTCCACGAGCACCCGCTTCTGCCGTTCGTTGATGCGCTCGACCGCACGCAGGATATCGAAGTCGAGCCCGCTCGCGCGCGCCATCTTCGTGAGTGACTGTAACGTCGTCGGGAAGAACGACCCACCGAAGCCGATTCCTGGGAACAGGTATGGGTGCCCGATGCGTCGATCCGAGCCCATTCCTCGCCGGACCTGGTCGACGTCAGCGCCGACGCGGTCGCACAGCGCCGCGATCTCGTTCATGAACGAGACGCGGGCCGCCAGCATGGCATTGGCGGCGTACTTGGTCAGCTCGGCGGAACGCGCATCCATGAACAAGATCGGCTGCTCCGTGCGCACGAATGGAGCGTACAGGTCGGCCATCACCTGACGTGCGCGCTCGGAACTCGTCCCGACGACGATTCGGTCCGGCCGCGTGAAGTCATCGATGGCGGCCCCTTCCTTCATGAACTCCGGGTTCGACACCACGTCGAAGGGCGCCCGGGCGAGCCGCCCGACGATCTCGGCGGCCTTGTCGGCGCTACCGACCGGTACCGTGCTCTTGATCACCACCACGGTGTAGCGCTGGAGATGGCGGCCAATCCCCTCCGCGGCGGCAAGGAGGTCGGAGAGGTCCATCTCCCCCGCGGGGTCGAGCCTCGTGCCCACCGCGATGAACGCCACTTCGGCGTCCTGCATCGCCTCGGCCATGGAGGTAGTGAAGCGGAGCCGCCCCTCCCTGGCATTGCGGCGGAGGAGCTCCTCCAGCCCAGGTTCGTAAATTGGAACGCCGCCAGACTGGAGGACTTCGATCTTTCGCTTGTCGACGTCGACGCACACCACCAGGTGCCCGCTGTCCGCCAGGCACGTACCTGTGACCAAGCCGGCGTACCCAGTTCCGACGACCGCGATTCTCAAGGCCCCTCCACGGGTAGCGCCAATGACGGGCGTTGGGGTGACTTCAGCCACCCTGATTCAAGACTGAACTCTCGACAGGCGAGAATGGTGAACCATCCCGATAGTGGGCTTGCCCCGATTCCGTGGACACCAAGTTTATGCCGCCAGCGCTTCCAGGCGCCAGTCGGACTCGGTTTCGTCCGGACTCCTGTAGCCGTTTCGTGAGTGCAGCCTCCTCGCGTTGTAGTCGCGCTCGATGAAGGTGAACGTCTCGGGCTGGGCGTCTTCGACGGTGCGCCAGGTCGCCGTGGAGGGGCCATCGAACTCCAGCGTCGAGACGAAGCTCTCGGCCACGGCGTTGTCCCGGCAGTTCCCCTTGCGGCTCATGCTCTGCACGGCGCCGATCTGGGCGAGCCTGTCGCGGAAGCTCTGGGCCGCGAACTCCGAGCCGCGGTCGGAGTGGAAGATCAACCCGGGCCGTGGCTGGCGCCTGGCAATCGCGCGCCGCAGCGCCTCTCCAGACATTTCCGCGTCCAGGCGGTCGCCCAGCGACCAGCCGACGGCCTTGCGGGCGAACAGGTCGATGATGACGACCAGGAACAGGAACCCGCCGAGCCCGTGGCAACGCGGGACGAACGAGAACACGAGCCGCCTCCTCCGCCGGCACTTCCCGAGGAAGACTGAGCTCGCCCGATATTCACAGCGCGAATTGGATGAAGTCGCCTGCCGACTGAATCAGCGACCGCGAAAGACGCTGGGCTACCTCTCCCCTGCCAAGATACTTGGTCAAGTGTTGCCTTGACCGGTTGAGTGCGCTGCTGCCTTTCTCAGGAAGTCCCGTTCCATCGTGACCGTCTTCAACTCGCGCCGCAGCCGCCCCAGTTCCGCCCGCCCCTCGCTGGTCATCGGCCCTGGGGGTCACGCAGCGAGTCGACGGCGGCTTGCCTCACCCAGCCGCGGACCGCCGTCTCCGTCAGGTCGAGATCCCGCGCGCCCTGGGTGACGGTCTCTCCGCTGCTGCGAAGCACGCCGACTGCCTCTGCCTTGTGCTCGGCGGTGAACGTCCGTCGTCGTCTCATGGACCCGCAGGAGCGCCGCGACGCTCACGCCATCATCACCGAACGTCACGGCGCCAGCTCGATGATCGCCACCTCCAACCGCGGCCCCGACGAGTGGATCGCGACCTTCACCGACCCCGTTCGCGCCCACGGCTGCATCGACCGCTTCACCTTCGACGCCTACGGCCTCGTCATCGAAGGGCGGTCGTACCGCGAACGGCTGAAGCCCAGCCGTAAGGCTGGACCGGAGGAGGGAAAGAACGGCAAGTAGTTCACGTCACGCCTCCCGGACCCGAGGGGGCATGATGGTGATGACCCAGGGTCCAATACTTCTGGAAACCGACACCTGCGGCTTTGTCCGCGTTCGAGTTGTGGGGGTTTCGAGCCACCATCGTCGAGTTGGTGGACAGCCGCTTCATGACATCTACCGGCGGGCCCGCAAGCGTCGGCCATGCTAGAAGGGGTTTCTTCGCCTGGGTGTCTTGGCGGTCGATCCATCGACCTCCGCGGAGCCGCGGCGGCTTGGGCGCGTCTGCTGGAAAGTGGAAGGGGAACCGAACATGCTGACGATCATGTGCAGGAAAGCCTGGCGGCTCGCTCTGGTTTCGTTCCTCATGGCCGGCCTCTCCGCCTGCGGCGAGACCCCGGTCACGATCGGCGTGGCCCCGCCCACAGCAACCGTCCAGGTGGGCGGTACGGTCTCGTTCACCGGCACGGTCTCGGGAAGCACCGATGTCGCAGTGGTCTGGTCGATCCAGGAGGCCTCCGGGTGCGGCGCCGTGACCCAGGGTGGCGTGTACACCGCACCGGCCACCGTTCCGGGGGGCGCCTGCCACGTCGTAGCCACCAGCCACGCCGACGCCACCCAGAGCGCCATCGCGGTGGTCACCGTGTCGGCGACGCCGGTGGTCAGCGTGTCCGTGTCTCCGACCACGGCGACAGTTCCGACCGGCGGGACCGCGACGTTCACGGCCACGGTCTCCGGAAGCTCGGACGTCGCGGTGACCTGGTCGATCCAGGAGGCCGCCGGGTGCGGCTCGGTGACGCAGGGCGGCGTGTACACCGCGCCGGCCAACGTTCCCGCGGGCGCCTGCCACGTCGTCGCCACCAGCCACGCGGATGGCACGATGAGCGCGGTCGCGGTGGTCACCGTATCGGCAGGCTGCTGGCAACTCCTGGCGGTGAGCCGGGTTCGCTTCCAGCCGCGCGCCGGGCAGGCGGCGGCGATGGTCGGCGGAACCATCCAGGGGTCGAACGACAGCCCCACGAACGGCTTCGCGGTCCTCGCGACCATTTCCTCGCAGCCGCCGGATGGTCAGTGGACCGAGCTCACCTTCGCGAACGCCACGGCCTACCGCTACGTCAAGTACTACGGCCCGCCGGGGAGCTTCGGCCAGATCGCCGAGATCGAGTTCTATTCGGGCAGCACCCGCCTCACCGGCGATGGATTCGGCACGGCGGGATCGCGGTCCGCCAACCCCTGGCAGAACGCGCTCGATGGAGATCCAGCCACCTTCTTCGATGGCCCGATCGCGAACGACGTCTACGTGGGCATCGACGCGGCCTCGGGAAGGGTCGTGGCTCCTCCGACCTTCTCGCCGTCGGCGGGAAGCTACTCGGCTCCCCAGAGCGTCGCGATCTCCTCCGCCACGCCTGGCGCGGCCATTCGCTATACCGCCGACGGCAGCGACCCGGCGGTGGGGGGGCTGACCTACTCCGGACCGGTCTCCGTCGGCAACGGGTCGACCACGCTCCGGGCCGTCGCCACCAAGGCCTGCATGCTGGCGAGCCCGCCCACGCTCGCGCTGTACACGGTGGGTGGCGGCTCGACGACGACGTCGTCGTCGCTCCACATCGGCAACAGCCTGACCGATTCCATCGACGGCTACCTCCAGCCGGTGGCGGCGAGCGGCGGCATCACGCTCGACTACTGGCGATTCACCGTCCCGGGAGCGGGGACCTACGTCTACGACAACTACTCGACAAGCGGGTTCGGTGGCATCGCCAACATCCAGACCGAGGTCCACACCAAGCCGTACCAGCACATGTCGATGCAGCCAGCCTCGAACATGCCATGCCTGCCGACGGGGTACGCCAGCGAGTCCAACGCCTTGAACCGGAGCGACGGCGTCAACATCGACGAGGTCTGGAACGCCGCAGTCGGACCGAATCCAAACGTGCAGATGTGGGTCTACTCGACGTGGCCTCCACCGACAGCCTACGGGACTTGCATGTCCGGGCCCCCGGGATGGGTCCGCGACGCGGCGATCTGGAACCCGCCCGCGCCGACGAGTTGGGAAGACGCGGTTTCCCACGTGACCCAGTTCAACGAGGCAGCGCGAACCTACCTGGTGAACCAGCACCCGACTCGACCGCCTCCGTACATCGTGCCCGCCGGCGTGGGACTGGTGAACCTGAAGCACGCGGTGGAGGCGGGGAGCATCCCAGGCGTCGCCACCACTGCATTCTGGACCTTCACGTTCGCCCAGGGCTTCGGCACCGACGACCACCTGACGAACGAGGGGCGCTACTTCGTCACGCTCGTCTTCTATGCGGCCATGTTCCAGCGAAACCCGGCCGGCCTCGCTCACCCGAGGACGAACCTGACCGACGCGCAGGCGGCAGTCCTCCAGGCCGTCGCGTGGCAGACCGTGACCGGCTACGCGCTGAGCGGCATCGGTCGCTGACGAATCCCGAGCGGGCGGCCCGCGACGAGCTCCCATGGCTTCTCGCAGGAACGGGCCATCTGCAGGAGGGCATTGCCAGCTTCCTCCAGCAGTTGCCGGGCGGAAGGCTCGGTCACCCGGGAGGGGCCAGCCCGCAGCTCGGCTGCAGCCGGGGCGGCCCAGGCTCGGGGCAGGTCAGTCTCACGAGCCGATCCCTCCCCGAGCCGCGCCTCGACGCAGCCGGGGAAGTAGCTGTCGTGCCAGCTCCGCGACGTTAGGTTCCCGAAGGATGCTGAGATGATCTCCGTCGATGTCGCAGGCATCCAGGTGGCCCACGACCGAACCCCATCCGTAGGTTGGATCGGAGACGTCGCTGTCGAAGAAGCTCCTCTCCGTGGCGCGGACCAGAAGGGCCGATCCGCCGTAAGGACGGACCGGATAGCGCCTCGTCGCCTCGCTGTAGATCCGGTCCCGGACGGCGGCGAGCTTCAGCGCCCCGGCGTCCCCCGGCTCGAGGTCGTGCTTCGCCCGGGCCTCCTCGACTCCGCTCGACGAACCGAACCCAAGCTTCCGGGCCACTGCCCGGACGAGGTGGCCGAAGCCCTGGCTGCGTGCCCGCCGCACCTTCTCGGCCATCCATCGGCCCCAGTCCCGCCGGAGAGCGCTCGGGAGCATGGTGTCCAGAATGGCCACCAGCGCCACCTCCTCCCCGTCGCGGACCAGCTGCTGCGCGACCTCGTAGGCCAGGACGCCGCCGAAGGAGACACCGGCGAGCAGGTAAGGGCCGTGCGGCTGCTGGGCGCGCACGGTCCTGACGTAGCCTGTGGCCATCTCTTCCACGGAGACGCTCTGCGGCTCGCCACCGCCATCCCCGAAGACCCGCCGCTCGTTGGCAAGGAAGATGCCGTAGACCCTGAACTCGGGCGCGAGCCGGGCGGCCAGCTGCTGGTACAGGTGAATCCCGCAAATACAGAAGACTTGCGGGCCAGCCCCGGTCGCCTGGAGCGCAATGACGGTCCCGCCCTCCTCGGCTCCCACGGAAGCGCCGTTGGCGCTGGAAGCCCGAAGTTCCGCGGCGAGGGCGCGCACCGTTCCCGTCGCGAAGACGACCGGTAGGGGGCAGGGGCGGCGAAGCTCCGATTCGACAGCCTGAGCGAGCTGAACCGCCAGAAGGGAGTGACCGCCCAGGTCGAAAAACCGGTCGTCGATCCCCACGCGCTCCAGCTTCAGGAGCCGGCCCCATATCGCCACGAGCTCTCTTTCCAGATCATCCCTGGGTGGAGCGTAGTCGCATCCCGAGAAGGCCGTGCGGTCTGGAGCTGGAAGAGCCTTCTTGTTCACCTTTCCGTTCGGATTGAGCGGCAGGGCATCGAGGACAACGAATGCGGCAGGAACCATGTGCTCGGCAAGCCTGGCCCTGAGGAACTCCCGGATCTCGGCGACCTGCCGGGCGAGGCTTGACGGCCCCGGGTGCTGCTTCAGCACCAGATAGGCGGCGAGGACCTTTCCCCCGGTGGAATCGTCGCGCGCGGCAACCACCGCCTCCCGGACGGCGGGATGATGACCCAGCGTTGCCTCGATCTCGCCTGGCTCGACCCGCATGCCCCGGATCTTCACCTGGTTGTCGATCCGTCCGAGTATCTCGATGAGTCCATCGGTGCGATAGCGCCCAGTGTCTCCGGTGAGATAGACGAGATCGTCGGGGTCTCGGCGGAAGGGGTTGGCGATGAAAACTCGCGAGTTGGCTTCGGGAGAATTGAGGTACCCGAGCGTACGGAACGGAGTCCGGATTGCGATCTCGCCGCTCTCATTCAAGCCGCATAGAACGAGACGGCGATTGAGGATCAGGACCTGAGTCTGTGGCTGCGGGCGCCCGATGGGCTGTACACCGGGCTCGGGATCGGCAACGCGATGGTAGCACTTGGCCAGCGTCGTCTCGGTCGGACCGTACAGGTTCGTCACCATCGCCTTGTTCCCGAAGGCCTCGCGGAAGCGGTCGACCAGAACGTCGGTGAGGGGCTCGCCGGCAAAGAACACCCGCCGAAGTTGCGGAAGGCGAACCCCGGGCGGAACCTGGCTGAGCCAGAGGCGCGCCAGGGATGGCACGACGTGCAGAACCGTGATCCCTTCCGTCTCCATCCACGTGAGGATCTTCGATGGATCGATCACGTCCCCCTCGGCGGGGATGCAAAGGGTCGCGCCGCTTGTGAGCGCCAGGAACATGTCGCGCAAGACCACGTCGAACGACAAGGCGGTGAGCTGAGATGCTCTATCGTCCGGCTGGATCTCGAATGTCCGGCGCTGCCAATCGAGGAAGTGCCCCAGCCCCTCGTGCCGGCCCAGTACCGCCTTCGGGATTCCGGTGCTGCCCGAGGTGAAGAAGACGTAGGCCGGCGATCCGGGGTCCAGAATGGGCAGCCGCGCGGCCAGCGCGCCGTCCATGGTGGTTCCCCCCACGGCCCCCGTCATGGCGTCAACGGGAATCACTTCGACGGAGCTGGCCGCAAGATCGCAAGCACTTCCGACGCAAACAAGGTACTTGGACGCGGTCTGCTCCAGCATGACCTTCTGGCGCTCGAGCGGAAGCTTGGGATCGATGGTCAGGAGAATCCCGCCGCTGCGGAATACCCCCAGCATGGAGCTAACGATGGCGAAGCTCCGCTGGCCCGTGACCGCGATGACGTCGCCAGCGGAAACGCCACGCTGGCAGAGATTTTCGGCGAGTGCGGCCGACGCCTGATCCAGTTCCGAGTAGGTCCAGGCTCGCCCTGACTGGCGGATGGCAACGGCGCGCGGCCGCTTCTCGGCGCATGCAACGAAGGCATCGGTCAGAAGAGGGTAGCGCGGCTTCTCGATCGGCCGGGAGGGATCCGGGAGCATCGCCCGGCCGAGCTGGGTGACGAGCGAGTAGTCCAGCACGGATTCCGAGGGGGACTTCGAGGCTTGCTCTACGAGCAACTGGTATTGCGCCAGCCACTCGATCATGCGCTCCTTGCGAAAGTGGTGACCGTTGTAGCCAAGCCGGAGAACCAATCCGCTGCCTTCGTCGTCGAGCGTGAGGGTCACCTCCGGAGGCGCATCCTGCCGCCACGCCGGTGGTACTCCAGCGCCGCCTCGTGCGGTGCGAAGGCCGAACAGCGCGCTCGCCGCCGTGGGCCGGTCCATGGCAGGCTCTGCCTCTGGCTCGGGTCCGCCGAGCGCCCGACCCAGCGCTGCCACCACCTCGGCAAAGGTCGTCTGGTCGCCGATCCCGGAGCGAACGAGACGGACGCGAGACTCCGAGGTGGCGGGCACCTCCCCCTCCTCGGGACCTCCCTGCCAGACGCCCACCCAGAGATCGGATTGCTGCGTGTGCCGATGCAGCAGCACGACAAAGGCCGCCAGACCGACCTCGAGGACGCCGCAGCCGAGAGCCGCCCCTCCATCGGAGAGCGACTGTCGAAAGCCAGGACCCGGATACGATAGTTCTTCTCCCCAGCGGTCCTGGTCTCCACAACGGCCCCGATCCGAGGGCAATTCCACGTGGGCAAGACCAGGACGTCCGGGATCATACCCGTCGGTAGGGAGTGTTGTACCGCTCAACCGAGGTGGAGCTGACCTCGGTGTCGGGGTCGCCATTTCGCCTCCCATCAGGTCCACCAGTTTGCCGCGCCTCGACGCGCGAGACCTTCCCGCGATTCGGGAAGCCCCTGGTCTCCCCGGCTGGTCATTGGTAGGTGGGTGGCGCGGTACCGCGTTGGCGGCCCGTCTCCACCCGCCTCCTTTCAAACCGTGCGTGCGGATTTTCCGCACACGGCTTAACGGTGGTCTTCTCGTGCAGCATGCACGGCT
>Ga0315278_10003339_pt1 | contig 14341 bp, 11 predicted proteins | sample YL17G06_0_MG_FD_203880 | JGI IMG/M metagenome (GOLD analysis project Ga0315278, IMG submission 203880) | Sediment microbial communities from Yellowstone Lake, YNP, Wyoming, USA - YL17G06_0 | ecosystem: Environmental > Aquatic > Freshwater > Lake > Sediment | place: USA: Wyoming | collected... | reverse complement strand
CGCCGCCTGTCCCCCGGGGCGACAATGGTAGTACGGGGCGGGCATCGCCCAGGACGGCCGCCGCGCCCCGGGCGCGAGGGATAGCCGGAAGTGGAGCTAGTGGGGGTGCGGGTGCGGGTGCGGGTGCTGTTGCCTTCGGCGCGGGCTCCGCCTGGGCGTGCGCGGCCGTGGAGGGCGGGGTGGCGACGACGACGGGTTCGGCTGGGGGGATGAGGGGTGAGGGTTGAGTGCTCGTGCGTGCTATTCTTCAATTTCTTTCCTCGCGCTCCACATCCAGCCCGGTGCATCCGCCTATGCAGCACACGCTGGGTGTGTGGGCGGCCCCTCTAGCGACACCTGGTCCATGCCCGTTGCACGCAACTATTTTCTTTTCACGCCGAATCCAACGCTCCACACCTTCACTGTACGCCCGCCCGCACGGGATGGTGATGGCCGCCAGCCGTTCCGCCCCGCGGGCCAGGACTTTCAGGCGGCGGGCTTCCGCCGCGGCGGCGGCCGCGGAGACGTGAGGAGGTGGGGCGGCGACGTCCATTTTCTTTTCTTTCCTCGTTGTGTGAAGTTCTTTCTGTCTGCTCACTCTCACATTAAATGCCCTTTTTAGCCCTCTGCCGGCCGCTCGCCCGCCCACCACAGGCACACGCGCGTACGATGGCGACCGCCGCCATCCCACCCTGGGCAGCCGCGTCCAGGGCGGCTGCGCCCACCGCCTTCATGCCGGACGAGGAGGGACGGGACTGGGCGGAACCGCCGACCCCGACCCCGGCCTCGGCCTCCACTCCACTGGCCGCCACGCTCCTGGCCGTGAAGGACACGTTTGATGTTGCGGGCCAGGCGACCGGCTTTGGAAACCCGGCCTGGCGGGCCGGGCACCCCGTCGCCACGTCAACCTCCCCCGCCGTCGCGGCCCTGCTGGCCGCGGGCTGCCGCCTGGCGGGGCGGACCGTGTGCGACGAGCTCACGTACGGCCTGGAAGGCGAGAACCCGCACTACGGGGCGCCCCTGAACCCCGCAGCTCCCGGCCGCGTGTGCGGTGGGTCGTCCTCGGGGTCAGCGGCCGCCGTTGCCGGGGGTGCGGTCCAGCTGGCCCTCGGCTCGGACACCGGCGGGTCGGTCCGCCTGCCGGCGTCCTACTGCGGCGTGTTTGGCTTTCGCCCCACGCACGGGCGGGTGTCCCTGCAGGGAGCTTGCGCTTTGGCGCCGTCCTATGACACAGGCGGCTGGTTTGCGGCGGATGCGGGGCTGCTGCGGGCGGCCGGAGGCGTGCTGCTCCTCCCGGCCGGAGGCGGAGGCAAGGGCGCGGCACAGCCTCCCACACCCCGCCCCCGCCTTACCCGCTGGCTGGTCGCGGCGGACGCATTTGACCTCGCCTCTCCAGGCACGTCGACCGCCATATATGCGGCTGTGGCGGGCGCCAAAGACCGGCTGGCCGGTGTGTTCACCGGCGGCGGCCCCGTCGAAGTCAGCATTGGCGCCTGCGTGGAGGGCGGTTTGGGCGCGGCGGCATACTCGTTCCGGGCAACACAGGCCGCTGAGATTATGGCAGAGTTGGGGCCCTGGCTCGCTGCGACCAAGCCCGCCCTAGGCCCCGCCGTGCAAGCCCGCCTCGCATGGGCGGCGGGCGTGTCCGCAGAGGAGGTTGAGGCGGGGAAGGCCGTGCGCGCGCGCGTGCGGGCGCACCTCGCGGCCCTCCTCGGCGGCGACGGCCTGCTGATGCTGCCCGCCGCGCCCGGCCCGCCACCCCGCCCGGGCGAGGAGGCGGCCAGCGTGCGGGTGGCGGCCCTGTCCCTGACGGCCCCCGCCGGCCTGGCAGGCCTGCCCCAGGCCGTCATTCCGTGCGCGGTCCTGCCCGGCCTGGGGCCGGTGGGCCTGGGGCTGATCGGGCCGGCCGGCGCGGACGAGGAGGTGTTGCGGGTGGCGCAGGCGGTGGCAGAGGCGTTGAATGGGGGTGCAGGGTAGTGCTTATAGAAATGCGGTCACGCGCACGTAGGTATGAAATGACATCGATGTCGATGAGAGAAAAGGAAGGGCGGTTCAAAAAAAAAAAAAAAAAAAAAAAAAAAAAAAAAAAAAGAGGCCAGAGGTCGGTCTCTCGCGTGGTCTCTCTCTCTCTCTGTCTTCTCTCTCTCTCCCTCTCTCTCTCAACCACAACCCTTCTTTGGAATGCCGCCCCTCTGTGCGGTTACCCTGGTTCTGGCCTGTGTGCTAGCAGGTAAAGCAAAAATGAGGGAGGCGGGGATGGGGGCGGGACGTGCACACTTCAATTCTCTCTCATCCATCCACCACCACCCCTCCACAGCCCCGGCCTCCGCCGGCCACGGCTACCGCCACGCAGCGGGTTACGACTCGGTCACAGGCCTGACATCGCCCCAAGTGAAGTGGGCGCCCCCACCGCCCGTCGCCTTCGTGCGCGGCCGCATCGTCAACGCGGAGAGCGGGGCGGGCGTGCGGATGCAGGTGATGGAGAAGACGGCAATTGGTGGCACGCACCGAGAGTGCTTTTGGGGGGGGGGCGCGCGCCGCCTCCACAGGCCCTCGCTAGCCCTGCCATTTTACTGGATGTGTCGGCGAGTCAATTCAGCACGCATCGGCATGCGACGCTTGACCGTTGATGACGGTGAAAGGGGGAAGGCGGGGCAAAGAGCGGCAAGCTGGCCGACGGGCGCGAGTGCTGGCCGCACCGCCCCAGTGCCCTCTCTCTCTCCCTTCTGTCTCACTCGCCTGCCCCCCTAACACAACAGGGCTTCAACTGGGCCGGCTTCAATTATGGGATGGGCTTCGTGGAAGGCATCGGCGAGCCCGGGGCACCCGCCCTGGTAGCCGATTTCGCGACCGCAGTCTACCGCCAGGCACTGCTCGGCTTCAACCTGGTGCGCCTGCCCTTCCGTTTCGAGGGCCTGGACGGGCCGCCGCCGACCGCGCTGGCGGGGCCGTGCAAGCTCGCGAGCAGGGGGGCGGTGCGGCGGGTGATGTCCTCCAACCCGTTCCCGCCCTTCAACAGGATTGACACGGAGGCCATCCCCCTGCCGCCCCCCGCCGCCCCGCCCGCCCCGCCCCGCAAGGGCCAGCCCGCCTGCAACTGGTACCTGCCCGACGCCTCCACCGTCCTGGACCGCCTCCTCTTCGCGGCCCAGTACTATGTCGCCAACGGCTTCTACGTCATCCTGGACTGGCACCCGACCGACTTCCCGGAGGCCTGGGCGCGGGCCGACTCGGAGACGGTCGGCGATGTGAGTGGCTTTGCCGACAAGTGGGGCTCCCTCGCGGCCGCCCTGGCCTCCCTGCCCGCCTGGAAGGCCGGCCACCTGCCCGGCCGCGTCTTCTTTGAACTGATCAATGAGCCCGACCGCCTGGGCATGGCCTGGAACGTGCCCACCAAGGGCAGGGTGAATGAGACCGCGCTGGCGGACGCGGTCGCGAGTGGCAAGGTGGGTGGTGGTGGGAAAAGGGGTGGTGAGAGCGCGGCCCTGGCCACCACGGACGCGCCGGATGCCGCCCCTGCATTCGGTCGCCGCCGCCTCGCCCAGTGGGCGCCCGTAGCGGATGGCCTGCAGACCGGCATCGACCCCCGGACGGGCCTGGCGTCGCAGCCGGAGGAGGAGGAGGAGGAGGAGGGCGACGACGAGGCGGTCGCGGCCGCCATCACGGCCGGCCTCTACAACACCACCCAGCGCCCGCTGGCCGACCTGTACCTCGCCGCCGCGGACGCCATCTTGGCTGCGACGCCGACCACCGCGGCCGGCGGCGGGCCCGCCCCCGCCTCCGCCTCGGGAGCCCTGTTCATTCTGGAGGGCACCAACCAGAGTTACTGGACGCCGCCCATGGCGTGGGGGGCGGCCTTCATCACCGACCCGGCCGTCGCGGCCGACCACGCGGCCAAGGGGCGGCTGTACAGTGATGCGGCCCCCTTTTTTGAGGCCCTGTCAGGCAAGCCCGACTTTGCGGCCCGGGTCGCCATCGGGCCGCACGTGTACGGGCCCTCCCTGGGGTGGGACCCCGCCCAGCAGCGGGGGCCGTCCCTGTGGTCCACGCACTCCAAGGCCTTTGGCTACGGCTCCCGCTTCGGGGCCACCTTCCCCGTCATGCTCACCGAGTTCGGGTCCCACCTGGACTCGCCCGACGACGTCGCCTGGCTGGCCGACCTGGCGCGGTGGGCCAACTGCCGGGCGCCCGCGCCAGGGTGTGGGCCGGGTGGGGACCACTCGCCGATCGCGGCCTGGGCCTGGTGGCAGTGGTCGCCGACCGCCTGGGACACGGGCGGCCTGGTGGAGGCGGACTGGGTGACGCCCGTGTGGGCCAAGATCAACAACCTGACCAGCCTGAGCGTGACGGCCGAGGCGAGTGGTGGGGGGTGGTGGCTGCGGCCGTGGTATCTGGGTGTGAAAGGAGCCAAGAAAGTGAATGCGACCGGAGGTGGTGCGCCAGCGCCGGCGTCGGCGCCTATTGCTGCCGCGCCTGCGCCTGGAGTGGGGGCGGCGCCGGTGTGATGGGGTGCGTGGGAGGGGCGTGTAAATTTATTTATAGACGGGCGTTGAACACACAAACGAGGGCGCGGAGGTTGAAGAAGAAGCGAGCGAGCCGAGTGCATCGGCCACACTCTCTTGTTCTCTTTTTTTTTTTTGGCGGGAGAGCGGGCACACGGCTCCCACAGATCAGACCACACTCTCCTCCAGATGGACGTAGACCCCACCGCCGCCCAGCCCTACGGCGGCCCGGGCGGGGCGCCGAACGCGGGCCCCCCGCCCCCGCTCTTTGGCGCCGCGGCTGTCCCGGGCCTCGGCGCGCCAGCCGCCGCCCCGCCGCCCGGCGTGCCGCCGCCGCCGGCAGGCCCGTCCCTGGTCGCTCAGGCACCGGGCCCACCCCCTCCTGCCTCGCGCGCGGTGAGGACCTACATCGAATCCGCGCTCGCCCCCGCGCTGATGGCAGGCCTGACCGAGGTCGCGCGGGCCCGCCCCGTCGACCCGCTCGGCTTCCTGGCCTCCCACCTGCTCGCGTACCGGGATGCCCAGGCCGCGGCGTTGACTCAGGCGCAGGCACAGATGGCAGGAGGGATGGGTGGAGGCGGAGGTGGGCCGATGTGAGAGAGCCGCGCCGCGCGCTTCCTTTCTTCCACCCCGCCCCTTCCTTTAGTTTTGCGGTGGGGTGATGCCGCGCCCCGCCTCCTGCCGCCATGTGGGCTGTGTGTGTGTACAGGTGTCGTCTTGCAAATGCGCCCTCTGTTTTTTTCATCTCAAAAATTGGCCCGCGGGAGTGATCTCTCCACGCGTGCGTCGTCACATATAAAAAAACGGGGTCCCACCAACCCCTCCCTCTCAAAAACCGCCCCCCAACACGCCGTTTGGATCTCTCTCTCAACACACAACACACACACAACTCACAACACACACTGCTCTTCTCTTTCACGGCTGATTTCGCGGGGGCGCAACACACAGGGGCGCCCGCGCCTCTCTTTACCGCGCGGAGAACAAAACGAAAACACACCCAACAAAATCTCATTCCCTCACGCATTCGCCGGCACAGGCGACCCGACGACCGACCCGTCCAGATGGCCCAGCACGCCCGCCACGGCGGCCGCCGGCCAGATGGCCTCAAACTCGCGGGCGGCGAGGAGGATGAACCGGAATTCAAAGGAGGCGTCGGCCGCCGCGGCGGCGCCAGACGGCGCGAGCGGTGCCCGCGCCTGCGCCCACACGGACGCCGTGCTCATCTCCAGGGCCGCGTCGTCGTCCGAGGATGCCTGCCAGTCCCCGCACACGTGCAGGGTGGCCACCGACTTTTGCAGGTTGCGCAGCAGCTGTGAAAATGATGAAAGGAAAAGAGGGAGTGAGAAATGGGAGCGAGAAAAAAAAATGGATGATGGTGGGGTGCAAGGTTGTGGCCTCTCCTATGCTCCGCCGTGCGCGCGCCTCTCCCTCTCTCTCCTCGCTCTCTGTCTTCTCACGCACCTTGACCAGGTCGTCGTACTCGTCCCGGGTCAGGGCGGCCGACCAGCCGTCCCCGCCAACGACCGCGCAGTACCCGGGCCCGCCGGGCGGGGCGGACCTGTCGACGCCCAGGCGCCAGCCCGCGCCCTCGGCCAGGTCGAAATCCCGGGGGGGGCCCGCACCCGCGGCGCCTCCACCGCGCCCGCTCTTTGGCCCCGCATCCTCGTCCGAGGAGTCCATGGATGTGACGGAGGAGAGGAAGGAGGCGTCCGCCACGCCGGCCGCGGGCGGCGGCGCCCGCGCGGTGTGGGGGACGGCCACGATGGAGCAGCCGTTGACGTCGCACTGCAACTGCATGCCCGGCGGGTAGGACGTGTCGGGGGCGGCCGAGGGGGCGGCCCGGGGGGCGGCGGTGCCGCCATTGGCCGCGGTGAGAAGGGCTTCCGCGGCTTTCATGGCGTCGTCGACCTAGGTGAAGAGGGTGAGAAGAGAAGAGGGTGAGGAGCGTTTTGCGGCCTCTCGCGCGCAGCTCCTGGCGACTCCGCGTTTTTGTTTTCCTCTCTCGTGGGCGTGCACGGCTGGCCGCGTTTTTTTTTTTTTTTTCGGGCCAGGCCGACGCAGGATATACCAAAGCTTTAGCCTTTGGCTGGTGCCAAAGGTGGGCGTGAGGTGGCGATTGTGTGGGTGACGCTACGGCCGAGAGTAACGAAAACAAGGGCGGCCGCGGGCCGTGCATTTTTTTTTTTTGTGGCAGGCGGCGAAAGCGGGGCAGGAGGAGAGGGTGCAGGCCAGGTCTGCGCCCAAGCATCGCCCCACAAAAAGGTCGAGGTCCTGGCCTACCCCTTTGTATGCGCAGCCGCTCAAAAGGGGGTGGGTCTGGCCCGCTGCGGGAGAGGAATGGCAGTGCCCGCCCGCCGGCGGTTAACGCCGCCGGCCCCACCAGGCCCGGCGGGGGTGACCGCCGACGGGACCCCAGGACGGCCGTGTCCCGCCTCCATTCTTCAATCCCAAGGTTGCCAAGCAATCGAGCTCACTCGCGAGAGTAAAAGCGAGGCAATGCCTGCCCGCCTTAGCCCTACTAAAACACTCCCTGACCCTGCTTTTCTCTATCTCTCTCGATCTCTTACCGAGTCGCCCGCCGCCCGCGCCGGCCGCACCGGGCGGGGCGGGGCCGCGCGCGGGGCCAGGCCGCCTGCCCGAGTGACGGGCAGAGAGGTGGTGGCCCGCAAGCTGGTGAACGCCATCTTGGTGGTGTGTGGTAGTGTGTGGTGGGCTTCTCGGCGGAGTTTAAGAGAGACGAAAGAATGAAGTGAGGGTGGGTGGCGCCCGGGCCAAACCTGGCCGGCGCCACAACCTCGACCCGCGCACTTTTGTCTCTCTCTCACCGCGCACGCGCGCGCACGGACATGCTCCTCCCGCCCCGACCCCTCACCTCCTGCACACGCTCCGGTCTCCGGGCTGCTGGGCGGCGCCTGCCTCACCCTCACCCCGCCCGGCCTCTTGCTCGCCCAGCTGCAGCCGGAGGTCGTCAAGGCGGCGCCGATGCGACTGATGGTGATGAAGACGCGCCAACTCCCGCCAAGACCCGCTTGGGCGAAGCAATCAAGTAAGAGCTACGTGAGGTCATGTTAGAGGAGGGTAGGCCAGCGCTGCTCTCTGGGCGCGGGTCCAAGCCGCGGAATGGACGGGGGAATGCTCTCCGAAACGCTCAAAACAAAAACAAACACACTTCCCATGCGAGCTCAACCTCCAACTCTCTCAACCTTCTCAGAAAAAAGCAGGCCGCCATCTCGGCCCTCCTGTCCGACATGGGCATGGAAGCCGTGGAGCAGCGCCTGCAGGACGCCCTCGAATCCCCGCCCCCGGGCGGCGGCCTGGCCCACGCGGTCGCGGTCGCCCTGGACGCGGCCACCCGGCGCGGTGCGCGGGGGCCCGCCCTGTTTGTGGAGCTGCCCGACTCGCCGCCCGGCGCGGAGGGGGCGGCCCAGACCGCTGAGCTCCTGATCAGAGCGGGCGTGGATGGCCTGGTCGTGCCGGCGGCGCCCCTGAGCGGGGGTGAGGGAGTGAAGGTGGATGATGGGACGGCGCTGGCGCGCCTGGTGGCGGCCGCCCGGGCGGCCGCCGCGGCCGCCGCCAAGGACGCGCCCGCCAAGGCCGCACCATCCACCATCACGGGCGGCCCACCCGATTTGAGTGGCATCCCCATCCCGGTGCTGGCACGGGACTGGATCGTCCACCCCCTGCAGCTGGCGGAAGCGAAAGCGGCCGGGGCGGGCGGCGTGCTGGGCGCGTCCGCGGCCGTCCTGGGGCGGGGCGCGTCCATTTTGACGGCGATGGGCGCGGCCATGGGCCTGGACGTCCCCTTGGAGGTGGTGAACCGGTCGGAGCTGGAGGCGGGCGCGGACGGCGGGACGCCCCTGTTTGCGGTGAACGTCTCGCTCGGCCTGTCTGTCGCGGCGTCCATTCCGGGCGCGGCCGCCGCGCTCGCGGCAGGGATTTTGGAGGGCTTGCCCCCGGGCGCGGCGGCCCTGGTGGGCGTCACCACCCCAGCCGGCGCGGCCGCGGCCGCCGCGGCCGGCGCGGCGGGCCTGGTCGTGAAGCGGGAGTACTTGCTGTCCGCGGCCGTGCGGGGGCTCGGCCTCGCAGCCGCGGTGGAGGAGGCCCGGGACGCCAGCAGCGAGGACTAGAGCGCGCGAGTAGAGAGAACGTGCACCACTACCACCACCCCGGACACGCAGCACAGGCCCGATGTGATAAAGAGATGTCCTCACACGACGGGACGCGCACACCGGCCACACACCTTCACTTGCGCCCTTTTTTGCCCTCGCCCTCGCCCTTCTCATCTTTCTGCGATCCCTTCCCGAGAGAACCCAGCCACCTCCCGAGCCGCCCCATCACATCTGCATCTTCGTCTACCCACCCGTTGTCCACGTACGGCAGGCGCAGGTCGAAGCGTTCGCCATTGTCGTACTCGGGCATTCCGACGGGATTAGTGGGTATCGGGATGCTAAAAAACCGAACGGGTCCGCGCTCCGCTTCAGCAGCCTCCTTTTCCGCCTTGACGCGGGCCCGGCGCTCATCGTCTACCGCCTTCTTGTAGGTGGGGTCCCGGTTGTAGCGGGAGATCTTGCCCCGGCGCACGTCCATGTCCTATGGAAGAATGGGAAAGAGATCGAGGGAAGCAATAGAGGAAATAAGGGCGGGGTTTGAGGGGTTTGTTTCAACGCGGCGCTTTTTCTCGGCGTCTCTCTTCAACGCGGCACTTTTTCTCGGCGGCTCTCTTTTTGAGACGCCCCACCGCCGCGAGCCACCGCCATCCCGTCCGGGGACATCTCCTACCTTGCGCCAGGCCCCAGTCTTGCGCCGCTTCAACACCTCCTGCTGTGCTTCCCACTGTTCCGCGCGCCGCTCCTTGTCCTCGGCCGACTCTCCCCATCCGAAGAGGGCGCGTGCGGGGCGGGCGACGCGGGAGCGGGCGACTCGGGAGCGGGCTGCGGGTAAGGTCAACGTGCGAGGGGTGAGGGAGAGCATGGTGCTGGATGGAGAGGGGCGCGCGTGCATCAGTGTGAAAGGATACGGGAAAGTGGGTAGGGCCGACCCGACCCCTCCCCCTCACTTGACTGAACAGGGCGTTGCTCCACCACTTTCTCTCGCCTCACGCTCTTCAATTCACGCCACTATGTCCGCCTCTGCCCTGTCCTCCCGCCCCGCCCTGTTCGGCGACCGCCTGGTACGTCCAGGATTGATAGAGGAGCGCGTAGTATTGGAAGACAGGCGCGCTACTTGTGTGTGCCGGACTTGCTCTCTCAGCCGTCGCGTCTCGCCTTCGCGCCCGCCCGTGTCTCACCACCCTCTTTCCCCGCCCCGCCACTCGTAGTCTGCCCGCCCGCCCACCCCCACCCGCCGAGCCGGCGTCCTGACCCCGATCCGGGCGGCCGTCGAGGTGGCGACCCCCGCGGCGACGGGCAAGGTAAGTGCGAGAGAAGCGAAGATGGAAGCGAAGCGAATTCGCACCGGGGAAAAAGTGCTCTCTCCCTCTCCGCGCAGGCCGCGCCAATGGGCCGACCCGGCACTAGGCCGGCACGCTCCTCGCAAGCCTAGAGAACAGGCGTACCCAGCCAGCGGCATGGTGTGCAGGCTCGGCTCCCACCGGCCCAGAGAAGCCTCCCGCACAAAAAAAAACGAGCCGTCCCCTCCCGACCTCTGCTCTCTTACCCCAAACCTCACCCATTTTCCCATCCCATCTCCCCGTCCTCAGGTCTCCCCCTCCGACCCCCTCCTCCTCCGTGCCCTGGCGGGCGACCCCACCATCCCCCGCCCCCCCGTCTGGATGATGCGCCAGGCTGGTCGGTACATGAAGGTCTACCAGGACCTGTGCAAGAAGCACCCGACCTTCCGGGAGCGGTCCGAGAACGCCGACCTAGCAGTGGAGGTCTCGCTCCAGCCCTGGCGGGCGTTCAAGCCGGACGGGGTGATCCTGTTCTCCGACATCCTGACCCCGCTCACGGGCATGGGCATCCCCTTCGACATCCTGGCCGGGTCCGGGCCGGTCATCCACGACCCTATCCGCACGATGGAGCAGGTCAAGAAACTGCGCCCGCTGGTCGGGGAGGAGGCGACGCCCTACGTGGGCGCCGCCCTGCGCGCCCTGCGGTCGGAGGTGGGCTCCGCCTCCACGGTGCTGGGCTTTGTGGGCGCGCCCTTCACGCTGGCCACCTACATCGTGGAGGGCGGGTCCTCCAAAAACTACACCCACATCAAGCGCCTGGCCTTTGGCGACCCCACGACCTTGCACGCGCTCCTGTCCCACCTGGCCGGCGGTATCGCCGACTACATCCGGTTCCAGGCGGACGCGGGCGCCCAGGCCGTCCAGATCTTTGATTCCTGGGCGGCTGAGCTGGCGCCCCAGGACTTTGACGTCTTTTCTGGGCCGTACATCAAACAGATCATCGCTGACGTGAAAAAAACGCACCCCGACCTGCAAATCATCCTGTACATCGCCAACAGCGGCGGCATCATGGAGCGCATGGCCGCCTGCGCCCCCGACGTCATCTCCGTCGACCAGCGGGTGGACATGGGCGACGCCCGGGCGCGCATCGGGCCCGGGTTCGCGGTGCAGGGCAACATGGACCCGGGCGTGCTCTTTGGGTCGAGGGAGGCCATCGAGAAGCGGGTGGTCGAGACCGTGAAATCCGCGCAGGGCGCCCGCCACATCATGAACCTGGGGCACGGCGTGCTGGTGGGGACGCCCGAGGCGAGCGTGGCCCACTTCTTCGAGGTCGCCAAGAGCGTGCACGAGCGGATGTGAGAAGGAGAGAGAGAGGGGTGGGGGTGGGGGTGGGGTGAGGATGGAGAGAGAGCGAGAGTTTTTTTTGTGTGTCACACCTGATTCTAAGCTAAGCGTGCTTCCACCTCTCATCCCTCTGTGCGCGTGCGTGCTGAGCAGGGCAAGGCACAGCTGTTACAGGCAAATGGAAAAACAGCAAAACACTCACACCTCAAAACGAGTCCTCTGGCTCCACCTCCATCCCCACTCCCGGCGGGGGCAGCCCGACCCGGCGCCGGCGGCGGGTGCTGGGCGCGCCCGACCCGCCGCCCACGCCCGACACGTCGGTCGCCTGTTCCGCCGCCTCTCCGCCGACGCGCGGCGCGGTGGTCGGGGCCCCGGTCGTCGTCGAGGGCGCGGGGCGCGCAGCCGCGCAGGCGGCAGGCGCCACCGCACCACCACCGCCGCCCGCCAGGCGCGCCAGGAGGTCAGCCTTGCGCCCGCCCACGGGCAGGCCGACCGCCTTGGCGACCGCCTTGAGGTCCGCCACCTTGAGGCTGACCCCCTCGCCCCGTGCGATCGCGGCGCGCAGGGACGCCAGCGTGGCTTCCGGCGGCCCGGGCGAGGGGGAGGGGCGCCCGCTGCCCCCGCCGCCGCCGCCGCCGCCAGGTGAGCCGGCCGGCCGCTTGGTGACTTTCGGCTTGCCCGGCCGGGCATGGGCGCCGCAGGCGTCCAAGAGGATGGCCAGCTTCTCGCCCGCCAGAGCGGCGTCCTTGCCCGCCCAGGGCGGGAGCGTGGGGTCGGCCAGGGCGGACACGGCAGCCGACGGCGGCTGGGGCGCCCTGCCGCCCCACCCACCCCCACCGCCCCCGCCACCGCCGCCCACGCCCTCCCCCAGGGCTAGCGCGGCCAGGATGTCATACTGGCGGGCGAGCACCGGGTTGGGCACGGGGGTCCACCCCCCAAAGCCGGCCCCCCAGGGCGAGTCAGCGGGCGGGCGGGGCAGGGTCAGGGCGGCCACGACCGCGTCGGCCGCCGCGTCGGCCGCTCCCGGCAGGGCGGCGGGGAAGGGGGGGTGGCCGACGACCGCGGCCGTGAGCTCGGGGCGGCGCGCGTCGTCCGCCCAGGGCAGGTAGACGACCACAAAGCCGGGCGAGGTCAGCTGGGCGCCCGTGTCCGCGTCGGTCACCTCCCGGCGGGCGACCAGGGCGACCAGCCGGGGCTTGGCGCCGTGGGAGCGCACAAAGGAGGCGACCGCCGCGCGGGCGGGTGTCGGGGTCGGGGGCGGGGCTGCGGGGGCGCCGCCGCCCGCCTCGCCCGCCTCCTCCTCCTCCTCCTCCTCCTCCTCCGTCCCCAGCATGGCCGCGTGCAGGGCGACCGCCGCGGCTTTGCCGCCCGGCAGGTCGGCCCCCTCCCCATCCTTGTCCCGGGTGGGGTACAGGAAGGAGGGCGGCCGCATGGCGTGGCGGGGGCGGAGGGCGGGCCCCACGGGCGCCCACCCCAGGACGGTGAAGCCGCGGGGGCCGCCGTCGGCCAGGGCGGCCAGTTCCGGGGGCGTGGCCAGCAGGCGGGACCGCGGCGGGGCCGCCGCCCCGCAAAACAGGCCCGGGCCGTCCGCGCCGACGGCGACCAGTGATTTGGGCTTGCGGCCGGCCAGGGCGCGCGCCCGGCGTGGGCCGCCTGGCGGGGGGGTGGGGCGGCCGCCGGCCCTGCTGCCGCCGCCGTCCCCCTCCCCGTCGCCGTCCTCGGGCTCCCGCAGCGGGATGCGGCCGCCCGTGGCGTCCACGCCCCGGGTCTCCACCTCCAGGGGCTCCAGCGTGTCGGCGGCGACGGTGCCGGCGATGGACATGGACGCCCGGCGGACGGCGGCGTAGAGGGAGACGCCAAAGCGGGCCCCGCCGGGCAGGCGGACGTCGTACGTCCCCAGCGAGCGGCGCCGGTAGGAGACCGCCCGGGCCGCGCCCGCCACGGAGCGGAGGTGAGTGACCGCAGACTCCGGGTCGGCCAGGCCTTCATCGTCGGAGGGCGCGTCGTCGTCCGCGGGCGCGGCAGGGGCGGCGGCGCCGGGCGAGGCGACCGTGGCGGGGGGCGGGGGCGGCGCCAGCAGGGACGCCTGCGTTGGGTGGGCTTGCTGCTGCGTGAACCCGCCCATCAGGGTTGAGGGCGGCGGCGGGAGGGCGGCTGTGGGGGCGGCCGGTGCCGTCGCGGCCGCCGGAGCGGCAGCATACCCGCCGTGCCCGGCTGCCGCCCGGCGGGCGACGCCCGACCAGAAGGGCTGGGCCGGCGCGGCGACGGCCGCCCGCCGGAGCGCGCGGGGGCCGAGGACGGCCCCGCCACTGGCGGCCGGCGCCAGGGCGACAAGCTCAAAGTAGATGCGGCGGTCCGCCATCTGGGCCGCCCGGTCCACGGCCCGGGCTTTCGAGGACGCGGAGGCGGAGGGCAGGCCGTCGCCGGTGAGGGCGATCACCCGGCGCAGGCCCTTGGACAGCGAGGCCGCCCGGCCGGCGGGCGGGCCGCCGCCGCCGCCGCCGCCGCCGCTCACGACGGTCCGGCTGGCCGCCGCGCCCGATGGGTGGCCCCGCCCCACCCCGCTGGCCGGGTCCCTGCCCGTCAGGATGGCGTCCGCCTTGAGCAGGGCCACGACGGCCGCGTCCGCTGCGGGCGGGCCGGCCAGCGGGTCGGTGCCCGCGGCCGCCGCCACGGCGGCCGGGTTGGCGATCAGGGCGGTCAGCGCGCGCACGCGGGCCGCGGACGGCGTTCCCAGGTCATGGAAGACAGAGATCGGCTCGGACGCCTGCAGGCCCGCCAAGGTGGCGGCCTGGGTGCAGGAGGGAGGCGGTGGCTGGGTGGGGTCGGGAGGTAGCGGCGGGGCAGGGGCGGGCGTCGACGCGCCGTAGAACACGATCGCCGCCTCATCCGCCGGCGACGTCAGGATCTTGTTCTTGAAAAACTCGCGCAGGAAGATCAGGGCCACGTCCATCCAGGTGTCGCCCGGGTCGACGCCCTGGAGAATGAGAAACAGGGAGAGAGAGATGAGGAACTTGTGTGTGTTTTGTTTTTTCCTCTTTTCTCCACATTTCACTGCTCACCTCCACGTCCGTCAGCCCGCAGGGAGTGCGGGCCGACGCGGACGCGTCCACTAGGAAGACGGCGT
>Ga0315278_10003336_pt1 | contig 14346 bp, 9 predicted proteins | sample YL17G06_0_MG_FD_203880 | JGI IMG/M metagenome (GOLD analysis project Ga0315278, IMG submission 203880) | Sediment microbial communities from Yellowstone Lake, YNP, Wyoming, USA - YL17G06_0 | ecosystem: Environmental > Aquatic > Freshwater > Lake > Sediment | place: USA: Wyoming | collected... | reverse complement strand
CAGGGGCACGCCGATCGCGAGAAGGACGTGGCTGGGTTCGAGGTCGGGCGACGAGCAGGCCGACCCGGTGGAAGCGGCGATCCCCTGCTCGTCGAGCCTCATGATCAGGCTCTCTCCCTCAATCCCCTGAAAGCTGAAGTTGGCGATATGCGGAAGCGATTCCGTTGGATGGCCATTCAAGCGCGTTGCCGGGATCTGCGTGACGGCACGGATCAATCCCTCGCGGAACTCGCGCATTCGCTCTGGCGTGACCGTGAGCTCTTGGAGGGCCAACGTCGCTGCCTTGGCGAATCCAACGATCCCCGGCGTGTTCTCTGTTCCGCTTCGCCGCCCCCGCTCGTGCCCGCCTCCGTGCAGGACCGGAGTGAGGGCCGTCCCCTTCCGCACGTAGAGGAAACCGACGCCCTTTGGGCCGTGGAGCTTGTGGGCGGAAGCGGAGAGGAGGTCGATCGCGCGGAGCTGAAGGGGCACCTTCCCGTATGCCTGCACGGCGTCGGTGTGGAAGGGGACTCCCCGCTCGCGGCAGATCTCCCCCAGGTTCTCGAGGGGCTGGAGCGTCCCGATTTCGTTGTTCCCGGCCATGATCGAGACGAGGAGCGTGTCCTCCCGCAGGGCGGTCCTCAACTCTTCCGGGTCAACCCGGCCGGTCGCGTCGACGCCCAGCACGGTCAGCTCGTAGCCTTGCCCCGCCAACCACTCACAGGTGCGCAGGACGGCGGGGTGCTCGATCTGGCACGTGATCAGGTGGCGCTTCTCCGGCTGTGCCAATGCCAGCCCCTTGATGGCCAGGTTGTCCGCTTCGGTGGCGCCCGCCGTGAACACGATCTCGGGCGGCGAGGCTCCCAGCGTTGCGGCGATCTCTTCGCGCGCTCGGTCGATCGCACGCCGAGCCGTCTGTCCGGGTGTGTGGAGGCTCGAAGGATTCCCGTATTCGTCGCGGAAGTAAGGAAGCATGGCCTCAAGGACTTCGGGCGCAACGGGTGTGGTCGCGCTGTTGTCAAGATAAACGTGCTCCATCATCGCGGGTCACCGGAGGAAATCTTACCGCAGAGGTCCGCTTTATCAAGGTGCGAGCAAACCCGGGAATGAAAAGGCCTTCGCGATCGACAATGTATCGCGAAGGCCTCCGCAGCTGTGAGTAGCTTCTCGCCTAGATCATCTCGAACATCTCTTTCCCTGCTCCGCAGTCGGGGCACGTCCAGCCTGCAGGGAGATCTTCGAAGGCTGTTCCAGCTTCCACTCCGGTGGTTGGGTCACCCACCGCAGGGTCATAGATGTAGCCACACACGGTACATTCCCACTTTTCCATGGCAGCACCTCCTGAGAAGCCCATTATAACGCCTTACGCCTCCTGGGGCGGGCTGTCGACCGGGGCTGCGGTCGGACCCTCGGCGTGGAACCGGAACTCTTCAACGCTTTCCAGGCCAAAGTAGCGGAGGAATTCGTCTGTGACGTGGAGAAGAAGCGTGCGTCCCTGTTCTTCGGTGCGGATGAGACCCCTCTCGACGAGCTCCTGCACGTGCTCGTACGCCTTGTTTCCTCGTGCCTTGACCAGGGCCGACTGAGTCATGGGATGGTTGTAGGCGATCATCGCCAGCGACCGCAGGATGGGCCGGGGGATGTCCTGATGGGGTGCGAGGTGGGCGACCGCGTTGATGTAGCTCTTCTTTACTTGGAGCTGGGCCGTGTCCCCGCGACGGAGAAGCTCGACGCCGCGTCCTGACGCGTTGAGCTCGCAAGCCAACTCCTCAAGCAGCTGGTCGACATAGCCGACTGAGGCCTGCCCGAGGATCACGGCGAGCGTCTTGCGTGGAAGGGCTTTCTCGGCAAGGAAGAGCGCTGCTTCGAGGAGGCCCTTGTCCCGCGCCCTGTCCTCACTCCCGTCGCTCGTCATCGTCTTGCCCCGCCCGCCCGAGCGACGATCAGGCCGTCTCCTCTTGACTGATCAAGATGTCACCCAGGAATTCCTCCTGTGTGACGCAAATATCGCCCTGTGCCGCCAGATGGAGAACCTCGATGAAGCGACGCACGCGCTCCTCTTTGTCGCCTCGCTCCAGGAGGCGGAAGAAGCTCACGAACCGCGTCTTGCGCAGGAATCCTCTTATCTTCCCAATCAGGCTCTGAAGGCGATCCGAGATGTCCTCGCCCCCGATCTCGAAGTGCTCGAAGAGATCGTCCTCTTCCTTGTCGACCGAGCGGATCAGCCGTTCCGCCCGATTCCGGCCCACCTTCATCGCACCGGCGAGCGCCAAGCGCAGGTCCTCCAGGGTCACGCGACGCAGCGGCCGCCGCACCAGCGGGAGAGCGAAATCCTCGTGGTCGATGGGCACCGCATCCTCGGGGGGGACCTCGTCGATTGCCGCTTCCAGTTCGTCGATGAGGTCCGCTTGATCGGCGGGGCGGCCGAGGGCAAGGAGGATGTCGGACTTCATGCGCAGAAGAATGGAGCAGGTGAGGACCATCCTCCCGGGGATGACGAAGGACATCTCTTGGAGCGCCCGCAGGTATTCTCGGTATCGTTGCGCGAGCAGACCGATGTCGATGTCCCACGGATCCATGTCGGAGGTCAGGCGGCGGAGCGTATCCTCCCAGCTCTCGCCAACCAGTTCCTCAACGGGCACTTGAGAGATATCCAGTGAGCTCATCCCGTCCACCCTCGCTAGTTTAGGTTCAGGGCCAGCACCTGAGAGACCCCGTTCTTCATTGTCACCCCGTAGGCCCGATCAGCATGGCGAACTGTTTCTTCGTTGTGAGAGACAACGATCACCTGGAGTCTCTTGGCGTAGTCTCGAAGCATCCGCGACAGCCTTGTCACGTTCATGATGTCCAGGGCGGCGTCGATCTCGTCCAGGATGAAGAATGGCGCCTTCTGGTGCTCTTGCAGGGAGAAGATGAACGCCGTGGCGACGAGCGTCTGTTCCCCGCCGGAAAGCGAATCGAGCAGGTGAGGCTCCTTCTCGGGCGGGCGGGCCTTGATCAGAAGGCCCGAAGAGATGTCTCCTGGGACCTCAAGCTCAAGAGATGCAGTCCCGCCCTCAAACAGCTCTTTGAAGATGCGGTCAAACTGAGTTGTCACCGCAGCCAGAGTCTCCAGGAACCGTTCGCGTTTCCGCTCCTCGATCTGGCCGATGAGGAGTTCGACTTCATGCTTCTCGCTTTCGAGGGCGGCTACCTTCTCCTGGAACGCGTTGAACTCGCGCTCGTAGCCCTCGTACTCCTCGATCGAGCGCATGTTCACCGGCTCGAGCCGCCGGATGCGGCGCTTGTTCTCTTCGATTCGACGTTCGAGGTCTCCCACGGTCCCTTCGATGTAGTAGGAGGGGTCGTGCTCCTCGCCTCCAAGCGCCCCGAGCTCTGCCTGGGCCTCTGCTTCCTCGCGCTCGTAGCGACTGAGCGTCCGCCGATGATTCTCCAGCTCCTGGTATGCCAACCGGCGTTTCTCGCGCAGAGCATGAAGCTCGTCGGCGCGGGCGCTCACCTCGCTCTTGGAGCGGGTCTTCTCCACCTGACAGCCCCTCAGTTCCAGTTCCTTCTCCTCAAGCAGGGCCGTTCGCTCCGCGATCTCCTCCTCTAGGTGGGCGATGTCGCGCTCCAGCTTCATGATCTCCTGGCGCTTCTTGGCGGTGTCAAACCCCGTATCCCTAGGTTTGGCCGAGGTCGCCTGAGTGCGGGAATCCGCTCGCGAGCCACCGCTCAGGGCGCCTCCCCGGCTCTGTACGTCGCCGTCGAGGGTGACGACACGAACCCCGTCGGTGTCTCGCACGGCCTCCAGGTTCTCCGCGACCACCGTGTCCGCCAGGACGTACTCGAACGCGCGCTGGTATTTGGAGTCGAATTCGACGAGGTTGATGGCGTAGTCGATCAGGCCCGGTCGCTTCAGCGCTTCGGCCGAGGCCACGCTCTTCCTGGGGACGACGAGCCGGCCAAGAGGGAGGAACCGTGCCCGACCGAGGTGATTCTGTTTCAGGTGATTGATGCAGTCGATGGCCGTCTCGCGGGAGTCGACCACGATGTCGTTCAGGCTCGAGCCCGCCGCCGTCTCAAACGCGACCTCGAATCCGGGACGAGGCGTGGCAAGGGAGCCGATCGTTCCGTAGACCCCGCCGCGTTTCCTCTCCAGAAGGGCTTGGACCGGCCGGCTGGCCGCGGCGGAGGTCTTGGCGCGCTCAAGCTCAGCTCCCTTGATACGGGTGACCTCGTCGATCATCTCCTTGAGGTTCTTCGCCTGCTCGCGCTTGAAGTTGATCTCGCCCTGCTTGTGGAGGATGTCCGAGCGCAGGCGCTCCACCTCCTTGACCAGGCCGATCTGGCCTTCGGTCCCTGGCTCCTCCTCCTGCATCCCCTCGATCTCCCATTCCTTATTCTCGATCTCCAGGTCAAGCTTGGTGACCTCCGCCTCGAGCCATTCGATCTTCTGCCGGATCCCGGCGTGGTCTCCCTGAGCGCGACGGAGTTTCTCTTCCACCTTCTGGCGCCTGGCGTGGCGGATCGACTCGGAGAGACGGATCTGTTCTTCCGTCAGGCGTTGGTGTTCCTGAGCGGCCTCGCGCTCGTGGGCGAGGGCCACGAGGCGGCGGCGGCGCTCGGCGAGGATGACGCGGTGCATGTTCAGTTTGGACTTGACTTCCTTTAGCTCGGCGATCGCTTCGCGGCGTTTGCCGTCGTAGCTTGAGATGCCGCTTACCTCGTCCAGGATCTCCCGCCGCCGGACGGGGTTGCGCTTGATGACGTCGGTGATCATTCCCTGGGCGATCAGCTGCTGGCCGTCGGGGTCGATTCTCGCCTCCTCCAGAATCTCGTCGATCTGGGCGCGCGAGCAGGCCTTGCCCATGAATAGGTACGTGGAAGAGGAGCGCGTGATGCGTCGGCCGAGGGTGATCTCGGGCGCGGAGTCCCCGTTCCCCAGGAAGCGATTGAAGACCCGGTCTCCGTTGTCTAGGTGAAGAACCACTTCCGCCGTGTCGGCCGGGGAATGCCGCTCTCCACCGTTGAAGATCAGTTGCTCCAGGCGGTCGGCCCGCAGCTGGGAGGATCGGCGTCCCATGACGAAGCTGATCGCGTCAAACAGGTTCGACTTCCCGGCCCCGTTCTCCCCCACGATGGTGGTCAGGCCTGGGAAGAACGGGATGACCGTTTTCTTCTGGAAGGACTTGAATCCGGTCAGCACGACCTTGTTGATGTGGGTCATCGTGCTCCCCCTCTCCTGTCATCCTGGAAGAGCCCAAGCCGCAAGCCTCCCGACTCGAGTGCCGGTGTGCACCCGGCCGTCGGGTCAAGCTCCAGAAGCCGTTCGATCTTGTAGCGGTTGTAGTCGTTGGGCTCTGCCATCCCATCTTCCCAGCGCATGATCGATGGAATGGACACACCCAGCTTCTGTGCCACCACCCGTTTGCTCCAGCCGTTTGCCAGCCGGACGCGCTGCAAGCGGCTTCCCAGCCTGTCCACCTGCCTCTCCCCCCTCGCGAACCAGTTTACTACTTTAACTTCTGTTACGCGGCTTCGCAAAAGAGACGGGAGGGACCGCGCTGGCCCCTCCCAGGAAGTGCACGTTTCAGGTGTCCGTCATCGGCAGATGCTACTTCCCCATGAAGCCCCAGATGAGGGCCCCGACACCTGCCAAGAGCCCAACGATGGAGATGAAGTAGAGGGTGTTGAGCTGGTCCTTGATCTGAGCGACCTCCGTACTCGCCTCCAGGGACGTCAGTCTCCTGTCGTGATCCTCGAGGAGGGTCGTGTTCGCTTGGACCCCGCCCTTGGTCGCCTGAATGTCCGCGGCGAGGCTCGCGACCGCCCCGTCGAATCCCTCAAGCTTGGCCCGGTTGTTGTCGATCTTGATGGACAAGGCGGCCATCGAGCGCTCGAGCTCGATCACCTTCTTCTTGAAGGTTCCGACGTCCTCATCCTCAAGCTTCTGAACCCGGTCCGTCAGGTCGCCGGCGACCCTCTTGAGCGCCCCGATGTCAGCCTGGGTTCCCAACTCGTCGTCCTCGAGCTTCTGGACACGGTTCGTCAGGTCTCCGACACGCATCGTGAGCGCCTCGATGTCAGCCAGGGCGCTCGTCTTGAAGGCCTCGTAGTCGCTCGAAAGAGCCGCGACCTTCTGATTGAGCGAAGCGAGATCGTCCCGTGTCACCTGAAGGGTTATTCCCATCTTGTCGCAAAGCTGCGACAGTCCAGAAAGACTCGTCTCCAGTGCCGCGAGGCGGCTCTTGAACTCCTCCTGGGCTCCGGCCAGCCTGTCGGCGTCCTGACGGAGTCCCAGGAGCTTGCCTTCAGCCGACTTGATCTCAGCGGAGATGACGGAGATCACGTTGCGCATGTCGCCGATGTCGCCGTTGATGCTCGAGATCTCGGCCATGCTCCCCTTGACTTCCTTGATCAGCTCGCCCATGAACGATTCCAGTCCGCCAAAGACGGCCTGCATAGTCGAGAGTTCCTGCTGCAGAAGATCGGGCGCAGGCGCACCCTGATCAGGGGCGGTCTGTGCCTTCCCGACCGCAAGGAACATGGCTACCGACAAGATAGCCACTAGAGCCACGAGAAATAGTCTCTTCATGTCTTCCTCCTCTCCTCCTTTGCTCACTGCACGTGCTAACCCTAGCGGATGGCAGCCCGCGCCATGGGGAACGGTGCCTTGAACCGGTCAACCTTTTGTCAGGCGTGGTGAGGACAGCTGTCCGCCCGGGCGCCCGCGGGATCAGGCGAGGCCCGCGAGCAAGGCGGTGGCGCTATACTTCGCCATCCGATCTTCCGCGGGGAAGAGATTCTGAAGCGCCGGAGGCCGGGAGGGAGGTTGGCGGGTGTGATCCCCAATGCAGTATCCGTTCGGTGCGCGGCCCGGGCTCTCGGACTCGTGGTTTCCTCGCCCGAATGGATTCTTGTTCCTGGCGCAGGAGAGCGACGGATGGACTGCGGACGCCTGGTGATCGACCTGCGCGACCGGCGCCGGGATGACGTCGGTGGCGACGCGTGACGGACGCTAGGGATCTGACGTCACGAGAGACCGTCGCGTCCCTGCTTCGTTCCACGGGAGTCCGCCCCAGCAAGCGACTCGGCCAGAACTTCCTGGTCGATCGCGGCGTACTGGACTCCATCGTTGCTGAGGTGAAGAGGGCAGCGCCCGAGGAGCTCATCGAGATCGGCGCGGGACTGGGAACGATGACGCGGCAGTTGGCCGGGATCTCCAGACATGTCGTGGCCATCGAGGTCGACGCGCGATTGATCGGGATCCTCGAGCAATCGCTCGCTCCACTGGGAAACGTTGAACTGCGCCACCAAGACGTCCTTGAGTTCGACCTCGCCTGCGCGCTCGGCGGACGCACTGCCTTCGTTGTAGGGAACATTCCCTATCGGATCACGGCGCCGATCTTGAACTGGTTGGTGGACCATCGTCGATCCATCTCCGGCGCCCTCCTCCTCACTCAGACCGAGGTCGCAGACAAGATCGCCTCGAGTCCTGGTCCGGATGGATCGTCCCTTGGCGTCCGCATTCGCGCCTACGGTGACGTGATCCTTCTCCGTAAGGTGTCTCGTAGCTCCTTCTATCCCGTGCCGGACGTCGGATCCACTCTGTGGCGTCTTCAGCTCCGAGGGGAGCCGAGGTTTTCCGCGCCCGAGGAGAGCTTCTTCGCGGTTGTCCGGACTCTCTACGGGAAGAGGCGGAAGATGATCCGCGCGGCGCTGCGCGACCTTCTGGCGCCCTCGGAGGTGGGCGCCGTGCTGGAGGAGGCCGGGATAGACCCCACCGTCCGCGGAGAGACCCTCGCGTTCGAAGTGCTGGACGGGCTAGCTCGCGCGGTCGCACCCCTGCTTCAGGCGAAGTGACCACGAGCCGGGCGGGGTCGCCAGGACGGAGTCCCTCTCCCGGTCTTCCCTCGGAGGCCGCGGGAGCGGGAAGCTGCCTCAAGAAGACCTCTCGGGGGTTCGGGAGGAACGGGTTGACAGGAGGTACCCGAGCGTATATAGTTCCCACGTTCCTGCTACCCCATCGGGAGCTTGACAGCTCCACAACGGGGTGGTAAGATCTCTTGTGGCGCGGTGAGAACCGCGTGCGGTCCTTGACAAGTGAATAGAGTGTGTGTCACACAAGCGAAGTACAGGCAGACGGTGGACATCTTGGCAGCTGGAAGCGATGAAGGACGTGGCTAGCTGCGATAAGCCCCGGGGAGCCGCTAAGCAGGCTTTGATCCGAGGATTTCCGAATAGGAGCACCCGCCATGGTGAAGCCATGGCAGACCGCGCCGAAACACAAGTAGGCGCGTTCAGCGAACCCGGTGAAGCGAAACATCCTACTAACCGGAGGAAAAGAAATCAACCGAGATTCCCTTAGTAGCGGCGAGCGAAACGGGAAGAGCCTAAACCGAGTAAGTGTAAGGCTGCATCCGTTGCTTATTCGGGGTTGCAAGTCGACGTTTTCTCACCGTTGCAGAGGTGGGCAGAGTTACAGGCGAGGTCTAGCCGAACAGTCCGCAAAGTCTCTGGAAAGGACGACCGCAGTGGGTGATAGTCCCGTAGGCGAAAGGTCAAACCACTCTGAATGTCGACTTAAGTAGCGTCGGGCACGTGAAATCCGGCGTGAATCTGGGAGGACCACCTTCCAAGGCTAAACATTACCAGCTGACCGATAGTGAACTAGTACCGCGAGGGAAAGATGAAAAGCACCCCGGGAGGGGAGTGAAATAGAACTTGAAACCGTCTGCTTACAGACAGTGGGAGCATTTACGACGCGCCTTCGGGTGCGACGTGGGTGTGACCGCATGCCTTTTGCAGTATGATCCGGCGAGTTGCGTTACGTGGCAAGGTTAAGCCGAGCAAGGCGTAGCCGTAGCGAAAGCGAGTCTGAATAGGGCGCCAGTCACGTGATGCAGACCCGAAGCTAGGTGATCTAACCATGGGCAGGGTGAAGTATACTTGATCGTATATGGAGGCCCGAACCCATTATCGTTGAAAAGATATGGGATGACCTGTGGTTAGCGGCGAAAAACCTATCGAACCTAGTGATATCTGGTTCTCCCCGAAATAGTTTTAGGACTAGCCTCGTGCCATAGACAGCCGGGGGTAGAGCACTGGTAGGGGAAGGGGGGAAACTTCCGACCCTAATCAAACTCCGAATACCGGCTTGTCGTTTCACGGGAGTCAGACCGCGAGGGATAACCTCCGTGGTCGCGAGGGAAACAACCCAGACCGCCAGCTAAGGTCCCAAAATCCAGGCTAAGTGAGAAAGGATGTGTTGTTGCCGAAACAGCTGGGAGGTTGGCTTAGAAGCAGCCATCCTTCAAAGAGTGCGTAATAGCTCACCAGTCTAGCGGCGATGCGCCGAAGATTTAACGGGACTAAGCTTGGTACCGAAGCTGCGGGATCTCACCTTCGGGTGGGATCGGTAGGGGAGCATTCCGTTAACGGCAGAAGCTGGACCGCAAGGTCCGGTGGACGAGACGGAAGAGAGAATGCCGGAACGAGTAACGCGAGCAATGCGAGAATCGTTGCCACCGAATGCCTAAGGTTTCCTGGGCAAGGCTGATCCTCCCAGGGTTAGGCGGACCCTAAGTTGAACCCGTAAGGGATAGGCGATGGACAGCAGGTTAATATTCCTGCGCCTCTAATCTTGCGTTTGAGCAATGGGGTGACCCCGAAGGGTCCCCTCCGCATGCTGACGGATGTGCATGTCCAAGCACCAAGGTAGGGGGAATAGGAAAATCCGTTCCCCCGTTACGTCGAGGTGTGATGGCGAGCCCGCTTTAGGGCGAAGGGAGGCGGAGTCATCGGGCAAGAAAAACCTCTAGCGAGCAAGAAAGAGTCCGTACCACAAACCAACACAGGTAGGCGGGTAGAGAATACCAAGGTGGACGAGTGAAACTCAGTCAAGGAACTCGGCAAAATGACCCCGTAACTTCGGGATAAGGGGGGCCACCTTCGGGTGGCCGCAGAGAATCGGCCTGAGCGACTGTTTAGCAAAAACACAGGACTCTGCCAACTCGAAAGAGGATGTATAGAGTCTGAAACCTGCCCACTGCTGGAAGGTTAAGGGGAGGTGTGAAAGCGCCAAACTGAAGCCCCAGTGAAGGGCGGCGGTAACTATAACCGTCCTAAGGTAGCGAAGTTCCTTGTCAGGTAAGTTCTGACGCGCATGAAAGGCACAACGACTTGGGCGCTGTCTTGACTGAGTGCTCGGTGAAGCTGAAGCACGGGTGAAAACGCCCGTGACCCGCGGTAAGACAAAAAGACCCCGTGGAGCTTTACTATAGCTTGGCACTGGGCTTTGGCATTCGTTGTGTAGGATAGGTGGGAGGCGATGAAACTGGGGCGCCAGCCTCGGTGGAGCCACCCTTGGAATACCACCCTGCGGATGTTGGAGCTCTAACCGTCTGGCCGTTAGCAGCGGCCGCGGGACCGTGTTAAGTGGGTAGTTTGACTGGGGCGGTCGCCTCCCAAAGAGTAACGGAGGCGCGCGAAGGTCTCCTCAGGCTGGTTGGCGATCAGCCATTGAGTGCAAGGACATAAGGAGGCTTGACTGCGAGACCTACAAGTCGAGCAGATGCGAAAGCAGGCCCTAGTGACCCAGTGGCACTTTGTGGAAGGGCCACTGCTCACCGGACAAAAGTTACCCCGGGGATAACAGGCTAGTTCCGTCCAAGAGTTCACATCGACGACGGAGTTCGGCACCTCGATGTCGGCTCATCCTATCCTGGGGCTGAATCAGGTCCCAAGGGTCCGGCTGTTCGCCGGTTAAAAGGGTACGCGAGCTGGGTTCAGACCGTCGTGAGACAGGTCGGTCTCTATCTACCGTGGGCGTGGGAGACTTGAGAGAGACTATCCTTAGTACGAGAGGACCGGGATAGCTGAACCAATGGTGTACCAGTTGTCTCGCCAGAGGCACCGCTGGGTAGCTAAGTTCAGTTAGGATAAGCGCTGAAGGCATCTAAGCACGAAGCCGTTCTCAAGACTAGGTCTCCATATCAGGCCCCTTCGAGACTAGAAGGTTGATAGGCCGCAGGTGTAAGCACAGCAATGTGTTCAGCCGAGCGGTACTAATCGGCCGAAGGCTTGTGTGGCACACACCCTGTTCGCTTGTCTGGACGTTGAGATTCCAGGTGGCACATGGCGGAGGGGAAACACCCGTTCCCATCTCGAACACGGAAGTTAAGCCCTCCAGCGCCGATGGTACTCACCTCGCGAGGGGTTGGGAGAGTAGGTCGCTGCCTGGTCTTTGTTCTGTAGAGCTGTGCCCTCATCTGCCGGCGGTCGGTGACCGCGGCGAGGTGAGGGCACTTCCTTTCCCGGGGCCGCACGGGCCGACGATCCGTCGCTGGTCCAGGCTTACCGTTCGGCGAAGTGAATGACCCGGTATATCCAGACCTCAGGCTGCGTCTCCCCGCGCCAGCAGTCTCCCGCAGAGCCTTGCTTGAGGCAAAGCTGGGCGAGGAACTCCGCCGGCTCGGGAAAGGTCTGCCAGACCTGCGGGAGAAAGGTCGATGTGCCGAGCGCTGTGATGAGAACGACGCCGTCCTCGGCTGGTGTCAGCCGATCGCGGAGTTCCTCGGGGTCGCGATAGCGAAGGCGCTCGAGCGGGCCAAGCACACTGATCTCGATCTGGATCGCCGGGAGCTCGTCCAGTAAGACCGACGGAAATCGGGGATCGGCTGTCGCAGCGAGCGCCGCGTTGCGGAGCACGTTCTTGTAGAGTGGCTCGTGCGCCGAGAACGCATCGATCATGCAGCCGCGCAGGATGCCATCGACGGTCAAGCTGACGAACGCGGCGCCATTCCCGCGCAAATCTCTCGATACAGACTCAGGGTTGACCTGCGGCGCCTCGGCTCCAGAGAGCACCGCCTCAAGCTCGCGCCGGGCGAGGCCGAGCAGCGTCTCCTCGTCCGAGCGGGTGAGAGTCGATGGCGGCAGGGGCTGTGTCTCGCGGAGCAAGACGACCCAGCCGACGCCGAAGACGATGCCAAGAGTTGACAGGGCGATCCCTACTGCCCGCCACTTTCCCATGACTCACCTCGAGAGCCGACGGTACCGCGTTCTCCGCGGCTGTTCAAGCTTGGTGACAGCGGCCGGTTCCCCTATACTGCGCAGGCAGAATCCCAGACGTAGAGACACGAAAAGGAGCAAGATGTCCGACGACCTGGTGGAGACGTTTTGCAGTCTCGTTGAGATCGATAGCGAATCTGGGGACGAGGCGGGGTTCATCGCCTACGTCAAGGGGCTCTTCGAACGGGAGCTGGGAGCGACGTGTCGCCTGGACGCCTACGGCAACCTGATCGCCAAAGTCCCGGGCAAGAATTCGCGCAAGTCCGGGCCCGTGCTCCTGGGCGCCCACGCCGACACCGTGAAGCCCGGAAAGGGCATCAAGCCCGTCGTTCAAGGCGGCGTGATCCGTTCCAGCGGAGAGACCATCCTGGGGGCCGACGACAAGGCCGGGATTGTCGAGATCCTGCAGGCGGTCAAGACGGCATCGCGACGCCCGCCCGTGGAGATCCTCATCACGCGTAGCGAGGAGATCGGCCTTCTTGGGGCGAGGAACCTGGACGCGAGGCTCGTCACGGCGAGGACTGGATTCATCTTTGACTCCGATGCACTCGACACCGTCATCGTGGGTGGGCCAACGCATGTCTCGTTTGACATCGAGATCGTCGGCCGAGCCGCTCACGCGGGCATGGAGCCGGAGACGGGGATCTCGGCGATCCGCGTCGCGGCCAAGGCCATCGTCGCCTTCCCCGAGGGACGTATCGACGAAGAGACCACGGCGAACGTCGGGATGATCGAGGGTGGTCTGATACGAAATGGCGTTCCCGAGAGGGTTACGATCAAGGCCGAATGTCGGAGCCTCAACCACGAGAAGTGCCTGCGCCAAGCCGGACGCATGCGCAGGGCGTTTGAGGAGGCAGCTCAAGCGGCGGGAGCTGTGGTGCACGTGAAGGAGGAAGTAGAGTACAAGGCCTCCCGCGTGCCGGAGGACTCCCCGCTAGTGAAAGCCGCCAAGGCGGCGATCGCTGCGGCAGGTCTTGAGCCGAAGACCAAGCTCATCACGGGAGGGACCGACGCCCTGGTCCTTGGCGAGAAGGGTATCGAAGCTGTCGTCATGGGAACGGGCGAGAAGAAGGCGCACTCGACGAGCGAGGAGATTGCCATCGCCGACCTCGAGCAGATGACGGAGATCATCGGGCACCTGCTCCGCGCCCTTGCCTAGGGGAGAGTTGACGCCTCTCTTCCAGAGCGATAGAATGAAGGCAGATTCCTCGGTAGCTCAATGGTAGAGCACTCGGCTGTTAACCGAATGGTTGGAGGTTCGAGTCCTCCCCGGGGAGCAAACAGCCCGTAATATCGTACGGAAGGCAATTTCCGTCACTGAGTCCGCCAGACATCCGCCTCCCTTCCTCCCGATCCTAGCAGTCGCGCTGGACCGGTTTTCGGCGGGCAGGCACCATCACTAGTCCATGATGTCCGGGCTGCCTCGGCACGAAGCCCAGCTCCAGTACAAGAGAGGGTTCGTGGCGTTGTGGCAGTTCCGAGCGCTCTGCACGTTTGGGTTGTCGCAGCAGAAACCGCTGGGTTCCATGTTTGAGGTCGCTGTGCTGGGAGCGAGTCCGTACGCACCGTCCGGGTGATCCAAATTCAGTGCGTGCCCCAGCTCATGCGCCAGGTGGTAGTAGTTGACAGGGCCGCACACGCAAGAGCCACAAGGACAGTAGCTCGTGCAGGCACAGGGGCAGGGCACGGCTAGCTGCTGGTCAGACGTCACTACCTTGGCACTTGCGCCGGAGCCGTAGCAGGCTCCTCCTCCCATGCTACACGTCAGGCCATCGGCCATGCGCTGAACTATGTAGACCTCAATCGCGTCTGTGACGTTCTCCAGACCTCGCAGCGAGGTGATCTCCGCCTCGGTGTCGAGCACCTTGTAGGCGCTGTCGTTGATGTACCTTGGCGCATTGACCTCAAATGTCAGACAGCGCACGCTACCGCAACGATTCCACAACTCAAGGGCGCGACTCATCAGGGTGTTGAACGCTGTGCCCGTGGCCGTAGAATCAGTTGGCCCCGACCCAATGAACACCGGCTGGATCCTTAACGTTCTGGCAGGAGACAGAAGCCATCGTCTCCAATCTAGGTTGATACGGTATCTGGCTCTCACCTCACGCAGCTCCCCCAAGACGCTTGAGCTCAGTTCGAACGTGATCTCATCGTCGAGGAAGACGGTCCCCTTCTCGGATGGCGAAAGTGCCTCTGCGAGCCTGCCGGTGAGCTTCCCCGTCATCCGCTCGGTATAGGAAGGGTTGAGGTCCATCTCTCCCTTACTCTCCCCCTTGCGATATCCAAGGAGCTGGTCAATCAACTCATAGTGGAGAT